>Ga0326727_10001819_pt1 | contig 76573 bp, 53 predicted proteins | sample MB2enrmetagenome_FD_207643 | JGI IMG/M metagenome (GOLD analysis project Ga0326727, IMG submission 207643) | Lab enriched peat soil microbial communities from McLean, Ithaca, NY, United States - MB29MY | ecosystem: Environmental > Terrestrial > Soil > Wetlands > Peat | place: USA: New York... | reverse complement strand
AATTGGATTTGTTCACACATCAAACTATTTGTCGCGCCAAAGTTATTCACCGTCGGCTGCGGGGAGAGCGCCCAGAGCTCTCCTCGCCACCGGTGAATAACTTTGGAACACCTATAAGGCTACGGTGAGGCTAAGGAGAGAATACGGTGCCGAACAGGCGTCAGTCAATGATAATGCACACTGCTTGGAGCGGGCTTCCCCGAAATATGCCATTCTCATTGACCCCCACTTCATTAGCTTTGGGGAGGTTGGAGCTGGCTGTGCGGAGGCGTGGACGCCACGCAAAGTGCGCCAAACCCACGCCGACGAGCTCGCGGCACTCTGGAATTAGGCGGCCTTGCCAATGAATCTCGACCGGCATTAGTAATGCGTTATCAACAGGCATGTCTCCGACCGCAGACCTGAAAAGGTGTCGATACTAAGGCACACTACTCGACCCTGCCCCGGGAATATGACATTATCACTGATACCTTCTCAGACTATTAAACCATGCCACGTATATGAAAAAGAACATCATGCTTGCAATTCTTGCTTTTCCGCTCGCGGGTGTGTCTCCGCAAGCCGCCCACGCTCAGGGAACGGTTTACGTGTCCAGTTTGGGACTGCCTTCCACTGGCAGTGCCTCTGTGGGAAGTGATTCATGGCTGGCCGCGGACTTTGGGACTGGAACCAACGCCGGCGGCTACCTGCTCAATTCCGTTCAATTGGCGCTCACGAATGCCTCAGGCAACCCCAGCGGCTTCACAGCCATGATATACAACGTAAACCCTAAGAGCACAGCCGGCGCTGAGCCCGGAAGCAGCCTCGGCACTTTGAACGGTTCTTTGGAGCCTGTGGCTGGTGGCATTTACACCTATAGCCCTGCTTCAGGTCTGACATTGTTGCCAACGACCGAGTATTTTATTGTGCTTACCGCCGGAACAGCGGTTGCCAATGGCGCTTACGAATGGAGTTATACAAGTACACGCGCTCCCACCCTAAGTGGCGGGTGGAATGGAGACCATATTCTCCTCTCCTCCAGCGACGGATTGAGATGGGGGCCAGGCCCAGGCAATGGCCAGTTTGCTATATCCGCCACCGACGTTCCCGAACCGTCCACTCTTGGTTTGCTCGCCATGGGCGGCTTCTTCCTCGTCCGGCAGCGTCGGAAATGCGATCCAAATGGCCCATTGCTGCGTCATTGACAAAGTCGGCCCGTGAGCCGACCGACCGGGACCGGAGCGCCGGCATTCTGCCGGCTTAGGTTACTCGCACGGTGTAAGCCGGCAACATGCCGGCGCTCCGGTTCGATTGAGCCGACTTTGTCAGTGCTCGCTACTCCCATTGCGCATTACGCCAAATGGCTGGAGAGTAGGCCATGGCGGAGACCAGGAACACCCACATTGTCGTCCTCGGCGCCGGCTTCGGCGGGCTGACGTTCTGCCAGCATTTCCGGCATCCCTCGGCGCGGTTGACGGTCGTGGACCGCACCAATCATCATCTCTTTCAGCCATTGCTATACCAGGTGGCGACGGCGGGCCTGTCCGCGCCGGAAATTGCACAGCCGATCCGGTCTATTCTCTCCGGCAGACCCGAGATCACCGTCTTGCTCGAGCAGGCGGTGGGCTTCGATCTCGCCCAACGGGAAGTGTTCCTGGAGAAGGGGACCCTGCGTTACGATTACCTCGTGCTGGCACTTGGAGGTTGCACCAGCTACTTCGGTCATCCTGAATGGGAGGCATTCGCCCCTGGATTGAAAGCGCTTGAGGATGCCTTGCGTATCCGGAGCCGTGTGTTGCTCGCCTTCGAGAAAGCGGAAGATACCACCGACCTGGGCGAGCGGGGGGCGCTGATGACGGTAGTCGTTGTGGGTGGCGGCCCGACGGGAGTGGAGTTGGCGGGGGCGTTTGCCGAGCTGGCGCGCACCGTGCTAAAGCGCGACTTCCGCCGCATTGATCCGAGGCAGGCGCGGATCATTCTGCTGGAGGCGGCGCCCGTGGTCCTGGGGCACCTCCCGCCGGACCTAGCCGAGAGCGCACGGCGGCAGTTGGAACGGTTAGGCGTGCAGGTCCGCACCTCGACGCGCGTCAGCAATATTCAACAAGGCGAAGTCACGCTGACCACCGGGGAGGTCATCCACGCCGAGAATGTGATCTGGGCTGCCGGCGTGTCTGCCGTGCCGCTCACGCAGAAGCTGGGCGTGGAACTGGACCGCCAGGGACGCGTGAAAGTGAACCCCGATTTGAGCCTGCCCGGCCACCCGGAAGTGTTCGCCATCGGGGACATGGCCCTGGTGCTGCGGGAAAACGGCGAGCCTGTGCCCGGCATCTCACCCGCCGCGATGCAAATGGCCCGGCACGTCGCGCGCCTGATCCGGGAGGAGTTGGACCGCGGGCACCAGCCTGTACCGCGTCCGCCCTTCAAATATTGGGATAAGGGAACCATGGCCACCATTGGGCGCTCAGCAGCGGTGGCCTGGATCGGGCGACTCCACTTCTCTGGCTGGTTTGCCTGGCTGGCGTGGCTGATGGTGCATCTTATTTTCCTGCTCGGCTTCCGCAACAAGATCGCCGTGCTGCTGCAATGGACCTATTCCTATTTTGCCTACAAACGCGGCGCGCGGATCATCACCAACCTGCCGCCGGAACCGGCTCATGGGTCCCGGCCACAGGCGTGAACGTCGGTGGAAATATGCTGGCTCATTTGGGGGGCGAGTGTCAGACTGCCCAGAAATGAGCTTATGACGAATATCGCCCTTTCGAGAAGCCTACGGCACCGAACAGAAGTCCCTCCCCCCGCAGACCACCATCAGGAGCGCAACCTGATCCTCCACTCGCTGGACAGTGTGTGGCGGTGGCTGTCCGCCGGCTGGTTGGGTTTCATGATTATGACAATGCTCTCCGCAGTCTCCCTTTCGGCAGCCCCCATCAAGACGCTTATCGTTCAAGGGCAAAGCAATGGGGCGCATAACATGCCCGTAATCGGCCTTGAGGCCAAAAGGATCCTCGAAAGCGCGGGCCTCTTTACTGTGGAGATCGCCACCACACCGGCCAAAGGACAGGACATGAGCGGGTTTAAGCCCAACTTCTCCGCCTATGACTTGGTGATCGTGAACTATGACGGGGACCCGTGGCCAGCCGACACCCGGGCGGCCTTGGTGAAATACGTGCAAGACGGCGGCGGCATGCTGGTCTTCCATTCCAGCGACAACGCTTTCGCCAACTGGAAGGAATTCAACGAGATGATCGGCGTCGGCGGCTGGGGCGGGCGCACGGCAAAGACAGGCCCGTGCCTGCGGTTGCGCGACGGGAAATGGGTTGCGCTGGACGTGCCGGGACCGGGCGGCAGCCACGGCAAGGCGCGCCCTTATGTGGTCACCACGCGGGACCCGAACCACCCGATCATGAAGGGCTTGCCCGCCGAGTGGATGCACGTGTCCGACGAGTTGTATGACCGGCTGCGCGGCCCGGCAAAGAACGTGGACGTGCTGGCGTCCGCCATGACGGACCCGAAAACGGGAGGGTCGGGCGAAGAGGAGCCGGTCCTGATGGCGATTACCTACGGGAAGGGGCGGGTCTTCCACTCCACGATGGGCCACAGCACCAATGCGATGGCGTGCGTAGGCTTCACCGTCACCTTGCAGCGCGGGGCCGAATGGGCTGCCACAGGCAAAGTCACGCAGAAGGTGCCGGCGGATTTCCCCACTGCGACTGAGACAAAGACGCGACCGTGATCTTCCCCTGGGGCTGGGGCACGGCCGCCGATTCCACTAAAGGTAGCAGCCGACGTGAGGAGGCTCTAACTATTGGCGGGGTCGCGAAAGATTTGAGCCTCCTCACGTCGGCTGCTACGCACAAGCGATTTCTTTGACGGACTGCTATTCACTTATCCGGCAGCACTGGGTACATTGCTGCCGGTGTCTGACACGCTGGTCGTTAACGAGATCTATCTGAGCCTGCAGGGCGAGAGCACCTTTGCCGGGTTGCCGTGCATCTTTGTCCGGCTCACGGCCTGCGATTTGCGCTGCTCGTATTGCGACACAGCGTATGCGTTTGCGGAGGGGACGAAGAGGTCGCTGGAGGATATCCGCGCGGAAGTGCACCGGCTGGCCAAGCCGTTCGATCCAGTGCGGAGTGCGGCGTGCGGAGTGCGGAGTGGAGACAGTGGTGCGGGCGATGGTGGGGGCAGGTTGCCCCTGGTGGAACTGACGGGCGGCGAGCCGTTGCTCCAGAAGAACTCCCTGGCGCTCATGCGGGCGTTGTGCGAGGAGGGGTTCACGGTGCTGCTCGAAACGAGCGGGGCGCACGATATCGCGCCGGTGGACCCGCGCGTGCGGCGCATCGTGGACCTGAAATGCCCGGGCAGCGGGGAGGTTGCGCGCAACCGCTGGGAGAACTTGCGCCACCTCAGGAGCACGGATGAGGTCAAATTCGTCATCTCCACCCGGGAGGATTACGACTGGGCGAGGGAACAAATCGGCAGGCACAAGCTGGCCATAGTTTGCCCTCTGCTCATCTCGTGGGCGCACCCGCTGGCGCCGGAGCAGCAGCACAAGTCGCTGAAGAAGCTGCCGCCGGGGCAGACGCCGCTTTCACGGGAAGAGTTGGCGGAGAAGATCATCGCGGACGCCTTGCCGGTGCGGTTTCAGGTCCAGTTGCATAAGGTGATCTGGGCGCCGGAACAGCGGGGAGTCTAACCACAGGTGGACAGCCGTCAAACACTGGCCTTACTGCGCGATTATGAGTCGCGCAACGTCACGTTCATCGAGCCGGATGGCTCCTGGCCTATCGTCTGGGAGCGGGCCAAGGGCGTGCATGTTTGGGATGCGGAGGGAAGGAAATACCTGGATTTGACGGCGGCCTTTGGCGTGGCGGCGGCGGGGCATGCAAATCCGCGCGTAGTCCGGGCCGGGCAGCGGCAGATGGCCAGGCTTCTGCACGCGATGGGTGATGTCCACCCGCACGCTCTCAAGGCGCAACTGGCGCGAGAATTGAGCCGCATTACGTTCGAGCGATGGCGGCGGCAGTCCACAGTCCACAGTCCGCAGGCCATAGTCAGTGGGGGGCGCACGCCGAAGCTTGTAGCCAAGACGATCTTCTGCAACTCGGGCTTCGAGGCAGTGGAGGCGGCGCTCAAGACGGCACTGCTGGCCACGGGCAAGCCGGGGGTGATCGCGTTTGAAGGCGCTTACCACGGTCTTGGATATGGCGCCCTGAATGTGACGCAGCGCGCGCACTTCCGCCGGCCCTTCCGCGGGCAGCTTCGTGAATTCGGGCACTTTGTGCCATTTCCCGAAGCATGCGACGCATCAGTACGGCGAGCGGGCAAGGCCGTCCTTCCTCTGGCGGCCATCGAAGCTCAGATTCGCGCGGTGTTCCGCCGAGAGAAGACCGGCGCTGTGCTGGTGGAACCGGTTCAGGTGCGAGGAGGCATGAATGTTTCCCCGCCAGGGTTCCTGCCCATGTTGCGCCGGCTTTGCGACGAGCACCAGGCCGCGCTCATCGTGGATGAGATCTACACCGGCTTCGGCCGCACTGGGAAGTGGTTTGCCTGCGAGCACTCCGGCACGGTGCCGGACTTGATTTGTGTGGGTAAAGCTCTGACCGGGGGCTTCCCGCTGTCGGCCTGCATCGGGCGCGCGGACCTGATGGACGCCGCGTGGCCGCCGTCGAGCGGAGAGGCCATCCACACGAGCACCTTCCTGGGCCACCCCGTAGGCTGCGCGATGGCGCTCGCGCAGATTCGCGAGATCGAGACGCGGAAGCTGGTGCAGCGCACCGCAGCGCTCGGCGACCTGTTACTTTCCTCCCTCTCGACCCTTGCCCCTCGCTCCTCATCCATCGCCGTCCGCGCGCGCGGCTTGGGCCTGCTGGCCGGAGTGGAGGTGCGATTGAGCAACGGCGCTCCGGCTACGGAGGTCGTGCTCAGGGCAGTCAAGGAGCTGCTTCGGCGAGGGTTCATCTTCCTGCCGGAGGCGGAGCACGCTAACGTCATCGGCTTCACGCCGCCGCTAACCATCTCAGCCAGGCAGCTCCGGGCGGCGGTGACGGCGCTGGAGGCTGCGCTAAGCGCATGAAGCTGACGGAAATGAAGCAGCTTCTGGCGGCGCACGACATTCGCCTGACGAAGTCGCTGGGACAGAACTTTCTGCATGATGCCAACCAGTTGCGGCGCATCGTGGCGGCGGCGGAACTGGTGAAGTCCGACCGGGTGCTGGAGATCGGCCCGGGCCTCGGGCCGCTAACCGAGCTGCTGGTCCAGCAAGCGGGCGAAGTCCTGGCCATCGAGAAGGATGCGAAGCTGGTGGCGGTGCTCAGGGAACGCTTCAAGGCAGAGCAGGCGCCAACGGCGGGCTTGCGCTTGCTTCATGACGACGCCCTCGACTACCTGAACCGGGAACCGCGCGATTGGGGCGAATGGAAAGTCGTCTCGAACCTGCCTTACTCCGTGGCTTCGCCGATTCTGGTTGAGCTGGCAGCAGGGCACGGCCCCCGGCGCATTGTCGCCACGCTGCAAATTGAGGTGGCGAAACGGCTCCTGGCCGAGCCGGGCACGCCGGATTACGGCGTACTGACACTGCTGGTGCGTCGGGACTACGAACCGCAGGGCTGGTTCAAGGTTCCAGCCAGTTGCTTTTTCCCCGAGCCGGATGTGGACTCAGCATGCGTCTGCCTTGTGCGCCGCGACCCGCCGCTGCTCGCGCCGGAACAGCAAGGCGCTTTCACTGCCATCGTGAAACGCAGCTTCTCGCAGCGCCGCAAGATGATGTTCAAGCTGATGAAGCAGGACTGGCCTGAGCCGCGCCTGGCTGATGAGTTCACGCGGCTGGACTTGTCGCCGCGCATTCGCGCCGAAGAGGTTTCGCTGGAACAATTTGCAGAGCTCACCAGGAGCTTGTCCGGGCACTCGCTATGACGGAAGAAATCTTCGACGTGGTCAACGAACGGGACGAAGTCATCGGGCAGCAGACCCGCAGCGAGGTACACCGCCTGGGCCTGATGCACCGGGCAGTGCACGTGTTGGTATTCAACGCGGCGGGGCGGGTGTTCCTGCAAAAGCGTTCGATGAAGAAAGATCGCCAGCCCGGCTTGTGGGACTCGTCTGCCTCGGGCCACGTGGATGCCGGCGAGGATTACGACGCGTGCGCCGTGCGGGAGTTGGGTGAGGAGATCGGCCTGCAACTGCCGACCGTCCCTCGGCGCCTTTTCAAGCTGGCCGCCTGCCAAGAAACCGACCAGGAGCATGTCTGGGTGTATCGCTGCCGAGCGGAAGGGCCGTTCCGGCTGGACCCGGAAGAGATCGAGCGGGGCGGCTGGTTTGCGCGGGAAGAGGTCACGGGGTGGATGGCGCAGCGCCCGCAGGATTTCGCGACTGCCTTGCTCGCGATTTGGAGCCGGCTGAAGGCCTGACGGGAGCACGCCCCCTTGGATTCTCCTTGGCCGCTTTCAGGACAACGGTGTCTTGAAACGCTTCAAGCAGCCCCGGGCGGCGGCCCATAGGGCGAGCGTTTCATTGCCCGATCGTCCTGACTATTGTGCAAGTTCGCAATTCCGCAGCCTGGATCTCCATAGTCAGAGACGAATTCCGGCGGGTTGGCAAGGCTTATGCGTAGAGGGGCTCATGTATTTAGTAGAGTTCCTCGGTAGGGCGAGAAACGCCGCTCGCACCTTACTGTTATTGACCAGCCTTTTGGCGCTCCTGCCGCTTGCCAGCATGGCAACTCCCAGTGTGATGCTCGCCTGGGACCCAAGCACCGGGACCAACATTGCCGGGTATCACATCTACTGCGGCGGAAGCAGCGGTAACTATACCAACACGATGGATGCCGGCACTAACACCACCGCGACCGTCACCAATCTGAACGCAGGCGGCACGTACTATTTCGCTGCAACATCGTACGACACCTCGGGCCTCGAAAGCGCCTTCTCGAGCGAGATCAGCTATACGGTGCCGGTGTCGAACGCGCCTCCGACGCTCGATGCCCTGGCCAACGTCACTATCAACGAAAACGCCGGCCTGCAGGTCGTCAACCTCACCGGCATAAGCTCTGGTTCCATCAGCGAGACCCAAACTCTTACCGTCACGGCCACTTCCAGCAACACCGGCCTCATCCCGAATCCCACTGTTACGTACACCAGCGCCAACACCACGGGCTCCCTCTCGTTTACGCCAGTAGCTTACGCGTTCGGGTCCTCCACCATCACCGTTACGGTGAACGACGGCGCCAGCGCCAACAACACTGTTTCCCAGTCCTTTACAGTTACCGTCAACCCCGTAAACCAGCCCCCGACCCTCAATGCGCTGGGCAACATGAGCATCAACGAGAATGCTGGATTGCAGACCGTGAACCTCTCCGGCATCAGCTCCGGGGCCCCCAACGAGTCGCAGACCCTGACGGTCACCGCTACTTCGAGCAACACTGGCCTGATTCCCAATCCCACTGTCTCCTACACGAGCGCCAACGCTACGGGCTCCATTACCTTTGCGCCGGCGGCTAACGGCTTTGGCACATCTACGATTACTGTCACAGTCAACGACGGCGGCACCAGCAACAACATCGTCTCCCAGTCATTCACCGTCACGGTCAATCCGGTAAACCAGCCGCCGACGCTCAATGCCTTGGCTAACATGACCATCAACGAGAATGCGGCAGCGCAAACGGTCAACCTCTCCGGCATCAGTTCCGGGGCTGCCAACCAGGTCCAGACCCTGACGGTCACCGCCACTTCGAGCAACACCGGCCTTATCCCCAGTCCCACCGTCACCTACTCCAGCCCGAACGCCACCGGCTCCATCGCCTTTACGCCCGTAGCTAATGGCTACGGCTCCTCTACGATCACCGTGACCGTCAACAACGGCGGCACCAGTAACAACATCGTCTCCCAGTCCTTCACCGTCACTGTCAATCCGGTGAACCAGCCGCCGACGCTCAATGCCCTGGCCAACCTGACCATCAACGAGAATGCGGCGGCGCAAACCGTCAGCCTCTCCGGCATCAGCTCCGGTGCCGCCAACGAGTCCCAAACGCTGACCGTCACTGCCACGTCCAGCAACACCGGCCTCATCCCCAATCCCACTATCACCTACACGAGCCCCAACACCACGGGATCCATCGCCTTCACGCCAGTAGCTAATGGCTACGGCTCCTCTACGATCACCGTTACGGTCAACGACGGCGGCACCAGCAATAACATCGTTTCCCAGTCCTTCACCGTTACCGTTAACCCGGTGACCCAGCCACCGACGCTCAATGCCTTGGCCAACATGACCATCATCGAGAATGCCGCAGCGCAAACGGTCAGCCTCTCCGGCATTAGCTCCGGCGCGGCCAACCAAGCCCAGGCCCTGACCGTGACCGCCATATCCAGCAACACCGGCCTTATCCCCAATCCCACTGTCACCTACACGAGCCCCAACACCGCCGGCTCCATCACTTTCACCCCGGTCACCAATGCTTATGGCTCTGCCTCTATCACCGTGACCGTCAACAACGGTGGAGCCAGCAACAACATTGTCTCCCAGTCCTTTGCTGTGACCGTTGATGCCCCGCCCACGATTTCCGCCCTCACGGATCGCGTCATTGCTGTGGGTACCTCGACGCCAGCGATTCCCTTCACCATCGGCGACGCGGACGGCTCCGTCTGGAGCCTGACTCTCTCCGCCAGCTCCTCAAACGTCTTGCTGGTGCCTAACTCCTACATCGTCCTCGGCGGCAGCGGCGGCAACCGCACGGTGACGGTCACTCCCATCGCCGGTCAGGTTGGCACCGCAACCATTACCCTCACCGTCAGCGACGGCTACGCCACCGCCAGCAGCGCCTTCAATCTTAGCGTGCGACAAAGACCCGCCCCGCCAGGCGACTTCCATGTCGCGCAGGCTCTGCCATAAGCGACCCGCAGAGTTCCGGCGCGCCTGTCGGTGCGCCACACCGACGCGTGACCACCGCCCGGCACCGGGCGGTGGCTTACTAAATGCGCATGCCATCCGGTTCGCCGCCAGACTCACGGCTTGTCCATGGTGGGAACACCTGGCTGAGGCGTCCGCTCACGCGCAAATACTGACGGTTCGCGAACCGTGCCCACCATGCCCGGTCCAGCTTGACCGGCAAGTTGCCCTCCGTTAGGTTGACCCCGTCAGATCATACCTGTTATGGATAATTTCTTAGTGCCGATGGTGGTAGAGCAGACAGGCCGAGGTGAGCGCGGTTACGACATCTACTCGCGCCTGCTGGTGGACCGCATCGTATTCCTGGGCACGCCGGTGGACGACATGGTGGCCAACCTGATTATCGCCCAACTGCTGTTCCTCCAAATGACCGACCCCAAGAAGGACATCCACCTTTACATCAACTCGCCGGGCGGCAGCGTCACCTCCGGCCTCGCCATCTATGACACCATGCAGTTTCTGACCTGCGACGTGAATACCTACTGCATCGGCCAGGCCGCGAGCATGGGCGCCGTCCTCCTGTGCGGCGGCACCAAAGGCAAACGCTACTCCCTGCCCAACGCGAATATCATGATCCACCAACTGCTCGGCGGCGCCGAAGGCCCGGCCAGCGATGTGGAAATCCGCGTCCGCTACATGCTCAAGCTGAAGAACCGGCTCAACAGCATCATCGCCAAGCACTGCGGTCGTTCGATCTCGCAGGTGGAGAAGGACACCGACCGCGACAACTTCATGACGCCCGAGGAAGCCAAGGCTTACGGCCTGGTGGACGAAGTCGTCCAGTCCCGCAAAGAGATTCCCGGCCTGGCCGAGCGCGCGACCAGCCTCGCCGACAAGAAGGAGTAGTTCCCGATGGCACGGCCCACGAGCATCACGCTCTGCAGCTTCTGCGGCAAATCCCACGCTGAGGTCAGGAAGCTCATCCAGGGCCCGGGGGTCTTCATCTGCGACAACTGCGTCACGCTCTGCAAGCAAGTCCTCGACAAGGAGTTCGCCGTCCAGACCAAGAAGACCAAGCCGCGCGGCGACGTGGCCAAACCTGCCGAGATCAAGCGCCTGCTCGACTTGGCCTGCGTGGGTCAGGAGCACGCGAAGAAGACCCTGGCGGTCGCCGTCCACAACCATTACAAACGCATCGTCCAGGAGCCGGCCCCGCCGCCAGTCGAAGGGGAACCCGAGGTTCCTCGCGACACAAATGCCGAGGTTGAGATCGAGAAGAGCAATATCCTCATGATCGGCCCGACCGGCTCGGGCAAAACCCTGCTCGCCCGCACGCTCTCCCGAATCCTGGACGTCCCATTCGCCATTGCTGACGCCACCACGCTCACCGAGGCCGGCTACGTTGGGGAAGACGTTGAGAACATCATTCTGCGCCTGCTCCAGAACTCCGACTACGACGTGAAGCGCGCCCAGCGAGGCATCGTCTATATTGATGAGATTGACAAGATTGCCCGCAAGACCGAGAACGTCTCCATTACGCGCGACGTTTCGGGTGAAGGCGTCCAGCAGGCCCTGCTGAAGATTCTCGAAGGCACAATTTGCAGCGTTCCCCCGCAAGGCGGACGAAAACATCCCCAGCAGGAGTATATCCGCGTGGACACGACCGACATCCTCTTCATTTGTGGCGGCGCCTTCGTGGGCCTCGAGCGCATTATTCAGCGGCGGTTGGGTAAACAGGTCATGGGCTTTCGCGGAGCCGAGGAAAGCATCAAGGCGGCCACCATCAGCCGCGACGCACTCCTGCAGCACGTCGAGCCCGAAGACCTGCTCAGCTTCGGCTTCATCCCGGAATTCATTGGCCGCCTGCCAATGCTCACCGTTCTGGCTGAGCTGACTGAGGACCAGTTGGTCTCAATCCTGACCGAGACCAAGAACGCCCTGGTCAAGCAGTACACCAAGCTCATGGCGATGGAAGGCGTCGAACTTGAGTTCACCAAGGACGCTCTTCACGAACTGGCCGTCCAGGCCATGAAGAAGGGCACCGGTGCCCGCGCACTGCGTAGTCTCCTTGAACGGCTCATGCTGGACGTCATGTATGACGTGCCCGGCAGCGACGACATCGTCCACGTGCACATCACCCAGCCCGTTGTCGCAGGCCTGGAGAAGCCCGTTGTCCGCCGCCGTTCCGGGCGGGCCGCTGCGTGAGGGCGCGCTGGGGGCATTCCTCGCCAAGACCCTCGCAGAACAAAGCTCCAAGAGATTGGTCGGCGGCGGGTTTACTGTATCCAGCCCAGGGCGGATTCTCAAGTAAGCGCAGCGAGCGCCGGTTTGTAATCGGCTTACGGCGGTCTAAGTCGCTGGGCCTAAGCCGGTTACAAACCGGCGAGCCGCGTCACCCTCACGCTGCCCTCACTATGGTCCCCTCCTAGTACCTACCTAGTACCCTCCTTGGCCGAAGGTGGGTACTAGGTAGGTACTAGGAGGGTACTGGGTGGGTACTACGGTCAGGACGCCTTGAGTACGGCAGGCGCCGCAGGGTTGAGACGGCAGGTGTTTTCGTTGTAAGTCACTGCGATACTGTTGCTTGGGCCGACACGCCCAAGTCTCGTCCGCTTCCGCTCCCTCGCCGCCTGGGGGCGAAGGGCATCCGTCTATGCTGCGGTGATACGGGCGCTGACCTCCTTCGGCAGGTCGTTCCAGCCATTAATGTGCTGGCGGGTGCGGATAAAGATAGCCCTGCCGAGCGCCGGGACCCCGTAGCGGCGCACGAAAAGCTCGGTGAGGTCGCACCAGCCGCCCACGGGAGCGGGCAGGAAACCCAGGAAGGGGAAGTGCTGCACGCACCTCACCCCGGGGCTGCGAGGGCTGGCGGCCAGCAGCAGGGGGTGCTCCACCGGCTGGCTCAGAACGTGGAGCTTCAGGTTGAAGATGCCGCCGGTGAACGTGGCCACAGCGGAACCCAACTCGATCTCGGGCGATGGCTCGGAAACTTCCTTAACTGTCGAGGGGTTTCTCGCTGAGCCGAATGGCCGCCTGTTGGAGGAGACGGTCGTCGAAGAGACGGAGCTTGCGCTGCCCGGCTTGCTCACCGGCGGGCCAGCGTTGCAGGCCCTGGCGAAGCGCCGGGACATCCATGGCGCAGCCCTCGCGGCGAGCAAGCCAGTCCACCGTGGCTAGAAGCTCCATTCCCAGGGGCGATTGGAATCCGTCAATCAGTGCGTCGGTTTCGTCGAGCGCCGCGGCGTAGGTCTTCCCTTCCCCGGAGCGCAAAAATGCTGCCACGGCGCCCACCCGCTCGTCGTTGAAGGCGATGGTGTCCATGGGGCCGCAGTCGGCGATACGCTTATCGCTGCGAAGATAGCTTCCGTCCAAGGAGTCGAGCAGGTGATTCAGGCGGGGCGAGAACGGGCCGTAGCGGTCGGCCTGAAATCGCAATTTCAGCACGTCAGGCAGCCGCTGGCGGTGGAGTGAGCGTTCGAGGAACCAAGCAAGCTTCTGGATTTCCAACAGGGTGCATTCAATGCCCAACACCCAATAGCGCCGAACGGCATCTGCAACCAGAGCACGGGCTACGGTGAGCTCCTCGACACCTTGGCGCTTGGCGACGTTCTGGTATTGGGGGGTGGGTTCGTAGGCGATAATTTCAACGCCGGGCAGCTTTGCGGCCAGCGCTTCGATGAGAGGGCGGACCTCCTGCCAGTCGAGTCCGCCGTTACCGCAGCCCAGCGGCGGAAGAGCGAGAGAGCGGATGCGCTTTTCGCGAGCCACTCGGGCCAGGTCTTCCAATCCAGAGGCAATCCACTCAAGGCGGGAGGGATGCCGCCAATGCTGTTTGGTGGGGAAATTGATGACCCAACGAGGGCCGCTCAGCTCGCCCGTCTCGGTGACGAACATGTGCCCGACCTTGATGGCCCCGGCTTTGCACGCCGCTTCGTAGGCGGCGAAGTTCTCCGGGTAGCGTTCCTTGAACAAGAGCGCAATGCCTTTACCCATCACGCCGACAGTGTTGACCGTGTTTACCACAGCGCCCACGTCGGCTTCGAGCAGGTTACCTTGCCGGAAATTGATCATGTTCAGAAATACCAGCCGGGCCGCACCACGGCCTGCAAAGACAGATTGCGCCTTTGGATCTCGGTTTGCAACTGCTGAAGTGCCGCGGAACTATAGCAGCCGATACCGAGGAGGCCGCCGACTGGCAGGTGGCGGTGGACCAGGGCCTCTGCCTGGTAGCGCTCCTTTTTGCCGGGGTCCTCGGGGTCGTGGCAGAAGTCGCGCGCCTGGAGGAGCGGCCAGTCCACGCGACCGAGGTCATCGAGCTTATTGAAATACTCCGCGGCTAGCGGATAGGCGTGCTGGTTGGTGAAGACAAATTGAATGCCGAGCTCCGCCACCTTTCGGAGGGAACTGACCAGGATGATGATCTGGTCGTTGGGTTGCTTGGGCACGCCCCCATAGCCTGTCTTGATGTTGTAGAGCATGATGGAGTAGGGCGTGAAGTAGAATGGCACGTAATCGCTAAGGGTGCCGCAGGGGGCCGACGGGAACGGCGCGGTGGTGGCGGCGGGAAATAAGGTCGGGGTTGCCGATATTGCGAAAATTGGGATCGAACTCCGGCGAGTTGCGACAGTGCAGGCCGTGGTCGAGAAGCCATGGCACGTTTGCGATGTGCGTGATGCGGAAGATCAGTGCTTTGTCTGGATTGAGCGCACTCACGTCCTGGCTGCGATGGGGAGGTGGTTGGGTTGTGGCATAGCGACTAGCGGAGGAGTTCGCGCAGGCAGCAGGAGAACGCCGCCGATACTGCGAGCAAAAACGTGCGCCAGCTCATGAGGGTTGCATCGTTTCCGAGATGCGGTCCAACAGCTTCGGGACCGGGCTGACGCGCCCGTTCTCGATCTCGTAGTGGTGGATGGGTTTCTGCCTGCCAGCCGTCCTGATGTAGTTCAAGGCCCGCGAATGGACGGAGGGAACCAATTTGAGTTGGTCAACCACCTCATCGAAGCTCCTACCGACCACCGCCACGCTCACCAGGACGTCGTATTCCGCATACCACACGTTCACGGAGAAGATCTTCTTGGCCTTGCGGTTGCCCCCGTTGAGCTTCTGCTCAACCTTTGCCAGGAACGCCTTAACCCGCGGCTGGAACTGGGCGTACACATCATCGAGAAACTTGCCCGTCAGGTGCTTCACGACGAAGAAGCTGACGCCGATCACGGCCAAGGAGGTGAAGGCGTTAGTGACCACGCCCGGCACCTTCATGGGCTCGGGCAATTCCTTGTCATAGAACGGCACCAGGTCCGCCGCCTCCTTCCAGATCGGCGCGGCTAGCTCTTGGCACCACTGAGAATCGCCGAGAGAATGAACCCTATAACTGTAGCCAGTCGGCTTGTCCATGGACCGAGACTATACGAGTCGGGGTCAGAACCAAGTTATTCCATAAACTGGACGACAGGCAAGTCTCTGGTAGGTGTGACATTTGCCGCCAGCGGAAACAAACGTGATCTCAGGCTACGGCTCGGAAACTCCGAGTGCAGCATCCGGGAGGGACTGATCATCCACCTTCGCGGTAGCAGCGGCGGGACAGGCGTAATGAACCGAGGCGACCTGCCTTCGTCGGACTTCAGGAAGGCGACACCGGCCAGCGGCGATTTTCAACGACGGTCCGCACCGCTGCTTGTTCCTGGAGACGTTGGGCGAACGTGCAAGCAAAACCGACTGGCAGGTGCACGAGCGTTCAAAAGCGGAGATGCTGAAACGCGAAACGCTGGCGACGGGTCGGCTCAAGAGCTGCAAGGGTGCGGCAAAGGCGATCGGCGGAAGGTTCGCAGATCGGCGCGCCTGCGGCTAGAGACGAACGTGACGCAGGAGTAGGGCTGCTTCTGGCGGGGCTGGGATGCGCAAGAGGCGGGAGTCACTCCGCTGGCGCCATCTTTCCCGGCCCAATTGCATCCTTGGCCCCGAATCCACTGCTGAGCGCAAAGGTTGCAATCTGAAGCCCTTAAAGCCAGAACTGCCCGAAAAAGCGCTATTACTGGTGGCTTCCTCGCGTTTGCTTGCTCGGGAGCCTGCCCCTACAGGTGGTGTACTTTGGGTTGCCCCGTTTGGCATTGCCAAACCCCGTTCCCGAGGCCGGGGTAGGAACTCCCTTCGTAGGACCCTCGCTTTTCGAGGAAATCCCGTCCACCCAATGCCGGTTCGTCCGGCTGACGATGACCGGCTGGCCGCGCACGACACGACTGGGAATTATCGAGCTGACGGTCTTCGGCAGGGCGACGGAATCGCTGCCGGAGGCGCAACCGATTCCCAGGGCGCGGTGAAAGAATCGCAGTATCACGGGAGCTAGACTGACTTGTCCTCGGCCCGACCTCTGGTCTAACCCCGCCTTCGCCCGCTGCGCTTAACGCCAGTCCGAACCTCCGGTCTGACCCGCTCAAGAACTGACGCTTGTTCGGCAGCGGAACTGACATCGTCGATGCTACTTCTTCAGCCGATAGAACCGCATCCTGTTCGTCATGTTGTTGGTGACGGTATATTGCCCGCTCACAATCAGGGGCGCGGGTATGGCGTTGCTCCAAATCGCGGTGCCAGGATTCGTTGACCACTGCAACGCAAAAGCAAGGGAGTTCGTCGGCCACGTTAACACCGTGTTCGTGCCTCGCATCGACGCGCTGAGGAAGGGGCCGCCGTTGGTGAAGCGCGTCTGTGTCGAGTAGCTGCTCCAACCGTTGCGGCTGTCCCGGTATCGAACATGCCATTGGTAGTTACTGCCGTAGTACAATTTGTTGGTGGCACTACCCAACTCACTTTGTTGACCGTGTCCGTGCCGCTGTCCGCGACGATGCGTCCGCCCGCGCTTAGCACTTGCCACTGACTCGCAGCGTGGATGTCGCCGAGGCAAACTGGGTCTGGATCGCTGAACGCGCTCGCTTCAAGCGTGGGCGTGACCGGCACGCCTGCGGCCCCGCTGGGCGGAGAAACATTAGTGGGCGTGTTCGGCACCGTGTTGGGCGGGGTGTAAGTGACAACGTTTGAGGCGATGATCGAGTAATTCCCTGCCTTGTCTCGGCTTCGTGCCTCGATGGTGTTGAAACAAGGCGACAGCGTAACGCTGCGGGTCCAACTTGCGGTGCCAGTGGCGTTCGACCAACCACCCCCGTTGAGGCGCACTTCCACGGCTGCAACACCGCTGGCAGGAGAACCCGGATCGCTGGCTGTGCCAGACACGGTGGCTGACGACGTGGTGAGATTCGCCCCGTGGGTGGGTTTGGAAACAGCAACGGTTGGCGGCGTGATGTCAATGCTCACCGTGAGCTTGACCGGGGTGGAGGTCGAGACGTTCCGGGCAGCGTCGTAGGCGCGAGCCGTCCAGACATGCGCACCGTTGTGGGCCGCCGTGAACGACCAGTCGTACGTGTAGGGTGCCGTCGTGTCAGCGCCTTTAAGTGTCCCGCCGTCATAGAATTCGACGCTCGCCACTCCAACGTTGTCAGACGCAGTAGCCGTGATCGTCGCGGTTTGCGCGTTCGGGTAAGTCTTCGCAGACGCCGGATTGGAGATTGAAACCGTGGGGCGTATTGCATCCGCAGAGAAATGCGCAACGAGGACGCGATCATCATAGATAACGAAGCTATAGTCGGATGAATTGGTGACGAAGTTTCCATTCTCTGTCCATGCTACAAAATAATAGCCCAACGCAGCCGTTGCAGTCACAGTGACGGACGAACCATTGGTGTAATTGCCGCTGCCGGTAGTAGAACCGGCGCTAATCGGAGACTGAGTAGCCGCAATAGTCCAGATGGACCCGTACAACTCTGCGCTGGAAAGATAGCCGCTATCGCCAGCGCCCCCCGCGACCAGCACCTTCCCATTGGACAACAAGGTGGCCGCGTGCTCCGCGCGTGCGGTGGTCATCGCGCCGGTCGTCGTCCACATGCCGCTAGCTGGATCATACAACTCTGCGTTAGAACGAGGGCCGCTGTCGCCATAGCCGCCCGCGACCAGCACCTTCCCACTGGGCAGCAACGTGGCCGTGTGCAGATAGCGAAAGGTGGTCATCCCCCCAGTCGCTGTCCATGTCGCGTTTATCGGATTGTACAACTCCGTGCTAGAAAGAATGCCGCTGTCGGCAGAGCCCCCCGCGACCAGCACCTTCCCATTGGGCAGCAACGTGGCCGTGTGCAGATAGCGAAAGGTGGTCATCCGCCCTGTCGCTATCCACGTCCCGGTGGCTGGGTTGTACAGCTCCGAACTGAGAAGATAGCCACCGTAGCCATAGCCCCCCGCGACCAGCACCTTCCCATTGGGCAGCAAGGTGGCTGTGTGCTCCGCGCGTGCGGTGGCCATTGCGCCGGCCGTCGTCGTCCATCTCCCGGTGGCTGGGTTGTACAACTCCGTGTTAGCAAGATATGGCAACGGGTCGCCGCTGTTGCCAATGCCCCCCGCGACCAGCACGTTCCCATTTGGCAGCAAGGTGGCCGTGTTCAAATGACGTGGAGTTGTAATCGAGCCGGTGTTGGTCCAAATACCAGCTTTAGTCGGTTGAATGGTAAACAAGTTCAAAGCCAGCACGGCAAACGTTGACCACAGTTGTACTAAGTTTTGTGCAGGAGTCTTCATGAGGTTGTTCCATCTCGGTCTTTCTGATCGAAGCTGAGTCCGTAATAAGCATCTGTCTTCAGATCGTCGTCCCAGAGCTTTCTGATACGGGGATTCTGCCGGAAGAACGTCATGCCATTATACCATGCCGTCCAAGCTTCCTCGCAAATGAACCCCTTATCGTAGTACAGGTGCTCTTCACCGCAGAGGTTAAAGTATTTAAACAGAGTCTTGATTTCGTCTTCTTCCAACCGCAGGTCAGGACGATGCTCATAGATTCTATTTAGATCCTCATGCAGGGCGTCATATCGCGAGTTGAATTGTTGAAAGAGCTCCTTGAACCATTTCATCTCTTCCAGATGTTGTTTTTGCACGCCGAAGGAGAATACAAAGACTCCTGCAGCAATGGCCGCAAATTGGTTCCACTGCAGAAATCCGATAAAGAAAAGACAGACCACGGTCGTGAACACGGCTGCCGAAACAAGCACATAATACCCATAGAGGAATCGTTTGATATGGTGGTCGGCGTGCATGGTTCCGAGATTTATTGACAGGCGGCGTCTCAACCCAGGTGGCTGGTCATTGTCCCGTTCCAGGCCACACTGTTCCGATTTCGCGATGCCCTCCGCCTTCGCGGCCGCGCATAGCTTTTCCACTGTGACTTCACCGCCAGTGTTCGGGGTGATGACGTGAAGTATATCGTGCAAACTGGGTCAGCCATTAGGGCAAACCGAAGGTTGGTCCGTCGCCCTTTGAGGCCGTCGAGGTTCTTGGCGTCCGGGCGAGGCCGGTCGTCCTGAACCCATGCCGCGCCCGATGGCCATAAGTCCGGTGCCAGCCTCCGGTTTGACGGCATTCGGGTTGAGGGCAGGGGTTCCGAAGACCCGCAGGGCAGGACGCAGAGCCGGAAAGCGGATAGGCGCCTGGCGCTAAGGAGGAGCGGGCTCTACGGACAAAGCATCCCCGTAGAGAAAGCTGAAACTGCTGCACTCCGCTTTCAGTCTCCAGGCAACCGACATTGTCCTCTTTCCTCGACATTTTCCACCAGTCTGGACTCCCCAGACTGCTCAAGTGGAATAGGAACCGCCGCCTATGATGAGCACTATTTGTCAAATCTTATTGACCATTCGTTGCCTGGCACGCAGCAAGAAAAGACTATTCCAGCGCTCATACCGCGCCAAGGACGTTGACGCTATCGTCATGCTTTTGCAGCCGGCTCACGGTCCCGATCCAGCCAGCAGCAAGGCCCTTTCGCGCGGGCGACTCCGGCACAAAGCTCGCCTGGCCAGGTGGGACAAAATGGTGCAGTGGCCGGTTATGAGTAAGGGATGTTAATGGATGCCGCCGGTGGAATAGGCCCACATTGCTCGAAAGTGGCCATTTTCGCGGTCAGGCGAGGACCCCCCTCGTACGAGATAGGTACGAGTAACTCACGAGACAGGTACCAGCCACGTACCAGCCACGTACCAGCCTCGGGCCGGATTTGGCAATCAGTATCACCAGTGATTATGGACCCTGCGGTCCCGCCCGTCACTGAAAACAGGCTCCCGCCTGTCCCCTCGGTTCTGGCTGGTGCGCCCACCCCAGTCCCTCGCGCTCTCCTCTGTTACCCCTCCGTAGTCTCACCGTAGCACCTCTTATCGGCGATAAGAGGTGCTACGGTGAGACTACGGAGGGCATAGGGTGAGACGGCATGGATGCTGCGGGCAAGCGCCGTGGGGGTCGGAAGTTGCCGGTCTGATGGGCGTGAGGGCAGGGATTGGTTGCAAAATGAGGCAAGGAGGCTCGTCGGCTCGGAGGTTGTCTTCGAATGCGTTCATGAACACGGCAGACTACTTGCGGAACAGCCCGGCAAGCCGTGGATTTTTCCCGGCTTCTCCTTTCAGAACTGTAATCAGGCAGAAAGGTTCCAGCAACCGGCGTGAGGTCTCTTATCACAGCAAATGAGAGCGACTAGCGATGACGCTCACAACGACGAAACAGCAAATAGAAACTGATATGAACAATCCGAACTGGAATAAAGAGACAGAGATGACTGCGGGCAGGCCACAGGCTGCCCGCCCCTTCGATAGTAACGCCGCTGCGACCCCCGTCACCGAAGACGAGCTGGAAGCCTACCGCTTCCGCGGCACACCACTGCACCGGGCGGCAGCCCCGCTTTTGCCCCAACCACTGCCCACCCCCCATCCTGCCCACGGCGGCAATGGCCGGCCCGGCGGGCACAACGACCGCATCCAGGCCATCAATGAAGCCGTGCGCCAAACCTGCGCCTGGGTGGCGCCTCTGCGGCAGGAAATCTCCCGCGTTCTCGTGGGACAAAAGAACCTCGTGGACCGCCTCCTCGTGGGCCTGGTCACCAACGGACACATTCTCCTGGAAGGCGTTCCGGGGCTGGCGAAGACGCTCTCGCTCAAGACGCTGGCTGCCGCGACGCAACTGAAGTTCCACCGGCTCCAGTTCACGCCCGACATGCTGCCGGCTGACATCATCGGCACCATGATCTACAACCCGCGCGACGGCAGCTTCCACACCAAGCACGGACCGGTCTTCAGCAACTTCATTCTGGCCGACGAAATCAATCGCGCCCCGGCCAAGGTCCAGAGCGCCTTGCTCGAAGCCATGCAGGAACGCCAGGTAACTCTCGGCGACGACACCTACGGGTTGCCGCAGCCGTTCCTGGTGATGGCAACCCAAAACCCCCTCGAACAGGAAGGCACTTACCCGTTGCCGGAAGCCCAGGTTGACCGCTTCATGCTCAAGGTGATCGTGGATTACCCGAACCGCGCCGAGGAACGCGCCATCCTGGAAAGCATGGCGACCAGCGAGCCCGACCTGTCGGTTCACCCGGTAGTGTCCGCTGACGACATCGTGGCTTCGCGGCACGTCGTCAACTCGGTTTATGTGGATGACAAGCTCAAGGACTACATCGTGGACACCGTCTGGGCCACGCGCGACCCGAAGCGCTACGGCATTGATCTCAACGGCTACGTCCGCTACGGCGCCTCGCCGCGCGCGACGATCGCCCTCACCATGGCCGCCCGGGCCTGGGCATTTCTCAATGGCCGCGGCTACGTGACGCCTCAGGACATCAAGAGTTTTGCCCTCGACGTGCTGCGCCACCGCGTCGCCGTCAGCTACGAAGCCGAGGCGGAGAACATCACCTCCGAGAACATCATCACCCGGGTGCTGGAGACACTGCCGGTACCATGAGACAAGGCTAAAGGCTGAAAACTAAAGGCTGAAGTCGAAGACCCCCCACCGGCAGGCGTTATGAATACCGAACAGGCCAAAGAGATCCTCAAGAAAGTGCGCCAGGTCGAAATCCGCACCAACCGGCTGGTCAACGATTCGCTCGCCGGCGAATACCACTCGGTCTTCAAAGGCCGGGGCATGGATTTCGACGAAGTGCGCGAGTACGTGCCGGGCGACGAGGTGCGGGCGATTGACTGGAACGTCACCGCCCGCGCCGGCCGCCCCTTCATCAAGAAGTTCACCGAGGAGCGGGAACTCACAATTCTGCTGGCCGTGGACGTGAGCGCCTCGGGGAATTTCGGGTCCGGGCCGCAAAGCAAACGGCAAATGGCCGCCGAGTTGGCCAGCGTCCTGGCCTTCTCGGCCATCCGCAACAGCGACAAGGTCGGCCTCGTGCTCTTCACCGACCAGATCGAGCAGTACATCCCCCCCAAGAAGGGCCGTCAGCACGTCTTGCGCGTCATCCGGGAAATTCTGTTCTTCGAGCCGCAGTCACGCGGCACCGATATTGTCCGCGCGCTGGACTTCGCGAACCAGGTCACCAGCCGCCGAGCGATCATGTTCCTGCTCTCAGACTTCGAGCTGCCCAACCAGGACCAGGCCCTGGCCGACCTGCGCCGCGCCGTGCGTCTCGCCAGCCGCCGCCATGACCTGGTCGCGCTGCACGTGCACGACCTGCGCGAGGCCGAGCTGCCCGACGTGGGCCAGCTTGCCCTCGAAGACGCCGAAAGCGGCGAACTCATTGAGCTCGACACCACGGATGACAGGGTTCGCAGCCGCTTTGCCGAACTGGCCCAGCAGCGGGTGAACAACCTGCGCCGCGCGCTGGCTGCCGAAGGCGTGGACGCCCTCAACCTCGACACGCGTGAGCCGTATGAGCCGGCGCTGCGGTCGTTCTTCAAGAACCGTGAACGGAGAATGCGATGAATACCCAGATCTTAACTCCCATGTGGGATGCTGCTACGGCGTCGTGCCTGCGTGTATTCGCCCTGAGCCTGCTGCTCAGCGCCCTCAGCGCCTCGGCGCTCCAGACCTCGACCCCGGGCACTCCGCCCGCCAGCACGCCCGCCGCGCCGGTTAACGCTCGGCCCGGTCACTCCAATTTGACGCCCGCCGCACCGGTGGCTTCCATGGTTCCTGCCTCCTCCAAAGAAGACATCCGGGATATCCGGCAGCCCAGGCATCTCCCCACACCCCTCGCCTGGGTTGCGGCTGCGGCTGGCGTCATTATTCTCAGCGCCGCGGCGTTTGCCGCCTGGAGATGGCTCCGCCGCCGCAAACTCCTGGCCCTGTCGCCCTGCGCAGCCGCCCTGCAGCAGCTTGAGGAAGCGCGGCGGCTCATGGACCCGGAGCACGCGCGCGAGTACTGCTTTGCCGCCTCACAGGTCATCCGCAACTACATCGAGGCGCAGTTCCACGTGCACGCGCCCCGGCTCACCACGGAAGAGTTTCTGCGCGACCTGGTGGAGGTGCGGGAAGCCATGCTCGCCTCTCACCGCGCGCTGCTGGGCGACTTCCTCGAACATTGCGACCTCGCGAAGTTCGCCGGCTGGCGTTACTTGATGCCCGCCCTGGAGGATATGCATAACACGGCTGTAACCTTCGTGCGTCAATCCGCGGCGCCACAGGTCGAGACCGCCCAGCCCACGCCAACGGCTGCCCAGCAATGCAACCCGTCTGCTGGAGAGCCTGAACCCGTGACGACCGAAACTGCTTCTTAAACACGAACCCTGAAAGGACCTCTCCTGTGAAAGCAACCAAGAACTGCAACCCGCGCACGCGCTCTCAAACGACCACCGCCCTGCGCCGTAGCGGCGGGCATTCTGCCTGCCGTAGAGGGCGGCATCTTGCCGCCCGGACCGGTGCTCGAGAGCCGGAACGCGCTAACGATAGGAATGGCCATGCCGCCGGGCAGGATGCCCGGCTCTACGGCAGGCAAGATGCCTGCCGCTACCTGGCGGGGGCAACCAAGTGCGCCCAGAACGCATGGTCCGTGCGCAGCGTGACCGACAGCGACGGAAAAAGATTGATCACGCTTTGCCGCTTCTCAAACGGAGCGCGGACATTCCTGTCCGCCAGGCCTCATGGCAAAGGCACCGTGAAGCTGCCGACAACCTTTGCCGCCGAAGAATTGTCTGCCTTCCAGCCGCTAGTCCGCGCGCCGCGCCCAATGAGGCGCCGTTTCACCTACCCGCTCGCAGTCCAACTCCGCAACGCCTGGTAAGCCTATGATCCGCTTCCTGAATCCTGAGTTCCTCTGGTTGCTCGCGCTCCTGCCGCTGCTCGCCTTCTGGCGGGGACGAAAGGGCCGCGTGGCTGCGGTAGAATACTCCAACGTCGAGATCGCCCGCGCTGTGGCGCGCGAGGCCCGCAGCCGCCCGGCTCGCTGGACCACCATGCTCCGGCTGCTCGTGGGCGCGCTGCTGGTGCTGGGCTTGGCCCGACCGCAATGGGGCCAGGGCCGCACCGAAGTCCAGGCCAGCGGCGTGGACCTGATGCTCGCACTCGATGTGTCGGGCTCCATGGAAGCCCTTGACTTCAATCTCGGCGGGCAGCCCGCCAGCCGCGTCGAGGTCGTCAAGTCCGTCGTCTCCAAATTCATCGAGGCCCGGCCCAACGACCGCATCGGCATGATCGCCTTTGCCGGCGCCCCCTATCTTATCAGCCCGCTCACGCTCGACCACGACTGGCTGAAGCAGAACCTGGAGCGCGTCAGGATCGGCCTGGTCGAGGACAGCACAGCCATCGGCTCCGCCATTGCGACCTGCGTGAACCGGTTGCGCGACCAGCCGTCGAAGTCGAAGGTCGTGGTCCTGCTCACCGACGGCATGAACAACGCCGGCAAGGTGTCGCCGCAAACTGCCGCCGAAGCCGCGCGCGCCATGGGCGTAAAGGTCTATACCATTGCCGCGGGCACCCAGGGTGAAGCACCGATGCCTGTTAAGGACCAGTTCGGCAACCAGCGCATCGTCATGGCCAAGGTGGATGTGGACGAGGACACCCTGAAGAAGATTTCCGACGAAACCGGCGGCAAGTTCTTCCGCGCCACCGACACCGATTCCCTCAAGCGGATTTATGCGGAGATTGACCGCATGGAGAAGACCCCCCACCACATGAAGAAGTTCGAGAAATACTGCGAGCTGTTCGCCTTCGCTGTCCTGCCTGGCCTGTGCTTGCTTGGCCTCACCGTCGGCCTGGAACAAACCCGCTTCCGCCGCTTGCCCGGCGCTTGATCGCCCAAATGAACGCCGAGTCACGCTCATACCAACTGGAATAACGCTTATGAAATTTGCCCAACCCATCTGGTTACTTGCCGGACTTATTGCCTGCGCAGCCCTGATCTGGCGCTATCGCCGGTTCGACGCCCGCCAGCGCACCGAGCTGAAGAAGTTCGCCTCCGAGAGCCTGATCGCCCAGCTCACCACCTCGGTCAGCCCGGCCCGCCGCCAGCTCAAGCGCGCTCTGGTCGTGGCCGGCGTTGCCTGCCTGGCGTTGGCGCTGGCCCGGCCGCTGGTCGGTTTCCGCTGGGATGAAGCCAAGCGCAAAGGGCTGAACCTGCTCTTCGCCGTGGACACCTCCCGGAGCATGCTGGCTCAGGATGTGAAGCCCGACCGCCTCACCCGTGCCAAAATGGCGGTGGAAGACCTGCTGGCAAAGATGGACGGCGACCGCGTCGGCCTGATTGCCTTCGCCGGCAACGCGTTCCTGCAGTGCCCCCTTACGCTCGATTACGACGCATTCCGGCAATCCCTGGATGTGCTGGATACCAAGATCATCCCGCGCGGCGGCACGGACATCGCATCGGCCATCCACGAGGCCGAGGCCGCCCTGGAAGGCAAAGGTAACAACGAGCGCATCCTGGTGCTGCTCACCGACGGCGAGGACCTCGAAGGCAGCGCCTTGGAAGCGGCGCGCGCGGCAGCGAAGAACGGCCTGAAGATATTCACCGTCGGCATAGGCAGCGCGAACGGCGAACTGATCCCCGTAGCGGATGAGAAGGGCGGCACTGAGTTTGTGAAGGATGCCTCGGGCCAGTTCGTGAAGTCGCATCTGGACGAGACGATGCTCAAGCAGATCGCCGAAGCCACGGGTGCCATGTATCAGCCGCTCGGCCAGCAGGCGCAGGGTCTGGAGACGATCTACCAGAAGGGCCTCGCCAAATACACCCGCCACGAGCTGGCCTCGCGCATGACCAAGGTCTATATCGAACGCTTTCAGTGGCCGCTGGGGCTGGGGATGCTCTGCCTTGTGCTTGAACCGCTGATTGGCATCCGCCGTCTCAGGAACGCGAGGCGGCCCGCCGGAGTGACGCAGCCCGCGCTTTTCGCATCCTGGAACAGGCAAGCGCGCCCGGCGCGAGGCGCGGTAGCGGCAGGCATCCTGCCTGCCGTAGAGGGCGGCATCTTGCCGCCCGGATCGGCGCTCGAACATTCCAGCGTGCCGGCCATGGGCAGAGTCATCCCGCCGGGCAGGATGCCCGGCTCTACGGCAGGCAAGATGCCTGCCGCTACACCGGCGCGCGCTGTCGCCGCCGCTGCAGCCGCGTTAGCAGTTCTCGGATTCGCGAGCGCAGCTCACGCCTCGGCTCGGACTGGCGAGAAGGCTTTCCAGAAGGGCGACTATCCCAGAGCCGAGCAGGAGTACCGACAGGCTGCGGCCAAAAGCCCCGACAAGCCCGTGCTCCAGTACAACCTAGGCGCCGCCGCCTATAAGTCCGGCGACTTCAACGCCGCCGCGCAATCCTTCACCAAGGCCATGAAGACAGACGACCTCAAGCTCCAGCAGGACGATTACTATAATCTTGGGAATACGCAGTACCGCATCGGGCAGAAGACGGAGCAGGCCAACACGCAGGAAACCATCAAGAATTGGGAACAAGCGGTGCAGTCGTACGACGCCGCCCTCCAGCTCAAGACCGACGACGCGGATGCCAAATACAACCGTGACCTGGTGAAGCGGAAACTGGAAGCGTTCAAGAAACAGCAACAGAACCAGCAGAACAACCAGCAGCAGAGCCAGGATAAGAATCAGCAGAACAAAGATCAGAACAAACAGAACGACAGCAAGGACCAGCAAAAGCAGCAGAACAAAGATCAAAGTAAGCAGGACCAGAAGTCCGGCTCCAGTCAGGACCAGAAGCAGCCGGGGCAAAAGAAAGAAGACCAACGGAACGGCGCCTCCGGCCAGCAGCCCAAGCAAGAGCAGGCGAACCAGAAGCCGGAGCCCAAGAACCAGGACGGCTACGCCGGTCAGAAGCCGGACCAGGCGAAGAAAGACGGCCAACTCCAGGCACGAAATCCCCAGCCCAAGGACGCCGGGCAAGACCAGGCCGATGCGCAGCGCGAGCCCGGCCAGATGTCACGCGAGGAAGCCCGGCAATTGCTGGACTCGCTCAAAAGCTGGGACCGCAAGATGCCCCTGGAGCCCTCCGCGCGCGACAACGCCGCCGTCCGCAACGACGAACCGCTGAAAGACTGGTAAACGCATGATTGAGGTGAGGCGTATGAAGGATGATAACCGCAACGATCCCTTGAAGGCAGCCGCGGAGCAGAGCCCGCAGTCGCACTCGACGCCAAGGTCCGGCCGCACGGAACGCAGTGCAGCCAGCTTCAATCCGCTCGTCGCAACCGACCGCGAGCAGAAACGGCGGGTGGCGCGCTTCCTGACTCGCCTGCGCCGATCCGTCCTGCCCATCGGCTTGCTTTTGGCCGCTACCTGCAGCGCCGCAGCCAAAGCTCCGAGCATTACGGCCACGGTCGAACCTTCCGAGATCGCTTTTGGTGAAGCCGCGCAACTCACCGTGACGGTGCAAGGCCAGGATCAGAACACTCCGAAGATCCCAGCCGTTAGCGGCCTGTCATTCCAGCCCATGGGCCAATCCAGTCAGATCCAGATCATCAACGGCGCCATGTCGGCCAACATCAGCCACACCTACATCGTCACGCCGAGCCGGATGGGCACATTCACCATCCCGAACATCCGCATCGGCAATGGCGCTGACGCCGCCGAGTCTCAGCCCCTGGTGCTCAAGGTTCTGAAGCGTGTTAGCGGAGCATCTGCGCCCGCATCCTCGGGTAACCAGGGGCAAAGCTCTTTGCCAGCCCCGACGGTCAACGGCGGCGATGAGCCGGCGGACGCCCCGGACCAAAGCAGCTTTGGCTTCCTGCGCCTCGTCTCACCCAAGAAGGAATTCTACGTCGGCGAAATGGTGCCCGTGGAGCTAAAGGCCTGCTTCCGGGCCGGCGTGGAGCTGCGCGTGGATGGCCTGCCGCGACTCAACAGCGATGCCTTCACCATGAACAAGCTCGGCGACCAGCCCGCACGCAGCCAGCAGGTCATCAATGGCGTCCCCTACTCCGTCTTCACTTGGTCCACCGCAATCACCGCCGTCAAGGCCGGCGACTACGACATGAGCGTTGAACTCCCGGCCACCATCACACTGCGCCAGCGCGTTCAGCGCCCACGCCTGCAGATGCCTGACGGTTTCGGCGACTCCTTCTTCGACGAGGTATTCAACGATCCCTTCTTCAACGACTTCTTCGGCACCGCCACGCAGAAGGAAGTCGCCCTCAGCAGCCAGCCTGCGAGCGTGAAGATTCTCTCACTGTCGACCGAGAATCGCCCGGCGGGCTTCGATGGTGCCGTCGGCAAGTTCGAGTTCACCGCCGAAGCCGCCCCGCGGCAAATCGCTGCGGGGGACCCCGTGACCCTGAAACTCAAGGTCACCGGCTCCGGCAATTTCGACCGCGTCAACGCGCCCGCGCTGGAGAAGAACGGCGTGTGGAAGACTTACACGCCGAGTGCGAGGTTCGAAGCCGAGGACACGGCCGGCTATTCGGGAACGAAGACATTCGAGCAGGCATTAGTCCCGACGCAGAGCGGCAAGCTCCAAATTCCCGCATTCGCCTTCAGCTACTTCGACCCACAGGCGCGCCAATACGTTACCCGCACTACTGCGCCGTTGAGCGTTGAAGTCGCGCCGGGCCAAACTGCCTCCACCGCCAACGCCGCGCGCCCCGCGCTCGCAGCCACCACCCCCTCTGCAGGCACCGACGCGCGGTCTGCATCCCCGGAACTGGTCCCGAACAAGGTCCGCGCAGGCGGTTATAGCACCACCCTGCGCCCCTGGTTCTTCAATCCCTGGCTGGCCTTGGGCGCGCTGCTGCCGGCGGTAGTGTTGCTATTCGTCAACGGGTTCCTTCGCCAGCAACAGCGCCAGGCGAACGATCCGGACCACGCACGACGCGCCGAGGCCCGGCGTGCGCTGCAGGAGCAGCTTAGGATTATGGAAAGCGCCGTGTCACAGAGGGCCGTGGCCGAGTTCTTCACTGCCGCGCGCGGCGCTTTCCAGTATCAACTTGGCCTGCGCTGGGGCATTCCACCCCAGACGATCACTCTGGCGGACATCAACACTCGCATGAACGGCGAGGCCGAAGGGTTCCGCCTCATCTTCGAGCTGGCCGACGAGGTGACTTACACCGGCCGCACCTTCGCCGCCGGTGATCTGCACAAATGGTTCAAGACCGTCCAAACCGAACTCAGGAAATTGGAGGCGCGATGAAGACATGGCTTCGTATGTGCGGGATGGCGCTCAGTTGCCTGGCGCTTTGGCTGGCCCCGGGCATGCACGCGCGAGGACAGGACGCCGGATTTGATGCCGCCAACCGCGCTTCCGCCGAAGGCAAGTGGACCGAAGCAGTGCGCGGTTACGAGAATGTCATCATCAGGCACGGCTATTCCGCGCCCGTGCTCTTCAACCTGGCCAACGCCCAGGTGGCCGAAGGCAAACTGGGCCCGGCCATCCTGAACTACGAGCGCGCCCGCTGGCTGGCGCCCAATGACCCGGATATCGCGGCCAACCTGGCCCTGGCCCGCCGGAAAGCGGGCCTGGAGCCAGAGACCACCTCACACCTTGCAGCCGTGGCACATTCCATGACCTGGACAGAGTGGTCCATCCTGGCGACGGCCATGCTGTGGCTGGTTGCGGCGGCACTACCGCTGAGACGAATGCTGCCTCGGGCGCGCCCGGCCCTGACTGCCGCGGCTGTCCTCGGCGCTTTGGTCCTGCTTGCCGCGGTCAGCGCCCTGGCCCTGCGCTGGCCCGATCTGAACCGCGCCATCGTGACCGCCCCCGAGGCCGCCGCGCGCGTTTCGCCAGTCACGGTCATTCAACCACTCTTCACTCTCCGGGCGGGCGAGCCGGTAACGATCAAACGCACGCACGGCGCGTTCATGCTGATTGCCAACCGGCAGGGACGCGAGGGCTGGGTGAGTCGCGAGGCCGTTACCCCGGTCGTCAACGTGAGACGCGCTGGCTGAACGGCACGACCTGCCTATGTCACCCGGATGTGCAGATGCCGCACCATACTTGCCTTCCCGGCATTGCCGATTAACGGGGTGACGGTAGATGCGGCGAAAGCCTGAACTCCAACCGGGAGCGCTAAAGAACCCTCTTACCAGACTTCCACCGGCCCCTTGGGGACGGGGATGTGCCCGTATGCCTCTGCCCCGGGCTCCTGCATGAAGGAAGCGGTCATGGGCGGCGGGCGGAAGCGGGGCTGAAGTTCTCCGTTCTTATCCAGGAATGGCTGGCGCCAGCGGCGGTAGCGGTCGAGCAGGTCCTGGAACTCGGCGCGGCTGGAGACCTGCACGACGTGGTGGTTGAACTCCTTGGCCGGGCCGAAGCGTTTGGCATACCACGGGGCCACCTTGCGGAACATGCGGCAGGCGTGGATCTCGCCGAAGACCTCAATCATCCGGTCCAGGTGCCGGCACATGACGCGCACCCGCTCATCGAAGGTGGGCTCGGGCAGCAGTTCGCCCGCCCGCAAGTAGTGCCCGGTGTGGTGGAAGATCCAGGGATTGTAGAAGGCGCCGCGACCGATGCTCACGCCAGCACAGCCGGTTTGGTCGAGCATCATTTTTGCCGCCTGCGGCGTGGTGACATCCCCATTGCCGATGACGGGGACCGTGCGCAGGGCTTGCACGACGGCGCGGATGCCGGCCAGGTTGACCGTGCCGCCAAAGCCCTGCTGGCGCGTGCGGCCATGGACGAAAATGGCCGCTGCGCCGGCATCTTCCAGCGCGCGGGCCAGGTCGGGCGCCGTGATGTTCTCATCGTCCCAGCCCAGGCGCATCTTGGCGGTGACGGGGATTCTCACGGCCTCCACCATGCCTTTGACCAACCGGACGGTCTTGTCCAACTCGGTCATCATCGCCGAGCCGCCGCCAATGCGGCAGACCTTGCGCACCGGGCAGCCCATGTTGATGTCCACGGAGGCGACTCCCACCGACTCCAGAAGCGCCGCCGCGTCCCGCATTTCCTCGGGCACGGAGCCAAAGAGCTGCACCGCAAGGGGCTGGTCGGCGGGGCAAGTCTCTATGAGCTTGATGGCTTTCGTCTTCTTCTCGATGAGGGAGCGCGCGTTCACGAGGTCCGTGGTAGCCAGGCCGAGCCCGCCCAACTCACGCACCGTGAGTCGGAACGGCAGGTTGGTGTAGCCTGCCAGCGGCGAAAGGAACAGGTTGGATGCCAATGTCAGCGGCCCAAGGCGCATCGCCTGTAGTATAGCCGGACGCCTGGGGGAAGGCGATTTCAATTCGCGCTGCCGCCGCTCCTTACTCAACAGGCAACTCCGTGGCTAGCCCTGCCTGGGATTCGACTGTGGGATGTCTCTCGACGATTGCGCATCCGCCCTACCGGCATCCAAACCCCAGCATGACATTCTCGTCTGTCCAGAGCGTTACGCTCACGCCGGGCCGGCGCAATTGGTCGGCCCCGCTGGTGCCTCCACGGGAGAGCACCGGGCAGGAGCGGGCCTGAACTCACTTCTGCCGGAATTGGTAAACATGCACCTCTAACGGGCCAAACCAATCCGCGAAGCTGCCGTGCTCGGCATCCACGTTCCGCGGCTCCTCAAAGACCACGCTCCCCGCCCCGGCTCCGTGGATCTCGCGGGGCAACCCGCTGAAACGCACGCGGATCGTGGGCCCCTCCTTCTTGCAGGCCAGCACGTAGATGGCGTCCCCCGCCTCGCGCACCAGGAACTCGATCGCGCTTACATCTGCTCCAACCTCATCCTGCACGAACTGTTTTGGCGTCGTCGCCTGCCGGTGCTCTTCCTCCTCCTTGTTTGCGACCGCGCGCTTGGGCGGCGCTTCCGCTGCAACCTTGAGCTGGATTTTGGAATTGGGCGCCAGCAGCGCCGGGAGGATCGGCGACTTCGGCCCGATTTCCTCCAGCAGAGGGCGCATCACCCGGTCGAAATACGTCCAGTTGAATCCCAGTGGCTTGTCCCGCTCGTTCAGCGTTTGCGGCAGGCCGCCCCCAAAGTAGGTCAGGCCGCGCGCGCCGGCGATAATCGCCTCATAGGCCATGAAGCGCTGCTCCGGAAAGGTCGGGAAGCGCAGCGTGCGCCCGGGCTTAACGACGCCGGAGAACGCAATCTGCAAGGTCATCCAGAACGGCTTTTCGCCCGCCACCTGTTTCATCATGCGGGTGAAGTCGCCTACCATGCTCAGTTCCTTGTTCTTCTCCTCCGAATGCACGCCTGGCGGATAGCTGACCGGATAGATGTCTATCCCGCCCACGTCCCAGCCCGCATCGTATCGTTTCAGCGACGCCACGGTGCCGCGCGGCGCCTGCACGAGCCAGATCGGATGGTTGGGATCGAGTTCATGGAGGAGTTCCGCCACATGCGCCACCTGCTGCGACGTCGCTTTCTTTGGGTTATGCGAGTTCTCCCAGTCCGGCTCATCCGCGCCCTTCCACAGGCCCATGCCCGGGGAGTTCTTGAAGGCTGCGATCACTTTCCTCAGCTTTACCTCGCTCTTTGTATCGCCCGGGTTGAAGTTGGACAGGTCCCATCCCAGCCATGGGCAGCAGCGCATGCCGCCTGCTGCCGCGGCCGACTGCATGGCTTTCTCCTTCTCGATCGCCTCGTCGCTCCAGGCCGGGCCGCCGGACCGCATGAACATGATGCCGCAGTCCGCGAACTCTGCGTAGGCTGGCCGGCTATTGGGCGCTTTGGCGTCTGGCTCCGGGACGATGGTCAGGTTGATGGGGAACTTCTTTTGCCCATCCACCACCAGGGTCCCAGCGTTGTCGAAGGTGATCTTCGCCGCTTTCGTCAGCGCTTCTGCCGCCCGTGCTGGCGGCGCGCCCAACATGGACACCAGCACAGCCGTGCCCGCACAACCACCGGCCAGCTTTCCGAGGAGCTTCGCAGAATTCATGAGCGCTCCTCGAGTATCGAAGCCTGCGGAGCCGGATCAATCCGGCTGCAAATCAGTGCAAGGAACAGCCGGTGCCCTCTCCCAAGGGGCTGTCCGGATCACACCAGCCATAGCCTGGCTGCTGGTTGACCTGGTTCATGAACGTTAGGAATTTCAGAAGCGCAGCGTGGCCGTCGTAGCCCGTGACAATGCAGCCGATCTGGTGGCGGGTGCTCGGTCCGTTAGCCGCATCGGGCTGGCTGGAGGCGTCATTGTACTCCGAATCTTGCGGTTCCCACATCATATAGGCATCCACTCGGAATTGTGATATTTTATGGGTCTTTTGCCCCAGTGGGGGAGTCGCACGATACCCCAGAGCGGCGCCATTCATTACGTAGGTGGAGAGTCTGTCCGCGCGGTCGGACCACAACGTGGTGTTTGTGGGGTCGGCCGGACACCGGTAAACTTTCCAATTCTTGGCAATGTAGTCGGCCAGCAGACCGCCGTAATAACCTTTGTTGGGGTCTGCGGGAGGCGATGCCGGGTATGCGGGCGGTCCGCTTCCTGGCGGATTTGGCGTATAAAGCCAGCCTGGGTTGTACGTCCCCCAGTTGGGGTAAACCAAGTAGTCCTGCCAGTCATTGGCATACATGTGGACAGCCAGGCCGATCTGCTTTTGCTGGCTCAGGCATTGCGTGCGCAAAGCGGAGGCTTTGGCCCTGGACAGCGCCGGCAGGAGCAATGCCGCCAGGATGGCTATAATGGCTATGACCACCAGCAATTCGATCAAGGTAAAGCCTGCCGCCAGCCGGCCTTTCGCGTCTCTATTCCCAATGAGGGTCGTGCGATTCATTTGCGTCTGTTCTGTTCTGCTTCAAGGTTACGCCGGGAGGCCGGACATTTTGATCCGCCTCCCGCGCCGCAGCGGACAGGATTGTCCGCTGCTCGGTTGCTTCATCTGAGAACGGCTCTGCATTGCGGCACTCTTATTGCAACTGGAGCCGATAGAACCGGCTGGGTTCAGCCGGGACCATGGTGTAGGTCCAGCCAAAGCTGCCGTCGGGATTGAACGGGTTAGTCACCAGCGGCTGCCACTGGTTGAGCGGCAGGGCCACGTTCGTCTGGCTGAGCACCACATAATGAGTGCTGGCCGATCCGTTGTTGGTGCCGCTAAGGACGACATTTCCGCCCCCGACCACAATGCTGCTGATGTCCGGCTGCGCGATTGCCACCACGCGCAGCTTGCCGTCGGTATCCAGCGTGCTGGAACTCCAAGCCAACCCGGGGCCCGGGGTCGCCGGAATGATGGTGGCGAAACTCCCACTATACATAGTGGAGGTGAACAGTTGGATGGCGTCACCGGCGGCCAACGCGCTGCCGACGTTGTTGATGACGAGCGTCGTGCCACTCCCTATCGTGACCGAACTCAGGCCCGTCACGGTGTCATTGGCGACGCCGGTGGTCTTCTTGACGACCACCAGGTTGGTGCTGCCGGAGTTGAGCGTGAGATTGCCGGGGCTCATCGTTAGCGCGTAAGTGTTGTTATCCGCGAAGCCCGGGGCGAGCGTGGAGCCGGAGTTGAAGACCACGTTACCGCCGACAACCGTGCCGTTGCCCATAAGCACCCGGCCGGCGCCCAAGGCGAAGGTGGACGGCGCGCTCACGTCCAGCGTGCCGCCGCTGTTGACGAGGATGGGAGAACTGGAACCCAGCGAGGAACTCGCCCCGACCACCACCTTATGGTAATTGCTGATGATCGTGGCCCCACTATAGGTGTTGTTGCCATCCAGCCACAAGGAGTTGTTGCTCACGCTGCCCACCGAACTGAAGCCCACAGCCATGCTCCCGGTGCCGCTAATGCCGCCCCAGAGATGCAAATCCACGCGCAATCCCATGAGATTGTTTGTCCCGTTAAGGGTGATGGGCCCCTGGAAGTTGTTGCTGAACCCGCCCGAATCAATTTGGGTGTTGCCATTGAGGACCATCACCTTGTCCTCGTTGCCATTGCCGTTGACGGTGTTGGTCGCCGAGTAGAACGTGAGGGTGGTGTTGGACTCAAGCGTGATGGTCTTGGAGGGATCGCCCATGTTGACGGGGCCCTGGAAGCCCAACCGGCCGGCAACGACGTGGATATCCCCCACCCCAATGTCGCCCATGCTGTTGACAATGACCGTGCCAGGGCCGAGATGAGTTAGCTTGTGCCCGTTCCCGGTCATAGAGCCCCCGCCCGGCAGCCCGCCGTAGATGTCCCAACGATTGGAGGCGCCAACGGAAGCGTCGGCGGCAAGAGTCAGGGTGTGAAGGCCGTCGTTGGCAATGCCGCCAGCCGAGGTGTCAACCACCGCTCCCCCGCCGTTGAAACCGCCGCCGGCGATGATCACGTTCTTCAGGCCGGCACTGACGCCGTGCACGTCCAGCGACCCACCATTGGTGGCATAGAGCGGCGAGGTATACTGACCCAGGCAGTTCGCATTGGTATACTGCAGAGTCCCGTTGGTGACGGCGATGGTGCCATAGAATCCGGGGCTGGTATTGTCCGCGCTCAGGAGCAGCGCGTTGGTGCCGGCTTGCATGAGGGTGCCGTTGCCCTCCCCGTTATCGCTGATGACTGAGTAGATCGGATTGACGCCGCCGTTGGCGAGGTTAAAGGCCAACGTGCCGTTGTTGAGCGTTATGGTCGTGAAGACGGGAACATTGGTCGTCGCCAGGGTGGTCAGCCCGTTGGCGCCCTCCACGTCGAGCGGGCCGCCCAGCGGGCCGGCCCCCGTGAACGTAAAGGCCAGGGGGTTGTTGGACATGGTCATGCTCGCCGGCGTTTGGCTGCCCACTACCGTCACCGCGCTGACGTTCGCGGTGTCGTCAAAGACCACCACGTCGCCGTTGTAGAACACGTCAGAGGCGCTGGAGTTGGTGTTGAACCAGTTGGCGGTGGTATGGTCCCAGTTGTTCGGGCTGGGGGCCGTGCCGCCCTTCCAAACTAGGTTGGCAGGATTGCCGCTCACGCTGACCTCAACATAGGGATACGTGGTCGAGGGGTCCACGACGCTGAAGCCGTAGCGCGGACTGTCGCTGATGACGTGGAAGTGCGCCGCATCCGACGCGAGCAGCGGTGTGCCGCCGTATTGTATGACGCTGTAGGGCGAGGCCGTGCTGAGTGGCGCCAGGGGCACCACTTTGATCGTCGAAACGCCCGACAACGTGAGGTTGCCAAGGGTACTGAGCAAATCGTTGCCGTTGACGCCGATTTGGGTGGGATCACTCGAGAGCTTGATCACGTTGGTATTGGCATTCAGGGTCAAGCTGGTGCCGCCCAGGGTGAGGGTGCCCGCCAGGACGGAACTGCCCGGAGCAAGGGTCGAGGCGGATTGTGCAGTGACGTCGCCCTGGACCGAGCCGGTCCCCGCCACGGTGCCGCCTCTGATGGTCGTGGGGCCGGTATAGCTGCTGTTGCCGTTAAGTGCCAGTGTCCCTGGGCCGCTCATCGCGAGCCCGCCCACCCCTGAGAATGGGGCGTTCAGGGTGATGGTGCGAGTCGCTTCGGGCGCGAAAGTCACATACCCAGGCCCACTCTGCCCATTCACCAAAAAGGTGCTGTTCGTCAGATTCACTTGCAGGTTGGCATCCCAGCTCCAATTCGTGCCGTCGGCTTGAACGGTGTTTGTATTGCCAATTGTGCTCCCGGCAGCGACGGGTACCATATCCACCGTGTGAAACGTTCCGCCGGAAATCGTGATGTTTTGGGAGGCGGCAGCCCCTTGGCGATAAAGGCCAATGTAACCCACATAAATATTGCCGCCGCTGACATTCAGCGTTTCGTTCGCTAAGGCGGACGAGTTAAACCGAATCTGTGTGCAATACAGCGCTCCGCCACTGATGTTGGCCACGCCAGTGCCGGGATTCCCCTGGGAGAGGCTGACGCCGCCGGCGTTGCCGGTGCCGTCGTTGTTCGGGTTTCGCAGAATACACATGATGCCGCCGCTCAAATTAAACGTGCCGGAACTGAAGTTCTGGCGCCCGACACCGAACCAGCCATTGTCTATGACCGTGCCGCCATTGACGGTGAATGTGCCGGTGGAGCCAGTGCCACTGCCAATTTCTACGCCGCAAAGGAAGTTAGCCTGGCCGTTATTAATGGCGAACGTGCCGGTGCTATTGGTAGCGTTGCCAATGGCCGCCGCATCTTGATAATACAAGTTGGCGGTGCTCGGTCTTGCCACAACCAGCGTGCCGCCGCTCATGGTAAAGGTGGCCGTGCTGGGGTTGGCATTGCCCAGGACGAACGCGTTGCCGCCGTTGGTCATTACGAGCGTGCCCTGGCTCAGCGTGAGCGAGGCAGTGCTGTTTGCTACCTGGCCGATGGTCAGGCTGGTGACGCCATAGTTGTAGCCCGATTGGTCGTACAGGACCGCGCCGGGGGTGAGGTGACCGGTCACGCCGATCTGTCCTATGTCCGTGAAATTCGGCGGCGTGCCCGGCACACTAGTGGCGGGGTTCCAGTTAGCCGAGACGCCATATTCCCCTCCGGAATCATTGACCCAAGTATAGGTCGTCGCGGCGCCAGCCGGGCTCGCCAGAACGATGAGAGACAGGACGATTGCCCATCTGGCGCCAGCCAGCCAGGTCGAGGTCCGGGGGTTGTGGGTTTGGAGTGCGTTTTGCTTGGAGGATTTCATAATTATGGTACGCGGGTGGAGGTTATCGAATCCCATGATGTTTTTGATGTTGCCCACATCATCAGTGGATTATTTCGTTCTCAAACTAAACATGTGCCGGCGTAATTGCAACAAGAGAATGCAGAAAAATGCGCAAGCAGTGCAAACGGAGACAGTGCAGCAAAATTGCGGTTTCTACTTCAGTCTCCGCTTCCTCCTTTTGTAGGACCCGCCGGTTGGTGCTGGGGTTTCGATGACTCCCTCATGGGATAACAGGGCGCTCCGGCGGCCCCGCTCCCGGTGGCTTGCTCCTCGCTGCCAGCGCAACGCCGCCTGCACCCCGCGCGTCCGTTCCGGTATAGTTGTGAGTTATACGTCCGGCTCATCCACAGGCTGCGGTGCGCGGCTGATGCGAGCTCTGAAGGCTAACATCTTGGGCTCCTGGCGGCTACATCACAACTGCCAAGTGCATATCGGCCTGTCGCGGGGCGCGCAAAACCGGCTCTACTCCAGGGTTGACCTTCTTCCCTGCCCTGATATAACCCCGCGCGCGTTCGGGCGCGATGCAGGATTCTTCCGTGCCCTCGCAGTGTTAAGTCCGAACATGACTCTCGTACAGTCCAAACAACACGCAATATGTCTAAGCCAGTAACGGTATTTCTTCCTTACGGGGGCCAGGAGCACACCCGGCGAACGATTGACCAGTTGAAGCAGTCGCCTCTTGTCGAGAGCATCTGCCTCCTGTCCACCAGCGCGGCTGGCCAAACTCCCGCCGGGTGCGAGCGGCTGGCGGTCGAATCACTCTACGGCAGCCGCACCATGCAGGCCATCTCGGCAAAGGCCAGCACTCCTTACACCCTTTTGGTCATTCACGATACCACGATCGAATTTGGCCAGTTCTGCCTCGAACGCCTGCTCACGGTGGCTCAGCTCACCGGCTCGGGCATGGTCTATTCTGATTACCATGACATCCAGGACGGCAAACGCGTCTCGCACCCGGTGATCGAATACCAGGCCGGCAGCCTCCGGGATGATTTCAACTTCGGCTCGGCGCTCTTTTTCGACACCAAGGCCTTCAAAGCTGCTGCCGGCGCCGGACGCAAGCAGAATTTCCGGTATGCGGGCCTCTATTCGCTTTGGCTCGCCTTGTCGCGCAAGCAGCCGCTCACCCGGGTCGGCGAGCACCTGTATGGCAAGGCCGAACAGGACGCGCGCAAGTCCGATGTGAAGCAGTTCGACTACGTTGACCCCAAGAACCGCGAAGTGCAGGTCGAGATGGAGCGCGCTGTGACTGACCACCTCAAGCACGTCGGCGCCTGGCTCAAGCCGAAGTTCAAGACCGCCAACCTGGAGGAAGGCGAGTTTGCCAACGAGGCTTCGGTGATCATCCCCGTGAAGAACCGCATGAACACGGTGGGCGATGCCGTCCGTTCCGTGCTAAAACAGAAGACCCCCTTCCCCTTCAACTTGATCGTGGTGGATAACCATTCGACTGACGGCACCACCGACCTGCTCCGCTCGCTGGCCGCGGAAGACCGTCGGCTGGTGCATGTTATCCCCGAGCGCCAGGACTTGCTCATCGGCGGATGCTGGAACGAGGGCGCGCAGCATGCGGCGTGCGGACGCTTTGCCGTGCAACTCGACAGCGACGACATCTACCGTGACGAGCACACCTTGCAGACCATCGTGGACGCTTTCCGCGGCGAGAAGTGCGCCATGGTGATCGGCTCCTACCGCATGACGAACTTCAAGCTGGAGGAGATCCCGCCCGGCGTGATTGACCACAAAGAATGGACGCCCGAGAATGGCCGCAACAACGCCCTGCGCATCAACGGCCTGGGCGCTCCGCGCGCCTTCTACACGCCGATCCTGCGGCAATTCAAGCTGCCCAACGTCAGCTATGGCGAAGACTATGCCGCGGTGCTGGCCGTCTCTCGCGAGTATCAGATTGGCAGGATCTACGACCCGATCTATCTCTGCCGCCGCTGGGAGGGCAACTCCGACGCCGGCATTGACGTCGCCAAGCAGAACGCTTTCAACTTCTACAAGGACAAGCTGCGCACCTTCGAGCTCATCGCCCGGCAGCGCCTGAACGCCCGTCCTGGCGCGGCGGCTCCGGCATCGAAGAAGGCCCGGACTCCCCATCGCAAAGGCCCAAAAGCCAAAGCCGGCCGCTAACCCTCCTGCTCGCAGCCGTGGCCAAGCCCCTCGACCAGATTGTTATTTCCGACGCCGAGCTGGCGCCGTTCATTAGTAATAGCGACCCGGCGAGCAAGGCCCACGGGCTCTTGCAGCAACAGCGCGGCGTCTGGGAGTTGTTGCGCAAGGGCTGCGACTCTCTGCAGAGCGTCAAGACGAGGGTGTTCGAGTTCGACGGCTTCCAAATCAAGGTGCAGTTCAACCCGGGGCGCATGACCTCCACTGCCGCCAAGGTTGACCCGACCTCGATACGCGAGCGCAAATGCTTCCTGTGCACCGATAACCTGCCGCCGGCCCAGCGCGGCGTCCCGTGCGACGGCGAGTACCTGGTGCTCTGCAACCCGTTCCCGATCTTCCCCGAGCATTTCACAATCGCCTCGCTGCACCATACACCGCAGGTCATTCGCGATTCCTTCGCCTCGTTCCTCCTCATCACCCGGGACCTGGGAGCGCGTTACACCGTCTTCTACAATGGCCCGAAATGCGGCGCCTCGGCCCCGGACCACCTGCACTTTCAGGCGGGCAACCGCTCCTTCCTGCCCATTGACGCCGAGTTCGCCGCCATCAAGGGGCGCTCAGCCTCCCGTCTCTTTGAATCCAGCTCCCTCCGCGTTTACCGCCTCGAGCAATGTCTGCGCTACGGCATCGCCTTCGAGTCGGCGGACGCAGCCATCCTCGGGCGCGCATTCGACGCGCTGTATGGCGTGCTCCAGGAAGGAGCGCCGGCAGGCGAGGAGCCCATGCTGAACGTGCTGGCGTTTTACACCAACGGGGAATGGCGCGTGCTGGTCTTCCCGCGCGCCAGGCACCGCCCGTCGTTCTACTTTAAAGAGGGCGACGAGCAACTGCTAATCAGTCCCGCCGCCGTAGAGTTGGGAGGCATATGCACCACGCCCCGCGAGCAGGACTTCGAGAAAGTCACCCGCGACCACATCCTCCAGCTATACGAGGAGGTGTGCATCGCTCCGGACAAGTTCGCCTCCCTATCGGCCCACCTTGCCACACAACTGGCGGCAATCCGCTGACCCCGGACCTCGGCTGCATGGCAAAGCTTGGAGTCATGCAAAAGCTACCGCTTGCCGCCGGCAGTGCTGCTCCCGGATAATTGGAGACCGTGCGGGGATCAGCCGCTTCGCTGCTTCCTCAGAGACGCAGCTAGGCGCTCTTCGGCCGGTTCAGCCTGGCGACTATCCCCCACAGGATGACCAGGACCAGCAGGGCCAAGCCGATGCGGCCGATCCAGCTTGGGGCTTTCGTATTTTCAGCCAGCAGGCGGATGGTCATCGGCTTGCGCAGTTCGGTCTGCAGCACCTGGCTGAAGCTGTAGCGGACGCCTCGGGTGGGCAAGTTGACATGCAGCGGGGCGACCTTGGTCACCGCGACCTGCTGGGCCTTTTCGAGCTTGTCCCACTGGAGGCTGGCAACGTCTGCGTCGTAGTTCAGGTAAACGCCGGCGAGTCGTGGGCCTTGCGGCGTGGCCTGCTGTTGGGCAGGGGCGTTCACGAGGTTCTGCCCGGCCTGGAGCTGGAGCGCTTGCTGGTCCCCGATGCGCCCGGCATTTTCGTAGGTGTAGCTGTTCTGCGCAGCGATCAGGTTGCTGCCCTGGGCACGGCGGACGTCCTCTTCCAGTTGCTTGAGTTCGCGGCCCTCAGTTGGCTCGGCCCGCCCGTTGGCGCTCTGGAATTTGGCGCGGCTATAGCTGCTGACGGCCTGGCGCAGGTTGTTGGCCGTGAGGTCCTTGCGCGCCGACTCCAGCCCGAAGCGCCATTCGGATCTGCTCTGCTCCTCCTGTGCCCGCTGCTGCCCGTTGTATTCGGAGAGGGAATAGACCTGCTCCAGCGGCAACGTGGTGTCGCTGGCGCGGTTCATTGAGCCTGCGAACTTGCTATAATCGTAATCCGGCGGCAGGTAAAGGTCCCAACGCGCGTTCTTCATCGGCACGTCGAACTTGGGCGAGACCAGTGACACGGTCCCGCTGCGCTTAGGGAACTTGTCCTGGCCCACGAAAGTCAGCTCGACGGTGACCGGCGCGTCGGAGGCGACATCGCGCTCCAGTGGCAGCAGCAGTTTGCCGTCATGCCGGCTGGGGCGGACCGGCTCTCCGGCGACGAATGCCGACCAGACCGTCGTTCTCTCCGGCAGCTCGATCTCCAAGTGCTGCCGGCCATTGTTGCGGATGCCCAAGGAAAGCTCCGTCATCATCTCGCCGTCATCGGCCACCACGGTCGCCAGGTGGGCATTGTCAATGAGGGCTTGCAGGACATCGGCCTCGTCGTATCGCCGAGCGTCCAGAGCCAACTTGTAGCCGGGACGCAGGTAGCGATAAGCGAGCACCGTCGCAGTGTCCTGGCTGCCGGCCCAGGGCGGCAGCTCACGCACGTCAATCTTGTTGAGCAGCTCGCCGCTGGATTGGTCGCTGACCTGCAGCGGTGGCCGGGCGACAATGGCTATGTATCCCGCCTCGCGCTCAACGCCCAGCGCCTGCACGCCCGTTAGTTCGACGAGGTTCGTCTTCCCCGCCCGCGGCAGTTCCCAGGTGACCGTGAGCAGGTAGTCCCCGCGCACTTTGCGTTGCAGCTCGACGCGCCACTCGCCGTTGGTCTCGTCCCGGCGGCGAATCTCCGCGCCAGTGATCTCGACATTCTTGTAGTCCGCCGGCACCCGCAGGCGGAACTCCTGCACGGGCGCATTGGCAATGTCGTATTTCATCAGCGTCCTGCCACTGACCAGCGTCTCGCTCAGGGTGATAGTGTTCATGACCTCGGCGCGCAGCCACGGCTCGACGGCCTCGGTGGTGACGCTGAGCTTCCAGGGCGGCGTGGCGGTTGGCGCGGTGGAGATAAACTTGTAAGCCAGCGAGCTGCCGCCGCTCGCGGCCCGGCCCCCTGGCACGCTGGCGAACGGGACTTCCGTCAGCCCATCGAAGCCCGCAGTCTTGGCGGCGACACCGAGGTCGGTAGTGACGGTGATGTAGCCGCTGAGCTTCTCGGTGCCGAGCGGGTGCACGCCGACGATGGATAGCGTCCGGGGCAGTTGCGTGTAGATCTGAGCCAGCGAGAGGTTGAGCTTGTAGGCGCCGATCGTGCGCTCCTTGAGGGTGATCTCGACCATCGCGATCCCGTCCTCGTTGCGCTCCACCCACTGGGACACGTTGTCGCCCGCGACGCTTTCGAGCCGGTAGCCCGCAGGCAGCGCCAGCCGAAGCGAGAACACTCCGGCTTTCTTGATCGTGTAATCAACTTGCGCCGCTACCTGCACGGACTCGGTGCCGATCTGCACGCTGTTGCGCAATACGGCCTCGACCTGCGGCTGTACTGTCTCAGCACGGACGCTCAGGCTGAAGTCAGTCTTGAGAAAGCGGAAGGCGCTGAAGAGGCCGTCCTTCTTGTCCGGCGCGGCACGGTAGAATTCCTCTGCGTCCACGCGTTGCAGTTCCTGGGCGTTCTCGATCGTAAGGGTTACCTCCTCGCTGGCACGCACCGCGACCAGGCCGGTTTCGCGTTTCACATCCAGCGCGTGCGGCAGCTCGACCTTCGCTGTGGCGGGCAGCTTCTCCAGGACCTTCTCGGTCTCCACCGTGAGCTGCCAGGCAGGGGAGACGCCTTTGAGCAGTTCCACCACTAACGTGTCCTCCTTGATCTCCCAACTGCGGATGGAGTCGCCGCCCACGCGCAACAGCCGCTGTCCGGCGGGAATCTGCACTCGGACTTGCTTCAGCTCGCCCTGGCTGATCTGGTAATCGAGGGTCGCGCGAGTGTTCATCACGCCGCCGCCGATGGTCACCAGCGCCGTGTTCTGCACGAAGACAGTGGCCACGATCTCCGCGGCGCGCTTGACCCGCGGCGTCCAGTTCAACTCCAGGCGCTCGGCGGGGCCAATGATGGCCTCGACACGCGTCTGCTGGTTGGCGCTGGTGCGCTCGAACGACACGGCGGTGGGGAACTCCACATCGGCCTCGGGCTCGTCAATGAGTACGCTCACCCGGCTGGAGAGGGCAGGTGGAATGCCGAAGGCTAGCTGCCGGCGGGTGACATCGCCGCCGAGCTTGGCGATGAGCTTGAGCTGGAGCGTGACAGCCCCCCGCGCGGGCAGCAGCACGCCGATTGTACGACCTTCGCGCGCCAGCCGGGCCTCACCCTTGGCGGAGAAGGACTCCAGGGCGATGTCATCGCCGAACAACGGCACAATCTGGTTGGTGGCCGTGGTCGCGATCTGGAGCGTGGCGTCGAACTGAGCCACCTTGTCTTGAACGGTGCCAGTGTAGGTCGCTGACAGGATGGAAACGGTGTTCGAGAGGACTGGCGGAGCCGGGTCTTCGGCGAGAGCCGGGAGTGCTGCGGCGAAGAGGAATAGCAGCAGGGCAGCGCCTGAGGAGGCGGCGTGGCCGCCACCGGCGGGTGGCACGAATGGTGGAGGTGAGGGCGGGTGGGACGCCTGTTCTGCTTTGCCGCGGTGCTGGAATCTCCAGACGGCCCACACGACGAAGGCGAAGAGCAAGATCGGCACAGCCGCGATCAGGCCCACGTGCAGCACGCGCCACATCGTCAGGAGCCGGGCGACCGACCAGAAGACCAGCACGAGCGCGATAGTCATCCACAGGCTGCTGCGCTCCGGCCGTCGCGAAAGCCACCAGAGCATGAGCAGGCCGAGCACGAAGGCGCTGGTCTGGATCACCATCTGCATGCCGCGATACACTCTGAGCCCCATTATCGAGAAACTGGTGGTCAGCGGCTCCTGGCTGGTGTTGAGAACCTTCGTGAAGCTGAAGGACTGGCCGGTGCGCGGCACTTCGATGCGAATGGGGCGGACGCCTGTGGCCGTCGCTTTGGGCGGTTGCGCAGCAACTGCGGGAGTGGCACCCAGAAGTGGGCCGCCGCCAAACGCCCCGCCGTGCGCCACGGGAATGCCCTCTGCCGCGGGTGGAGGCGGCGGCTGGATCGGGGCCTCTGTCGGGGTTTGAGCCGGGGTGGTTGCTATGGACATCGGTGGCGCAGCCACCGGTGCGTTCGCCGGAACCGCCATGTGCGGCAGGGCGGCGTCGCGTTGCAGCGCCTCTTGGAACTTCTCCGCCGACATGGTTTGCACGCTCCCATCGGCAAACGCCACCGCGCGGCCATTCACGTCGGAGGGCGAGTAGGCGATAATAGCCTCTGGCGTGTCAGCGCTCTTGCCCGCGCCGACGTACACAAAGCGCTGCCCCGTGTTGGGGTCATAGGTGATCTTGTCCGTGCTCAGCTCCTCCTTCATGGACTCATAGTTGGGCGGCAAGGCGTTGGAGTTATCAACAGCCCAGGTCTTGGCGGCCAGGGCCACCTGCTTCAGGTTGTTCACCGCGCTGATGCGTTGGGCCTTGGACTTCGCCCGGCTCAGCGCCGGCAGCAGCATGGCCGCGAGGATCGCCACGATTGCAATCACCGCCAGCACAGTGAGCAGTCCCTGGGCGCCTCGGCGCGCAGCCGCGACAATCAGCACCAGCACCAGCCCAACCAGCAGCCCGAACACAATCATGCCCAGGTTGTGCTCAATGAGGTTGCCGTAAAACTGGAGGAACTGATCCCAGGCGTCTCGCAGGTCATAGGTAGTGCCTCGCGCCACGGTCATGTTGCCATCGAAGCTGGTCAGCCGCTGCGAAACCGGCGCAAAGAGCTGCCACTCGGCATAGGTGTTTGGAATGTCCGTGAGCGGCGCGGCCAGTTCCACGCGGTGCGGGAACAGGGAGGACTTAAGGCCGATCTTCTGCGCATACACGATGTCCACGGCGAAGGCCTGGTCGCGGTTGGCGTCGCGCGGCAGCGGCACCAGGAGCCAGTCGCCGTCCCGCTCCGGCTTGGCGGGTTGGCCGTTGACGTAGCTGGACCAGAACTCGGCGCCGTTGGGCAGCTTGAACCTCTGGAACTGCTTCTCGTTGTTCTTCACCATGAACGAGGACTGCGTCAGCAACTGGCCCTCGTCGGTGAGCACGGTGGTCAGTTCCGTGCGATCCGCTACGGCGTCGAGCACCGGCAATTCGTCGAAGCGCGTCACCTGCGCCGTGAGGTGGTAGTTGTCGCCCGTGTATTTATAGGCCAGCAGCAGGGGGCGAGTGCAGAGCGCGCGGTCACTCTCGGACAGGTCCGCTTCATCCACGCGGCGCAGTGGGTCGCCGGGCGGGGCGGGCGTGAGGTTGAGGCTGGCGGCGGTCATCAGGCCGAGAGACCCGGTCTCTCGCTCGACGCCAAGCGCGTGCGCGCCCGCCAGATCGAGCGTGCCGCCTTTGGGATCGAACTGGTAATCGTAAGTCAGGACCAGGGTGTAGCCGCCCCAGGCCTTATCCTGCAGCGTGATCGTCCACACATTGGTCTGCTGCTCCTTGCGCCGAATGTTCGCACCCGTGAACTCCAGGTTCTTCCAATGCAGTGGTACTGCGATGCGGAATTCCTGAACGCCCTGGTTGAAGATGCCGTAGCGGATAGTGGCGCTGCCCCCTACCACGCCGTTTCCCACGGTAGCGAGGTTGAACACTTCGGCCACGACGCGCGGCGCAAGCTTCTCGGCGGCCAGCGTCAGCTTCCAGTCGGGCTGCTCGCTGGCGAAGGCCAGCAGCTCATCCGACCGGTTGGGCAGGGAGGTGATCGGCACTTCGCGCAGGCCGGTCAGCTCTGCGGTCTTAAGCCGGATGCCCGGAGCAGAAGCCGCACCCAGTTGCGTGGTCACGTTGGTCGCGCCCGTCACGACCAATGGCAGGATTGTAACAATGTCCTGAGAGTTCGTGCCGTTAAAGCGCCATTGGTAAGCGAGCGGCGCTGTGCCGTTGGCGCTCGCGCTGAACGTCGCGTTGGCGCTTTGGTTCGACTGGCCGGTTAGCTCCTTGTTTGCCCGTTCGAGCTGGACGTCGAGCTTGCGCGCGCCGAGGACACGGCTGGCGAAGGATATCTTGAGGTTGCCGTCTGTCGCCTTCCAGTCGTCCACGCCCTCTCCCTTGACCTCGCTCACTACGAAGCCAGGCGGCACCGCGATGTCGAGCGCATAAATACCCGCCTTCTCCACAGTCAGGTTCAGCGCGTGAGAAATCACCTGTCGGGTTTCTTCGACTCGCGCCGTGGCGCGGTCGGCCAGCTTAAGCACCGGCGTGATGCGCTGGATGCGCGCCACCACGGATACGGGACGCCCGTTAAAGCGATAGGCGGCCAGCGCGCCAGCCGGGGCATTGACCTGGCGCAGGCCCGGCGCGGAGTTAATCTCGATGGTGGTGTCGTCCGCGCTCTGCGTGAAGGAGCCCGACTCGCGCTCCACTTCAAGCGGTTGGGGCGGCTCTACCGTAGCCGTTACCGGTGTGGTCTCGACCGTCTGCTCGGAGAACAACGTGACGCTACAGGCCTTCTCCACCGGCTTAATGAACTCGATCGTGAGCACCTGGCGCTCGCCGTCGGGTTTTACCTGCCAGTCGCGGATTTGCTCGCCCTGAATCCGGGTCAGCGCGTGGGCCGCGGGCAGTGCGACCGTGAGGCGGGGCACCGCAGCCTGCAGGATATCATAGTGCAGGGCCGTATTGAACTTGATGACGGTGGGCGTGATTTGGGCAGTCGCCACGGTATCCACAGTTACGAGGGATTTGCGCGTGACCTCGGTCGCCCTGCTCTGCCAGCGCAGGGTCAGCATCCGGTCGGCTCCCAGGAAACCGGTCACCTTGGAGGTGGCCCTCTTCTCCGGCTCGAGCTGGGTGCCGCTAAGCAGTTGCATCTCGACGCCCGGGGTGCTGGCGTTGGCGATCACGGACGCGATGGCTGCCGGCGGGCCGATAAAGCTGATCTGGTTCCACGGCTCGGCCCTGGTGATCCGGGCGATGAGATCCAGCTTCACCGGGTAGGTGCCCGGCGCGGTGCAGAACAGCCGCGTCTGCCGGCCCTGGCTGACGATGCGCAGAGCCTCCGGCATCTGCGGCGAGATCAGCGCTACGTCCCCTTCGAACAGCGGCGCGGAGATCTCATTCGTCGTCATGGACTCTACGTCGAAGGTAACCGCGAAGCGCGCTTCGGTGTCGGACACTTTCCCCTCATAGCGGATTTCGCGGAACAAGAGGTTGGTGCTGGCGGGGGCGGCGGCTGGCGGGGCGGTCACCAGGAGACGGGGCGGACTGGTGCCGCGCGAGATGATCTGCAGGCCATTCAGGACCGCCACGCCATTTGGTCCCGGGGCTACGTCGAGCACGACTGATTTGCCCTCCACCGGCACGTCGCGGAAGACCACATACTGGACCTTTTCCTGCCAGGGGTTGCCCGCCTTCCAAACGCCGCCGCCCATCTGGGTGAGAGGCCCGAAAGTGTTCGTCCCGGCCTTGAGGGTGAACACGGAGTTCTGTTCGCCGGTGACATCCGGGTCGGCGTGGCCATAGCAGTAGAAGTGGTAGCGCCCCGGCGCGAGGCCGCTCACGGTGACGGTGATGTTGCTCCCGTTCTGGGCAAAGATGTAGGTGTCATACATCGGGTCGCCGGTCGAATTGCCCCAGACCCCGGGCGCATTGTTGACGGCGACGGACACGCCGGATTCGCTGCCGTCGGCGAACTGGAGCTTGTCGAGTTTGCCGTCGGCTACCAAGGGCATCCCCGGCGTGAACTTGGGCTGGTAGTGGCGGTAGAGGTTCCAATGGTCGTTGGTGCCCATGCCCGCCGCGGCCATCCCGGTCTTCAAGCTGGCGGTGCCGACGCCGAAGTCCACATTGATGAGCGATTGGGCCTCTATGCGGGCGGGCAGCGCCAGCGCCAGGCAAGTCGCCAGAGCGGCCCAGCGCACAGTCTTAGTGGGCATCCTCACTGTGATCAGTTTCAGGTTCATAGGTCTGAGTAAATTAGACATAGCAGTCACTCCGTAGTTTTGTTGCCAAAAGGCCTCGCTGCGCAAAGCAGTCTCACGCCTCACGCATTAGCATAAGCTGTGCTGGCGTGGCAGAGGAAAGTTGTAAATGTTTTGTAAGGCAAGACACGGATTGCACGAATTACCACGAATCCCGAGAGCAGGGGAGCGAGGTGGTGCGCTGTCAGCCCCATTCGTCCTCCGCTTGCGTTTCGGCACGCTGGGTTGCCAAACCTTCCCTCCACGCTATGCTCAGCTCCCGGGATGCAGCAAGAGCTTCTGCCAATAGCGAAGCGTGAGTTGCGGGTCGCCGCGCGGCGCAGGAGCACCTCTCGTTTCCGATGGTGGGCCGCAGTGCTGGCCATCCTTGTTAGTTGTCTCTGGATCGCTTCGTTTCCGGGATGGGCGAGCGCCACCAAGTCCGTCGGCTCCCTCTTTAGTCTTCAGACCGCTTGCGCCTTCGGCCTCGCCCTCCTGAGCGGACCCTTTCTCACCTCGGACTGCCTCAGTGAAGAGAAACGGGACGGCACTTTGAGCCTTTTGTTTCTAACCGGCTTGAAGGCGCGCGACATTGTATTGGGCAAGTTCATCGGGACGTCGTTCAGCGCCATCTATGGTTTGCTCGCACTGTTGCCGGTCACGGCCATTCCAATCCTGCTTGGAGGCGTCGGACTTCTGGAGTTCGGGCGCATGGCACTGGCCCTGTTCAACACGCTGTTTTTCTCGCTGGCCGTAGGTCTGGGCGTTTCCGCGTTCGTGACAAGCTACTCCCGGGGCGTCGCTGTCACGCTTGCCCTGCTGACCGTCATTGGAGCGGTTCTTCCAACTCTCGCGGAGCTTGGTTCGGGGACAGACTGGTCTGCGGCCTGCTTCGCCCTCTCTTGGTTCAGCCCATTTCATCCTTTCTGGTGCGCGCGCGACACCATTTATGCGCTCGAACCGCACAAGTATTGGCTCACGCTGCTTGCTTCTCATCTGATGGGATGGGTTTGCGTGGCGTTCGCCAGCTCCAGGGTGAGGTGTTCCTGGAACAACCCTGAGATAGACGTCAATCGCTCAATGCACGGACTGCGGCCAGGGCGCACCAAGAGCTGGAGTCATCGCCGCCGAGCGTCTGGAGGCGAGACCTTCGATCCTGTGCTCCGCCTCAGCGGAGATGAATCGCTGGTCCGCTGGGCGGTTTGGCTCATTGTCATCGCCTGGGCCGCGCTGCTTTGCGCGAGCCGATTCGGGTCGCGCCATGCCCTGCCCGTGTCGGTTGCGGCTGGCGTATGCGCCTTCCTTCTCAAAGCCGTGGTCGCGTTCCAGGCTTGCCGCTTTTTTGTCGAGGCACGGCGCAGCGGCGCGCTGGAGTTGCTGCTATGCACGCCCTTGCGCAATCGCGACCTGATCATCGCCCAATGGCGCGCAATGCTCAGAATCTTCCTCTGGCCACTGATCGTCTTCCTCGTGCTGTCCTGGACCGCTATTGGCTTTCCCGCACACCGCGCTGCGATGAGTTCCTTTGCGCCGGCTCCGAGCGCCCTGCCCAGTCTGAGAACCGGCTGCCTCGGGGCCCTGTTTCTTACGGTTAGAATGGGAGCGGACATTTTGGCCGTAGGCTGGTTCGGAATGTGGCTGGCCCTGACGGCGCGAAAACCGGGGCTTGCGCCGGCGCTAACCATCCTCGCGATATTGATTCTGCCCGCGATGCTCGTTCATTTTGACCTGGTGGCAGACATGTTTTTCATATCGTGGGGCACAACTCGCTTGCAGGAGGACTTTCGGCGGCTGGCTGACACGACTAGGGACATCTCGCTCGCCCCTGCGCATGTTGCGGCATAAACTGCACACATGTAATGGCACAATATCACTCTCTCCGAGTCGGTGAGCGAGATAGTGATCAGTGACCAGTAGCGCCATTTCAGATGCCCAGTCGGTTGGGGCAACTTAAGTTGTCCGGTAGTGCTACGGTAGCACTACGGTAGCACCACGGTAGGGATACAGGAGTCACTCATCCTCGAAACCGCCCTCAAGCCCATTTGAAACTGCTCTCCGCCCTCCCCCTCTCTCGCCCCAGTATCCGTATCCATTACGCCGGTGACTCGGTCCCTGACATAATGGCGGCGCTCTGCCGAGACGCCGTTACGGTCCCATAATGTCAGCTTAAATCGCTTGGCGCCAAGGCGTAAAACCGGCCATCCAACGATCGGCCTGCGGTGAATCCATCTGTCTCCGCTTATTTCAGGTACGGGAGCACCGCGCGTTTCCAGATGGCATATCCCTTGGCGTTCATGTGAAGCCGGTCTGCAGCGAAGATGTCGGGTTTGGGCTTGCCGTCTGGCCCGAGCATGAGCGGAAACACGTCAATGAACTCCAGGCCATGACGCCCGCAGTAGGTGCTAACCAGCTTGTTCAGACGCTTTACCTTCTCCACCTGCTCCCAGCGTTTCGGGTTGGGGGCGCTGGAAATGTAACAGATGCGGGCCCCGTGTGATCCCGCTCGAATCCTTGCGACTAGCGCCACGAAATCGCCGAACACAACGTCGGGCTCTTTCCCCGCATTGATGTCATTGCCGCCAGCGTAAATGACGACTTCTCGCGGATGGCAGGGGGTGATGATTCGGTCCGCGAAATTGACGGAGTCCGCCAATTGCGACCCTCCGAAGCCACGGTTCACGACCGGCAGGCCTGGGAAGTCTGAGGCCAGGGAAGTCCAAAGGCGGATGCTGGAACTGCCGACGAAGACGATACAGCCTTTTGGCGGCGGATTGGTGCGATCACTCGTTTCGAAGGCGGCGATTTCCTTCTCCCACCCCTTCGAGCTGTGCGTCGCCAGGGAATTGGGAAGGGGCGTGCGGCACCCGCTTCCAGCCAGCGATAAAAGTAGAGCGAGAACGAACCACGCGGGGAGCCCAGCTATGGCCTTTCGGTGCCTTTGGCCTGAGGTGCTATTGGCGATTTGCATTTCTATTGTGTAGCTGAGACCGGCTCGCCCGCCAAGAGCTAGGAATCGGCCCTGACCTTCCACCATGAATGGCCCCGCGAGCTTTCAACGGCTGAGAGTTCCACCGAATAGGACCAGAGCACGGCAAGTCAGGCGCCACCATTCTGGATGCCAAGGTCCCTGAGACCTGATACCATTTGCCGGTTTTCTATAAATGAATCATGCCCTTTTCCTGACCCGTGCCGGAGGGACTGCGCGCCTCTTCGTTTTGACGGCAATGCTCGCGAGCTGTCCGGCGCTCAGGGGTCTGGAGCTGGCGAAGGTGCTGGCGTTTGCCACGGCGGACAGCGTGCGGATCGAGATTGCCCCCAAGGCAGGCGAAGACTTTGGCGGGCTGGCGTTTCATGGAACAATTTGGCGGGCCGGCAACGGGCAGCTCCTGTGGCAGGGCACGCTGGGTCAGGTCGTTCCCGGCACGGGCAAGGGGCAGCCGTTCACCAAGACAATTTCTGGCCTGAAGCCCGACCTGTGGAACCCGGGCTCGCCAGTGCTCTACAATATCGAGGTCACCGCGACGAGGGATGGGAAGGCCCTGGCGGCCACAGCCGTGCGCATCGGGTTTCGCACATTCGACATTCGGGATGGGCAGTTCCATCTAAATGGGCGCCCCGCCTTCCTGCGCGGAATCGCGATCAACCCGCCAGGGCGCGGGATTCCGCCGAAGGTCGGCGAGTCGCGGGCGTTCGCCGAAGCCTATGTGCGCTACCTGAAATCCCAGCACGTGAACATCTTTCGCCTCGCGACGGATGAGTCGCAGGTGTGGTTTGATGTCTGCGACGAGCTGGGCATGATGGTGTATGCGGGGCGCTACGGTGCGCCGCCGGGGGCCGACGAAGGCAAGCGCATGGCGCCGAAGGACTTCGATCCCTGCATTGCGGGCTACCGGAAGCTCTTTGAAAGCTACGTCTCGCATCCGTGCGTGGTGATGTATCTCATGGCGAACGAGTTGCCGGTGTCGGGCGAGCGGGGGAAGGCGTTCAGCGAGCTGCTGACGCGCGCCCACGCGGCCCTGAAGGAGTGGGACCCGACCCGTCCCTACATCGGCAACGCCGGCTACGGGGAGGGCCGGGAAGGGGACGTGTGCGACGTGCACCGCTACTGGGGCTGGTATTACAATTCCTTCCTCACCTACTACAACCTGCGGGACAAGCTGTATGCGAAATCGCTCTTTGGCGACCCAGCCAAGAACCAGCCGCTCACATTTACTGAGTGCGTGGGCTCATTTACCGGCTGGGAAGGCGAGTTCAACATCGTCCGCAGCAAGCAACTCGCGCCGCAGTTAGGCTGGATTGGGCACTCGGCACAACTCCGGGAGGATGCGCTCGATTACCAGGCGTTCATGGTGAAGCAGGCCACTGAGTCGTTCCGGCGCATGCGCCCATTGAACCCGCGGCTGGCGGGGATTATGCCCTTCACGACCCTGTTCTACAACTGGTCGGGCATCTCGTCCTTTGACCAGATGAAGGCGAAGCCTGCGATGGAGCAACTGGGCGTGTCCTATCAGCCCGTGCTGTTAAGCTGGGAATTGTGGACTCCGCAGGTGTATGCGGGGACCGGGCTGGGGCTGATCGCGCACATCATCAACGATAGCGAGGACGGCAGTCCGCTGGCAGCTAGCGCGTTGGTGTGCCAGGTGCGAGGCAAGGACGGTGCCGAGTGTTGCCGGGGAAGACTGGACCTGCCTGAGATTCCTTACTTCGGAACTTGGGAGGGGAAGGTGAGTTTGGCGCTGCCGCCGGGGCTGGAGACAGGTGAATACATGCTCTCGGGGAGCGTGGTAGTCGGCGGACGCACAGTCTCGACAAACTGGGTCAGCGTGTTTATTGCCGGCGCTGATTGGAAGAAGTCCATGCCAGCATCGCAACCTCCGGTATATTTGTATGACCCGCCCGGCAGGACTGCGGCGGCGCTGGAGAAGCTGGGCATTGCCGTCGAACGCGTCTCCGCTCTTTCTTCCTGGCCGACGCAGATGACCGCGCTCGTGATCGGTGAGGGAGCCTGGGACAGGGCGCTCGGGGCGCGGAAGGAACAACTGCGGCGCTTGGTCAAAGGCGGCGGGCGTGTCCTGTGCCTGGGACCGGCGGACACGTCCGAGCGTGACTGGCTCCCGGAGCAGATTTCCCCTCTTACCGGCTCAGCCGACGACCCCGCCTACCAGCCCCGCACCCGGCCATTCCACGAGCAGATGAATGTCAACCCGGAGCGCCCCGGCCACCCGGTGTTCCGTGGCCTGGATCGGCGGCGCCTGGCCCTCTGGTCAGATTACACGAGCTGGGATGAGACCAAGCCGGGTTTCCCGCAAGTGTATCCCGTCACTGCCGGCTTCAAGCTCCAGAGGGCGGAGTCCATCGCGCGCACCGCCATTCTAGCCGACTACGACCGCGGGCTGGAAGGCATCGCGCTGTGCGAGATGTTCGACGGAGCGGGTTCGGTGATCCTGTCGGGCTTCGACCTCGTGAATCGGGCGGGGCTGGACCCCGTAGCGGACCGGCTGCTCGCGAATCTTGTGGCTTATACGGCTTCGAAAGAGGGGCATTCTATTCATCCGCTCATCGAAGCGCCCATCCTTTGGGGGAACTACGCCACCGAGCGGGGCGTGGTGTGCGGGTCGCTCAACGGCCTGGTGGTCAATGCTGAGTGGATGGCGCCGCCCACGAATCCTTCCGCAAGGCCGCTGTCACCCAACACCGGCTCGTGGAACATGGACCCCGGGTCCCAGTTCGTTCCGCGCGGGCGCAATCCTTATGGGCCTTACACCTACAGCACAGGCTCCAGCCTCAAGGATCTCAACCCGGAGTCGGAGGCTGGCTCGGGCGTGTTCTGGGCCAGGCTTCCGCCCGGCAGGACTAGCGTCCTCACCAGGGTCAGGAACCCCAGCAACACGCCAGGACAGCTCGCGATCGCTGTTAATGGAATCACGGCTACCGGACCTGTGACGATCGCTGCCGGCCAAGCGATGGATTTGCGCTCGCCGTTGCCCGCGGGGGTGACCGATGTTTCGGTGCGCTATACGGGCACCAAGACGCTCGTCCTGGCAGACACAAGCTTCGAATGAACCATCACGTAGCGGCAGGCATCCCTGCCTGCCGTAGAGCCGGGCATCTTGCCCGGCGGAATGGTTGTCCGTATCACTTATCGCGCTTGGGATTGGCCGGCTGCTGATCCAGGCGGCAGGATGCCGCCTTCCACGGCAGGCAAGATGCCCACCGCTACGCGCAAAGCGTCTGTCGATTGCGCCGGCGACATCGTCCTTTACCGGCTGCCGACCGGAGCCTTATATTCGCCACCCAGAATGACGAGCAGTCACCGACAGCCGGCTAACCTCGATTGCCAGCAGCCCACCTGCTTAGCATGATGCTGCCGGCCAACTCCTGCCCCGATTGCGCCGTGTCGGGCAGGGGGGATGCCGCTCGCGTTATCCACAGGAGGAGTCATGGCTGACGCCACCGCGACCGCCGCTCCCAGGAGTTTCATCGGCAAGTTCACCGTGCTGTTCGGCGCCGTGCGCGAGCTCTGGATCATCTTCGCGATGGTCCTGCTCAGCAACCTGGCCTACCGGATGGTGAACTTCACCCTGCGCCTCTGGCTCTCTTCGGACCTGGGGTATAGCGACGTTCAATCGGGCGTGGTGGTGCTCTTATGGTCCGCCGCTCTGACGCTGTGCATCGTGCTGGTCGGGTCGTTGACCGACGCGCTCGGTTTGCGCAAGACCCTTCTCCTGGCGTTCGCGCTGTGCATCATCTCGCGCATCTTCCTGACCTTTACCACGATTAAGTGGGTGGCGCTCGGCATCGGCCTCCCCTTGCTGGCTCTCGGGGAAGGGATGGGAGCCCCGGTGACGGTTGCGGCTTTGCGGCGCTACACTACCACCGCCCAGCGGTCGGTCGCCTTCTCCATCATGTACGCCATCATGAACGGCGGGTTCTTCATCGGCGTTTACATCTTTGACGCCCTGCGCGCGGGGTTGGGCGAACACGGGCATTTCACTGTGCCCGGGGTCGGCCTGGTGCTCAGCACCTACCGGACGACGCTGCTGGCCAGCCTCGGGCTCTCCGTGCCCACCTTCGTGCTGATCTATTTCTGGCTGCGGGAAGGCGTCGAGGCCACTGACCAGGGTGTAGTCATCACGCCGGCCAAGCCGAAATACCCAGGCAAGCGCGCCTTGCTGGCGCTCGGGCTTACGATCCGCGACACGGCGCGCGATACGTGCCGCATCTTCGCCAGCCTGTGGAAGCAAGCCGGGTTCTACAAGTTCCTCGCCTTCCTCTCCCTGGCTGCCTTCATCAAGATGATCTTCGTGCACATGGATTACACCTATCCGACCTTCGGCATTCGGGAGTTGGGCGAAGGCGCGCCCGTCGGGCATCTCTATGGGCTGAACAACATCCTGATCGTCATCCTGGCGCCGCTGGTGGGCGTGCTGACGCAGCGCATCTCCGCCTACCGGATGGTAATATTCGGGAGCTTCATCGCGGCAGGGTCGGTGTTCATCATGACGGTGCCGACCCAGTGGTTTCAGCCATTGGCCGACGGGTGGTTCGGCGATTTCATCGGACATTCCTGGCTGGGGGTGAAGGGCGCGGTCAATCCCTACTACGTAATGATTCTGCTGTTCGTCCTGTTCCTCTCGATAGGCGAAGCGTTCTACTCCCCGCGCCTCTATGAATACACTGCTGCCATCGCTCCCAAGGGACAGGAAGCCTCCTACATGGCGATGTCGTACCTGCCGTTTTTCCTGGCCAAGCTGGCAGTAGGACCGCTCTCCGGCGCATTGCTCACCTGGTTCTGCCCGGCAACGGGGCCGCGCCACTCGGCGACACTCTGGCTCATCATTGGACTGAGCACGATGCTTGCGCCGGTCGGGTTCGTTGTCTTCCAGCGCTTCATCCGCGTCCACGAGGCCGGACGCGAGGATTGAGGGTTTTCGGCTAGGACGTGAGTTTGAGGGTCTCAATCCTCCCCTCCGCCCCCTTCCGGCAGCTTTGTACCGGGCGGCAGAACGACCAACGCGTTGATGGCTTTTCCCGGTCATATTCGCCCTTTGCTTCGGGCAACCATTGGCGTAGCATTATGCCGTTAGGAGCGTCGTTGTGAAGTTGGATGAGAAGGGTGAGCTTCATCTGCCGTCCGCCTTGTTGCCGGGTGCCGCGCCCCATGCGCGATATCAGGTGGACGTTCGGGGGGACCAAGTGGTGCTGTCGCCCGAGAACGGCGGCGATGGATTTTGGCACCAGGCCAGCCCGAAGCAGCGCGCGGCGGATATCGTGCAATGGGCAGCCGGCCACCGGGGCGGTCCGGGCTTGCCCGACGAGGTCGTGGGCCGGGAGAGCATTTACGACTGATGGCCGGGTTCCTGGCGGACACCAACCTGCTGCTGCGCAGGGGCACTCCTTCACCAATCTGCTGACGTTCAACACCGGTGACTTTGCGAGCTTCCCGGGCGTAACGGCTGTGGACCCGAGCACACTGGCCGCTGCCCCGCAAGTGACGGAATAGGGTTCCAAACTGCTCGCTGGGGGCTTCTGGGTCAGCGCCAGCCCAAATGCGTCCAAACAGGGGAGCACGACCCGCATGACGACGACGAGGACCGAGACGACGGGTTGGCCGGCAAGAAAACCGTCGGCGTCCTCAGCGCCGAGGAACACGCGGAGTTGGAGTCGTTGGTCCGCGCCAACTTCATCCTGAGCATTTTGAAGGCCGGGGCGAGCGCGTTTCTCTATCAGACAAGGCTGCCTGATGGGGGCAGCGCTGACCGCTCTGGTCCATAGGCGGGCTGGCGGTCTTTGCGAATACTGCCGACTTTCTCAGGGGCTTTGACCCCAATTCCCAAGGGTACCGGTGCGCAAAACATGGACCGTCCTAATACGGGTTCTGGCGCGGACCTTTCCGATGATTTGCCTCTGGTGTAGAAATCTGCACGTTTTCGTGCGAGTCGTGACCGCCGGTCGCCAGCGACTTGGCATGGTCAACCTCGATATCGTCACCCACAAAAATCGGTGCACCCGAGATTGCACAAGTTCCTTGTTGACTGCGAATCAGTTCAGCTTTCTGGTCATCACTCAGCTTTAGCTTTCGGTCCTCTTTTCGGTACCGCTCATGGAATGCCCTGAGCGAAGCTCTGAACGTCGAGACGGAATCCTTGGGCTGGGAGGCTGCGTCCTGCAACGGACCTTTGATCGCCTGCATGAGGTTGCGCACCTCCGGTTTGATTTGTAATCGGTGGAAGCGCACCATTTCGAGATTCAGGGGGCTGAGCATCAGCCATAGGAAATATAGGTCCTGAGACGACCGCACGGCATAGCGTTGTCCGGGGCTGCGGACCAGCTTATCCAACTCGGTGCTCAGGAATGTCGTGACATCGCCTTGGATGTCCCGGTCGATCAGGACGGCCTTGAGTTTGCGAAGGAACCCTTCCACACGGTTGATGCTGTCCAACCAGCGCTCCTTCACATTAGGATCCTGTGAAACCCTCGTCCATAGCATTGATAAGCCGCGTTTATCTGCAACCCTCGCAGCAACAGAGTCGCGTCTTGAAAACACCTCGGGATGCCGAGCCGCAACCTGCTGGCCAACGTGGTATTCAAAGTAGGTCAAAGCGGTGTATAGTTCCTCGTTCTGCATGCGGTACCGGTCGTCAGCTCTTCGTTTCCGGAGGTAAAACCAACCGCACGCGCGCTCGGTGTTTTCCTTTATCTTTGTTATGCAGTCTTTGTCAGCCCACGAGTTCCACATTTCGAACGAGTGCTCATTTATTGGATACGGCCTGTTATTCAGCCGGACGAACAGATCCACCGGATTGAAATTGGGATTTAGAGCCCCCTGGATCTCGACAATGAACAGCTCGAAGTCAAGGATTTTGCCCCTTTGAGCCTCGCTCAACTCTTCAAATCTTTTGCCTGAGAGCTCCGTGAGGACACGCAGGTCTCGCAAAGGAAAGCGGTGAATCCTCGGTGTCCTTGGCTCGTTTTTCTCGTCCAGATACGTCTGTCCGATGAAGCCGAGGATGGCCAACAACCTCTGCTGTCCATCCACTACTTCGGATACCTCATCCTTTCTCCGAAATACGAAAATTGGCGGTAGGGCAACGTCCAGAAGGATGCTTTCGATGATCCCAGAAGCTTTGGTCTGACTGATTACCTCTCCGCGCTGGTACGAGGGCCTGAGTAAAAACCGTCTCCTCCGCATCTGGTTGAGGAGGTCGTCGACGGATACTTTTGACGGATCCGGCTTGTTCACCCGCAATTCGCCCAACCGTGCGATCTCGGCATCGGTATCCTTTGCCCTGTGATCAACCTTGAGTTGCTCCACTGCTTGAGGCGTCCCAGCCGTATAGATCGAAAAGTCTATGCCCGTCCGAGTTTGGAAGAACTCGGCCATACAGGAGAATCTATCGAATACCGCCTTAGTAAAGTGGCTGCTCTCGGCGAAATAGATTTTTTCGTTTTCGGCGGCGAATGTCAGTAATTGATCAGCCAGGGAATCTACCGTGTCGAGTGATTTCTCACCCTCTTGGTCGAGAACCAGCATTGCCCAGAACAAACATTCCCAGAAGAAGCGGTTCGTTCGGCAGCCCCTGGTATGTGCCAGCATCTTGAGCTCCCAAATGGCCGCGACAATCCCTTCAATGTGAGTATAGACGCGTTCCGGGTCGTCACAGTCGTGCTGCGCGAAACATTCGTACAGGTGGGAGAGCACTTCGCTCCGGCCCCTCGCCCGCGCGTAGTACTTTATCGGACATTTGCACATCACGACCATGCGCCGGATATGTTGGAGAACCTGCTGCAGGTTGAACTCGGAGGTCGCGCCAGCAGGGCTAGGCAGAAACAGGGCTTGAACCCTTGCCGCAGTGGTTGTATTGGCTACAAATCGTTCTTTGAGGAAGCGCGTTAGTTCATCGCCATCGTAAACGGCGTTATCGAGTTCAGCCTTCCGTAGCGGCGTAATGCCGGTGTTGTAGCGCCGAAAGATCTCCTTTTTGATCTTGTCTTCGAGCACCGCGTTGAGTGGGGGCTCGCCAATTATTTCAAACTGGATGATCCTTAGCTTCGTGTCCAGAAACAGATCTGAAACTGCCTTGGGCAACTTTGAGAACGTAAGCCGTGCGAGCTTCTTTAGCTCTTCTAAGCCGCTCTCGACCAAGACTAGCTTCTCGAGCATGAAGCGCTCGATCGTTTCATATCGTTGCCGTCCATCAATAACTTCTATCTTGCCGTTGCTCAAGAAAAGGACGAGCGGTGGAATTTCTGTTCCGAGCAAGATGGATTCAATGAAATATGTTGCCTTGGATTTTTCCCAGACGTAATGCCTCTGATAGTACGGCGAATAGTTAATCTTGGTTCGCATCCGCAGGCCGAAGAGGTTCTCGATGGATTTGGGGAAGGCCTCAATTCTGAGGTGATCGCGGAAGATTTTCTGGAATTCCGCTTCTCCAAGAAAGACGCTGTCGCTCATTTACTTGATATTGTGACTAGTTGTGTGAGACAAGCAAGAACATTTTACTGTTGAAAACACGCCCAGTGCGAGATCACAACTACCGATCTTGGCTCCCCGGAAATCCAGCTGTTGAGGTTCTCCCTAATAAGGGTGCTACCCCGGACGCTGGATGGAAATACTCAGCCCGGGGCTAAGCGAAGCATCAGGCCAAGAGCGGTTAGCACGGCGTTGAGGCTGGAAAGGCTGGGGTTGCCACGGCGGGAGAGTTGCCGATAAAGGCTTTCGCGGTTCAAGCCGGCGAGACGGGCGGCCAGAGCAAGTGCCCGTTCTAATTGATGGTGCTTTTGGAAAGAGCCCCGCGGGAGCACCGCCAGTAACGGCTGGTCCCTACGCCAACTGGTCAAGAATCGCCTTGCCCCCCGCCTGCCGGTGTATTACCTTTTGGGTATGACAACTGGACTCCAGGCGGTTACGGTCAAGATCCGGCTCTCGGACTTGAGGCGGATACCCGAAAAGAACCGGAGCAAGTTTATCCGCGCGGCAGTCTCCGAGAAACTGGCCCGGCAGCCAGCCCCGGCCTGGACGCCAAGGACGGAGACCGGCCGAAAGCTGCTGGCTTTGCGCAATCAGTTTATTCGGTCGGGGGGCGAACTGCTGGACAGTGAAGGCATTGCCGAGGAGGTCAGGCAGCGACGCGGGGGCCTGGCGTGACCCGGACTTTTTTGGACTCGGGCGTGCTGCTGACCGCCTGGCGGGGCAAGGAATGCGCCGAGCAGGCCTTGGCGGTGATGGAGGATAAGGACCGGGAGTTCTGCACGTGTCAACTGGTAAGACTTGAGTTGCTCCCCAAGCCGGCCTTCTTCAAACAGGTGTTGGAAACGCGGTTCTATAACGTCTTCTTCGGGCAGGTTAAGGCCGAGGAACCCTTGAGCGCGGACCTGGGAAAGGAGGCTATGCGCTTGGCGTCGGCCCATGGGATCGCGGCGGCTGACGCGCTGAATCTCTGTGCCGCCATTCGGCTGGGAGCGCAGGAGTTTATCTCGTCCGAGAAGCCCGGGAAGCCGATGTTCAGTGTCTCAGCTCTAAAGGTAACCTCGCTCCACTCCCTGAAACACCCGTCCGACCCGCGGGCGGCATGAGTGGACCGGGGTCGGAACAACGCTTGTGTGACCACTGCGGTTCAGAGACACAGGGGTGACGGCGCAAACGACGGTTATGTCTCGGTATTTGTCGCCTAAGCCGCCGGAGTTGCCTTGCTTCCGTGCCAAGTTGCTCTTTCTGACTTCGGCGTCCTGCATTCGCGCTTCTACCTTCATCCTGGCCAGCACGCCCCATGTCTCGACGGTGTTGTTCCGGTGTTGCTACGGTGGTGCCCCGGTGTGTACCCGAGGTTGATGTCGAAATCTCCTGTGTTTGCAGGGCTTTTGAGCGCTTTCCTGCACTTTGTATGCTTTCTGCCGCTTGCGCCGCGTATTCCCGCCGAATCGAAAACTGCTGCCCGGTCAGCGGTCCCGATTGACCTAGCCGGCGCCGACTTCGCAACTTCGCTCCCGCGGCGGTACAGGCATCCCGCTGTTCGTCCGTCAGTGAAGCGCTGTATTTCTTCGAGGCGGCGCCGAAACGAGCGCGCGAGTGCAGTTGCTTGGGCGTGCGCGGGTCGTTGGGTATAACATACAGGTGCCGGCGCTGCTTGCCGCGCACCACTTGCCGGACGTAATCACCGCAGCGACCGCTGGTCAGGACGGGATCAAGGCACGCTCCGGAAGGCGCGCGATACGGGCACTCGCGGCAGCCGTGCCGGCGCGCGCCCGCAGGTTTCCGCCCGGGCCTTCGCCCCTTGGCAACTTTTGGCACGCGTGCATTCATAATGCCTCACAGCAATCGCGGCTGGATTATGCCTCCATCCGCCGCTTGATGGCAAGGGAAATCGGGCTTGCTTGCGAGGTTTCAAGCGGTAGTGTGCCGGGCGTATGCATTGGAAATGGATTCCGTTTTGCCTGATCGCGGTGCTGATGACCGCGCTCACCGCTATGGCGCAGCCAACCAACCAGACGGACCTGTTGCGTGAGTTTAGAAAGCGCGCGGCCAAGTTCAACTGTGTCATCACCCTGCCTCAGTTTGAAATGACGACCAACGGCGTCCGCGGCGCCATTCGGGACACCATGGCCGTGGGTAATGCAGCCCTGGACCACATCGGCGCCCTCAAGCCGCGCGAGGTGACGTTCGAGAATACCGTCCGCGCCCTTGATGATGCCGGCTACCAGATCAGCCTGACGGACGACCGCCTGTCTCTGGTCAAGGAAACCAGCCCCAGCGCGGCCATGCGCGATGCCGCTACCGAGGCACTCAAGAAGTTCCAGGAATGGGAGGTTGGGCTGGATTATCGCGAGGATGTCTATAAGGCGATCAAGGCCTACGCGGATAAGAAGCCGAAGCTCACCGGGGAGGACGCCAAGCTGCTACAGGAAACGATGCGCGACTTCCGCCGGGCGGGCTTGGAGCTGCCCAAGCCTGAGCGCGATGAGGTGGAGCGCATGCGCAAAGAACTGTCCCGTCTGGCTACTGATTTCGAGTCCAATGTGACTAAGGCGGAAAAGGCAGTGGTGTTCACGAAGGCCGAGCTGGAGGGGGTGCCGGAGAGTTTCCTGGCCCAGGTCAAGACCGGTGATGACCACTACACCGTGATGGCCAATATCACCTGGCACTACATTAGTGTCATGGAGAACGCGCGGAGGGAGGAAACGCGCAAACAGTTGCTGGTAGCCCATGACAACCTGGCGCGGGCGGGGAACATCCCCTTGCTGGAGAAGATCCTGCCGCTGCGCGACGACATTGCCCACAAGCTCGGCTACAAGACTTGGGCTGACTACCAGACGGAGATCAAGATGGCCAAGAACGCTGCTACGGTCACGGCCTTCCTGGAGAAGCTCAAAACGGGCTTGCAGCCCAAGTTCGACTCCGAGCTGGCTGAGTTCCGCAGGCTGAAGGTCAAGGAGACTGGCGACACGAATGCCCAGATCAGAATCTGGGACTGGCGCTACTTCAGCAACCAGTTGAAGAAGGAGAAATACTCGGTGGACGCCGAACAACTGCGCGTGTTCTTCCCCTACCAGCGCGTGCTCGATGGCATGTTTGCCATTTACCAGCGCATTTTCGGGCTGAAGTTCGAGCGGGTGGAGGCGGCTTACAAATGGGTCGCCGACCTCCAGCTTTATGCCGTCTCCGACGCTAAGACCGGCGAGCCGCTCGGGCTCTTCTACTTGGATATGTTCCCGCGCGAGGGCAAATACAACCACTTCGCGCAGTTCCGGGTGATCGAGGGCAAGCTGTTGCCCAGCGGGAAATACCAGAGGCCCACCGTGGCGCTGATTTGCAACTTCCCTTCCCCCACGAAGGATAAGCCTTCGCTGCTCTCGCACACCGACGTGGAGACCCTGTTCCATGAATTCGGCCACGCGATGCACTCGATCATGACCCGCGCCCACTATGGACGCTTCTCCGGCACCAGCGTCCCAGGGGATTTCGTGGAAGCGCCTTCCCAGATGCTGGAGAACTGGGTTTGGGACAAGAAGGTCCTGGATAGCTTCGCCGCCGATTACCGGGACCCCTCTAAGAAGATCCCGGTGGAGATTCTGGCCAAGCTCCAGGAGGCCAAGCTTGCGACTGAGGGGACACGCTACCGGCGGCAGGTTGCCTTGGCTCTGACGGACATGGCGCTGCACACGAAGATTCATGACGGCAATACGAACGAAGTGGTGCCGCTGTCCAACGAGGTGTTTGGCGACGCCTTTATTGCCCTGGTGCCGGATACAGCCTTTGTGGCGTATTTCGGGCACCTGATGGGCTACGACGCCGGCTATTACGGCTATGCGTGGTCGGACGCTATCGCCGCAGACATGGCGACCGTGTTCGCACATGCGCCCGAGGGCTACTTCGACCAGGCCGCAGGACACCGCTTGCGGACGGAGGTGTATGAGCAGGGCGATTCCCGGGATGTGAACGTCTCGATCGAGAAGTTCCTGGGCCGCCAGCGCTCACTCGACCCGTTCCTAAAGAAGATTGGGATTGAGTCGAAGTAGGGGCGGGCAAGGCAAGAAGGCCCAAGCCGTCACGTCTGGGGCCTGAATGAGTCCATCAACGCCGCGAAGCGCAAGCCGCGGGTGCTGATGTGCAGCTCGGAGAGGCCAAATTCCTCCATGACCGCCTGGTAAATCGCGGTTCCCATGAGAATAACGTCGGCTCGGTTCTTGGGCAGGCCGATGATCTGCTTGCGGCCGGCCAAAGGCAGGCTCCAAAGCCGCTCCAAATGCCAGGAGATGCGCGCGGCGGTCAGGCATGTGGCTTCGAGCCGCTCGCGGTCGAAGTCTTCGAGCTTCGCCTCCATGCAGCCCAGGATGCTTGCGGTGCCGCCCACGCCCACAAGTTGAATTCCTCCTTTGAAGCCTGCGGCATCCGGCGTAACTAGGTTCTGACTCGTATTGGCTGGCCTCTGGCCTCTGATCTCTGACCTCTCCCCACCAGCCCCCAGCTCATTCCCCAGTCTGGGCTTTACTTCCTTCTGAAGGAACTGGCGCAACCATCCGCGGCAGTCCAGAAGTTCCTTGGTTTTGGGCGGATCGGAGGGGGAGAACTGCTCCAACAAGCGAACGGAGCCGACGGGAAAGCTGGCGCAGAAGCTCATGTGGCTGCCCTGGCCGAGCGTAAACTGGCTGCTGCCGCCGCCTACATCCAACAGGAACAGGGGCACGTCCGCGAACCGGGCATCGGTGGTCACGCCCTGAAACCCCATTGCCGCCTCCTGTTCGCCGGAGATGATCTCGGCTTTCAGGCCGGAGGCCTGTTCTATGGCAGCCGTTAGTTCTGCGGAGTTCACCGCCTCGCGCGCGGCGCTGGTGGCGATGACCCGGATTAAGGCGGTTTGGCACTGACGCGCGGCGCCGGCGAAAGTGCCAACAGCCTGAGCCGTGGCGGCAATCGCCTCGGGGCTCAGACGGCGCGTTTCATAAAGGGCGTGGCCCAAGCGGGTTTGTTTGCTTTCTTCCCGAACGGGCCGGATGTCCTGGCCGGCAACATCGGCCACCAGGAGCTTGACGGAGTTGGTGCCGACATCAATTACCGCACGACGGATGGGTTCCACGGGGCGAGACCATAGCGTTTGGGCCGCACGCCCGCAACCGGCGAGCGGTTCGGGCCGGAGCGCCGGCATGTTGCCGGATTACACGGTCCGAATGGCGTAAGCCGGCAACATGCCGGCGCTCCGGTCCCCGCGCGACGCCACTTTGTCAATGGCCCCGAGTGCAGGCCTTCAGCGGTCGCGGAGGGCCACCCCAGCCCTTGAGTTGTAACCTTCTGCCGGCTTTCTGCGTCTTGCTTCGTGGAATGGAGCCTTATTCGGACGGCGCTGTGAAGACGCTTTTACGGAATGCTCAGACTGGATTGTACGTGGGGTTTGCCCAGGATTGGACGCACAAGCAGGACGAAGCCTTGGACTTCAAGACCATGGGCCGGGCAATCCGTTTTGCGGAGAAGGCGGGGCTCAAGATGATGGAACTGGCCTTTGTTTCTGAGGACGGGCAATGCCCCCCGCCGGTGTCGCTGGCGGCTTTGCGGGCAAGGCTCTCGGTCAGTAGCCGCGTGGATTAGAGCGGACGGCTGCTGGCGGGTGCATCCTGATACCACCACCTCTCTCTTAGCCCTCGGGATGCAGCCGCAGCAGCACCGACCACGCAAGTTTGCCCCACTTTTGGGAGACACGCTCCCTTACGCACGTGCTGCGGCTGAGCACAGCCGTGCTCCGGTGGCAGTATCAAGAAGCGCCCGCTGCCAGCCCGACCGGGTTTTGCGCCTTTCCAAAGCGGCCGCCTACGGCTACCTTCCCTCGACTCGTGGAATCCAAAGCAAAAGCGCTATCTTTCGGCCCAGCCCATTTCATCAACCGCGAACTGAGCTGGCTGGAATTCAATCACCGCGTGCTGGAGGAGGCGTTGGATGCCCAGAACCCGCTGCTGGAACGGGTGAAGTTCTTCTGTATCGTCAGCTCGAACCTCGATGAGTTCTTCGAGGTCCGTGTCGCGGGCATCAAGCAGCAGATCGAGAGCGACGTGGTGGAGCGCTCCATGGACGGGTTGACGGCCAGCGAGACTTTCCGCGCTATCGTGAAGCGGGTGCGGCGCATGGTGGCGCAGCAATATGCCTGCTGGCGCGAGGAGTTGCTGCCGGCGTTGGCGGCCAACGGCATCCGGCTGCTTGAGCTTTCTGAACTGGATCCAGCCGACCTGGCGTGGGTCGGGGACTACTACCGCACGCAGGTCCGCCCCGTGCTGACGCCGCTGGCCATTGATCCGGCGCATCCTTTTCCCCAGTTGCTCAATAAGTCGCTCAACCTGATCGTGCGGCTGGAAATGGAGAAGGACCGGGAGGTGCTCAAGCACATGGCGGTGGTGCAAATCCCGCGCATCCTGCCGCGCATGATCAAATTGCCGCGGGCGGACGCGCGCCAGGATTATGTGTACTTGGACCGGCTGATCGGGCACCATCTGGCCGACTTGTTCCCAGGGACGACGATACTTGGCTACTGGCCGTTCCGGGTCACGCGTAACAGCGAGCTTTACATTGATGAAGAGGAAACCGCCAACCTGCTCAAGGCGGTGGAGAGCTCGCTGCATAACCGGCGCAAGGGCGATGCGGTGCGCCTGGAGATTGATCACGAGTGCCCGCAGTTCGTGCGCGTGCTGCTGCTAAAGACGTTGCGGCTCGGCGAAGAGGACCTTTATTTGATTGATGGTCCGGTGAGCCCGACGCGGCTGATGGCGCTGGCCGAAGGGGACCATTCCCCAGAGCTGCGCGACCCGCCCTTCGTCGCACCCATCGCGGTGCAGTTGCGCGACCGGCCTGATTTGTTTGCCGCCATTCGCGAGCGGGACATCTTGCTCCACCACCCGTATGACAATTTCGATAGCGTGGTGGCCTTCCTCGAGCTGGCGGCATCGGACCCGGAAGTTCTGGCCATCAAGCAGACGCTCTACCGGACGGGGGGCGACCGGCGGATCATCGGCGCGCTCGAGAACGCAGTGAGGAACGGCAAGCAGGTGACGGCGGTGGTGGAGCTGCGGGCGCGGTTCGACGAGGCCAACAACATTCAATGGGCGCAGCAGCTTGAGGAAGCGGGCGTGCACGTGGTTTATGGACTGGTGGGCTACAAGATTCACGCCAAGAGCTGCCTGGTCGTGCGGCGCGAGGGACACACCATCCGCCGCTATGTGCATCTGGCCACGGGCAATTACAACCCCACCACGGCACGGCTCTACACGGACCTCGGCCTGTTCACCTGCCGCCCTGAATTCGGCGAGGATGCCACCAACTTCTTCAACTTGCTGACGGGGATTTGCCAGTTCCAGGGCCTGCGCAAGCTGGTGGCGGCCCCGTTCGAGCTGCCGGAACGGCTGCTGCAGCTTGTCGAGCGTGAGAGGGAGAATGCCCGCCAGGGCCTGCCCGCCCGCATTATCCTGAAGATCAATTCGCTGGCCGAACGCGGGATCATCGAGGCCCTTTACCGCGCTTCGGGGGCGGGGGTGCAGATTCAACTGATCGTGCGCGGCATCTGTTGCCTGCGACCGGGTGTCAAGGGCGTCAGCGAGAACATCACCGTGCACAGCATCGTGGACCGGTTCCTGGAGCACAGCCGCATCTATTATTTCGAGAATGCCTGTCAGCCCCAGGTGTTCATCAGCAGTGCCGACTGGATGCCGCGCAATTTCTTCCGGCGCATCGAGCTGGCCTTCCCGATTGAGGATGGCAACTTGCGAGAGCGAATTATCAGCCGTGTGCTCGCGCTTTCGTTAGCTGACAACACCAAGGCCCGGGTCTTGCAGCCGGACGGTTCGTATCGGCGAATATTAGCCCGTGGTGGACAGCCGCATCGGAGCCAGTTCGAGTTTCTGGCGCTGGGTCATGACGCTGAGACCGCGGCAATCAAGCCCCTGTCGGGCAAAGCCGCCTACCCGCGCGTGAAACTCGCAGCTTCACCGTTCGCCTCGCGAAAGCAGAGACCTTCTACGGCATAGTAATCGCCGGCTTCGAATTGCTACGGCTGCTGCTCGGGATACCACTCCCAACAGCGAACAACCTTTGGCGGGTGTCTGAGGGCCGCAGCGAGCGCGAACTCCCGTATGGAAAGCGACCGCAACGACCATTCCTGGAATTCGCGGGCTTGATCGAACACTGGGAGAGATTGGTCCGGCTCGCACGCGTGCCAGGGCACCTCAATCTCACGAGGCGGCTTACTAAGGCCCAGGCCAATCCCTTTCAGGAAGGCTTCCTTTCGGGTCCAGATATTGAAAAAGGCCTGCAGGCGTTGGTCTTCTGGGACGCGGGGCCATTCCTCCTGCTCTCGATCGGAGCAGATCGTTGAAATCAGGGCCGGCAGATCTGGCAGCTCCCGCACGCGCTCGATATCCACCCCAAGCTCGCCTTCGCACGACATTGCAAATACCGCCATTGTGTCTGAGTGGGCCACGCTGAAGTGCAGTGGCCGGTCTCCGGCAGGCGTCGTTAGGGCCGGCTTGCCGAAGGGCCCGCTGGAAAACACCAGGCAGCCCGGCGCTGCCTGCGCCTGTTGCCCAAGGAGTTCGCGCAGCAGCCCGCGGCGGGCGACGAAGCGGTCCTTGTCGTGGCGGGCGTGGAAGCGCGCGGCGCGGTCCAGTTCCTCAGGCGACAGCGTCCGGGCCAGGCCGCGCAGTCTCGGTTCGGAGAGCTCCAGGGAGGCGCACAGGACGTGGACTTCACCGGCCCCCAGCCTCAGTTGGTGCGGAAGCGGTGGCCATGGAACCGCGGAAGGGTTGGTCAGTGGTGGCACGGGAGCCATGGTTCATGCCGTTATAATGGGTCTCAGATCAAATTGGGAGCTGTTTGCCCCGCTCAGCCGGCCATAATCGAGCCTAAGCCGGAACGATGCAGTTGGAATTGGGGAGCACACGCGCCCCCGCGTGTAATTCGCGGCGCCCCGCCGCGAATGCTCCCTCGTCTGGAAAGACCACCATCAAGAGTGAGCCGCCACTGGGCGGTAGCGCCAACGGCGCAGCGCCGTTGGCAGCACGCGAGGCGCGTGCGCTCCCCAAAACCAACTGCATGGATACGGCTAAGTGGCTGCACCACCATTCCATACCAGCCCAACGCCGAATGGGGAATCTCCCTTACCTGCGGCCCCGCAGGCCCAGAAGGCCCAGCGCGCCCAAGGCCAGCAACGCCAGCGTGCCTGGTTCGGGTATTTGCTGCACCCGGAGGTTATCCAAATACACGTCATTGGCTCCGCCGCCGCCAATCTGGAAGCCGATCTGCGTCGGGTTGCTGGACGAGGCCAGGGTCGCCACCAGGGCGGGCGGAAGGGTCGGGAAGGTGATGGTGGTTTCGGAGCCAATCGTCGTGCTAAGGTAGCCGCCATCCTGGACATATCCCGTGTCGGCATTGTTGATCCACAGTTGTATCTGAAGGTAATAGCCGAAGGAAGCCGGTGGGGTGTACACGTCCAGCGATACACTGGGATTATTGGCGAGAATGGAAGTCAACGAGGAGCTGTAGGTCGAATACATCGGCGTCCCGTAAGTCGGACTGCTGGCGTAGGTCAGGTCCAGGCTGTAGGACCCGTCCGTCACGCCCTGCGTGGTGCTAAAACTGTAGGACCCAACTCCGGCCCCGCTCACCGTCCAGCCATCCAGCGTGTTTTCCCACGACTCGACCAGCGTGGAAGCGTGGGCGGGTTGGAGGTTCAGCGGTAAGGCGGCCACTGAGAGCAGGGCAGCCCGGGCTCCGAGTTTGATGGCTGATTCGATCGGTCTCATAGTTGCTGATTAGTTGACTACAGTCTCAGGCCCAAATTGTGTTCCGCGTTGCGACATCCATTCGCTGATTCAGGCTATTAGCAAGCAGTATAATACATATTTGGTGTGCCGCCGTCATGTCGTTAGAATTAACGACAGCCTGTTGTGAGTCCCACGCCACGCGCTCTCGCGAGCGTTCTCGTCTCGTTCACGACTGCCATTTACAACCACGGCTTCATCTGTCATGTTGAGCCTGCCCGCGGAGAAACTTTCAAGCCGCGGGCGAGTCAACCAATAGAATACATTCAAAGCTATGGGCGATAAGTCCCCGAAGTCCACCCAGAAGAAGTCCTCGCAGAAACAGGCCAAAGCCGACAGCGAGGCGCAAAAGAAGCGAGCCGCGGTGCTCAGCAAACAGGCCTCCGACAAGCAGAGATAGCCACCCGTCCCATGCCGACTCTCCGGGTGTCAAAGCCCGGAGCGGCGGATTCCTGCCTCCAGGGAACCGCATGACGCTAAAGCTTCAACAAGGCCAGGTCTGGAAGCGTGGCGACGAGTTCATCCGCATCGTCCATCTCGCCCGGCTTGAAGTCAGATACAAAGTGGTGAAGAACCTCCAGACCGGCGAAGGCACTCATCACCACAGCAGTAAGAAAGAGTTCTGCCGCCTGCTCAAGTCGGCCTCCCTGCTCGCGATACCAGGGCCGGCAAAAGCTGCACTGCCGTAAACTGGCCGGATGAGCTAGCGCTGCGGCCTCAATCCTGACAGGATTGCGTCACTCAGCCCAGCGTTGGACCACTCGGGGGAGCAATGGGGCCGTGGTCCTACGCTAGGAAAACGTCGGCGAATGACCTTCAACCCTGAAAGCGGTTGCATCGGCCCCCCACACATCCCTGTCACGACCGAAAAGGCCCGGAGTGACGCAACTATAGGAGCGCCGGCAGGAATTGACGGCTTGCTGTCCCGCACCCATTGGTCGCCGAACGGGCACCGATCATTAATAGACATCTCGTTCCGGGCGCAATCGAGGCAACTGGCAGGCGGATGAAAGTGTTGACTTGGCGGTTCACGACCTGTTATTCCGATTCCCATGAAAACGCCCCGGTGGAGTGCGGCGGTTGGAACTTCTCTTACCCGGAATACCTGTCTATTGGCGACAGCCCTGGCCTGGCTGGCCGCAGCCCCGGTCGCACGCGCGGACGGGTGTTTTGTGTTCCACTGGAACAAGCAAAAGGACATCAATGAGCCGACCCAGAAGGCCATAATCGTGCATGACCAGGGCCGGGAAGATCTGGTGCTGCAGGTCAAGTACGACGGCCCGGCGGAGGACTTCGGCTGGCTCATCCCGGTGCCAGGATTGCCTGAAGTCAGGAAGGGCTCGATGGATTGCTTTTATGAGCTGAGCAAGCTTACGCAGCAGCAGTTTGGGGACGGTCGTGGCGTGAACCATGGTGCCAGCTTGAGCACGGAGGGCAAAGATGAGGTCAAGGTGATTGAAATCAAAACCGTCGGCGCATACGAGGTGGCGGTGATCTCGGCCAGGAATACCGCGAGCCTGGGTGAATGGCTCGACGTCCATCATTTCATTTTTCCCAAGGAAGACCAGGGCGTGCTGGACAGCTACATCAAAAAGCAGTGGTACTTCGTCGCGGCCAGGATTAACCCTAGCCAGAGCGGTTTTACGTTGGTATCGGGCGCGTCGAAGAAGACGCCGATTCTCGCCTCGACCCGGAAGCAGCTTGCGAGCGGGGAGCTTCATCCGCTGGTGATTAGCTTCCCCTCCGACAAATGCGTGTTTCCGCTAGCCATCTCGGCAGTGAACGGCAAGCCGTCCGAGGTTTCGCTTTATGTGCTGTCAGCCGACCCGGTCATGAGCCCCGTGATGTTCGAGAAGAAGTTGGAAGCCTACCGCAGCGAGCGGGCGGAATGGATCCGGCAGTGCCCGGAGCGGCAAAGGAAGCGGGAAGAACTGGCGAAACGCCGGGACGAAATGATAGGCAGCGCCGTCAGACGCCGCACCGACCCGGACGCCGCAGCGGGAGATCCGAGGCCTGACCCGGCGATCATGCGCCAATTGCTCGAGGGCGATCTGCCCCAGCGCGAGTTCACAGAGTCGGACGACGACTTTTACGGGGGACGAGACCTGCTGTGGAGCATGGAGGTGGGGCCGGAGGACCTTCGCGCCACCTCGCGGGAGTTGCCTCGGCTGAAGGGCAAATCGTGGTGGCTGACCAAGCAGGCCCAGACCTTCGCGGTTCAAGACATGCGCGACCTTGAGTTCGAGCCGGCGGTGCCGTTATTGGCCCGCGAACTTCGCACGGCGGAAGGTTCCGGCCCAGCCCATTGCCTCGCCCAGTTCGGCACGCGTGCGCTTCCCATCGTGCTAGGCGGGTTGCAAAGCTCCAACCGATCCGAACGCCTGTTTGCCCTCTCGATACTGGCTGAGAGAGAAGTGCCCAGCCGATCAACTCCACTGGAAGCCCGCCGGCAGGGATTCGCTTCGAGGCCGATGGACCCACGCCTGGTAACTCCGTTGCTGAAGCTGCTGAGTGATGACGATGCGCGAATCCGCGAGAAAGCCTGTGAGGCCGTCGAAATGAACTGGGACCCCAGCTTTGCTGCCCCGTTGGCAGATTTGTTGCGTGATAGCGATAACGCTGTCCGCGAGGAAGCGTTTAGTTGTCTAAGGAAGCATGAGGCAGATTTGAAGACTCAACTACCCGCTCTCCGGAAGATGATCGAGGAAGACGGCCCCGCTGCCTCGAAGGCGATTGTCGTACTTCCTACAAGTCAGGATGTCCCTATGACGAGAGAGCAGTTGGTGGGGCTTTTCTCCTCCACGAACCTGCCCGTAGTGGCGACGGCCTTCTCGCAGTTACGCTACCAGAACCTGACGCTAAACGAACTCGCTCCGCTGCTGGCTAGTCCCCTGCCCCACGCGCGCCTTATGGGACTCGGTGCCCTGGTTCGCATCGGCGACAAGGCGGCTATTGAACGCATCGTCGCCAGTCTGCACGACCCCAATGAGGCGATCCGGTGGATGGTGCGCTCCAATCTCCGGCGGCTCACCGGGCAGAAGATCGGGGCCGACCCGGCGGCCTGGGAAAAATGGTGGGCGGAGAATAAGGCCACTTTCACGCCGCAACTTGCCGGGCGTGCGGGCTTGAGAAGGAATTGAGCTTACAAGCTGTCCCTGCCTCGAGGCTCATGGCGCGCGGCGTAAACCATGCACGATTCATTCCGCCGGTTCATTACTCCATCGCTTGAACCCGGCAGCCGCCCGACTTCTCGTCCGCCTCCAGCTTCAGCAGGCTGCGCTTCTGCGCTTCCAGGAGCATGTCGTTAAAGGAACGGAACCCGTAAGCGCGCTCGTTGAAACCAGGGTTGCGGCGCTTGATCGCCTGCTTGATCATCGAACCCCAGATCGGCTCGTCCGCCTCGCGCTCCTGGGTGATGGCTTCCAGGGTTTCCACCACCAGGTCAAAGGCCTTTTCCAGCGAAGGCCCCGTGTTCTCGCCTTCGGCAGGCTTCGCAGTGGGGGCGCTCTCCGCGGTGCGTCGCCGCGCCCGCGACGGCTCCGCGCGGACAAGGTCGTCGTAGTAAATGAACTCGTCGCAATTCCCGATAAACAAGTCGGAGGTGGAATTCTTCACCCCGACGCCGATCACCTTCTTGGCATTCTCGCGCAGCTTGCTCACCAGCGGCGAGAAGTCCGAGTCGCCGCTGATGATGACAAAGGTATCAACGTGGCCTTTGGTGTAGCACAGGTCCAGCGCATCCACCACCATCCGGATGTCGGCCGAGTTCTTGCCGGACTGCCGCAGGTGGGGAATCTCGATGAGTTCGAAAGCGGCCTCGTGCAGGTCGCGCTTGAAGGTCTTGTAGCGGTCGAAGTCGCAGTAGGCTTTCTTGACAACGATGTGCCCCTTGAGCAGCAGCCGTTCGAGCACCTTCTGAATGCTGAACGTCGGGTAATGGGCATCCTGGGCGCCCAGAGCGATGTTCTCCAGGTCGAGGTACACCGCCATGGTTGCGTTGGGAGCTTGCGCGTTCATGATCATTGTAAACCAAGTGAGCCACAGGTTCTCCCACCGCGCCCTGCGAAGCGAGAGAAAAACAGGCGTTGTTCCTCAAAGCTGAGCCCCGGCCGCACGCGCGGAGGGGTGTTTTGTGTTCCGCTGGAATAAGCAAAAGGACATCAATGAGCCGACCCAAAAGGCGATTATCGTGCATGACCAGGGCCGGGAAGACCTGGTGCTGCAGGTCAAGTGCGACGGCCCGGCGGAGGACTTCGGCTGGCTCATCCCGGTGCTCGGATTGCCTGAAGTCAGGAAGGGCTCGATGGACTGCTTCTATGAGCTGAGCAAGCTTACGCAGCGGCAGTTTGGGGATGGTCATGGCGTGACTCATGGTGCCAGCTTGAGCACGGAGGGCAAAGACGAGGTCAAGGTGATTGAAATCAAAACGGCGGGCGCTTACGAGGTGGCGGTGATCTCGGCCAAGAATGCCGCGAGCCTGGGTGAATGGCTCGATGCCCATCATTTCATCTTCCCCAAGGAAAACCAGGGCGTGCTGGATAGCTACGTCAAAAGGCAGTGGTACTTCGTCGCGGCCAGGATTGACCCTAACCAGAGCGGTTTTACGTTGGTATCGGACGCGCCGAAGAAGACGCCGATTCCCGCCTCGACCCGGAAGCAGCTTGCCAGCGGGGAGCTTCATCCGCTGGTGATTAACTTCCCCTCCGACAAATGCGTGTTTCCGCTGGCGATCTCGGCGGTGAACGGCAAGCCGTCCGAGATTTCGCTTTACATGCTTTCAGCCGATCCGGTCATGAGCCCCGTGATGTTCGAGAAGAAGTTGGAAGCCTACCGCAGTGAGCGGGCGGAATGGATCCGGCAGCGCCCGGAGCAGCAAAAGAAGCGGGAAGAACTGCTGAAACGCCGGGACGAAATGATAGGCAGCGCCGTCAGACGCCGCACCGACCCGGACGCCGCAGCGGGAGATCCGAGGCTTGACCCGGCGAGCATGCGCCAGTTGCTTGCGGACGACCTGCCCCAGCGCGAGTTCACGGAGTCGGACGACGACTTTTAAGGGGGACGAGACCTGCTGTGGAGCATGGAGGTGGGGCCGGAGAACCTTCGCGCCACCTCGCGAGAGTTGCCTCGGCTAAAGGGCAAATCGTGGTGGCTGACCAAGCAGGCCCAGACCTTTGCGGTTCAAGAGATTCGAAAACTCAACTGCCCGCTCTCCGGAAAATGGTTGAGGAAGACGGCCCGGCTGCCTCGAAGGCGATCGTCTTGTTCCCTACAAGTCAGGATGTCCCTTTAACGAGAGAGCAGTTGGTGGGGCTTTTCTCCTCCACGAACCTGCCCGTAGTGGCGACGGCCTTCTGACAGTTACGCTACCAGATCCTGACGCTAACTGAACTCGCTCCGCTGCTGGCCAGTCCCCTGCCGCACGCGCGCCTGATGGGTTTCGGCGCCTTGACTCGCATCGGCGACAAGGCCGCCGTTGATCGCCTCGTCGCCAGCCTGCGGGTCCCCAACGAGTCCATTCGCTGGCTGGTGCGCTCGAATCTCCGGCGGCTCCCCGGGCAGAAGATCGGGGCCGACCCGGCGGCCTGAGAAAAATGGTGGGCGGAGAATAAGGAGACTTTCACCCCGCAGCCAGCCGGGCGTGCGGGCTTCCGGAAGAACTGACCTTCCAAGCCGTCCCAGCCTCGAGGTTCAACCGCCACCTCTAAGTAGAGTAGGCGAAGCGGGACCGGAGGCTTGAACCGACCGTAGTTGTCGGTGCCAGGGTATCCGCTTCGCCCCTCATCGAACCGGACGTACAGATTTCCTGTGGTCGGCTCTCCGGGTCTGTTTGGTAGCATCGCTTCAAGCTTTGGTCCGGGGCTGCGTCCATCCCGCCGCCACGGGCAGCGGCCACAACCCATAGAAGTTATAGAGTTTATCGTCCGGATAATCTGCCCATAGCGCATGGGCACAAGCCTGCTTGCGCCAGAGCCAGCGTTTGGCGCGCGTCGACACCCAGTAATTGGCTTTCCCGAAGACCCGGCTGCTATTGCGGTAGTGATAGTATCCGGCCCAGCCGCGCAGGATTCGGTTAACACGCTCCATCGTGGGTTGGACCCCACGCCAGAGCGTCAAGTGACTGAGTTCTTCGCGCAGAGTGTCGCGCAGGTGCTGTTGATTCTTGGCTGAGGGTTCGACGTGCGGATAATTCCGTTCACTTCGCCCTTGTCGCCAGCTCAACGCGAAGCCCAGAAAGTGGAAGGTTTCCTCGCGGAAGTTGACTGTCCGGGTCTTAGTTTCGTTGAGCGTCAGTTCCTTGGCCTTGAGCCAACGGTCGAGCCGTTGGAGCTGTTCGCTGCCCTGCCCAAGCTTACTCAGGATGACAAAGGCATCCGCGCAGCGTACCAGACCAGTATGGGCTTGCCCGCGCACCGCTCGTTGACCGCCCAGTCCAGTGGGTTCAGATACAGGTTGGCCCGGAGGGGCGAGATGACCCCGCCCGGCAGCGTACCCTGCCGGTTGGGCAGGATGCGCCGCGTGCCATCCCTGTCTTCCGGGTAGAGCCGGTGGTTTCCCACCGGCTCTACCCCTGGAGTTTGGACATTTTCTGCTGGACTCAGGGCCCCGGAGGAGGTAGATCCTGGGGTCAGTGGAACCGATCTGCCTGCAGGGCCGCACGCTCTCGGGCGATGATCTGGCGGTGGTGCGCGCGTTGA
>Ga0326727_10001818_pt1 | contig 76581 bp, 76 predicted proteins | sample MB2enrmetagenome_FD_207643 | JGI IMG/M metagenome (GOLD analysis project Ga0326727, IMG submission 207643) | Lab enriched peat soil microbial communities from McLean, Ithaca, NY, United States - MB29MY | ecosystem: Environmental > Terrestrial > Soil > Wetlands > Peat | place: USA: New York... | reverse complement strand
GGCATCAGCGGGGTTTGTCCGATTCGCTTCGGCCTTTATTTTCGCCGCTTCCTCAACAAAGAGCGGATGGCGTTGCATAAACTGCCCGACATCGACATTGATTTCGCGCACGACCTCAAGGACGACGTGGTGAAAATCCTCTTCGGGAAATACGGCCCCGAACATTGCGCGGCGGTCGGTGGTTTTTCGACCTTCCAGGCTCGCAGCGCTTTTGCGGAAGCGGCGAAAGTTCTCGGCGTCGCGGAACGCGAAGTGAGGAAATTCACCGGCCATTTTCCGTGGAGTTTCGGCGGCGGCTGGGCGCCGGATGAACCGGCGCCCGGCGGCGGCGCGGGTTTGATTGAAATGCTGCGGGCCAGTCCCGAAAACCGCGATTTGCCGTTGGACGAAGAACCTTGCCGGACCGCGTTGCAAATGGCCGAATTCCTCGATGGCGTGCCGCGTTATCCCAAGATGCATCCGTGCGGCCTCGTCCTTTCGCGCCAGCCGATGCACGAACTGACGCCGACTTTCATCGCCAACAAAGGCTGCGCCACGACGCACTTTGACATGGATGCCGTGGAAACCATCGGTTTGGTGAAGATGGACATTCTCGCCCAAGGCGGCCTGGCGGCCATGCGCGACGCGAAAGCGTCCCTGGCCAAACGCGGCGTGACCGTGGACTTGCAGGCTCTTGAGCCATGGCAGGACCCCCGGGTTTGGGAAATGATTGCCAGCGGCGGAGCGCGGGCGGTGCATCATATCGAATCGCCCGCCATGACCAGCCTCTGCCGCATGAGCAACGTGCGCGAGATCGACGGCCTCATCGCCATCGTCAGCGTCATCCGGCCCGGCGCGGCCAACGAAGGCAAGAAGCTGGCCTTCACACGGCGTTATCAGGGGCTGGAGCCGGTGACCTATCCGCATCCATCGCTGGAAAGCTGTTTGCGGGACACTTACGGGCTGGTGGTTTACGAGGAACACATCCTGCAACTATGCGAGGCGTTCGCCGGTCTTGATCCGGGCCGCGCCGACGTGCTCCGGCGCGCGCTCAACAAACAAAAGCGCGCCGTCATCGAGGAAATTCGCAGCGAGTTCTTCAGGTCGGCGCTGGCGCGCGGCCATTCGCCCGAAAAAACCGCCGAAGTGTGGGAACTGGTCACCGGCTTTGCCGGCTACGCCTTCTGCAAGGCGCACAGCACGGCTTACGGGGTCGAGGCCTGGCAATCCGCCTGGCTCAAACGCCATTTTCCCGCCGAGTTCATGGCCGCCGTGCTGACCAATGGCAAGGGCTTCTACCCTCCGCTCGTTTACGTTCTCGAATGCCATCGGCTCGGATTAAAGCTGCTGCCGCCATCCGTCAACGAACCCGGCCCGGCCTTTGTGCCGCGGGGCAACTTCATCCGCGTGCCTTTGACACGGGTGAAGGGACTCGCCAGCCGCACCACGGAGGCGATGCTCACAGCGCGCGGGCGCGGGCCGTTCATTTCCCTGGCGAATTTCTTTCACCGCATCGCCCCTTCGGGAGAGGAAATGGAAGCGATGATGCGCGTCGGGGCCTTCGATGAGTTCGGCGAAACCCGCACCCGCCAGTTCTGGCAGGCGCAACGCCTTCAAAAGTCAGAATGCGGAAGTCAAAATGCGGAATTCAATTTCGGCCGGGGCGCTGATCCTGTTTCATCCTTCATCCTTCAAAATTCGTCCTTTCTTCATGAGCCGACCCGCCGCGAACGCCTGCAATCGGAAACGGATTTATTCGGCTTTGCCGTCAGCGGCCATCCGCTCGAATTGTTCGCCGACGTGGCGTGGGACACTTATTGCCCCGTCAATCGCCTCGGGGAATTCGTCGGTGAAACTGTTGTCACTTGCGGTCTGGTTGTTGAGCAGCGCACTCATCACCAGATTACGGGTGAACCGATGAAGTTTCTTTCGCTGGCCGACTGGACCGGCATGGTCGAAACCGAACTCTTCGCGCAGACCTACAAAAGTTATGGTTTGGCGACCGTGCGCTATCCGGTATTGGAGGTAAAGGCGCGCGTGGAGCCATTCGAGAACGGACGGGGTTTTTCACTCCGCGTCCTGAGCGCGGGCAAGCCGCGACAAAGGGAAATTAAGAATTAAGAATTATGAATTAAGAAGAATCAAGACGGTAGGGCGAGACTCCGTCGAGCCGTGACAAGTTTTTTCGGTCTTTAGCGGGCCAAGTCAGGGCTCGACGGAGTCTCGCCCCACCGTGCAATGAAGAGTGATGCTTCTTAATTCTTAATTTTCTTCAAAATTGGTTTTCCTTGTCCTTGAAAAGGAGGTTGAAGGTTGTCAGCGATCCGTAACAGCGCGTAACGTACTGTTGCATTTCAACCTTCTCCCCGTCGCTGAGGGTCGGGTGGCTGTTGATTTTCTGTTCCAGGACACGCAACTGATTGCGAACGCCAACGAGCTTGTGGAAAAAAACTTCCAGCGGAACCTCTTTTGTCTGCAAAGCCGGGTCTGCCGGATGCAAGACCATTTTGCCTTTCTGCCAGCGCAACCCCAGCTCACCCACAACCGCGTTTGGATGCTCAAACCCCAAACGATTCAGCGTGGATTCAACGGCGGCGTCCATGAATTGTTTCAGGGGAACAGTCAGCCCTTCCACTCTTGCGGTGGCCTCGGCGGGCGCCACCTCTGCAAGCTGCGGATCAACCGTCCGCAGCACGTTGTCAAATCGAATCGCGGCGTCAACATTGGAAATCTTTTCAACCACGCCCGCCCCGTATTGAGGATGCACCACCTTCATTCCGACGATCAAATCTTGAAGTTTCATAATCGCATATCATCGTTTCCTTTCTGTATATTGGGCAAGATTAAGATGGGGATTCAAATGACATTTATGAACGCCGCTTTCCTAAAGGCCCGGCCCGACGGAGTCCACCTGGCGGTAAAACTCCAGCCGCGCGCGGCGAAAAATGAAATTGGCGGTCCGTTGGGAGGCGAGCTGAAAATCAAAGTGACCGCGCCGCCGGTGGATGCCGCCGCCAATCAGGCCTTGATTGATCTGCTGGCCGAAAAACTCGGTTGCGCGCGCGGCGCAGTCCAAATCGTCCGCGGCAAAACCTCGCGCCACAAGACGATCTGGATTGGCGGCCTCAGCGCCGGCGAAGTGCTCCGGAAGCTCTTCGTTAAAGTAAAGTAAAGGTAAAGGGGTCATAAAGTAAAGGGGTCAGTTCTAACAATTGACAATCCTTGTTGGCTTTGTTAGTTTTAAACGGGCGGGAACCAATAGCATGGCGTGTGCCACCCAGTTTACCCCGTGCCAAACGAGGTGGGCTTCCCAGGCCCGCCACAAGTCAGTGGCCCATGATAGACGTTTGCTTCGCAAATTGTGGTCACGTTGCTTGCCTGCCTCGCCGCAATGGGGTTTGCGGGATTGCAGTGGCCGGGGCAAGTGATGAGCTTTCCGCCGCATGATTTGGCGCGTCATTCTGTTCTGGCTCTTGGGCGCGACTTCGAAGCGCGCTTTCGGACAAGGGGGTGTTTGGCGGGACGCCAAAATTGACCGGAGGGACGCCGGTTCCACCAGGGATTTGCGCCGAGGATTAAAATCGGTTCAAATCGGCTCTTGCGCAATGGCGGTTTGGTCTTAATATGGCTTTTGCGTTTGACGGCCCGCGGCGGGGCCGTTCAGGGTGGGCGCTCTTAAAACCCGGATTTTTAGTATGATTGGCACAATTCGCAAGCATCAGAAGTGGCTTTGGATGGTTATCATCGCGGCGACCATCCTCTCCTTCCTCATTTATTTCACGCCCAACAGCCGAAACAGCTACATGGATCGGACGCCGTCCAGCGTGAGCCTGGGCTCGGTCTTTGGCGATCCCATCACCGTGGAACAACTCCGCGCCGCGGAACAGGAAGGGCGGATTTTCTTCCGGCTCAATTACGGCGAATGGCCGGAGTCGGAAGAGAGAAGGAAGGACGTGCGGCGCTTCGCCGAACAGCGGCTCCTGCTCAATGCTGAATTGGAGCAGTTTCACATCACGCCTACTCAGGAGGCGGCCGCCCGCTATACCAAACAGCTTCTTGGCGTCAGACCCGAACAGGCGGTCCCCGCCGAAAAGATATTGGAGGAATTGGTCAAATTGGGGCGCGAAGGCAACGTGAGCCTGGATGACTTTGACCGGTTTGCCCGCCATCAGGCCGGACAGGAATACCTGGTCGCGCTGGTGGGCATGAGCGGCCAGCTCATTACTCCCCAGGAAACGGAGGTCTTCTATCGCCGGGAGAACGAGCCGATGGAGACGGAACTGGTTTCCTTCGCCGCGACCAATTTTTACGCCGCGACCAACCCCGCCGCAAAGGACCTCGAAGATTTTTACACCAAGAGACAAGCCGACTACCGGGTGCCGGACCGCATCCAGATCAACTATGTTGAACTCAACCTCAGCAACTATGCGGCCAGGGCGGAAAAACTGCTGAGCACGAATTTCGATGAGCATATCGATGAGCAATATCTTCAAGCCGGCCCGGCCGCGTTCAAGAACGAGAGCGGCACCCCGCTCAGCGCCGAGGCCGCCAAGGCCAGAATCAAGAAGCAAATCCTCCAGAATCTGGCCAGGAACGAGGCCACCAAGGACGCCAACAGCCTCCTGAACGATCTGACTCAAGGCCACGACGAGCAGCATCCTTATACTCCCGGGGATTTGGCGGTATTGGCCAAAACCAGGAAGCTCACGGTCAAGACGACCGAACCGTTCGACCTGAAAAGCGGCCCGAAAGAATGGGCCATTTTAGCAAAGAATCTCCGCGTCCTTTTCTCACTGCGCGATGATGATCCTGATGACAAGGAACGGTCCTTGATTTATGCCCCTTCGCCACTGGCGGGCGAGGAGGCGGTCTATGTGGCGGGCCTGCAGAAGCGCATCCCCAGCGCAATCCAGCCCTTCTCCGCAGTGCATGACAAAGTGGCGGCGGATTACCGCCAAAGCCAGGCGCTCGAATTGGCCCGAGAGGCCGGCAGCCGGTTCGAGTCGGCCCTGGGCGCCGGTTTGGCCCAGGGCAAAACATTCGACACCATGTGCGCGGCCCAATTCGTCCGGCCGCAGAACTTGAGTCCGTTTTCCCTGGCGTCAACTGCAATTCCCGAAGTGCCGGATAAATCCGAATTCGAGCAACTGCAGGAAATCGCCGGAAAGATGCACGCGGGCCAGTGTTCGCCTTTCATCCCGACGGCCGAGGGCGGATTTGTTCTCTACCTCAAGGCGGAACTGCCTGTTGACCAGGCCGCCTTGCAACGCGATCTGCCGGCCTTTTTGGCCAGGATGCGCGAGCGCCTCGAGATCGCGGCCTTCAACGCGTGGTTTAACAGGGAAAATCAGTTGCACTTTGTCCCGCCGCCCGGCGACCTCTCCGCCTCGGGGGGTTGACGCGTGCCCGATGCCGTTAAATTGTCTTCGCCCGCCACGGGCGAATTCTGGGAAATCCCGGTCCTCTTTGAAGACGACCATTTGCTGGCCTTGAACAAGCCGGCCCAACTCCTCGTTGCGCCCGATCGTTGCGACCCCGGGCGCCCCAGCCTCATGCGACTGCTCCACCGCGACATCGAACGCGGCGCCCCCTGGGCCAAAGAACGCCGCCTGGGTTATTTGATGAATGCGCACCGCCTCGATTTCGGAACCAGCGGCGTCATCCTCCTGGCCAAGAACAAGCCCGCCCTCGTCGCGCTGGCCGCACAATTTGCCACCGACCAACCCTGCCGGGTTTATGCGGCCCTGGTTCGCGGATCGTCCGGCGCGGACACGTTTGCGACCGACGCCAAACTGGCGCCGCATCCGCTGCAAATGGGCATGGTTAGAGTTGACTCAAAAGCCGGCAAGCGCTCCCGCACCGAGTTTGCCGTGCGCGAACGATTCGACGGCTGCCTGCTGCTGGAATGCCGGCCTTGCCCCGACCGTCCCCATCAAATCCGCGCCCACCTTAAGCATCTTCGTCTGCCCCTGGTCGGAGATGACGTTTACGGGGGCCGCCCGCTGCTTCTTTCCAGCCTGAAATCCGGTTACCATCTGAAACAGGGCCAGGTCGAACGTCCGCTCATGGCCCGCCCGGCCTTGCACATGGAGCAGGCAGCCGTTGACCATCCCGCGACGGGCGCGAAACTGACGCTGGCGGCGCCGTGGGCGAAAGACCTGACAGTATCAATAAAATACTTGCGGCGTTACGCGGCCTTGCCAGGATGATGGCGCTTGCATTCGGGTGTTGCATCACCGCCTCACGGGAGCGTATCGTTGCCGCCATGCTGATGTTCCTCCTGCAAAAACAAACGAGTGCGAGGCCGCCTCGAATTTAATCTATTTGACACAATGAAAACAAATCCGCGCATCCAAGGACTCCTTATCTGCCTGATCGTGCTGGCCCTGCGTCTTCCGGCGTTGGCCGCCGGCAGCACGACCCACCAAACCGAACCCATTGACGGCTTCCGGAACACGCCGATGGAGCCGGGCGGCCAGTGGCATGTGCATGATCCGGATCGTCCGCAACCGCCCGTGGTCACCCCGGGCGAAACGTTCAGCCAGAACGCCCAGGCGCCATCGGACGCGGAGGTGCTTTTTGACGGGAAGGATTTGTCGAAGTGGAAAGCCGCCGGCGGAGGGGACGCGAAGTGGCACATTCGGGACGGCGCCGTGGAAACCCAGCGCGGCGGCGGCATCCGCACACGCGGGAAGTGGGCGGATTTTCAGTTGCACGTCGAGTTCTCCGAACCGAATCCGCCGCAGGGCACGAGCCAGGGCCGGGGCAACAGCGGCATTCTCATCAACAACATGTACGAAGTGCAGGTGCTGGACTCTTATGAAGCCAAGACATATCCCGACGGACAATGCGCCGCCATCTACGGCCAGTCGCCGCCGCTGGTCAACGCCTGCAAGCCGCCGGGCCAATGGCAGACCTACGACATCATTTTTGAGTCACCGCGTTGGAATGAGAAAGGCAAGTTGACCAAGAAAGCCATCATCACGGTGCTGCACAATGGCGTCGTGGTGCAGAATCATTACGAGTTGGTCGGCATGACCGACGGCATCAACGCGGCGCTGCCGTGGAAATCCCTCTCCAAGTATCCCGCGCCCCATTCGCCGGAGGTGTTCATCGAATTGCAGGATCACAACAACCCGGTTCGGTTTCGCAACATCTGGGTTCGCACGTTGGGAAAGAGTTAATCCCGGTTTTGAGCAACTTTGAGCCGCATTAATCTTTCTTGCGCGGCGGTTCGTCCTTCAGGATAAGCGGCGCTTTTTCCCGCTCGTGGTAAAGTTGCTCGCGGATGCGATGCACCTCTGCAATGATTGGATCGTAAACGCGGTAGGGTTCAGCAGGGGGCGGGGGAGGCTCAGTCGCTTCACGATGGCGCAATCGCGCCTGTAGTTCTTCAGGCGAATTCACCACCGGCCCGGCGTGCGGATGTTCCGCCTGCCATGCTTCCATTTGGTCAAGAAACCGTCGCAGGTCGCCGCCAGCCTGTTCGGCCAGCCGGTCCTTGACGGCTTCAACCTCTTGAATGATCGGGTCAGCCTTCATACTCAATTGTTCCCATCAATTGCAGCGGCGTGCAAACAATCGGCAAACGGTAGCCCCGTTGCTCCGCCACCGGTTGCAGCCGGGACTGAATCACGGCGTTGGCCAAGTGCTTGCAATTCCATGTCAGAAGATAGTTGATTTTGTAAACGGAAGCGAATGCTAAATGCACCGCGTCCGCTTTGGCTTTTTGCGGCAGCGGTCCGGCTGACAAAAACGCTTCCGCCAACCCATCCACCGCCAGCGTGCGACGCAGCACCGTCAATGTGCTCAAGGCTGCCAATCGCTGCCGGCTCATCCGCGGATCGCCCTCTGCCGCCTCGCGCAACACCTCTCCTGAAATTGAGCACTCGAAATAAGGGAGTCGCATCCGCCACCAGTCCTCCGTCCAGACATGCCATTGGTGCGCCATCGTGCCTGCTGGCGGGCGCGCCACGAGAAAACTGACCACGGCCGTATCAATGTAAACGCTTTGCATCCGTCACTCCCCCATGATGCGATGGAAAGGGTCACTCATTAGGGAATTGGCATTCATTCACTTTCATAAACTCTATTGGACAATCCATTGCAGGACCGCTTTCTGGCAATGGAGGCGGTTTTCCGCCTGGTCGAATATCGTTTGGGCGTGGGCTTCAAAAGTTTGCTCGTCAATTTCCTTGCCGCGGTAGGCCGGGAGACAATGCATGACGAGCGCGTCCGGCTTGGCCAGCTTGACCAGTTCGCCGTCCAGTTGATAGCCGGCCAGTTCGCGCAGGCGCTCGGCCGATTCCGTTTCCTTGCCCATGGAGACCCAAACGTCCGTGTAAAGCAAATCCGCCCCTTGCGCCGCGCCGCGGACGTCCTCGGTGCATAGGATGTTGCCGCGCGCGCGCTCCAGTAACGCGGCCGAGGGCTGGAATTTTTTCGGCGCGGCGATGCGCAATTCAAAATCCAGTTTGGCCGCCGCGAATATCCAGGAGGCGGGGACGTTGCACGCGCCGTCGCCAAAAAAGGCGACTTTTTTGCCCCGGATCGGCCCGCGCTTTTCCTGCCAGGTGAAAATATCGGCAATGATCTGGCAAGGGTGCTCCTCATCCGTCAGCGCGTTGATGGTGGGAAGGCGGGCGTATTGGGCAAACTCCTCGACGTCCTTTTGCGCGTAGGTGCGGATGACCGCGCCATGGATCATTCGTCCCAGCACGCGGGCCGTGTCCTTGATCGGCTCGCCGCGCCCGAGTTGAATTTCGGAGGCGCTGAGGAACATGGCCTGCCCGCCCAATTCCCGAATGCCGACCTCGAATGAAACGCGGGTGCGGGTGGAGGACTTGGCAAAGAGCAGCGCCCAAATCTGCCCGGCCAGCGGTTTCGATTCGCCCCTGCCGCGCTCCTTTTTCATCTTCGCGCTGGCGGCCAGGATGTGTTCAAAATCCGCCCGCGACAATTTTTCGATGCTCAATAAATGTTTCATGGGGATAATTTTGCGGCAACGGATTCGATGATGCGCAGCCCTTCGGCGGCCTCTTCCCGCGGCAGATTCAGGGCCGGAAGAACCCGGACGATCCTGGCGCCGGCGGGAATGGCCAGCAGGCCCGCTTCGTGCAAGTGATTGATAAACTGAATGGCGGGGGCTTGATCCGTGCTTGAAAAGGCCGGGATTTCCCCGGCCAATTCGATTCCGATCATCAGCCCCAAGCCGCGCACCTGGCTGATGAGGCGCGGATATTTCGCGGCCAGCGCCGCCAATTTCGTCTTGAGGAATTCACCCGTCTGGCGGGCGTGATCCGCCAAATGATCGCGCTCGATCACTTCGAGCACTTTCAATCCCACCGCGCACGCCAGCGGCGAGCCGCCGAAAGTCGAGCCGTGCGTCCCGGCCCCCAGCACGTCCGCCCACGGCTGCCGCACCCAAAATGCCCCGATGGGAAAACCGCCGCCCAACGACTTGGCCATGGCGAGTCCGTCCGGCAGAAACCCGGCGGCGGTGGCCGGATGGACCGCGTCTTCCAAAATCCGCTGAAAGCTTTGGAAGCGGCCCGTTCGAAAATGCCCGCATTGCACGCCATCCATGAGCAGCAACAACTTTTTCTCATCGCACAACTGGCGCAGGCCCAGCAAATACTCCGCCGTGGCGGGCACCACGCCGCCTTCGCCCTGCACCCCTTCGATTAAAATCGCCACCGTCGCCGGCGACAGCGCCGCGCACGCCGCCGCCAGATCATTAAAGGGAATATGCCGAAAGCCCTGCACCATCGGCTCGAAGCCCTTTTTGATTTTCGGCTGGCCGGTCGCGGAGACGCCAGCGAGCGTCCGGCCGTGAAAGGAATTCTCCGCCGTGAGGATTTCAAACCGTCCTTCATCGTGGCCGAACTTGCGGGCCAATTTGAAGAGGCCCTCCGCGGCCTCGCCGCCGCTGTTGCAAAAGAATATTTTCCCGGGGCCGATCAGGCCGGCCAGTTTTTCCGCCAGCCCGCCCTGGGGCTCCTGGAAATAAAGATTGGAAACATGGACCAGCCTGCGGGATTGCTCCATGAGCGTCCGGGTTATTTCGGGATGGGCGTGTCCCAGAGCGCACACCGCGATCCCTGCGCCAAAATCCAGGTAACATTTTCCATGAACGTCCCAAACGCGCGACCCCTCGCCGCGATCCAGCGCCAGGTCGAATCGCGCATAAGTGGGAACGACATATTTTTGGAACCGTTCCTGAATGGCTTGCATTTGATTTCGCACCATGGCGGCGGGGATGGGCAGGATGTCTCTCATTTTTCAACCTGCCATCCGGTCGTTGTTTTTCCCGGCAAAGAATGTGTTTGCTTCATCATGGGCGGATACACTGGCATGTTTGCCCGGCGGATTCAATCCTTGCGCGAGGCGCCGCCAAAGACAATTGAAAATGGCGTGGCTGTGGGAAAACTGAATCCGCACTCCTTGCTTTTGCGTGAGATTCATGGTAAAAACAGACCATGAGCGTAACCGGAAAAGTTAAGAATGGCGTGGTTGTTCTGCCGCCGGGAACAAAGTTGCCGGAAGGCGCCGATGTGAAAGTGGAGACTCTTGAACTCGCGCCCCAAGACGATCCATTCCTTGCCGCTGTGCGCAAAACGGCCAAACGGCGACCCCACTGGCCCAAAGATTACGCCCTCAACCACGGCCACTACGTCAGCGGAGAACCCAGGAAACCGTGAGCGCCGTCTTCGCGGACACGTTTTTCTACCTGGCCTTGCTGCGCGCCGACGACCCGGCGCACGCCCAGGCCCTGGCGGGCGTGACGCTTAACCAGCCCATCGTTACCACCGAGTTTATCTTGTTGGAGTTGGGCAACGCCTGCGCCCGCGCCGAAGACCACGCAGACTTCCTTGCGCATGTCGCCGGAATGCGCGCCAGCCCGCGCATCCGCATCATCCCGCTCGATTCGCGTTTATTTAACCGTGGCCTTGAGCGCATGGCCAGCCGCCCGGACAAGGATTGGTCGTTGACGGACTGCATTTCATTTGTAGTCATGGAAGACGAGGGCATCAAGGAAGCACTAACGGCTGACCGGCATTTCGAGCAGGCGGGTTTCACCGCTTTACTCAAATAAAGCGGAAACTCATTTACCGGCCGTTGTCTTTCAAAATGACCATCCGGCTGGATCCGTTGCTGGTCAAATTGACCATCAGGCCCTTCCGGGCATCCGCCCCTTTCAGCGCCTGGCGAAATTGCTTCAGATTGGTCACCGGCTGGCGGTTGATCTGGGTGATGACATCGCCCGGTTCGATGCCTTGTTCGTCGGCGGGCGAATCGCGCTCCACCGCCGTGACGACCACCCCCGAATCAGGTTCAACTCCATATTCTTCGGCCAAATCCTTGCTCGTCGCCTGAACGGTCAGGCCAAAGGCCGGGGACCCGGTTTCTCCTTCGGGCTGATGTCGGGCTGCGGCCAGTCCGGCGTCCATCGGCAACGCTTCCGTCCGCACCTTGATGGCCAGATGATCCTTGCCGCGGACAACGTTCAACAGCAGGACATGGCCGGGCGGTTGCAAGAGGATGGAGTCTTTGAGCTCGCGCGCCGTTTTGACCGTTTTGCCTTCCACGGAAACGATCACGTCCCCCGTGCGCAAGTCGGATTTTGAGGCCGGACCGTTGGCCGTCATGCCCACGACCACGACGCCGTCGTCCGTGTCCGGGGCCAATGGCTTGTCCAGATTCTTGTATTCGGGATACTCCCTCAATTCTTCGATGTAGATGCCAATCCAGGAGCGGGTGAATTTTCCCTCGGCGATCAAGTGGTCCTTGACCCGTTTGGCCAGGTTGATCGGAACGGCAAAGCCGATGCCGGTGTTCATCCCTTCGATCATGGTATTGATGGCGATGACTTCGCCGTAAAGATTGACCAGCGGCCCGCCGCTGTTGCCCGGATTGATGCTGGCGTCGGTTTGGATGAAATCCTGGTCGGCGTAGCCCCGGGTTTCCCCTTCGAAAGACCGCCCCTTGGCGCTGACATGGCCAAACGTCACGCTATAACTCAGGGCGAACGGGGCGCCGATGGCCAGGACGAATTCCCCGACCCGCGTGCTGTCGGAATCCCCCAGCTTGGCCGGAGTCAGGCCCCGGGCCTTTATTTTGACCACGGCGATGTCCGATTCAGGATCGGTCCCTTTGATTTCCCCGTCGTAGGCCCGGCCGTCCTTGAAGCGCACCACGATTTTATCCGCATTTTCGACGACGTGATCATTCGTCAAAATATAACCATCCTCGGAAACAATGACGCCCGAGCCTTCACCCACAACCGTCTCCGGACGCGAGCCGTGCCTGTGCTTGTGGTGGCGCGGCCGATCTTCAGGCGGGACCAGGTCCCACCAAGACCCTTCGTCCTCGCCGTCGCGGACTTTTTCCGTCACTTCGATCACGACCACGGCCGGGGAAACCTTGTCCGCGGCCCCGATGAACGCGTCGTTGAGCTGGCGCGCCAGTGTCAGCGCGGGAGAATCCAGGGCCAGGACGGACATGCCGCCGGCCATCAGGGCGGCGGCCGACAAGCCATAAAACGCAGTTTTAAACCGGTGCATATTTCTCACAGCCAAACCATCGCACGGCTGGCCGTTTTTCGCCAAAATTATTTAACTCGCGCCCGCATCCGCATTTGACTTGCCCTTTGAGGACGGCTAACGTTTTCCGACGATGGATGGCCCAATGCAAGATGTAATCGAAAAACTCCTCACATTGCAAGACAGGGATCGCCGCCTCTCGCTCGTCAAGGACCAACTGGCGCGCGTTGCGCCGGAGCGCCAGATGCTGCAAGACAAGGCCGGCGGCGCCAGGGCCAGTTTGGAGGCCGTCAAAACCAAGATCAAACTGGTTGAAACGGAGCGCAAAAAGCTGGAGTTGGAAGTCAATTCCAAACAGCAGCAAATCGAAAGATATTCCCTGCAACAATTTCAAACCAAAAAGAACGAGGAATACCGCGCCCTGGCCCACGAAATTGAAACCTGCCGCGCGGACATCGCCCGGCTTGAAGACCGGCAACTGGAGTTGATGGAACAGGCTGAAACCTTCCAAAAACAAGTCCTGAACCTGGGCCGCGAAGCGGAGGAAGCCGTACAATTGACCGAAGGCCGGTTAAAGGAGCTGGCGGCGCGGGAACAGACCCTGAAAAGCGAGCTGGCCGAACTGGAATCCAGTCGCGCCCAACTGACCGGCGCCATTGATGCCTCGATTTTAAAGCGCTACGAACATTTGCTGGCCCAGAAGGGTGGCAGCGTGGTGGTGGGGATTCAGCACGGGGTTTGCGGCGGCTGCCACATGAAATATCCCGTGCAATTGATCGTCTCCTGCCAGGCCGCCCGCGAATTGGTCACCTGCCCCAATTGCGGCCGCATTTTATACTACACGCCCGACATGGACCTGGCGGTTGCGGAGTAAAGTGGCCGTAATCTGTGATGACTACAGGCGCTCTGCGTTTTCGCTTTTCCTCGGCTCCGAAAGACGGGTTGACTTTTCAGGCGGAGCGGTGTACATAGATTTATTGTGAAAGATATTTGTTCCATCACGGATTTGCAAAGGGAAGGTCCCGCCATCGTCCGGCGGGCCGAGGCAAAGGGTTCGGTGCCTCTCGCCCGGAACGGACGCACCGTCGCTTACATCATATCCCGAAATCGGATGGAGGCGATTATCGAGACTCTGGAAATCCTGGGTAATCGTGAGGCGATGAAGGCGATTTCCGATTACCAGGCCGGCCGGGTCAACATGCGAGACGTATCCGTCCTGGATGAAGACTAGAGTCCACGTTTCGCCGCAGGTGATTGCCTGCGTCAAATCCCTCGCGCCCGAACCGCGCCGCAACCTCACTCGGGCCATCAAAGCGCTGGCTGGCGATCGTGGCGATATCAAACGCCTGGAGGGAAAACTTGAAGGATACAGCCGGCTTCGGGTTTCGGGCCATCGCGTCCTATTCCGGGAAGTCTATAGAAGCGGAGCGCGGCGCATTGATTGTGTGTTCGCCGAAAAAAGGTCCATCGTTTACGACCTTATCGTCCACCTCACCGCCGAGGAACTCGGACAGTGAACGCTCATGCCCGGCATTGGCCCGAGCGGAGGCTTGCCGAAATCGAGGCCAGCAGAGCAAGAGGCCAGACCTTTCCGCTGAAAACAGCGAAGAACCGCGTCACACCGTCACAAATGTTGATAGTCAAGGATTTAAGCATGCGCCAACCCTTCACAACAGCCGACACAGCCCGGCACAAAGCCGTCACAAACTGCCTGCCCTAACGGCAGGGACGGCTCAACGAGGTATGGCTCTCGCAACAACTGCGCCCCTACGGCATCCGCCCCAGAACCATCCGCCAGGGAGATCTGACCGCCAAAGGCTACAGTCGAGACGATATGGTTGAAGTATTCCGGCGGTACATCCCAAGGTCCGAAGTGGATGCAATGTTCGCGCCAGCCCCCGAGCCTGAGCCAAAGCCCGCTTCAGAGGCGACTCGGACCGAAGGAGAGCGTACGCCGCTCGCTCGTTCTCTGGACTAACGCAACAGTATTTTACGCGGGAAAATTAATGTTGCACTCTGATAGCATCGGTGCTATCATTGGTCGGGAATGATCGAAAGAGTGGTTGTGGACACAAGTGTGTTTGTGGCTGCGCTCAGAAGCGCAGAAGGCGGGAGCCGGGCCATGCTTCGGCTTTGCCTGAGCGGCCAATGCCAGCCCCTCATGGGCGACAAGCTCTTCAACGAATTTGAGGAAGTGCTGGCGCGGGCGCAACTATTCGAGCGGTCGCCGCTATCGCCGCAGGAGCGGACCGAATTGCTGGGGGCCTTTTTCGCAGTGTGCGAGTGGGTTCCGGTGTTTTTCCTTTGGCGGCCTAATTTGCCGGACGAGGGAGACAATCATCTGGTGGAACTGGCCGTGGCCGGTGGCGCCGAAACGTTGGTGACATCGAATGTGCGCGATTTTCGAGGAGGCGAACTGCGCTTTCCTCAACTGCGGGTGGAGACGCCCGCCGAGTTTATGCAACGATGGAGAAGAGCGTATGGCAACGATGACAATTAGAATGCCGGACAGCAAACACGAGCGTCTGCGATTGCTCGCGGAGCGCTACGGCGTGAGCCTCAACAAGCTGGTCGATGAATGGGCCAGCATGGCCCTCGCGCAATTCGACGCGGAAACCCGCTTCAAGGTGCGCGCCGCCAGAGGGAACCCAAAGCGCGGGTTGGCACTTTTGGACAAACTGGACCAGGCATTTTCCAAGTCAACCAGCGGAGCCAAAGTGCGAAAGAATTTCAAGCACGCCGCCTAGAACGCACGGGTATGGAATGGGAATCGAACCGATTCCCATATCTTGCATTTCTGTCGGTTCACGCGGACAGATCTTGCCCTTTGCCCGCCTGCGCATTATATTCCTATTGATTTTGGAAGGGCGGAGAATCGCTTTCGTCTCGAAAGGGACGGAGGAGGAAAGTCCGAACACCAGAGGGCGCGATGCCGCGTAACCTCGAAAGCTTTCGGGGATGCATGCGGGCGGAATGCTTCAAGGCATTTCGACGGACAGTGCCACAGAAAACAAACCGCCCCGCCCGCAAGGACGGGGCAAGGGTGAAAAGGTGAGGCAAGAGCTTACCGCCTGGCCAGTAATGGCCAGGGCACGGAAAACCCCATCGGGTGCAAGGCCAAATAGGAAACCGGGGGGCGGCCCGCTCCGCGTTCCGTTCTGCGGAACAGGTTTCGGGTACTGGCTGCTGAGACAAATGATTCTCTCCCCCGACTCTGTCGGGGCAGACAAAATTCGGCTTACAGCCCTTCTGAAATCTTCACTGCCGGCCGTTTTCCCGCGCGGGCGCGGCGGCCAGATGAGCGACAAACCATTCCCGCGCCAGCCGCCCGACTTCCTCCAGCGCGCCCGGCTCCTCGAACAGGTGCGTCGCCCGCGGCACAATTTCCATCTTCGTTTTGCCCTGCAATTGCGCCAGCGCCAGCCGGTTCAATTCAATGACCTGTTTGTCCCTCCCGCCGACGATCAATAAGGTGGGAGCCTGGACCTGCCGCAACGCCAGGCCAGCCAGGTCGGGGCGTCCTCCGCGGGAAACCACCGCGGCCACCCGCTCCGGCCGTTGCGCGGCCGCCAGGAGGGCCGCCCCGGCCCCAGTGCTGGCCCCGAACAGTCCGATCGGCAATGCCGGTTCCCGGCGCGACATCCAATCAATCGCGTGGACCAGCCGTTCCGCCAGGAGCGCGACATCAAAACGAAGATGCGTCGTTTGCAGATCAATCACTTCTTCGTCGGCCGTAAGCAGGTCGAACAGCAACGTTCCCAAATGCCCTTCCCGGAGCGCCGCGGCCACAAATCGATTCCGCGGGCTGTGGCGGCTGCTCCCGCTGCCGTGCGCAAACAGCACAACTCCCTGCGCTCCCTTCGGCATGGCCAGTTCGCCTTCCAGGGAGACGTTCTTGGCCGGCACAGTGACCGGCGTGCCATGGTCGTCCAAATCTTTCATAACTCCTTCCGCAACATTGCTTGCTCCGGCCTGGCCGGCCGGAATTTCGATCCTTGTTCCAACAACTCCCGCGCCTCCTCGTCGGTTGTTTGTGTAAAATCTTCGTACCATTGCCCCACGCCTTGAAACCCTTCCGGCGTTTGCACGCACACGATCTCATCCACTTCCCGCTCGAATTCCCGGTAAGTCTCCTGGGCCGCGACCGGCGCCGCCACAATGATCCGCGCCGGATGATGTTGCCGGACCGCAATCACCGCCGCCCGCATGGACGCCCCCGTGGCCAGACCATCGTCAATCAAAATAACAACGCGATCGCGCAACTCCGGCATCCGGCCAACGCGGCAGACCTGTTCGCGCCGCTCCAATTCCCGCCGTTCGCGCGCGACGACTTCATCAATCGCCCGTTGCGGAATGCCCAGGGCCTCGATCAGGGGCGCGTTCAAGAAGCAGACGCCCCCGCTGGCAATGGCGCCCATGGCCAATTCCTCGTGCGCCGGCACGCCCAATTTTCGGACCAAAAACGCAGCCAGGGGCGCCTGCAATCTCCGGGCCACCTCGAACGCCACCGGGATGCCGCCGCGCGGCAAGCCCAAAACGACCACATCCGCCCGGCCGGCATAAGCCTCCAGTTTGTCAGCCAAAAACCGGCCCGCCTGCGCCCGGTTTTGAAATCGAAAGTTCACTCTGCGTTATTCCTGAATAGCTCATATTAGGCCCGAAAAAGCCGGGAATCAATCACGGATTTTCGCCTTTTTTTTGCAGGGGGCATTTCACTTTTTGGGGTGGCGCTTTCCGGCTCCTCATCATAATCTTAATCATAATCTTAATCTTCTTTGTGCAATGCGGATTAAGATTAGGATCAGGATTAAGATTAAGATTAAGATTAAGATTGAGAACGGCTTGAAAAGGCCCGCTTGCCGCCTGCTGTGGCTTTGCGCCACGCTGGCCGGGATGGGGCTGTTTTGCGCCGACGCCGCCCCGCCCCCCGGAAATGTCCCGGCCATAATCCAACGGAACTATGAAGCCGCGCGCCGCCACTATGAATCCAATCCCGATGATGACCAGGCGGCATGGCAGTTCGGCCGCGCCTGCTTTGACCGCGCCGAATTCCCGCGCGACGACGCCGAGCGGGCCAGCCTGGCCAATGAAGGCATGGCCGCCTGCCGGAAAGCAATCGCCCACCAGACAAACCTCGCCGCCGGCCACTATTATCTGGCCATGAACCTGGCCCAATTGGCCCGAACCAAGTGGCTGGGGGCCTTGCCGCTCGTGGGCCAGATGGAGAACGAGTGGAAGACCGCCCTCGCCCTCGATGAAAAAATGGATTATGCCGGGCCCGACCGCTACCTTGGTTTGCTGTACCGGGACGCTCCCGGCTGGCCGGTCAGCCTGGGCGACACCAGCAAAGCGCGGCGGCATCTGGAGCGCGCGGTCGAATTAAGCCCCAATTTTCCCGAGAACCATTTGAACCTCATCGAGTCCTATTTGACCTGGAATGAAAACAGCGCCGCCGCGCGCGCGGCGGAAAAATTGCGCCTGCTTTGGCCGGCGGCGCGCAAGGAGTTTGCGGAAGAATACTGGGAGGAATCGTGGAAAGACTGGAGCCGGCGCCTGGTAAAAATTCAAGCCAGACTGAATCCGCGCCCCAAAAAGTGAGGGCCAACAGCCCCTCGCGGTTTCCGGCTCCTAATCCTAATCTTAATCTTAATCCTAATCCAAAGAGATTAAGATTAGGATTAAGATTAAGATTAAGCGGGGCTGCCGCAGCCACGCTTTATTGACAGTGATTGCTTGACGATTCGAGCCGCCATGACTTTACTCAAGGCATGAGAATTGCGGTTGGACTATTGGGCGCGACCTTGTTGCTGGCCGGTTGCGTTCATCACAAGCCGGCGCCCAATCCCGCCCCGCCTGTCGGGAGCCAGCAGCCCAAGGCCGTCATCAAGCCCGATTTGCGGGCCTCGGGCCGGGTGGCAATGGTCAATGCCGAAGCCCGTTTTGTGGTCATCAGTTTTCCGCCCGGTCCCGTGCCGCCAACGGACCATCGCCTGAGTGTTTACCGCAACGGCCTGAAAGTGGGCGAAGTCAAGGTCACCGGCCCCCAGCGCGAAAATGATACGGTGGCGGATATCATCGCCGGAGACGTCCAGCTCCACGATGAAGTCAGGGAAGAATAGGGCGGCTTCCGGCTCCTAATCCTAATCTTAATCTTAATCTCAATCATAATCTCTGAGGATTAAGATTAAGATTAGGAAAGAAATGAACTGCGCAAAGCGCCATGAACCCGGCTGACATTGAGAGCCATCTGAAATTGGTGTTGCTGCAATGGATGATTATCATCGCGGCGGCCTGGTTCTTTGGGCGTCTGGGCAAAAGAATGGGACAGCCCCTGGCCGTGGGCGAAATTCTGGCGGGCCTTTTGCTTGGCCCCTCCGCTTTGGGCTTGATTTGGCCGAAGGATTGGCCGCCGTCACCTTCCTGGCCGCGGCCCAATTCCGCTGGGCGCCGATGCTGCTGCAAGCCGGCCGGGGTGCTGCTTTTCTTTTTGGCATTGCTTTACGTTGCCGGCCCGGCGTTGAAATGGTTTTGGAAAAAGAGCGCCGCCCGGGTCGAACCCGCCGATGCGTCGAAAATGCCTTCCACATTCCTGGCCGCGCTGCTGATCTGTCTGTTCGGCTGTTGTTTGGTGACCAATTTTCTCGGGGTTTTTTCCTTTTTTGGCGCATTCCTGCTGGGGGTGGCCCTGCATGAGCAGGCCGATCTGGTCAAAGCCTGGCGCGATCAAGTCTCCAATTTTGTCATGGTGGCGCTGGCGCCGGTCTATTTTACCAACACCGGGCTGCGCGCCGAAATCGGCTCGATCAATTCTTCGGCGGCGTGGCAGGGCTGCGCTCTGGTCCTCCTGACGGGCGCGGCCGGCAAATTATTTGGGTGTTGGGCCGCGGCCCGGGCCAGCGGACAAACCCAACGCGAATCCCTCTGCATCGCCGCCCTGATGAACACCCGCGCCTTGATGGGCTTGGTCGCCATCAACGTGGGCTATGAACTCGGGTTGCTGCCCCGGGAATTATTCACCATGTTTGTCATCATGTCATTGGCCACCACCGCCATGACCGGGCCGCTCCTCAAATGGTCGCTGCCCGTCGAACTGCGCCCCTTGCTGCCCGGCTTTGACTCGCTCCGAAGGAGCAAAGGAAATTAGTCACGGGAAGATCACGCGGAGGCCAACCGGGTTGGTTGCATCGCGGGCCAAAGCGGCTTGGAGCAGATTCGTTCTAAATTCCCCCGAACTCGCCGATTGCACACGGCCATCGCCAAGCAGAACATAACCGGCCCCGGCGGGATTGCCTTTGGAGTGCATTTTCAACGACCAAGAAACCGCTCCGGTGATTACAACGTCATTCCCATTGCCGTTTTCGGGCGAGAAACCATACGTAGAATCAGGCGCTTCGCCTGGACCCAAATTGCGGTCGCCGCCGAGAATGGATTTAGGATTATTATCGTTCGCTTGCACCCCGACGAAATACGAGAGAACTGTATTATTCGTGAATGCGGCAAAATCGGCGGCTGGCTTGCGGATGTCAAGCGGGCAGGCAAGAACCCGCGCGGACCCCAATTCGTTCGCCATCAAGGCATAATTCGTCCAGCAGTAGGCCCCGGCGTTGCGGCGCGAAAGTAGATCATTCCAGCCGCCATTGACCACCGTCGTGTCAAATGGGTATCTGTTTCCATTATCGTTTTCCCAAATGCGATAAGCACACCCCAATTGCTTGAGGTTGTTCTCGCAAGTAATCCGTTGAGTGACCTGCTTGTCAACATACGGCGTGTCAACATGCGACCTCGAAAGCAGCAAGAATGCGATACAGAACAAAACGAATGTCAGACCTAGAACTACAACCAATTCGAGGCGATTGAAGGCTGCGCTGGAATGACGCATTGATTTAAGAGGAAGATTCAACGCAATGGGTCCCTCTCATAGTTCATAATGTTGCCGTCCTGGCTGAAAACGAATTGGACGTTGGTTCCGGTGAATTGGTAAGCGTCACGGCTGTAACTGTTGCCGCCAAGGTCAACGAAGGCACCGCCCTGTATGGGGGTGGCGAGTCCAGTTGGCCGTATCTGTACTTCGGCAGGAGGAAACTGGCTGCCGGTGTCCGCTTGGACCCATTTTATGACTTGGTCCTTTGTGACGGGAACGGAAAGGTTCGGCATGGTGCCCGTATCCGGTATTGCGTTTAGGGCTGTTGCCGCGCCTTTGGCCATCATCTGCATGACGTATGCGTTCCCGTTTTTGTCGGCTATGGTAAGTGTTGTGCCGTTGTCGGTCACGAAGCCATACATCAGCGAGCCGGAGCCTCCTTCAAATCCCAAACGAATCTTGAAGTTGTCGAGGCGCACGTCGTCAGGATTGAATGGCAGTCGGCCTTGATAGACGCTGCACCATTTTTGCAAGGCGGGTTTTAATTGATTGGTGAACAGCTTTGCAAAGGTCGCCCGTTGCTCTGGCGTCATGTCATCGGGGCGCAGGTTGCCTGGGTATTGTGGCAGCCGCGATTTCCGCCCTGCCAGCGGGTCCGGCGGCGGGGCTGGAGCGGCTACCAACTCTGGTGGCCGCTCCTGCTTTACCGGTTGAACGTTACGATGCGTCAGCAAAACGATGGTCGTAGCTGACACCAGGACAATAATGATCGTGATTCTGACGCGTGTGTTCATAACGTCAATTGTCGTGGACTTGCGATGTATCTCCCACCCGGAGCCTCTCGTCTTGTCCAGCGTTATACACGCATTGATCGTAACCGAAGCATTACTTAAAGAGAATGTCGTTTCGATAAGCAAGCCAATAATAATAAAAATCTGTTACGTTTGTGTGACAGCGTTCCCCGAAAGAGGCCAAACCGCGCTGTGCGCCCCAAGTCCTCGCCTACCAGCCCGTTAAAAATCCATTGAATGGTGGGAGCCGGGGTAACGAGGCTCTGATTTTGCCTGGAAAACAGTGAAAAGTTAGAGCCTCCTCACGTCGGCTCCTACTTTTCTAACGCGGTGTGAGGAGCGGCGGGCCGCTCCTCAAATGGTCGCTGCCCGCCGAACTGCGTCCCTTGGCGCCCGGATTTGCCCCGGCAGACAGGAAAAAAGCGCAAGCGCCATGAGCCTTTCATTTCCGCTTATGATCGACAGTAATCGTGGCAGCCCCCAACCGGATGTAACGCGGCACCATGGGGATGTAACGCACGTCCCGACTGTAACCGCACAGGCGGCGCAGACGGTCTTCTTCTGTTTCGATTAACAGCTCGTGCATGGTTTGCAGGAGCTGCGCCGCATCCAGCGGTTTTTCCATCAAAGCGCCCACGCCTGCCGCCATCGCCATTTCAGATTGCCTGGCTTGACCGGTAATAATGATGATCGGCAGCGTGGGGTTTTGGCTGGTGAAACCCTCAAAGGTGTCCCACCCGCTCTTGTTCGGAAGGCCGAGGTCCAGCAGGACAAGGTCAATCTGCTTCGAATCAAATTGTGTCAGCGCCTGCTCCCCATCCCCCGCTTGCAACACGTCGTAGCCGGCTTTCTGCAACACGCTGCTGATCGCATCACGGACGGGCGCGTCGTCGTCCACTATCAACACTTTCTTCTTCAGGCGCCCGGATGGTTGCCGGGAGCCGTCGCCGTCGGCTGGATTGGCATTCATATATATATGTCATTCAGCGCGCTATTGACCGTGTCCAGCCAGTCTGTGGGCTGGCCCGGCATCAGGAAATATTCAGGGTGACCCGGGATATGGACTGCCTGACTGGGGGCCGGTTGCGGTTGCGGGGCTGGTGTCGGCGCAACCTTTGCGCCGCCTCGGCCAGCCTCACCGCTGGTTTGGTCCCCCGTGGCAAACGCGGCGGAGGACAGGGCTTCAAAAGATTTTAGAACAATTCGTGTTTTCATTCGTCTCAGGTATTATGATTTGGGCCATAAACTTGGCGCTATGCCTGGCCATTAGAGCAGCGGTTCCCGTGCCAACCGGAGCGAGCGGTGATTGTTCGAGTGAAATCAAGGGCTTGGCGCGGCGGCCCGGCGGCGCCTGAAGACGATGAATGGAACAAATCATTCCACAAGTGGTTTCCCGCATTTCACCGGGGGCGGCCCGGCGACGAAATTGCGCGTGGCGGGTCTTATTTTGACGGCCCTGGTTGGTTCCATACTGGTCATCTGGGTCAACCGCACCACTTGGGAACGGGTGGACAATTTGCAGCGCCAGTTCGCTGGTTTAAAAGCGGACAGCTTTTACAGAGGTGTCCGCATGCGCAACGACATTGAGCGCCTGAACGACAATTTGCTGCGCTACAGGCTGCGCGGCGACCCGGCCGACGCCGAGGCCTTTCGCAACGGAACACGGGATTTCAAACAACGGCTGGAACACAACCGCACCAACGCGGCCACCCTTCTGGAGACCGATTTCTATCAACGCGTCGGCTCGGCTTACGACGAGTACTTGATCGAAAGCGCGAAAGTGCTCGAGGCCAGCCGCGCCTGGTGGAGATCCCCCGCCAAAGATTTTCAGGTTAGCTATGAGAAAGTCCAGAAGCAGTCCGAGCATTTGCTCTCCTTGTGCGATACGTTTATTGACAATCAGCGTTCCACCTTCGATGCCTTTCTCAGAGAGTCGAACCGCACGCTGGCCATTTTCAAGCGCCTCCTCCATATTTCGGCGGTGCTCCTGCTCGTTTTGGCCGCCGCGCTTCTTTTGCTCGTTTACCGCGGCATGATTGCGCCGCTCCGCCTCCGGTTGACCGAAAGCCAGGCCATCATCACGCGGCAGGAGAAGCTCGCCTCCCTGGGTGTGCTCGCGGCCGGCGTTGCGCATGAAATCCGCAATCCGCTCACCGCCATTAAATTCCGTCTCTTCAGCCTGAAGAAGTCCCTGCCCGCCGCCGCCCGGGAGGATGCCGGCGTCATCGCCGGCGAAATCAGCCGTCTGGAACGAATTGTGAAGGACTTTCTGGAGTTCGCGCGGCCGTCCGAACCGGAATTGGTTGCCCTGCCTGCGCAACGCATCCTGCAGGAAGTGCATGACCTGTTGCGGCCCCAGTTGGAAAAGTCCGCCATCAAGTTGGAGATGGAGGCCTCCGAACCGGTTTGGGTGCGCGCGGACACCCAGCAAATCAAGCAGGTATTGATCAACCTCATTCAAAATTCGGCGGACAGCATCGGGCGTGACGGCGTGATCACGTTGCGCGTTTCCAGCCAGTCCGGCCCGGCCCGCAAGGGCTTGGACGGGACTGTGGTGATGGAGGTGGCCGATACCGGCAAGGGCATCCCGCCGGAAGTGCAGAAGCGCCTGTTCGACCCGTTCTTCACCACCAAGGAAGGCGGGACGGGGCTGGGCCTGCCCATCGCCGCGCGGATCGTTGAAAAACATGGCGGCAAGCTCGGCTATCAAACGGCGCACAATCGCGGCACGACCTTCCGCATCGTTCTGCCCCAAGCCGGAAAAAATGAAACCTAAAATACTGCTCATCGAAGATGACGCCAGCACCGCGGCCTCCCTGCACAAAGTGCTTTGCGCGGAAGGATATGAAGTGGAGACGGCCAGCCGCGGCGACCACGGCCTGGACCGGGCGCGGCAACACGACTACCATGTGGTCGTCACCGACTTAAGATTGCCTGGTTTGGGCGGCCTGGAACTGGTCGCCCAACTGCACGCCGCCAAACCAAAGCAGCCGATCATTTTGATGACGGCCCACGGCACCACCGAGACAGCCATCGAGGCCACCAAACTGGGCGCGTGCGATTATCTGGTCAAACCGTTTGAAGCCGATGAACTGTTGGATTTGATCGCCTCATCTGTGGCCAGCAGCCGGCTGATGTCGGAACCGGTTGATATGGGCGAAGCCCGCCCGGACCACTCGGCCATCATCGGCAACAGCCGCGCCATGCAAGCAATCTACAAGGAAATCGGCCGCGTGGCCGCCACCTCCGCCACCGTCCTCATCCGCGGCCCGACCGGCACCGGCAAGGAACTCATCGCGCGGGCGATTTACCAGCACAGCGACCGGGCCGACAAGCCGTTCATCGCCGTCAACTGCGCCGCCATCCCGGATGCCTTGCTGGAGAGCGAACTCTTCGGCCACGAACGCGGCGCGTTCACCGGCGCCCAAGCCCGGCGCATTGGCCGCTTCGAGCAGGCCCACGGCGGCACCCTTTTTCTGGACGAAATCGGCGACTTGAACGCGAACACGCAAGGCAAACTGCTGCGGGTGCTCCAGGAGCGTTGCATCCAGCGGCTGGGCAGTGAAACCGATGTCGCGGTGGATGTGCGGGTGCTGGCGGCGACCCATCGTGACCTGGAAGGCGCCATTCAGGAAAAGGAGTTTCGCGAAGATTTGTTCTACCGCCTCAGTGTCGTCACCATTACGCTGCCGCCGTTGGCCAGGCGCGCGGAAGACATTCCGCAACTGGCCAAATACTTCATCCAACGCCATGCCAGGGAACTCGGAATCGAAGCGCCGGCCGTCCAGCCTGAAGCCATTGCCTTTCTGCAAAACCAGCCCTGGCCCGGCAACGTGCGCGAATTGGAGAATGCGGTGCGACAGGCCTTGCTGTTGGCCAAGCCTTTTGCCATCAGCCTCGAACATACCCAACAGGTCATGGCCAGGGCGTCGCAACCCTCCGGCCTCCAACAGACCCACGCAGCCTATGTCACGGAATTGCTGGCGCGCGCGCAAAGGGGCGAAATCCATGACGCTTATGCGCGCATGATCGCCGGGTTGGAGCCTGAGTTGTTCAGCCAGGCCATCCGGCTGGCGCACGGCAACCAGGCCAAAGCCGCCCGCTGGCTGGGCGTCACCCGGTTGAAAATGCGCGAGACGCTCGCGCAACTCGGGCTGCATCCCGCGCAGAACGACCGGAACAAATAGCTGGTCGTTTCCATTCCACCGCTGGCTCGAAATGTGCCATCTTTCAAAAAGTTCAATCTCGCGGACGATTGCCCCATCGTCGTCAATGGCAAACTCAATGGCAGTTGGAGCGATCTGCGGATCGGCGACCGGGTATCGCTCAACTACGATAACGAAGACGGCGTGCTCGTAGCCAATCGAGTCAGCCCGATGACGGGCACAGTCTCTGCGGCGCCGGCGGCGCCGGCGCCTTCGCAAACCGCCAAGGCCGGCAACCAGCCGCCGCCTTACGGCTACTGAGCCGAAGACGGGCCATCAAAAGTGGGGTGCTCCAGCCCTTTTGGTGTCTGTCACCGAAAGGGCGGAGCCTTTTTTGAGTTTATGAGTAATTGAAACCATGGAGGCTTCGACCTGGATGATGAGGTTGGCTCGCGCTGGCGGTCAATCCAACCGCACCGCCCGTGACTTCAAGTGAATTTGATGGAACTTGCCGGGGACGCGCTTCACGGTTTGACCTCGAGACCGGCCTTTTTTGCCATCGCTCCCTGTCGCACATCGAACGTGACAAACTCTCCCGCCCCGATGACGAGGGCGGCCGCGACGTGGATGATGTCGAGTGTGCGGCAACCGAGTGTTGCGGAATGACTGGCCATGACGATGATGGCGGAGTCAAAATAAGCGTCCATCAGCGGTCACCGCGTCCCTCATCAATGACATTCTGCGAGTCGGGCGCGATCTTGTCGCCGTAAATGTCGTGCAAGCGTTCGCCGAAGTCGGGCCAATTCGACTGGCTGGCCGGGCCAGGAGCGTGGCTGCCATTCTTCATGGCGTGGAAAAGTTGCTCGAACAGCGTTCTTTCCCGTTGGGGAAGCGCGGCCACCTGCTTGATGAGTTCTGTTGCGCTCATGGGGTAATTCTAGCTCAACTCCATGTCCCCGCCAAGAGGCTTTTTTCATCCGTCAATGACCACGACGGCATTCGACGCACACCTCAAGAGCAGCGCATCCACATGGCGGTGAACGCAAGTTTCGTGGCGCGCCAACCGGGCGGCGCGGTTCAGTTTCATGACAGGAACCGGTCAATAAAGGGCAGGTATCCCTGTCTCCCGTCCGCTTTGGTGTGGCGTTGGACAGATTTGCCGGGTTCCCGCAAATAATCCAGCAGCAGTTGAACCGAAACGGGAGGGGATGAGGTTTGGGGCAACTTCCGGCCCGCACGCGCCACTGGAGCAACCCATTGCAGGATCGAAAACTCGGACGGTTTGTGTGTTCATAATTTTATTGGCCATACCCTTCCGGGGATGGTAAATTTTTGCAGGCAATGGAGTTTGCCCGCTCGCCCGTGGCGAGGAATGTGCCTGATTTTTCAGAGCTGATGACTCCTACCGAACAAGCTGTGTCGGCAGGAGTTTTTTTATGCTCAATTATATTTTGGCCGCCCTGGGCAGCGCAACGGGGGGAATCCCGCGTTTTTGGATCTCCGGCGTCGTTGCCAATCGCCCCGGCCAATCATTCCCAGAGAATTGAAAGAACTTGAATGGACAACATCTGGTTCATCGCGGCGATTTGGATGGGACTGGCGTTGGTGGCAAGTCTCATTTCCATTCGCATCGGCATTTCAGTGGCGCTGATCGAAATCGTCGTTGGCGTTGCCGCGGGCAACATTCACTTTGGCGATGGCCGCCAAATCCTGCGTTCCACCGACTGGACGAATTTCCTCGCCATGCTGGGCAGCGGTGTGCTGACGTTTCTGGCCGGAGCGGAGATTGACCCGGTTTCGCTGCGGGCCAACTTCCGGGCGAGCCTGTCCATCGGCATGGCGGCGTTTCTGCTGCCGTTTGCCGGCGCTTGGCTCTTCACGCAATTCGTTCTCGGCTGGCCGGTGCATCAGTCCCAGATCGCCGGCATCGCGCTCTCCACGACTTCCGTGGCGGTGGTCTATGCTGTGATGATCGAGACGCGGCAAAGCGAAACTGCGCTTGGCAAAATGATTCTGGCGGCATGTTTCATTAACGACCTTGGCACGGTGCTGGCGCTCGGTCTCCTCTTTGCCAACTTCAACCTCTGGCTGCTGGTGTTCATCATCGTCACCGGTCTGATGCTCTGGCTCATGCCCAAGTGGACCGGGTTCATCGTCGCGCGCATGGGAGCGACGCGGGTCAGTGAGCCTGAAATTAAATTCATTTTCTTCGTCCTGTTCTTCCTGGGCGGTCTGGCGTCCGCTGCCAAAAGCGAGGCCGTCCTGCCGGCTTATCTCATCGGCCTGGTTGTGGCCGGCGTATTCCTGCGCGACAAAACGCTGGTGCATCGGATGCGCGGCATCGCCTTCGCCATGTTCACGCCGTTCTACTTCATCCGCGCCGGCTCGTTTGTGTCCCTGCCGGCGCTCTGGACCGCGCTGGGCGTCATCGTGGCGCTGCTGGCGCTTAAAATGGCCGCCAAGTTCCTCGGGGTGCTGCCGTTGTCGCGCGCGTTCTTCATGCGCTTGCGCGAGGCCAATTACACTACATTGCTCATGTCCACGGGGCTGACTTTCGGCACGATCTCGGCGCTGTTCGGGCTGCAAAACAAGATCATTGACCAGAAACAGTATTCGATTCTGGTCACGGTCGTCATTCTGAGCGCCTTCGTGCCGACGCTCATCGCGCAGAAATTCTTCGAGCCATCCCGGCGGACGATGCAGGCGTGGGGGCGGCTCTATCTGCGCAAAGTCAACGGCAAGCCCGGGGGTTAACTTGTTTCAACGAAAGGCTGAATTATGTTTAAGAAAATTCTGGTGGGATACGACGGCTCAAAAGGCGGCAAAGCCGCGCTGCAACGCGCCGCCACCATGTCCAGGCAAGTCGGCGCGGAACTCACCGCTGTCTGGGTGCGCGAACCCCTCCCGCGCCACTCCGATTTGCCGGGCGAATACGAGGAGGAAGCTGAAGCGGCCGATGAATACTTCAAGGAGCGGCAAAAAGAAGTGGCGGAAGCCGCCGCCCAACACGGCTTCCAGATCAAGTGCGAAATCCGCCGTGGACATCCGGCCAAGACCATCGTGAAGTTTGCCGACGAGGGACACTACGACCTGGTGGTGGTCGGCCACAGCGACCACTCGGAGCTTTGGGGGCGTTTATTGGGCGATACGGCCGATCGGATCAGCGATCACGCCCACTGCAGCGTCTTAATCGTCAAACAATGAGCCTGGCGCTTCCTTTCGTCGGTCGAAAAAAGGAATTGGCGCAGCTTCAGCGGCTGCACGCGGAGCGCAAGCACGCCCTCATTCTTGGCCCCGCCGGCGTCGGCAAGACCACGCTCGTAAATCATCTGACCAATCCCCATGCGCTGCGTCGCTTGGAGTTGGACCGCCGCATTCACGAGGTTTTTCCAACCGCCGCGCACCACAAGAAACTTGGTTCACCATGAACGAGAACCACCAACGTCATCTGCTCTCCACGTTTCAATACGTGGACAATCTGCTTTCCGAGGCGGAACGTCTCATGGCCTCCACCGGTTCGGCCTCGCCGTTTCAGGAGTATTCGCAAGATACCACAGCCATTCAGCGCAAGGTGACTCATGATTACGTCGCGCGGGTGCGCCAAGCCATGCAACGCATTCTGGACGAACTGAAGATTCCCCGGAAACAACCGATTTCCACTGCGACTTGGGCGGCGCGCAGTCATATAAACTTTGCCGGTATCGCCATCGCGGAAATCGGCTCCAAATATATGCGCGGCTACGGCCAGCTTTCAGAGGAAGATGCGCGAACGATGGACCGGATCGTTGCGGAATTGAACGCGGAGTTGGCCCGCATCACGAATTACCTCGCAGAAGGAACGACAGCAGATTAGCAGACTCTGCGCAGTAGCGCGTGCCATGCTCCTCTGCGGCAATGAGAAGCGCTTGACAATCAGTTGGACAATGTTATTTTATGAATGGCAATGGAATCTGCCTCCTCCGAACGCTTTCGGAAGAAATTGCCTCGTGCTGATGACTCTTACCCAGTAAAAATATGACATGGTAGTGAGTCATGAAAATCCTGCTCATATCTGACATTCACGGCAACTGGGCCGCTCTGCAAGCGGTGTTGGCCGCCGAACCGAATGTTGACCAGATTCTTTGCCTCGGCGACCTGGTCAACTACGGCCCGCAGCCCGCGGAATGTGTGGCATGGGCGATGAGGACTCTGACTCGCGATTGGTTGATTCAAGGCAATCACGACCGCGCCGTTGGCTTGGATGAAGACCCTCATTGCTCCCCCTCTTATCAAGTATTGGCGGCGGCCACTCAGGAAATCAGCAAGCATGCCCTGACCCCCAAGATGAAAAGATTCCTGGCAGGGTTGCAGCCGCTGCAACGGTTTCAACTGGATGCGGCCGTCTGCGTTGCTTGTCATGCCGCGCCCTCCGATCCGCTTTACCACTACCTGACTGAGCAAAGTGCGGTCACGGTGTGGGAGTCGGAGTTGGCTGGGGTCAATTACCCCAACTTTCTCTTCGTTGGCCATACGCATGTGCCGATGAAAATGCGGGTCCGCAAAACTCTGGTCGTGAACCCCGGCAGCGTGGGCCAACCGAAAGGCGGCGACCCGCGCGCGGCCTACGCAATTTGGGAAGATGGCCGGGTTACTCACCGCTGCGCCAGCTACGACGTGGAGCAAACCATTCGAGCGTATCGCGGCCTGCGGCTCGAGCCGCACATCATGAATGTTCTGGCTGAGGTATTGCGCACCGGCGGACATTTGCCATCCGGCCAATCGCGTCAAGGACCTGACCCAACTTCCGAATGAAAGATTCTGTTATTCTAAAAGCGCGCCGTCATCCCCACCCGCACCTGAAACGGTTCCACGGGGTGGAAAACATCTGTGAACGCCGACGCGGCTGTTGGCGTTATTCGCGATGCATAAGCGTAGTCAATGTCGTGGTCGCGGCTGTCGAGCAAGTTCAAAAATTCGGCAAAAATCCGCCACGTCTTGTTGATTTGGTAGCCGGCTTCCGCATTGAGCAACATCGTTGCATCCGAGCGATAAACTCCATCCGAGGTCAAATCACGCGGACCGGAGTAGCGCAGCCGCAGGCTTGCCGTGAACCCATTCTCATCAAACAGCGTGATGCCGGATGAAATCACCGCCCCGACCGCTTCCGGCACGCGCGTGCCGCCCGGACCCAGTGTCGTGCTGGCGGGACTGATCGGCGCGGCATCGGCCGCGTCCGGGGAAGTAAAACGGGCGGTGGACTCCGCAAGGTCAAAGTCAAGAGCCAGATGTTTTACTGGCGTGCAGTAGTTCGCCCATTCGACGCCGTAGCGGTGGCTCGGCTCTTTTGAAGCAACCGTGTCGCCGGTGTCGCCATCCTGCTGCAGTTCGGAATCGCTGTACAAATACCAAAGCGAAAGGGTGCTTTGCAAATGCGGCACGGCCAAAGTGCGCACGCCAATTTCTCCGCCTTTGGTTTGGACCAGGCCGGGAATTTTCGCAACGGGCGTGTTGGGCTGGGGATTGTCCGCCGAGACCGGCTCCACATTTTGCGTTGCGCCACGCCCGTCGTTGCTGTGAAAACTGAATCCACCCTGCACATAGAATTCCGTTTTTGACCACGGACCAAAAATCAAACTCAACTTCGGGCTGGGCAGCAACGTGGCGGACGTGCCGGAGTTGGCCGGCGTCACCAGACTGGTGACGTCAAAGTAATCCAGGTCGCCGCGCAGGGCTGCGACCGAGCGGAATTTGTCCGTCCACTGGGCTTTGTTTTCCGCATAAATGCCGGCTTCCGTGTCTGTAAAATAATCCGCTTCTGTGGTGGCCGGCAAAATGGTGCCGGTGGCGGCATCCAATTTGTCCACGCGCACGCGGTCTTCTGTTTGGTAAAGGCCGTTGTTGATCCAGTCATTGCGGACTTGCAGGCCGAATGTATTTTCCATGTCGCTGCCAAACCACTGGCCGAAAATCGTGTGCCGCGCGTCCAATCCGCCCACCCAGCGCCTGTCCTGTTGCTCGAACTGGTCGCCGCGATTGGTGTCCGTGAGGTAGTAAGTGAAATCGGAAAACAAATCCAGATCGTAATAAAATCCGTAGGCCATGATTTTGGTCTCGGAATTCTCGTCCTGGCGATGCCATTCGGCCTGCAAGCTGTAACGCTCCGAATTGCCGCCGTCAGTCGGGTTGAGCGTGCCGAAGTAGCCAGCCAGGGGCACGGCGTTTTCGGCGAGTTGGTCGCTCGAATTCCATTTGCCGTGATAGGCCCGGCCCGTGACGCTGAAGCCGTTGGCATCATTGCCCTGGCTATAGGCCAGGAGGCCGTTGAACTTGGAATAGTCATCCGGATGCACCCAGGGGCCGTCGTCGTGATACGCTTCGCCTCCGTAAAGCAAATTGCCCGGGCCGAGTTTTTGCGACGCGCCGAAGACGCCGCGCTCATAACCAAACATGCCGCCTTCCACCGTGACGAAGTCCTGCGGGAGCGTTTTGTAAAATTCCAAATGCGCCGCGCCCGCCGAGCCGAAATCGCCCACCTCCGCGTAATAAGGACCTTTCTCGTAATCCAACCGCTCCACAAACTCCGGGATGACGGTGTTCATGTCCGAGTAACCCTCGCCATGCGCGTGCGATGGCAGGTTCAACGGCATGTCATCCAGGTAGGTTGCGAAATCCGTGCCGTGGTCAAGGTTGAAGCCGCGCAAAAAATACTGGTTGGCCTTTCCGCCCCCGGCGTGCTGGGTGATGATGACCCCTGGAACCGTCTCCAAAATTTCTCCCGAACGAAGAATCGGGCGTTCTTGAAGCTCCGTCGCGCCCACAGTTCCTTGCGTGGCAGAGGTGGCGATGCCGATCATGCTGTCCTGCCGGCCCTCGACCACCACTGTCGGAAGACGGATGACATCGGTCGCGACCGGAGGACTGTTGGCGCCGGCGGGCGGGCTGTTGGTCGAATCCCGCGCGGAAGCCGGCGGACAATGGAAAGTGGCGTTGATGTAAAACACACCAACGAGAACGAGAGACCGATCTATAACCTGTCTTTTCATAACTTGCCAGTCCAGTCATTGCTTCGGACGGACGACGAGTTTTGCATTGGCAGGCGGCCCGAAAAAGAAACCACCTGCGTTCGCAGCTACGGGCTGTTGACCCGCCATCGCTGCCACAGGTGGCTGAACCGGACTCTAAACAGAACGAAACCCCGGACGCAAGATTTTTTGAATTTTTTCATTTGCCGGGTATTTGAGGCTCAAGGGTCCGGAAATTCAGGGAGGGGCGGGGTCGCGCCCTCGCAGGAACAAACATACCGCGCCACCTGATTGGCCCGGCGGTTGATCGCGTCGAGCGGCTTCCCAGCCAGCACACCCACTGTCAGCGCCGCAGTAAAGGCGTCCCCCGCCCCGACGGTGTCCTTGACCGCGACGGGTTGGCCGGAATCATCAGCCCATTGGCCCCCGGAATAGAGCAGGCTGCCATGCGCGCCGCGGGTCAGGCACACCAGGCGCAGGGCGTGCTGCCGCGCCAGCCCTTCGATTTGCTGCCGCGCACTCCCGCGCAAACCCAGCATGTCCGCCAGCACAGGCAGTTCGGAATCGTTGAATTTCACGATGTTGGCCAGGCGCAGTGATGTCTGGATGATCTCCCGCGAGAAATAATTTTGGCGCAGGTTCATGTCCAGAATCCGCAACGCGCCGGGGCGAACGGCCGCCACCAGCGCCTGAATCGTCCCGCGCGCCGGCTCGCGGCGTTGGGCCAGGGTGCCGAATGACACCGCATCCGCTTCGGCGACGGCGGCGAGGGCGGCTTTTTCCAGGGCCAGACGGTCCCAGGCAACATTTTCGTGAATGGTGAAGCGCGGCTGGCCATCGGCCGAAAGCTCCACGCTGACAGTTCCCGTCGGGGCGGACGGATCAACTTGAATTTCCGCAATCGGAAGGCCGAGAGCTTGCAGCCGTTGCAGGATTTCCTCCCCCGGAGGGTCCTGGCCGACGCGCGAGATCACGCGGCTCCGCGCTCCCAAGGCGCGCGCGTGATAGGCGAAATTGGCGGGCGCGCCGCCCAGTTGTTTGCCGGAGGGCAGCAAGTCCCAGAGAATCTCTCCGATGCCGATGACGTTGAAACTCATTCCACAGTGGAGTTTTTCACAGGATTTGCACTTTTGTTACAATTGCGTGACAATTTGGTTGCAATTCTGTGACAATGGTGCATATTCGTCCATGATGACATTGCAATTAAGCCTGTTTGCGCTGCCGCTGGCCGTCAGCATCGTCCTTTATGGCGCAACCGTTTGGTCTTCGCTCAAGCGCCCGCAGGCGCCCAAACCAGACCCGGACTCTTCCTCCCGCACGCTCCTTTAAGCAACGGGGAACAGAGCAGGGTGAGCCGGTTATTTATTCTGCGACAGCCCAACCGCTCCATTGAATTCCTCAATCAACCGGTCAAAACCCGCAACCTCCTCCTCAAACAAGCTCCGCCAATAATCCGGCTGCCACTGTTCGTCCAATTCCCCGGACGTTTTCCCCTGTTGCTCCACCCAGGTGTAATACTTGAGATTGTGGATCGCTTTCCGGTCCGCGTAAGTCAGTTCCTTGAAATAATCCGCGCCCTGGCGTGAGAGCGGCCCCGAGAAATCCCGGATCGCATCCGTTGCGCCATAAGGCCCGCGTTCCGTCCGCAACTCTTCCAGCCGTGATTTGTAAAGCTCCGCCGAATCCGTGAACACGGTGAAAATGACATCACGCCCGCCCAGCTCAAAATACTTCGCCGTCTTGATGGCCGCGAGCAGGTTGCAGATGCCCGAGATGCCGGGCAGCGAAAGCTTTTTGATCTGGGGCGCCTCAACGCCCAGTGTCGCCAGGTATTCCCGGCCCGCCGGCTCGTTGAACAACCGCAGCACCCTCATGCAATCCTCATCGTCAATCGCCGCCACGGCGTCCGTGTTGCGCACGTTATGCACCCACGGAACATGTTTGTCCCCAATGCCTTCGATGCGGTGCGCGCCAAACCCGTTCTGGAGCAGGGTGGGGCACTGCAGTGCCTCCGCGGCGACTATCTTCAACTCCGGATGCTTCCGCTTCAGATAATCACCCGCCGCAATTGTTCCCGCCGAACCTGTCGCGGAGACAAACGCCGCCGCGCGCCAGTTGTCCCCCCGCAATCCCGTGAACACCCCTTCCAGCGCCGGCCCCGTCACGTTGTAATGGAAGATCGGATTTCCGAACTCCTCAAACTGGTTGAAAATCTTGATCGCCGGGTCCTTCTTCAGTTCCCGGCACTTGTCGTAAATTTCTTTGACGTTGGACTCGCAACCCGGCGTGGCGATGATCTGCGCTCCGATCTGCTGCAACCATTCAAACCGCTCGCGGGACATTTGCTCCGGCAGGATGGCGATGGCCGTGCAACCCAGCAGCGCGCAATCGAACGCGCCGCCCCGGCAAAAATTTCCTGTTGACGGCCATGCCGCCTTGTGCTTTGTCGGATCGAACTCGCCGCTGACCAGGCGCGGCGCCAGGCAGCCGAACGCCGCGCCCACCTTGTGCGCGCCCGTCGGAAACCAGGCCCCGATCAGCCCGATGACCCGCGCCTGGATACCCGTTATCGCCGGCGGGATTTCCAGGCAATTGACGTCCCCGTAAAGCCCCGATTTCAAATCGTTCTTCCAAGTGATGCGGAACAAATTCACCGGGTTGACGTCCCAAAGTCCCACGCCTTTAAGCCTCGCTTTGATGGATTCCGGGATGGATTCCGGCTCGCGCAACTGCTGGAACGTCGGCAGCACGACGCCGCGCTCGCGGCAACGCGCCGCGGTTTTCCGGATGACTTCCGGATGCAGGCGTTTGATAATTTTGGACATGCTTGGTCAATCCTACGAAAAAACCCTGCAAAAGGGAATGGAAGAAAAACTTCTCAAAGACACTGGCCCATGCTACTGTAGAAACCGTGAAGACCATCCCGGCAGGTCTGTTGGAGAAAGTCGTGGAACGGCTGAAAGCCGAATTCCAGCCGGAGCAAATTTTTTTGTTTGGCTCGCATGCCTGGGGCGCGCCCCATGAAGACAGCGACGTGGATTTGATGGTGATCGTGCGCGAGAGCGGCGAGCGGGCTATTCGCCGGATGCAACGCGCGCATCACTGTCTCGGCGATCTGGACATGAGCAAAGACGTGTTCGTTCAGACCCGCGCCGAGTTTGATCGCTACCGCCATTTGCGTGCGTCCATCCAGCACCAGATTTTGCAGAGCGGGCGCAAACTTTATGGATGAGTCCCTCGCCCAGTTCACCCGCGAGTGGCTGACCAAGGCGTTGCATGACCTGCAAACCGCGCGCATCACGGCCAACGCGGCGGACGGCCCGCTTGACACCGCCATCTGCCACTGCCAGCAAGCGGCGGAAAAATCCGTGAAAGCCTGGCTCACCGCCAAAGACGTTCCGTTTGAGAGAACGCACGACCTCCGTCGTGCTCATCCGGCAGGCGGCAGGCGAGTTGCCTGATTTCACACAATTCATCGGCGCGGCTGAAATTCTCACGCCCTACGTTTCCGCTTTCCGCTATCCAGGACTGACGGGCGATCCGATGCCTTCGCGCGAGGAATTTGATGCGGCGCTGCAACACGCCCAAACCATTTACGATTTCGTGCTAATTCTGCTTCCGGCAGAGGCGCGGCCCTGAAGAACGGGCGCCATGAAACAGGAAGTCCCATGCCAAGGGCTAAATCGTTCTGAACAAAGGAAAAGGTCTGAAATACGGTTGAAATCATGACAACACTCGCACCGCATTGTGCGGCCGAATAACACTGTTAGGCATCTGAGGAGCAAACTGTGTCAGGAAAATACAACATATCATCCGCGTCCGCGAAGCTGCGGTCATCTGTTCATGTTCACGCGGTTTCACCCAAGAGCGCGCCGACATGCGGGATCGTCATGACGAGGAGCCAGGCGATAGAGCTTGCCAGCTACATCCTGGCGGTTGCAGGAGCAAGCAATGCCAAGGGACTGATTTACATTACAGGGCGGACCAAAGAAAACAGTGTGACCGTCATTCGCGGCATCAAGCAATCTGGAGTTTGTGAGGATGATGCCTAACAAGTCGCCTGAGCCAGGCATGTCCTTCACCAGCTTATCGGGTGGCGGTGGCGCAAGTTTACTTGATCAACTTGCGGAGCGCGGCCAGCGGCGATGGCACGCGCGCCAGGAAAATCATCGCCGCAATGACAAACGGCTTGCAGCCCGCCTCGCGGTAGGTCGCGATGCGGTGTTTCTCGAACACCTCTTTCGACACCTCGCCCTGCGCGCAGTTCACGCCGGAAATGTCCGCCGGCAGACAGTGCATGTAAAGCGCGTTGCCGCCTTTGGTCAGCTTCATCTTCTTTTCGTCGCATTCCCAGTTCTTGTATTGCGCGTTGTTCGCCAGGCATTCCTTCTCCAGCGCCTTCAACCCGTCGCGGTCGCCCTTGTGCAACAACGGGGTGCGCCGTTGCATCACACTGTATGGCGCCCACGATTTCGGATAAACCGCGTCCGCATCCCGAAAAGCCTCTTCCATGCTCGACACCACCTCGAATTTCCCGCCGCTCTTCGCGCTGTTCTTCTTCGCCAGCTCAACCACGTCCGGAATCAAGCCGTAACCCTCCGGGTGCGCCAGCGTCACCGTCATGCCAAACCGGCTCATCAAACCGATGATCCCCTGCGGCACCGAAAGCGGCTTGCCGTAACTCGGTGAATAGGCCCAACTCATCGCAATCTTTTTGCCGCGCAAATTTTCCAGCGAACCAAAAACGCTTTTCAGATGCGCCAGGTCCGCCATGCTCTGCGTCGGATGGTCAATGTCGCATTGCAGATTGATGACGCTGGGCCGCTGATGCAGCACGCCCTGGTCAAACCCCTCCTGCACCGCGGCGGCAACCTCGCGCATGTAGCGGTTGCCCTCGCCCAGATACATGTCATGACGAATGCCGATGACCTCGGCCATGAACGAAATCATGTTCGCCGTCTCGCGCGCGGTTTCGCCGTGGGCCATTTGTGACTTCTCCTCGTCGAGATCCACCACTTCCAGCCCCAGCGCGTTCGCGGCCCCGGCAAAACTGAAGCGCGTCCGCGTCGAGTTGTCGCGGAAAATGGAAATGGCCAGTCCCGTGTCAAACACCCGGAATGATCTCTTCGCCCGGTGCAATTCCTGGAGGCACGCGGTGACGAGCGTCAGCGCGCGAATCTCCTCGTCCGTCTTCTCCCATGTTAGGAGGAAGTCCTTGCCGGGCGTATCGGTCTTGAGTCTTTCCAGTTCGTTAATTTGCTGCTGCAGCGATTTCATGTTTCTGCTCGCATGGCTGGCGCTGGTAATGGAACGCCGCCTTCTGGATGGCGTCAATGATCTGCTGATAGCCTGTGCAGCGGCATAGGTTCCCATTGATGGCCTTGCGAATTTCCTCGCGGGTCGCCAATGGGTTCCGCAGCAGTAACGCATGGGCGGTCAGCACCATGCCCGGCGTGCAAAAGCCGCATTGGATCGCCCCCGACTCCACGAACGCCTGTTGCAGCGGATGCAGTGTCCCATCCGGCGCGGCCATCCCTTCAATCGTCAGGACCCGCCGCCCCTCCGCGTCTTTGACCCGCTTCATGCAGATTTTCAGCGGCTCATTGTCAATCAAAATTGTGCAGGCGCCGCACGCCCCGATGTCGCACGCGTTCTTCGCCCCGGTCAAACCCAGGTCCTCCCGCAGAAATTCCACCAGCCGTTTCTCCGCCAGTTCGCGCCCAACCTCCATTTCCTTTCCGTTGATGTGAAGTTTCATGGTCCGCATACCTCCTCCGGCGCTTCCTCCGCCGCCCCGGCCACGCGGATGGGCAGCGAAAAATGACGCTGCCCGGTGGCGTGATAAATGGCGTTGGCAATCGCCGGCGCCATGATTTCATTGGCCGGCTCGCCAATGCTCTTGGCGCCGCTCGGCGAAATTGGGTCGGGATTCTCGATGAGAATGGCTTTCATCTCCGGCAAATCCACGGCGCGCGGGATGCGATAGGTGTTGAAGTTAAGGTTCGTGATTTTGCCGTCCTTGAGTTTGATTTCTTCGTGCAGCCCAAAACCCGTCCCCATCGCCATGCCCCCGAAAAACTGTCCCTTCACCATCTCCGGATGGATCGCTTTGCCAACATCGTGCGCGGCGGCGGCATTGAGCAGCTTCACCTTCCCGGTCTTTTTGTTCACCGTCAGCTCCACGGCCTGGCAGCCATAGACCCATGTGAAGTAGGCGTTGCCCTGGCCCGTGTGCTCGTCCCAAGTCACCCGCGGCGCCTTGAAAACGCCGAAGGCATACGGGAAGCGCTGGCTTTGGAACATCGCCTGCATCGCGTCGTCGAACGAAATCTTTTCCCGGTCCGTCTTGCCGAGGATGCAATTATCCTTGAACCGCACGTCCTCGGCACGGCACTGCAGTTTCTCGCAAAGCGCCCCGGCAATCTTGTGCTTCAACTCTTGCGCCGCCAGCGTGACCGCGCCGCCGCCCATGATCGTCCCGCGCGACGCCACCGTGGTGCCGCTGTCGGGTATGTTGGAGGTCGAAGCCCGGCGGTAGCGGATGCGGCTGATGTCCACTCCCAGTTCCCGGGCGCAGATGAGCAGGAGCGCCGATTCCGCTCCCTGGCCATTTTCATGGATGCCGGTTTCCAAAAGTATCGAGCCGTCCGCCTGCGCGTTGATGATGGCGGCGCAGAAATCCACCCCTTCCGCCCCCAGGCTCACCCCGCGATAACTCATGGCCAGGCCGATGCCATACAACTCATTGGAATCCGACTTCCCGAAGGAACAGCGGGTCAGCTTCGCCTCATAATCCATTTCACCCAGCACCGCCTCCAACACCTGTTCCATGGCGACCTTGTGCCCGTCGAGCCGCTGGCCCGTGATGGTCAGACTGCCTTGCCGCACCATGTTGCGGCGGCGGAACTCGATGCCCGACAGGCCCGCTTTCCCGGCCGCTATCTCCACCATCTGCTCCATCGCGAAATTCATCTGCGGCGAACCAAACCCCCGCATCGCGCCCGTCACCACGTTGTTGGTGTAAACCCCGTAAGTGTCGCACTGCGCGTTTTCCACCTGATACGGACCGCAGCACTGCACCGTCGAGCGCCACGTCACCCACGGCGTGACCGAGCAATACGCGCCGGCATCGGCGATGATCCGGCACTGCATCGCCGTGATCTTCCCCTCCCTGGTCACCCCCATCTTGTAATAAATCCGATAGGGGTGGCGCTTGTAGCTTTCGCGGATGGACCACTCGCGCCGATACATCATTTTCACCGGCCGGTTCAGCAATTTGGCCGCCAGCGCCGTGCGCGCGCAGACAATCGCCGCCGTGTCATCCTTGCCCCCAAAGCCGCCGCCCATCGGCACTCCCACCACTTCGATTTCCGACAGCGCAACGCCCAAACAGGCCGACGTGAACCGACGCGTGCTGAACGGATGCTGCATGCTGCCATAGACTTCAATGACCCCATCCGCGCGCGGCACGCAGACCGCCACTTCCGGCTCCATGTAGGCGTGTTCGACGAATTGTGTCTGAAATTTCTCCTCAATGATAAAAGCCGCCTCGCGAAATCCCTGCTCCACGTTGCCGCGGCGGATTCTGTGCGTATTAAGGATATTGCTTCCGTGGTTGGTGTGGACCAGCACCGTGTTCGGCTCCATGGCCTGTTCGGGATCGAGCACCGCCGGCAACGGCGTCGCTTCCACCCGCACCAGCCTGGAGGCCCGGATGGCAATGTCGCGCGATTCCGCCACGACCATTGCCACCACGTCGCCGTGATAACGGATTTTGTCGTCGGCAAAGATGCGGTAATCCTGGACGATCTGGCCGCAATGGTTGGCGCCGGGCACGTCCCTGGCCGTGAGCACGCGCACCACCCCCGAATAATTCTCCGCGTCCTCAGTGATTATGGACTCGATCTTCGCATGGACGAAGTCCGAATACACGGGCGCGGCATGGAGCAAGTTTGAAAATTTGAGGTCGTCCGTGTACTTCGCCTTGCCGGTGACCTTGGCATAAGCGTCGTTGCGCCAGCCTTTGGATTCCAGCTTTGTCACAGGGGCGCTCCTTTCGATATATTGCAGTCTAATCCTAATCTTAATCTTAATCCTAATCTTAATCCCAAAACTGTCACAGGCGCGCTTCTTTCCATATTACGATAATGCCAAGTCTTGCTTTTTTAACAAGATTTTTGCCACAAAAAAGGAGGCAAAAAAACGGGCGCAAAAAAATGTCCGGTTCTTATATTTTTGCCCCCATCTTTTTGCCTATTCCCGTCCAGGGCTTTGGTTGCTCTCCTCGAAATTGGCCAGCGTTGGCTCAATCGCGGCGGGCATCCGGAGGTTGGTCATTGCCGCGTCCACGTCCTTCAACCCGTGTCCGGTAATCAGCAGAACGATTTGTTTTTGTGGCCCGAGCAAGGTTGCCGCCTGGATCTTTTTCAGCGCCGCCGCCGCGGCCGCCGCGGCCGGTTCGGCAAAAACACCCGTTTTCCGGGCGAGGGTTTGCTGTGCTGCCAGTATTTCCCGGTCCGTGACCGTGAGGGAGAAGCCGTTGCTCTCCAGCACAGCCTTCCTTGCCAGGTGCGCGTTGGCGGGAACCGAGACGGAAATGGAATCCGCAACAGTCGCAGGATGCCGGGCGTTCCGGTATTTCCCGGTCGTGATGTAGTGGTGAATGGCGGAGGAGTTTTCCGCCTGCGCGCACACCAACTGGGGCAGTTTTGAAATCAACCCCGCCGCTTTCAGGTCGTGGAACGCCTTGTACACACTATAAAGAATGACCCCGTCGCCGACTGGCACGATGATGGCATCCGGCGCGCGCCAGCCGTTCTGCTGCCAGATTTCCAGCCCGACCGTCTTCTTGCCCTCGATGGTCAGCGGATGATACGCCGTGTTCCGGTTCAATCCCCCTTTCGCCGCCGTATATTCAAGCGACAGCCGGAAGGCGTCGTCGTATGACCCTTTGAGCGGCACCACGCGCGCGCCATACAGGAGCATCTGCGCCAGCTTCGCTTTTGGGGCGCTTTGCGGCACAAAAATCAGCGCCCGCTTGCCGGCCGCGGCGCACACCGCCGCCAGCGCGCTCGCCGCGTTGCCGGTGGAGGCCGTCACGACGGTCTCTTCGCCCAATCTGTTTGCCTCCGCCACGACCAGGAACGACGCCCGGTCCTTCAATGACCCGCTGGGGTTCAGTCCGTCATTCTTGATCCAGACATTCCTGAAACCGAATTCATTGCCCAACGCCGCCGACCGGAAGAACGGCGTCATTCCCATGGCGTAAGGCGGGTAAAATCTGGATTCCACCGCCGAAAACAAATTCCAGTCCGGCAACGTTTTCTTGAATTGTTTTCGGATGGCAGCGTAGTCGAATTCCGCCGTGAGCACGCCGATCAGCGGAATGCCCGGGCGATAATCCTTCGCGCAAGACGGGCAAAGGTAGCGCACCTCCTCGCGCCGGTGGCGTTTCCCGCAAGTGCCGCACCTGTAAACGAATTCGATCATGAGTGACGCCGTTTTTTTTCGTCTTGTCTGCGTGCCTTTCGCGCTGATTCTGCGCCTGTCCGCCGCTCCGCGTCAAGCTGCTATCCAGTCCCCAAATCCCCGCCTAACGAAGGCAAACTCGAATGAGAACCGCATAAAGCACGGAACCTCAAAATCCGGAAAGGAAAGGAAAGGGGTCAGTCCTGAAAGGGGTCAGTCCTCGGAATCGAGTATTTTGCATTCTTCACTGTTCTTTCTCACTTATCTGTTCCAGCACCGATTTCATTTGTTTCAAATTTAGTTCCATCAACGACGAGGTGTCGGAAACGACAATCATTGGCCGCCGAACGACTCAACAATGCGAAGGTCTTCTTCCAATTCCTCCCCGCCGTAGTGCATCGGAATGCAGCGCGCGCCCAATTCCTTCAGGAAAGCCGCCTGTGAGATTGCCGCGATCTCCTCAGCCTGTCCCAGCGTGACTTCCTCGGCCACAAACAGGCCAATCGCCAGATGCGGGGCCGCCGCCGGGGACCGCCTTCGGACAATTTCAAGCCCAGCGGTTCAAACCGACGGCGTAAAGCGGCGCAACTGAGAGAGGCGTCGCGTGATTGCCGTCCGGCTTGGCTTCAGATTGAGCAATCCGCGCGGTTTATCCAGACGCTTTTCCGGTGAGCGGGTGCCTCCAGCGCAAGCCGGGAAACCGTTCCTAGTCGCAGTCGGACTCGATGGCCAGCGCGGCGAACCAGATCGGGAACCAGCCACCGGCAAGAAGCGGCTTGACAAACGGCGCCGCAAGGCATATCCCAGCTCGCGCCATGCTTAAAAAAATTTGCAAACCTGGTGAAGTGATCTTTCGCGAAGGGGACGAGTCCACCGAGGCATATTGGGTCACTTCAGGCCGCGTCGAAATCACCCTCCGCTCAGGGAGCGTCGGTCTGCCAGTGGCGCGGCTGGGCCCGGGCGAGATTTTTGGCGAGATGGGGCTGATTGACAATAAGCCGCGCTCCGCCACCACCACGGCGCTGGGCCCCACCGAGTTGGAGGTCGTCACCGAGGACGAATTCGAGAAGGACGTGCTGCAACAGCCGGCCCGGCTGCGGACTTATTTGGGCATGTTGTGTGAGCGGCTGCGCGCCGCGGCTACCTTGCTGGAATTGGAGCGCGCGCGCCATCCGGCTTCCGCCGCCCCGGTCGCGACCCCGGCATTGCCTCCTCCGTCCGGCAGGGAAAGCGAGCCCGAACCGGTCGTCAGCCTGACGTCTGTCTTGCCCAATCCGGTCACGCACCAAATCATTGCTGTCAACGTGGACCGATTTCCGTTTCGCATCGGGCGCGCGGGGGACAAGTGGTCGCCGTTTTTCCAAAATGAATTGTCCATTGAGGACCGGAATCCGCTCCAGATTTCGCGCCAGCATGCCGCGATCGACAATGGCGGCGGCAAATGTTTTCTCACCGACCGCGGCAGCCACATGGGCACGGTGGTCAACGGCGTGCATCTCGGCGTCCGCGCGGGCGTGCTCGTGGCGGAATTGAAGGCTGGCGACAACACGGTCATTTTCGGCCATCCCGTTTCCAGTCCCCATCGCTACACGGTCAATGTTTCGCCCGGGCGTTGAACGCGATCTTCTTGTAAAGAAGAAAGTGTTGGCGATTTTCCGGGGGGAAGCCATCAACGGGCAACGCGCATACTGGCAGCCAATATCTGACAAAGATTGTTGCGCTGTGACGGCTTCCCTCGTCGCCGGGCATGGGCTTCCGCCGTCGCCGACTCGTCCGCCGCGGCCGATGCGGCGAAGGTGGAAGCGGTTATGGCGGACTGACGAAAGTTCTGAAAAACCGCCGGTCGGAGCGCCGCAGCCTGACAATTGTCAACTGCAAATAATTGCGACTTATGCAAGCTCTTTACTGTTAATTACTGTTAACCTGTTATGACTTTGCAAAATGCGGAAATTTTCACGGTTTTTTTCAGGGCGGATTTTCTTGCGAAAATCAAAACTGCATTGCCATTTGCAAGGCCGTTCAAAATGAAAGGCCTTTGCGCCGCCAACCGCCGATTTCTTTAACGTTTGCAAGGCGATTTGATTGACGGAGTTTCAGTCACAAGCGTTTCCATAAATCCCCTGCCAACTCGCGGGCGCGCGCGGTCACGCGCTCCTCGTCCAGGTTCAGTTCAAGCCTTTTGTTCTCCATCAACACCCTGCCGCCGACGATGGTCGAGTCCACCGCGCTCTGGGAAAGGCCGAAGACCAGATGGCCGAACAAATTTGCCCCTTCCAGCGGTGTCGGGGGGGTGTAATCAAAAATCACCGCGTCGCCGGCGCACCCTTCGCGGATTTCCCCAAAGCGCAGGCCGAAAATTCGCCCGGCGATTTTGGGGTTGTTCACAAACAAGGCGGCCACAACTTCGGAAAAGCCCGCCGACGGATTCCCCGTCGAGAGGTGTTGGCCCCAAAGCGCGGCTCGCAGTTCTTCCAGCATGTTCGCCGTCATGGCATCGGTGCCCAGCCCAAGAAGGATATTGCGCCGGCTCATCCCGATGACGTCCGCCACGCCCACGGCGTTGTTCATGTTCGATTGCGGATTATGCACCACGGCCGTCTGCGTTTCCGCCAGCAAATCCATTTCCTTCCTGTTGACATGCACGCAATGCGCGGCGACGGACCGGCGGCCCAGGATGTCGAACTGTTTCAACCGTTCCACGACCCTCATGCCGGACGCGCGCCGCGCCGCCGCCTGGTCGCTCTCCGCCTCCGCAACGTGAATATGAAAGCCGGTGCGCAACTCGTGACCCAGACTGGCTGCCTTCTCCAATGAGGCATCCGACAACGTGAAGGAAGCATGCAGACCAAAGAGCGCCTTCAGGTGGGCGTCTTGCCGTTGCTGACAGCGGCGTATGAACAGAACATTTTCCGCCAGGCCTTCTTTCGCGATCCGCGCGCCGTCGCGGTCGGACACTTCATAACAGAGACACGCCCGCAACCCGGTTTCCTTCACCGCCCGCTCAATTGCGCCCAGCGAGCCGGCGATGGCCCGCGGACTGGCATGATGATCCAGGATGGTGGTCGTGCCATGGCGGATGGCATCGAGCAGGGCAATCAGCGCGCTGTAATAACAATCTTCCGTCGTCAGCGCCGAATCGAGCCGCCACCAGAGGTTCCTGAGCACCCCGTTGAAATCCTGGGCCGGCTTCGCTGTGGTCAAACCGCGCGCGAACGTGCTGTAAAAATGGGTGTGCGCGTTGATCAGGCCCGGCATCACCATTCTGCCCGCGGCGTTGAGACGCCGGCCCGCAAAGCGGCCGAACCGGTCCTTCGGCGCCACCCGCGTAATAAGGCCGTTTTCAATCAGCACCGAGCAGTTGTGCCGGACGGACGGCCTTCCGCCGGTGGAGAGGACCGTTCCGTTTTCGATGAGCAATGGGCTTGGCATGATCAATGGGTTCAGGATTCTTGGAGCGCGGCCAACTCCCGCGCCGTGCGCTTCCGTATGGAGATCGCGCCGGCAAAACATGTCTGCGCGCACAGCGAGCAACCCACACAGTGCGCGGGGTCGAATACGGGAACGCCCCGCCCATCCAGCGTGATGGCCTGATACGGACATCGCGTGCAATTGCCGCAATGCTCACATAACTGGCGGGCAACCTGCGGCACCTTTTTGGTCGCGGACAGCGCGTCAAAATCGGTAAAGGGGTGCGGCAGGGCCGAACCAATCAGTTCCTCGACGGAACGAAATCCCCTTTCTTCCATCAACCAGCTCAACCCGGAATGAAGCTCGTTCACGATCCCCAGCCCGTGCTTCATCACAATCGTGCAGAACTGCACCGTCCGCGCGCCCAGCGCCAGAAAATTGGCCGCCGCTTTGTAGTTCATCGGTCCGCCGTTGCCGGAAACGGTGATGCCCATGCCCGAAACCCGTGCCAGGGTCAGATAACTGATGGGCAACACGCCTTCACCCGACATGCCCACGATCACGCCCTCTTCCCAGCGCCGCCGGTTCTCCGTCCGGCGAAAGGCCATTGAGGGAAAACTGTTGGCCAGCGTGACGCCGGCTTTCTTGTTCGGATATCGGGCCAGGACTTCCCGGACCCTGCTGATCATCGGCTGAATCGCAGTGACGGCAGCGGTGAGCTTGAACAGCTTGGGGTTGTCATCGCGGCTGGCTTCCATTACCCAATCAATGACCTTGGCCGTCAGTTCGGCATTTTGGGAAACCATGTCGCCATGCGTGCCGTCGCCGCCTTGCGGACAGGAAAGGCTGTATTCCACGCCCATGGCCCCGGCGTTTTCGAGTTTGCGCGTGTTCGATTGCCAGACGGCCTTGTCTTCCTCATCACGGCCTGTGATCGGACCGCCGGTGGACGCGAGGGTCAGCCGGTCCGGAAACTCCTTCACCAACCGGCCTGCTTCCCGGCAGACCCGGTCCAATGGGTGTCCCGAAACATTGTCGCAGTTGCCATAGGTCGAAGCCCCGATCACCACCATGTAGTCCGCCGGGATGTGGATGGGCACGTTGTCGAACGCAGTTTTCATCACACCGCCGGACCAGCCTTGCTCGTAGGCCTTGCGTATTTGGGCGTAACCATCCGTATGCGGCGCGGCGGAAAGAAGAAACGGAGACAATATCTTGCGGCCAAAAAAATCAGCTTCAAGCGAAACCGGGCATGGGTTGGCGCCCGCTAAAATCACCCGGCTCTTGGCGCGGTTGCGGACCCGGGCCATCTTTCTGCCTTGAATGAATGCATCGGCTTCGGCCGCCGCAGTCTTTCCGCTGGCCACGGCTTCGACAACCGTTGCGGAACCGAGAACCATGTCGCCGGCGTAAAAAATTCCCTCGGTCTTCCTGATCGGAATCTTCGACCGGCCGCCAATGGCGCAAATCACCACATCAAACTCGCGGAAAGCGGGGGATTCTTTCGAGTTGACCACAAAGTTTTCCGGTCGCGGCGCTTTTCCCTTGGGGAGCATCAACCGGGCAATGCGAAGGCCCTTGACCCGTTTGCCGGCATGAACCAGTTCAAGCGGCCGGGAGCAGCTCGAAATCTCAATGCCATGCTCGATCAACAAATCCCGTTCATACGCCCTCAGCGGCATGTTCTCCTGCTTGCGCCGGTAAATCAGTTCGACGGAAAGCGCCCCCCGCCTCTTCGCCGTGACGGCGCAATCCACCGCGACCGCGCCGCCGCCGAGAACGGCCACTTTTTTATCCGCGACGCCGATCGTCTTCTGATTCCCCAGATACTCCAGCCAGGACAGAGCCAGTTCTCCGCCGGGGATGTTCATGCGCATGGGTTCATCCAAACCCGCGCTCACGATGACGGCGTCGTGCTTTGCCAGGAGTTGATCGGGATTGGCGGCGACGCCGGTTTTGAAATCAATCGCGCCCAGCCCCTTGAGGAACTCGATGTCCGCGCTCGCCACCCTCCCATCCAACCGGAAACCGGGAATGAGATTCATCATCCCGCCAAGCTTCTTGCGTTTCTCGTAAATCGTGACCTGGTAGCCGAGTTGGGCGAGGACGCCCGCGGCTCCCAATCCTGCCGGGCCGGCGCCAATAATGGCAACATGCCTTCCGTTGCTCGCGGCGGTTTTGAATCTGGCCATCCCGGCTTCCACGGTTTTTTTGACTATCGTGGCTTGCACGGCGGGGATGTTGATGGGTTGGTCGAAAGTCTGGCGCGCGCAGGCCTTCATGCAGAAATAATCCGGGCAAACCACGCCGCACACGCCGCCCAGAGAGTTCGCGCCCAGGATGAGCGCGGCGGAACGGCGGTAGTCGGATTTTTCGCCGACCCGCGCCGCCATAATGAAGTCCGCCGGTGAGCAGTCCGCCGGGCAAGCCTCCGTGCAGGGCTTTTCCTCGCAATAGACGCACCGGTCCAGTTCCGCCCGCAATTGGGCGTCTGTGAGCGAACCATCAGCCTTTTTCATAAATATGCCGCCAGCCGTATTGGAATCATCATGGCTCCGATCCGGCAAGACCCCAACACGCCTATTGGCCATTTCCACCCATTTCTTGCGCAGCGGCGCACAAGAACATTGCGCCCCAGGGTCAAGATGATTGGACTTTTGCCTATTTGGCCATGCACCGGTTTTGCTCCAGACGGCAAATGGATAGATAGGTCCAAAAAATCGGTAACACGGTAACAAGTGTTGATAATCAACGACTTAGCCGGTAACACGAAAGGTAACAGATCGGTAACATGTTACTGCTTTTCGTCTTTCGCTGCCTCAGAAGCTGTATAAATTTAGCCATCTGATAGGGGAACGGCAAAAACATGGGGGCAAAAACATAAAATTGCCGCGAAGAGGGGCTAGACACCCAATGCGGCATGGCCGCAACCCAAAATGAATTGGCCACAAAAGATCGCAAAGATCGCAAAGAAAAAACAACATAAGCTCTTGCCTCTGTGGTCTTTGCACTGCGATCCAGAATCACGCATTTCCGCGAAGATTGTCAGGGGAATGTGTGTCAGGGGAATGGGAAGAAGAGATTGCAAATTATTCCTTTGACAACCATTCCTCTGACACCTCCGGTCTTTTCCCTGCTTCATCATCCGCCTTCGTTTTGGTTGCGGCTTCATTTGCGAATCGGCGGGCGAGTGACATCACATTCGTCAGGCCGGGTTCGCTTCGTGGTTGGCCGGACTGTTTTCGCAGCCGCAAAATCATTATTAGCGGAAATAAAAATATGCGATTGTGCTTGCAGCCCATAAGGCTGTCTGTCCAGCGGGTGAGAGTCCCGTCGTGGGCTTGGATGGCTCGCGTAGTTATAACCGACGCGGAGGCGGGCAACCGACTCCGCGAAAGCTCGGTCGTAAAAGTCCTGACCGAAGCAGGGCAAGCCACTGATCGGGCCGCAGCATCAAGCGAACTTTGCAGCCCCGTTACATATCCGCATGGATTCGGATCGTGCGGGCCACGCGAGGGCCGAGCCTCTGCATAATGGGCGAAGGCTATACCGACCAGGAGGGAACTGGCGGCCTCGCCGGGGTACGGAAGGCGGCACGATCAGAAGGACAGGCAGAGTAAATTGGGGAACCGCGGCGGACTGAGAACGGCGAGGTATAAATACAGAAGCCGCGCCGGGACTGCCGCGTCTCGGATGTGGTCATAGTAAGCGATGAACTGGCCGGACACTATAACCGGACGGGGAGCCAAGGGCCACTGGACGAGTGCGTCTGAGTCGGTGTTCAGCACGTTCGGATGGGACGCAAGTCCAAATAACCGGACAAAATGTGGGTGGACGCCTGACGAGGAATGGAGGCGCTTATAAGTTCGCGCCGGGAGCGTGGACGAAGGTGGTGCCTCGACAACTCGTTTGAAGCCGTACTGGGGAAAACCCACCGTACGGAATTTTAGAGGGGGTGGAGGAAACGGAGTGAACGGTCTGATGGCCCTTTGCCACGACGCTCGAAAGGGCTGAAACGAATGGTAGCCATTGACCTGCCCACCGCCGCGCCTTCACTCTACTCGACGGGACTGACCCATTTCTGACCCGTTTCCCTTCACTTCATGCAAGGAACTTATCCGTTTTACGGCTTTTTAGAAATCATTCCATCAATCTAAACCAGTCTTTGACCGCAAGCCTCAGCCTTACCACCTCATCGGCTGCCAATGGACAACAATGAGCGATTGGTCCACGGAGCATGTTCAGGCTGGTCATAATTCTGGTGAACGCTTTTTCACTTGAGAACGTAGCGTCGAAAGCAGCCCAATTGCTCTTCACGATCTCCCCCAACTCGCCAAATGTCGTGAAGTCTATCTCCGCTTCTGATCGCAGGGTCATCCCAGAGTCGATCTCACGCTGCATATTATTCTGAACATTGGTTTTCACAGGTGCAGGGACACAGCGATTCCACCACTTCTCACCGTGCTGCGCTTCCAGAGTGTCAGCGATAAGCTTCCTGATGCCCTTTTCCAGGCAGTAGAACAGTTCGTAATGTTGGGCCATCTCCGCCGCCTCGCGACGAAGCAAAATCGCAAACTGGGGATAATATTCATCGTCCTTTTCATCTTTCGGCCACCTGTGAAGATCCACAGCCAACCTCTTTTCTACTACATCGAGATCTCTCTCAACGAGTGCATGCGACATGCCGAAGAGTTTTATTCGATCCTCTGGGCACATACTACCTCTTCATAAGATTATCTCGGAGCGACCGGAAAATCGCGTTAAAAACCGCAGGGTCGTCCGTCTTCGGCAACACCAAATTGATGGTGTATGCAAGGCGTAGGTCAACCCCCCCGAGATCGTGCTGACCTGGTGAAGCGACACGTGAAGCCTCTTCTTCCGGCTGGACGGCCTCCACCGGCTGACTCGGTGGCTCCCGTTCAAAGTCGGCGAGCTTTTTCAGCGTTTCAAATGTTTGGCAGATCAATAAGAGCACGCGGTTAGTGGGTTCGAGCCCTGTGATCTCCACTATTAAGCCTTTCAGGTCCTCTTTCTTCATCGAGTTGGCAAACTCGTTTCTCTCGAACAGTTCTCGGTAACCGTGCTTCAACGCTTGGGCCAACGCTGTTCCAGATGTGGCGGGGTTGCGAAACGTCTTGTACAAGTCCGAAGGTGTTCCATCGCTGTTCAACAAGCCGATTTTCTTGGCAAAAGGAATAAATTGGCGGCTGTTGCCTCCACGCGCCGCCAATTTCGTTTCGAGAAAGTCGGTGGTGAACCGCTCGGGAGTCTTGGCTTCCTTCACCTTCTGCAGGACGTTCACGATGCTTCCTGGCGCGTTAACGTACGGTAACTTTGTTGCCATATATGGTCCTTGTTGTTGTCGGAGTGGCTGTTATTTCAACTTTTATTATACAACGGCTGGTTCGTATATTGCAACCAGCCCCTGACCGAAATCGCAAGTCGCACGTTGTTCATAATCAATCAACCCTTGGCTTAATATACAATCGCCGGTTCGTATATTGAAAGGAAAAAATCAAGGCGGCTGTAAACGTAAACGGCTCAGTCCCGCATAACGCATATCACCGTTTCCTCTCTGAATCGCGCGGCAGGTTCGGCAAAGAACCCGCCGCACCCAAGTTCAACCGGTCCGCAATCCAGTTCAACGTCATGGTCGTTTCCCGGCGCAAGCGGCGCGCCAGCGCCACTTTCTCTTTGGTCCGGCCCGCCCGCTCTGTCCAGCGACAAGTCCGCCTTCGCCGCCTGGTCCGCAGTAGCCGCCAGGGCGAAGCCGGAAGCGGCTATAGCGGTCAGGATGGCAGGTGGCGGCCGGGTGTTTGGCCCAAAACAAATTTTTGATTCAGGTTTTTGCTTTCTTGCCCGAAAGCAAACGGTTTGTTATATTGCGGGTATGAGACTTCTGTTGGATAACCTGCCGGCATCTCTGGGCGAGCAGCGCGATTGTCTGGCCAGTTGCCTGGAGGCCATGAATTCTGTCATGCCGTTGCGGGCGGTTTATCTCTTTGGCTCGCACGCACGTGGAGAAGCGCGCGCCGATAGCGACGTGGACTTATGCATCGTGGCCGATGGCGCCACGGAACAACTCAAAACCGCCCAGGCTTTCCGGCGAGCCATGCGCTCAATCAGACCCAAACCTGCTTTCACTCTGGTTCCGATTGCCGCCCGTCGGTTGGAGGAAAAGAGGGCGAACGGGGATTTCTTCTTCGCCACCGTCTTCCGAGAGGGGGTTCTGCTTGCCGCGGAAAACTGATGCGAACAATCCGGCGGATTGGGTCTGGATGGCCAATGCCGATTTGGACATGACCGGATTGAACGCAAGACACCGTAATCTCCGACGCACATCAGGTTTCGGTGCAAGCGTCCTTACGTTTTAAACTCCCTGCCTTTTCCTGGCTTCGAGCATGTCAACGTTTTGTCTGCCGCGCCGCGCCCGCTCTGTCCACCAACAAATCAGCCTTCGCCTCAGATAAACGTAAACAGGTCAGTCCCGCATATCATCGTCTCCATTCTGTCTCGCGCAGCAGGAAGGGTCCTAAGAAATTGGCATTTGCTCTTTTTTTACAAATTTTCCAGGACTGATCCTTTTACTTTTACTGGCTTCCGAGGACTGACTCATGCCGCGTGCGACCCGTCGCAAAAGGGTTTGTTCGTTGATCGTCCGCATCGGCACAAGGTCAAACGGTTCCGAATCTCATAGGTTTTGCCATCGGCGGAAATGACCGGGATGCCTCCGCGCACCCAGATCGGACCGCTGACCTGTTTTGCCGTGTCCTCAACCAACCCCAGCGACGGTTCGAACTTCGGTTCGATGGGTTGCCCGGTCTTTCTATCCCACGCCACCAGCCGTCCGGCAGGACAGTGTCCAGCCTCATGCTCGACAAGTTTCCGGGCCTCAGGGTTGTCTTCCAGCACCAAGTTCCAAACCCTGCCCTTGGGGTCGCAGAAGCGAGCGAAGGCGCAAAGCTTTTCCGCGTCGGTAAGCAACATCGTCGGTCCCGCAATGGTTTCTGCCTGCGTACTGTAAGGTTGACGGCCGGCCGTTTCAGTGCCGTCGAACTGAATCTTCGCGTGCGTGCCGTCGCAGAAGGGTTTGGCGCCGGACCGGCCGCAACGGCAGAGGGCATATTGCGGCTGTTTGGGGTATTTCTTTCCTTCCTTGTATTCGAGGGATTCGCCCTCCGCATTAATGACAATCCGCTGCTCACTCAGCGGCAAATCGCCGCTGACGAGATAGGGACCATCCCTGGCAATTTCGATCTTCGCGCCCGGCTGTTCTTTCTCTTTCATAGTTTTCTTCCGGCGGTGATTGCCGCGCGGTGTCTTGTTCGCAGCTACTTTGATTGGGCCGGCCTGATTCGCTCAGTCCACTCGGCCAGAGCGCGGAGCAGGTTGCGGATGTGGTCTTTGGTTTTCTCATCGGTCAAGTTCCCCTGCGCATCAAAGCGCCCGGCGGCATTGCCGATCATCACTTCCGGCTGGTTGATGGGAAATATATTCAGCGCCACGAACACCTGGCGCAGATGATATTGGGCCCGCGCCGTGCCGATGGTCCCAACCGAAGCGCCCATGATGGCCGCCAGCTTCCCGGACCATGCGCTGTCGCCGTAAGGCCGGGACGCCCAGTCCATGGCGTTCTTCAACACGCCCGGAATCGAGTAGTTATATTCAGGCGTTACAAACAACAGGGCATCCGCGGCGCGAATCCGCTTCTTTAACTCCACAACTTTGTCGGGCGGATTTTGTTCCTCGTCCTGATTGAAGCCGGGGATGCCATCAAGCTCGAAGATGTCGAGAGTGACGCCTTCGGGCACGAGTTGTTGGGCGGCGCGCAGAGCAGAACGGTTAAATGATTGACGCCGAAGACTGCCGGCGATACCGAGGATGTTGATGGGTTTGTTCATTTATTCTTACCTGGTGTTTGATGATCCGAAAGAAATAAATGCCGCCTCGCGCCCAAAACGCTGGGTCAACTCCAAGCCGAGCACACCGCAATAAAACCGAAGTGCGCGCTCAAGGTCGGCGACCTTGAGATGCACATGGCCTATCCTAACTTTCGGATCAATTGTTGGCATGGGACGGCCTGCCAGACATTTTATTATTCCTCGATGACGTTGCTCCTCTTTTCACCCTCCCGCAACTTGAAAGTCGAGCCGCTTTCTTTCCAGATGGAACGGGGTATGCGGTCCAATTGGGTGCATCCGTACACTGCTACCATTGACGGAACGAACCCCTCTCCTTAACCCTCCACCCACTTCGTGGCGCGAGGGAATCGGCAGCTCGCACGGTAGCAGCGTGCGGATGCGCCCGTTGCAATGTTTTTGATTATTTTTCCTTGACATGGGCTATTGAAATATGCAGTTTTAAATTGGCGCTACCCACATTACGGCTTTTAATGTGGGTAGCGCCAATTTTTTATGGGGGACTTCCTCTTGTCGCCCCCATTTCGTGGGGCGAGGGAATCCGGGAATATGCCCTTGAGCCTTTACTCCCCCCTCTTCCCGCTCTCATTTTGTGGGGCGAGGGAATCCGCAGCTCGCACGGTAGCAGTGTACGGATGCGCCCGGTCCAATTTGCCTGGGGCCTTCCGCCTTGCAAGCGCCTCAAGAATCAGCGACGCTGCCCGCATGCACCGCCTGGCGTGGATCTTGGGCGTCATCGGATTGCCGCTCGCGCATTACTGGCTGGCGGCAAAAATCGAGCCTTTCTATTCTTTGATCTATTGTTTTCTCTGGTGGTCTTATATTTTTGCGGCGGATTTTGCGGTTTTCCTGCTGCGGGGAAAGTCGCTCTTGCGCGATTGCCCAAGGGAATTCCTGGTTCTCTGCATCTGGTCGGTTCCCCTGTGGCTGCTTTTCGAGATGGTGAACCTTCGCATCCAGAACTGGTATTACGTGATGGCGCCCTGCACTGTGTCGGCGGCTCTGATCTATATGGTTCTTGGGTTCGGCTCGGTGCTGCCCGGAATCTTTGTGACCTCCGAGTTGGTCGTTGGTGCGATCGAAAAGTGGGCGCCTGGGGGCAAAATCACAGGCCGGCCATTTCCGGTGCCCGGCTGGAACATAGCTGTTCAAATGCTCATCGGGGCCGCCATGCTGGTTTTGCTGCTGGTTTATCCAAAATCTTGCGGCTGCATGGCGTGGGGTTTTGCCTTTTTTCTGGTTGATCCAATTTGTTACTGGCTGGGAAGAACAGAACGGACCCACGCGGGACGCAGTTTGCTGGGCCAATTGGCCTCGGGCGACAACACCCGGTTGGTGGCGCTCCTGGCGGCTGGATTTGTGTGCGGGGGGCTTTGGGAGGCTTGGAACCTCGGAGCGCGCACGAAGTGGATTTATTCGGTCCCCTTCTTTGACGAATTGAAAATCGGCGAGATGCCGGTCCTGGGTTTTTTGGGCTTCCCGCCCTTTGCCTTGGAGTGCTACGCCATGGTCAATCTGCTCAGTTTCTTTCGCGGCGGCCGCAGTTGGGAACTGAGCGCCGCAGAGAACCGGGAGCGCCGCGGCATGCCGGCCTGGGGGATTGCCGCCTGCGCGTTGCTGTTGCCCGTGGGCATCTTCTTCGGCGGCCTGGCCACCATATCAACCGCGGCTTCCTTCGCCGTGCCGTTGGACTGGTATTTTCACTCCGCCCTTGGCACTCAAGGCGTCGAGGCCCTGCGGAAGCGCCACGCCTTGCAGGGACATCAATTGCTGAGGCTAAAAGAGCGACCGCCTGAAATTGACCCTGCGCTCTGGGCGCACCTGCGGCAAGTCGCGCGAATGGGGGAACTGAAAGGGATGGGACTGGCCGACGCGCTGGCGCTGGAGAAATTGAAGATCACCCGCATCGAAGATCTGGCCAGGCAGAATCCGGAGGTTCTGGCGTCGAACCTCAACCGGTTCGTCTGGCGGCCCGTTCGCCCCGAGGAAGCAAAAGTGTGGATTCGGGCCGCCGGAAAGCAGGCTTCGGACACTCGCTAACCCAAGATCATCATTTGGCGGAAGTGTTGGGCTGCGCCAATTCACTCTTGCCCCCGGCCGGCCATTTTCTCCGCCACAACCATGTAGTCCCCGACCGGCCCTTCGCGTCCGGCCATCGGCTCCAGGTGTTCATGTTGCATATCCCACGTCGCCCGTGCCCGCGCAAAACCCGCTGCCTTCAGCAACCCCGTCATTTCGATTGGCGAAAGATAGTATCGCATGGTTTGGATTTCTTCGCTTGTGCCCGCGCCAAACTCATATCGTTGGCGTCTCTCTTCCAAATGGGATATCGCCGGTGTATTGTGCTGTATAGACGTCATAGAATTTTGCGAAGCGGGCGTATGTTGCCTGGGCCTTCATGGACTCATCATCTAAAATATTCGAGGAATTTCGTGGCCAGCCGCTTAACGACGAAAATTGAGCCTCGCCGGAACGGGGATGTCAACCGCGAAAGCGACAGATGGCATGGGCGCGCTTGACGGCATGGCTGGTTTTCTGTCTTCTTTCAGGCGTGAGCAACACACGCACAGCAGGAGTTTTCCTGGCTGTCCTTTGGGCCGGCAGCGCCACGGCTGCCAATCGGCCCCAATTCCGCGGTCCCGATGCCTGCGGGGTCGAGGCGGGCGCCCGGACACCAATGCGCTGGAATACCGGGAAAGGTCAGAACATCCGCTGGCGCACGCCGATTCCCGGTTTGGCGCATTCGTCGCCCATCATTTGGGAAAAAATTGTTTACATTACCACCGCGGTCGGTCCCGGCGATCAGGAAGTGAAAGTGGGTCTTTACGGTGACATTAGGCCGGCGGACGACCAGGAGTCGCATCAGTGGCGCTTGCTGGCCTTGGAGAAGGACACGGGCAGGATGGTGTGGGATAAGCTGGGCTGCGAAGGGATTCCACGCGGCAAACGGCATCCCAAATCGACCCACTGCAATTCGACCCCCGCAACCGATGGACAGCGGATCGCGGCCATCTTTGGATCGGAAGGATTGTTCTGCTTCGATCGCCAGGGAAATCTTTTGTGGAAAAAGGACCTCGGCCCGATGAAGTCCGGCTACTATCTTGTGCCCGGCGCGCAATGGGGATTTTCCAGTTCGCCGGTGATCCATGATGGCAAAGTGGTGGTGCTGTGCGATGTGTTGGGGGATTCGTTCATCGCCGAGTTTGATCTGGCCGATGGCCGTCAATTATGGCGCACGGCGCGGCACGACGTCCCCACTTGGGGCACTCCGTCCGTGGCCAAAGCGGGTGATCGAACGGAGATTCTGGTCAACGGCTGGCATCACACCGGTGCCTACGACTTCGCCGAGGGCACGGAAATTTGGAAGTTGGATGGCGGCGGCGACGTCCCAGTGCCCACGTCCATCGTCGCCGGAGGCCTGGCTTACTTCACCAGCGCCCACGGAAGGCGGCGCCCGATGCGCGCTGTACGGCTCGATGCCCACGGCGAACTCACAACGACAGGAGCGGGAGCGGCCAACGCCGGCTTGGCGTGGCAGCAGGAGAACAAGGGAAACTACATGCAAACGCCGATTGTTGTCGGAGACTTCCTTTACGGCTGCACTGATAACGGAATTGTGACCTGTTTCGAAGCCAAGTCCGGCGCGATCCGCTATAGCGAACGTCTCGGGAACAGGTCGGAAGGATTTACCGCCTCCCCGGTTTCCGACGGGAAGAACTTGTATTTTACGAGCGAGGTTGGAAATGTCTATGTCATCCCGGCCAACGGAAGCTTTTCCGTGGCCGCGACCAACACCCTCAACGAAACCTGCCTTGCAACGGCGGCCATTTCGGACGGAACCCTTTTCTACCGCACGCGCCACGAACTGCTTGCCATCGGCGGGACCCATTCCAAATAAAGTATCCAGGAGACGCCACTATGAAAACCATCGTTATCGCCATCGGCGGCAATTCGCTCATCAAAGACGCGCAACACATGAGCGTGCCCGACCAGTATGTCGCGGTAATGGCGACGGCGCGCCACCTTGCCGGCCTGGTCGAGCGGGGTTACCGCATCGTCATCACGCACGGGAACGGGCCGCAGGTGGGGTTCATCCTGTTGCGCAGCGAACACTCGCGCGGCCTGCTGCACCAGGTGCCGCTGGATTCCATCGTGGCTGACACTCAAGGCGCGCTCGGCTATCAGATTCAACAGGCGCTGGAAAACGAATTCCGCCGTCGCGGCCTGAAAAACTCCGCGATCACGGTCGTCACACAAACTTTGGTGGACGGCCATGATCCGGCCTTCGTCAAACCGGACAAACCCATTGGTGAATTCTACACCCGCGAGCAGGCGGAAGACCGGATGCGTGTGGAGAAATGGGCCATGGTCGAGGACGCGGGACGCGGCTGGCGGCGGGTGGTGGCCTCGCCCCAACCAGCGCGCATCATCGAAGCCGGGGTCATCAAACATCTGGTCAAGGCCGGCTATGTTGTCATTGCGGCGGGAGGAGGCGGCATTCCGGTGGTTGCCGACGATCAGGGCATGCTGACGGGCGTGGCCGCTGTGATTGACAAAGACCTTGCTTCCGCGGTGTTGGCCGCGGAAATCGGCGCCGGCCGGCTCGTGATTTCATCTGCCGTCGAGAGGGTTTGTCTCCACTTCGGCAAGCCCAACCAGCGTCCTCTTGATTCCATGACCCTGGCAGAGGCCCGGCAGTATATCCTGGAAGGCCATTTCGCGCCCGGCTCAATGCTGCCCAAGGTCCAGGCCTGTATTCAGTTCATCGAGCAAGGCGGACGTGAGGCGCTCATCACCTGTCCGGAGGCGCTGTCAGTGGCTCTGGAAGGCCGCGGCGGCACGCGAGTGGCGGCTTGAACACAAGCACAACTCTCAAACAGCCGGCGTTGCCAGTTGTCCTGAACTCTCCTGCCGCGAAGTATAAAGGGCCAGGGCCTTCTCATAGTCCGCAGGCGTGTCTATGTCCTGATCCAGACCTGGATCGTTCACATCGCAACCCACGACGTTTTCCGGCAGTGTCTCCAAAAAGTCTTTGAGCGTCGCCGCCGTGGTGGTTCCGAGTTGCAGGAAAACCGTTTTCGGCACGAGCACGGGGTGGCGAAAATGACCGTGGCGGCGGGGTTGGCAGACCTTGCCCGGTTGTGTTGCGGCACAGGCCAGCAACGCCTGCAGAGTCTCCAGGCGCAGATGAGGCTGGTCTCCCAGCGTTATCGCCCAATGCGTCAGCCCCGTTGTCCAGCCGGCCCATCGCGCCGCGCAGCGAATCGAACTGAACATCCCGTTTTGAGGGGCGTGATTCAGAATGCGGTTTCCTGCCGGGGAATTTATCCGGTCCAACTCCGCCTGCATCGCTTTGTCACCGGCGGCACAGACGATGGCGATTTGCCTCGCGCCCAATCCATCCCAAACCCGGATTTGATGTCCGGCGATTGACGTGCCGCCCCACGGTAAAAGCAGTTTGGGCCGCTCCATCCGGCGGGAACTGCCTGCGGCAAGGAGGACCACGCCCAGGCAACGCGCCAGGCTGTTGGCAACGCCTTCCATATCGGCAGTGTGCCCGGAAAATTCCCGGGTATGCAACCTCTTCGTCCGAAAATCAGGCCTGGTAATGTTGGAACAGGCCGGCCAGCAGAAGCAACCCGGGATGCGCGGCCGACAATTTGGGCAGGATCAGACGGATGCGTGAGCGATAGACCGCAAGATGCTCCGTCAGGGGACGCAAATCCTCCACCTTGTCCCAGTGAAGTTTGTTCAGGTCCAGAACCAGGCGGTTCCTGGTCCGGGCCAGGGAATGGCGGAGGCGTTGTCCCAATCCCTCCGCGTCCGTTGCAGAAAGGGGGCCTTCCAGCCTCATCCAAACTTGGTTTGTCGCGGGCTGCAATTCGACCTGCACGGACAAATTGGGGGCGGAAACTTTGCCCTGAAATTCCTCCCACAGATCCAACGCGCTCCGGCGTTTGTCCGGCATGCGATAGGCCGTCCGCTGCAATTTGGGATGCTGGAAAAGATCCAGCTTCAAGGTCAGCCAGGTCCACAGCGCCGCGCCCACGGCCAGGAACGACTTGCATCGTTGCGCGAGAGTCGGGCGGCCGAATTCCGCGTGAATGCGCTGCTCCAGGCCGCGGATCCATTTTCGAACCGCGGCGTTGGGGCCGAGCCATCTTCCCGGCAGGAAGACCGGGTAGGCAAAACGCAATTCCCCGGCGTAGTCCTCAGCCTTGCGGCGCAACAGCGGATTCGGCGAATCTTTGAGCTTCAGGTATCCGAGCAGGCGCGCTTCCAGCACACGGTAGATGCTGGGGCCGAGCCGCTGAAAATCCTGCTCGAAACACCAGCGCTGGATATCCTCGATCTGTTCCGGCGAGAGCGTCGGGTGTTTGATCATCGTCCGGAATCCGTCCGCGCGCCGGTAAAACAAATCCATGTTGTTGGTGTAAACATCCTGCAAGAGATTTTCCTTGATGATGCGTTCATAGAACGGCGTGCCGGGCACAGGGCCGTAGATCAGGAATTGAGCCAGCGCGGGCTTGAGCTTCATCAAGCCGTCGAGTTCCTCCGCCACCACTTCGCGGTTCTGGTAATCAAAGCCGACGATCATGGAGGTCAGCACCGTGATGCCGTGCTCGCGAAACTCGGTGAAAATGTCAGCGACGGGCCGGCCCTGCTGTTTGGGGTAATTGGAGCGCGTGCCCTCGTAGCCGATCCAGAAGCCGTCCAAGCCCATCTCCAGAATTTCCCCGACGGTGTACTGGCTGAGGGCCTTGATGCTGGAGAAGGCGAAGATGGAAAGTTTCCTTCCGCCTTTGATCACGCACTCGCGAAATTCCATCGCCCGCTTTTTGTTCAGCAGAAAATCTTCGTCGAGAATGAGGAAAACCAGGCCGGGGTCCAAATCCAGATAGCGTTGCGCGACGGCGTAAATATCCCGGCCCTGCGGCAGCAGCTTGATGTGTTTGCGCGAGAAGAAATGGGACGTGCAGCAAAAGTCGCAACCGTTGGGACAGCCCAGTCCGGCGAAGATTTTTCCCGTGCCGGAGACTTTCCACCCAAACACCTTGAGCCAGCTTACCATCAACGGATGCTGGTAGGGCATCGGGATTTCCGGCTCGCCCAACAGCCGGCGGAAATAGGCGACACCCTCCTCCCGGCAGATGAAGTCCGCGTAAGGTTTGAGCACGTCGTCGTTCAACACCGTGCCGTATCCACCGAGAACGATCTTGCTCTGCGGCGCATATTTGCGGATCAACGCCACCGTCTCCTTCATCTTGTGCATGACCACCATGATGAAGGAAACCCCGACGTACTCGTAACCCTTCTTGAGTTCGCGGATCAACTCGCTTTTCGACGGGTATTGCAGCACCACCGTGGGCGCGTCGAGGTTTTCGGCGATGTAGTCGAGGCCAAAATGGACGTTCACCGTGCGCGGGCTGAAGAGGCCCTGGGCCCGCAGCACCTGCCGGTAAAGCAGTTCGTAACCGACGGACGGCCCATCGCCGTATTTCGGTCCCATCGGGCGACATACGCTGGTTAACAATATCTTTCTGCTCATGGACTCCATCCACGATTCCTGCGGCATTCTACGCCACAGCCCGGCCGTTTTCTATGGGGTGTTCACCCCATACACCCAAGGGCATTGATCTGTGGCTCAATGTCTTCCCTTGTGGAATCTGACCATATCATTGACAGACTCACTTTCACAAGGATGAGTCTCACTTTTTGGACACTGGCCGGAGCCGCCGAGGGCCGGAGGCGGCGCTTTTTTATTTCCTTCCGGCGGATTATGCGCTGGAATGGGGTGAGATGCGCAAACCATGAAAGCAAAGATTCTCGCCGCCGATGACGAACCAGATGCGTTGGAACTGATCGAGGTCAACTTGAAAAGCGCCGGTTACGAAGTGCTCCTCGCCGCCGATGGCCGGGAGGCGTTGCGAAAGGCGCGCGCGGCCATGCCGGATTTGATTCTGCTGGACGTCATGCTGCCGGAAATGGACGGTCTGGAAGTCTGCAAGGCTCTGCGCCGCGATGCGGCGACATCGCGCCTGCCCATCATCATGCTGACGGCGCGCGCGGCCGAGATTGACCGGGTGCTCGGCCTGGAGTTGGGGGCCGACGATTACATCACCAAGCCCTTCAGCCCGCGCGAACTGATTCTGCGCGTCAAAAATGTGCTCAAGCGGGCCGCGGTCGAACCGGGCCGCGGTGAGCGGATTCAGTTCGGGGGCCTGGTGATCGACCCATCGCGGCACAAAATCACTTACCAGGGCAAACCCCTGGAGCTGACCGCGACGGAATTCAAACTGATGACGGTGCTGGCCGGGCGCAAGGGCCGGGTGCAGTCGCGCGAGCAACTTTTGAAGGATGTCTGGGGCTACAACAGTTTGATTGACACGCGCACGGTCGACACCCACATGCGCCGCCTGCGCGACAAGCTGGGCGGGGCGGCCAAGTATCTGGACACGGTGCGCGGCGTCGGCTACCGGTTCAAAGAAGAATAAATCAACCCCATTCCCGAAATGCGGTCCTGGCTGATGATTGCGGCAAGTCTGGCGGCGGTCCTGGCGCTGTGGCGGTGGCAGGCCCGCCGCCAGCGGCAGTGGCGCGCCAGCCTGCAACGCCAGTACCACGAGCAGGCCCGCCGGGAACAGCGGCAACTCCATGCCGAATTCCAAGTCCGCCAGCAGGCCCTGTTTAACGGCATGATCGAGGGGGTTCTGCTCCTGGACGAGAAGGGCCGGGTGCAGATGATCAACGAATCCCTGCGCAAATTTTTCGGCATTGCCGCCGACATTCGCGGCCAGACGATCATGGAAGCCTTTCGCTGGCACGAACTGGCCGCGCTGGCCGCGCGGTTGCCGAAGGAAAAGAACATTTCCGGGGCCGAACTGGAAATACATCGCGTCACCCGCCGTTCCCTGCAGGTCAACGCCTCCATCGTCCACGGCCACGCCGGGGCGGCGCCGGGCCAATTGTTCGTTTTCCACGATATCACCCGGCTGAAAGAGCTGGAAAATATCCGGCAGGAATTTGTCGGCAATGTCAGCCATGAATTGCGCACCCCGCTGTCCCTCATCAAGGGCTTCGCCCAGACCCTGCTCGACGGGGCCAAGGATGATCCGGCGCAGGCCGTGCGGTTCCTGCAAAAAATCGACAAACATTCCGACCGCCTCCTTTTTCTCATCGAAGATTTGCTGGCCATTTCCCGTTTGGAATCCGGCCATGCCGCCCTGAATCCCCAGACGGTCGATTTGCACGACCTGGCCCGGCGCGTCCTGGATGACCTCGGCGCGCGCGCCGCCGCCCGCAGAACCGTCCTCGAAAATAAAATCCCTCCGCACACCGTCATCTGGGCCGACCACGACCGCGTCCAGCAAGTCCTGTTCAACCTGGTCGAAAACGCGATCAAATACGGACGAACCGGGGGCTGCGTCACCGTCGGGGCCGGCGGCGGCACATCCGACAAACTGGAGATATTTGTGGCTGATGACGGCCCGGGCATTCCGCCCGAGGCGATGGGCCGGGTGTTTGAGCGGTTTTACCGCGTGGACCGCGCCCGGTCGCGCGAAAGCGGCGGCACGGGCCTGGGCCTGGCGATTGTCAAACATATTGTTCAGGCGCACGGCGGCGAGGCCTGGGCCAAAAGCGAATGGCAAAAGGGGGCGGCCTTTTTTTTCACCCTGCCCAGGACGGAAGAAAGCAAGAAGTCAGAAGGAAGAATTATGAAGGAAGAAAAAGACTTGGGCGCTTCTTAATTCCTTGTCCGCCATAGCCCCGAACGCTGATACGGATGCCTTCTTAATTCTTAATTTTCCTGATTACTCCTTTGGCCGGAAGCCTGGGGGCAGGTTGGATTTGGGCGGCGGCTCAGGCGGCGCGGGCGGCGCGGGCGCCGGCTGTTTTTTCCCGGGTGGGGTCACGCTTTCGCCGGGTTCGGCGGCCATCTCAGGACTCCCGGCGTTGGCGATCGGTTCCGGTTCCGGTTCGGGCAAACCAAGGTGGCTTCGGGCCTTTTTGGCCGCGGCGGTTTGCGGATATTCGTGTGCGATGCGCTGCAGCAGGTCCTTTGCTTTGTCCTGCTGGCCTAATTTGGAGTAAAGATTGCACAGATGCACCGCCGCCCAACCCCAGCGCTCGGCCGGCAATTTCTGTTTGAGCACCTCCTCGTATTCCAGGGCCGCCGCCAGGAGATTGTGCAGGTCTTTCTCGTAGATTTCCGCGATGCGCAGGGCGGCGTATTGTGCGCGCGGATTTTTTTTCAGGAAATCGCGCATCATCTCAATGGCGTCCATATGCTTGCCCTCGGCCCAGGCCTGCTCGGCTTTGTCGTATGCCGGATCGTGCATCGCTCCGCCTTTGTCATCCAGCAGAGTACCCACCGTCACGCCGCCAATGTATTGGGTGACGTCGTGCGTAATCAGCAATCCCAATGCGATGAGCGCCCCAACCAATGCCGCCAGATAGGCGATCGTCGTCCCCTGGACGGCATGCGCTGGCGGTGGGGCGGGCGCCGTCGCCACGGCCGCAACGTTTGTCGGGACGGGCGGAGCGGAGGTCTTGGCTTCCTGATTGGTCGGGGCCGCGGCAGCGTTGGAGGTGTCGAGGCCGTTTTGGCCGGCGGTGTTCGTGGATGAGTCCGCCGCAGCGGAGGGCGGGCCGGCGCTGTTGGTCGCCCCAACCGGGTTGTTGGTTGCAACAGACGCGGTGTCATTGGTGGCGGCCGCCGCCGATTCCCGCGCGATGGTTGTATAATTGGAGTAAAAGCCCCATCCAAACCATGCCACCAGAAGGAGCAGCACGGCATACGCGGCCAATTTGAAGTTCATGTTCATTCAAGAACCCGATCCTGGCCCGCATCATCGCCGATTGGAAAAGATTTTTCAATCCGCTTGCGGGAAATAGTGAATGGCCGATACTGGATTGGAAAATGACGAATGTCCAAGCACGAATGACCAATCCATGACAAAGCACGAATGCCCCAATTTCGTCATTGGGTCATTTGTCTTCAACTTCAAAACCCTTTAAAATCGGAGCGATGCACTGGCATGGAAATGTGGAAGAGGACGCCACTTTGCGCGCCCGCTCGCGCTCGACCCTTGAAATCGTGCGCCGGGTGGCGGTCTATCTGCGGCCCTACCGCGGCCTGGCGCTGGCCAACCTGGCTTGCGCGGTGGTTTCATTGGGCTTTGCCTTCGCCTTTCCGCAGTTGACCCAGGTGATCATTGACGATGTCTCCCATCCCCAGGGCAAAACCACCAGCTATCTCTGGCCGGCCGCCGGCCTGGCTGCCGCCTTCCTCATGCGCGATGTGTTCAACAGCATCCGCATTTGGGTCAATAATTTCTTCGAACAGAATGTCATCTACGACATGCGCCGGGACGTTTTCAGCCGCCTGCAAAGGCTGCCCGTCGGCTACTTCGATCAGCGCGCCTCCGGCGATTTGATGACCCGGGTGGTGGAAGACGTCAACGCGCTGGAACGGGTGTTGATTGACGGCACCGAACAAGGGGCGGTCGCCTTCCTCAGTGTCACGGGCGTGCTGGTGATTTTGTTTTGCAAGAACCCGGCGCTGGCGGCCATTGCGCTGGCGCCCATTCCCATTCTGGCCGGCGGCGCGTTGTGCTATACGCTGACCGCGCACCGCCGTTACCGGGCGCAACGCCGGGCGGCCAGCGCCATGAACGCCTTTCTGATGGATAGTTTGCAGGGCATCCGCCAGATCAAAGCTTTCGGACGCCAGGCGCATGAGGACGAGCGCTTCGCCCGGCGCGCCGATGATCTGCGCCGGGGCACGCTGGGCGTGATGCGGGTTTGGGCGGTCTATTCGCCCGCCATGACCTTTGCCGCGTCGCTGGGCGCCGCCCTGGTCCTGTGGCTCGGCGGTTCGCTCGTCGCGGCCCATAAACTGAGCGTCGGCCAGTTGGTCGGGTTTATTTTGTACTTGTCTCTATTCTACGAGCCGCTCGGGCGTTTGCACGGCCTGAATCAAATGTTGCAGGCGGCGCGGGCGGCGGGGGAGCGGGTCTTCGATATTCTCGATGCCACGGAGGAAGGGCAGGCCCGCGCCCGCCTGGGGGCGCTGGCCGAACCGGTGCGCGGGGCGGTGAGTTATGAAGGCGTCCATTTCAGCTACGCCGGCGGACGGACGGCGCTGAAGAATATTTCGCTCGAGGCGTCTCCCGGCCAGATGATCGCCCTGGTCGGCCCGACCGGCTCCGGCAAATCCACCCTGGTCAATTTGCTGCCGGCCTTTTATGAAGCCGGCTCGGGCCGCATCAGGATCGACGGGCAGGACATCGCCGGGGTTTCCCTGGCCTCATTGCGGGCGCAGATCAGCGTGGTCAGCCAGGAGGCGTTTTTGTTCAACGGCACCGTCGGCGAAAATATCCGCTACGGGCGGCTCGAGGCCACGGAGGAGGAGTGGGTGGCGGCGGCGCGGGCGGCCAATTGCCATGAATTTATTGTGCGGCTGCCCGAGGGTTATAATTCGCGCGTGGGAGAGCGCGGCGTCAAACTCAGCGTGGGCGAGAAACAACGGGTGAGCATCGCCCGCGCGCTGTTGAAAAACGCGCCCATACTGATTCTGGACGAAGCCACGGCCAGCGTTGATACCGCCACGGAAAAGCTGATCCAGGAGGCGTTGGAACGGCTCATGGCCAATCGGACCAGTTTTGTCATAGCGCATCGACTGAGCACCATTGTCAACGCCGATCAAATCCTGGTGCTGCTGCATGGGGAGATAGTGGAACGGGGTACGCACCAGGAATTGATCGAACAAAACGGCCTTTACGCCCGCTTGTCGAGAATCCAAAACACCACGTTCATTGAGGAGAGTTTTGCAAAGATTGCGGTGCTGGAGTAAAGGAGGCACACCTTGGTTTTTGGGTGGCGGTTTCCGGTTCCTAATCTTAATCTTAATCGTAATCTTAATCCAAATTGTGCGCGAAGAAGATTAGGATTAGGATTAAGATTAAGATTAGGAGCGGCTACCCGAAAAGCTGAAACGCACCCGAATGAATGTTCATTCGCGTCCCGGCTTGACAGATGGCGTCCTTGCATCCAAAAGGTAGGTTGTTCATGCCGGAACTTGGAAAAGTCTTGGTGGTGATGGGTTTGGTCATGGCGGCGGCGGGGGCGCTGCTGTGGGCGGGCGTCGGCCGCGGCTGGCTGGGCCGCCTGCCGGGTGACATTTATTACACCAAAGGCGATGCCAGTTTTTATTTCCCGTTGACGACTTGTTTGCTCGTGAGCGTTTTACTCAGCTTCATTCTTTGGCTGTTGCGCAAGCTCTGACCGGCCCGCCTGTGAGACGGGCCGCTTGCGAATAAACCAGGGCGCGAGGCAGGCCAAAAAAACCACCGTGGCCCCGCCGCGAATGCCCGCCATGATCGCCGCTTTGTCCGTAGGGATGGAATACGCGTCGGCACCCAGATTGAGAGCCGGCCAGCCGAACTGAAACGCCGCCGTGAACACGGCGCTCATGCCGAGGAGCCAAAACCCGTAAGCTCTTTCCCGCCGCCACGGGCGCAGAATGAATTGCGCCACTCTCCGGAAAGAAAGGACAACCGCCAGCCAGAGCAATGCCGCCCCGGCCAGGTAACACCCCATCGGGCCTGCCACCTCCACCCGTCCGTATCTGGCCAGAAAAAATTCGAGCACCCCCTCGCCCGCCAGCAGGCTGGCCGCAATCAAAGCGACATTCTGGCCGGGCAGCGAGCGGGCCAGTCGCAGGAGCATGATGAGGGCGAGGGCGCCCGCTGCCAGGGCGACGACCCACGATGACTCAAGCGGAAATAGTTCTTCCATGCCGGCCCATTATAGGCCAGACGCCAAAAATGCAAAAGCGTATTGCGTTCATTTGTTTCGTGGAAATTGAACGCTCGCCAACTTTCCCCCGTTATGTCATTTGTGGTGGATGAACGCGTTCAATGAAGAATTGATGTCACGTTTGAGCGACCTGCGCCAACAGAATCTGTTCCGCGAATTGCGGCGGGTCGATTCGCCCCAGTCGCCGCGCCTGGAGATAGACGGCAAAACATTTCTGAACTTTTCGTCCAATGATTATTTGGGACTGGCCAATGAACCGGCTCTCAAGGAGGCGGCCATCGAGGCCATCCGGAGATTTGGGGCCGGCGCCGGGGCCTCGCGCTTGATTTGCGGTTCGCTGGGACCGCACCATGAGTTGGATGAGGCGCTGGCCGCCTTCAAAGGCGCTCAGGCCGCCCTGGCGTTTTCGTCCGGCTATGCCGCTGTCACGGGGATGATTGGCGCGTTGCTGGACAGCAACGATGTCATCGTCCTGGATAAACTGGTGCATGCCAGCATTGTGGACGCCGCGCGGGTCTGCGGGGCGAAGGTGCGTGTCTTTGGCCACAATAATCTGAATGATTTGGAGAAAATCCTGCGCTGGGCCGACAGCCGCCATGCCGCGCCCGCCATTGTCCAGACGGAGCGCAAACCGCGCACGCTGATTGTCACGGAAAGCGTTTTCTCCATGGACGGCGACCAGGCGCCGTTGCGGGAGATGGCGGGGTTGAAGGAACAATTTGGCGCGTGGCTCATGGTCGATGAAGCGCACGCCACCGGCCTGTATGGGAGCGCGCGGCGCGGTTTGGCTGAAGAACTCGGAGTCGCCCAAAAAATTGAAATCCAGATGGGGACGCTTGGCAAAGCCCTCGGTTCTTCCGGCGGCTACATCTGCGGGCCGCGGTCTTTGATCGAATATCTGATCAACCGCGCGCGCCCTTTTGTCTTCTCCACCGCGCCGGTTCCCGCCGCGGCCGCCGCGGCCACCGCCGGCGTGCGCTTCGTGCAAAGCGCGGCGGGAGAACAACGGCGCAAGCAACTGTGGTCGAATGTCGAGGCCTTCCACCGGGCCGCCGGACCGGAAGGCAAATCCGGCGCGCTGGAACGCCGCCACAGACAAAGCGCGATTATTCCCATAATGATCGGGGAGGAAACGCGGGCGATGAAGATCGCCGCCGCGTTGCGCGAGCAGGGCATCTTTATTCCGGCCATTCGTTACCCCACGGTCGGCCGCGGCCAGGCGCGCTTGCGCGTCACGCTCAGCGCCGCGCATGAGGCGGCTGACATCGCGCGGTTGCTCGCCGCGTTGCAATCGGCTTTGAACTTCAAACCTTGAACGGCACACTTGTCTCCCGCACTGTTGGATCGAAAGTATATCTGGCATCCGTTCACGCAAATGCGCGACTGGCTGAAACGGGAGCCGATTGTCATTGTTGACGGAAAAGGGGCCGTGTTGCGCGATGCCAGGGGAAACGAATACCTGGACGGCAACTCTTCGATCTGGACCAATTTGCACGGCCACCGCCATCCAAAAATCAACGCGGCCCTCCGGCATCAGCTTGGCCAAATCGCCCATTCCTCGGCCTTGGGACTGGCCAACCGGCCCGCCTCGTTCCTGGCCGAAAAATTGATCCAAGCCGCCAACTCCGGCCCGGCGCAAAACGCCGGACGCCAATTGCGGCGGGTTTTCTTTTCCGACGACGGTTCGACCGCGGTGGAAGCGGCCTTGAAAATGGCCCATCAATTCGCCTGCCGCGCGCGTCCCGGCAACGAGCCGAAATTCCTGGCTGTGGGCGGCGCTTATCACGGCGATACCATCGGCGCGGTCAGCCTGGGGCATATTGATCTTTTTCACCGGGCTTACGGCGGATTGCTGTTCAAAAGCGACAGCGTGCCTTCGCCGTATTGTTACCGCTGCCCGTTCAACCGGGCCAAACCGGAACGCGCCGACGCCCGGGAATATCGCCGTTGCCATTGGGAATGCGTCGGCCAGCTCGGAAAAAAAATATTCGCGCAGAAAAAAAAAGGCAACGCTTACGCCGCATTTATTGTCGAGCCGTTGATGCAGGGCGCCGCCGGAATGATCGCCCACCCCAAGGGCTGGCTGCATCGCGCCGCCGCCATCGCCCGCCGTCACGGCGCGCTCCTCATCGCCGATGAAGTGATGACGGGTTTTGGCCGGAGCGGCCCGCTCTTCGCCTGCCACCAGGAATCGGTCCAGCCGGATTTGATGGCGCTGGCCAAGGGGATGACCGGCGGTTATCTGCCCATGGCTGCCACGCTGACCACGCAACGCATTTTCGACGCCTTTCTTGGCCGGTATGACGAATTCAAAACTTTCTATCACGGGCACAGCTACACCGCCAACCAACTCGGCGCGGCTGCTTCGCTGGCCAGCCTGGAGCTGCTCCAATCCCCGCACTCCTCCAAGGCGCGGCGCATCCTGGAGACAACGTTGCGCGCGGAATTGGCATCCCTGTGGAGCCTGCCCGCGGTGGGCGACATCCGGCAGGTGGGCCTGATGGCCGGCGTGGAACTTGTCAAGCATTGGGAAACCCGCGAACGATTCGCCGCGGGCGAACGCGTTGGCATCCGCGTCTGCGAAGGCATGGCCCGGCGCGGCGTCCTGACCCGTCCGGTGGGCGACGTGATTGTCCTGATGCCGCCCTACTGCACGACGCCGGCCCAGGCGCGGCGGATGGTTGCCGCCCTGCGCGAAGCGGTGGCGGAGGTTTGCTGAAGGAACGCAAAGGCACAAGGGCGCCAAGCCGCAAAGAAAAGTGGTTTGACCCAGTTTGACCGACCTTGACCGGATTAATGACTGTTTATTATGCAAGTCATTTACTTTACGGTATTTGCATAGATTTTCAGGGCGGTTTGACCAACAGCGCCGGTTGGACTGAGGCTTAACTAAGTTTATACTGGTTTGACTGGCTGGACAACACGGCTTTAACGATAAAGCTGAAACCACAGGGTTGAGCATGGGGAGCGCGTGCGTCTCGCGCGCGGTGTTTGGCGTCCCGCCAAACACATCTTTGTGCGGAAGTGCGGCGCGAGACGCGCCGCCCAGCGACCGGGACGGTCGCGCTCCCAGGACGTTCCGACACTCCGATTCGGCGCGACACAGCGTGCTCATTTGAAGATTTTAGCACAAAGGGCGGAAATTGTACAGGTCATGGTGGAGATCTTTTTTATAACACGAAACCCCTGCAAACATTGATCAAAACGCGTGCCAGGGGCCTGTTTGTCAAGTATGTATTCTTGACAAGCGCGCCAAAAACCGGGTTTCTTGACCACAAGGAACACAAAGAAAATAAACAGTAAACTCCTCAAGGGGAGGGAGAGACACCTTTGGATTTAAACCTGAAAACCTCTAGTTTGTTCATAAAGGTTTGCCCGCTTTCCGATAAATGATAAAAACCAAGACCAGGATAACGAACGATAAGGCCCAGCCCTTCAAGCTCACGAGTTTGCGCGTTATCCTCATTGAGTCCTTGACCGCCGGATAATTTGCGACGAGAGGCCTCCAAGTAAGACAGGAGGCCTTTGCTGTCAAGAAGAGCCATGAGATCCTCAAAGCTGACGCCGTTGATCAAGTCCTTTTGTCCTCCGCTCGCGATTTGAATGCGCAATTGAGCATTCTCTTTACTGAGGCGAGCGATTTCGTCGGCAAGGGCAGGTAAATTGGACTGGGTGCTTGGTCGCACCCAACCAACCAGATCTTCGCGCCTCGCAAGATTTGAGAGCGTTTCGATAATCGTGATTTTGATGTCTTTTGAATCTTCCCAGAATTTGCTCGTTTTCGTGAGAACTTCGGTGCGAAATGCTTCTAGCTCCTTTTGCTTTTTCATCTCGATAACACTCGTGCCCTCGGTCTTCACGCGCGCCTCAATCGATTTCTCCGAGACGACGCAAGCAAAAAGCGGCCTCTTCCGCAAAAGAGCATAGTCGTATTCAAGATGGATATAACTTTTCCCACTCTTTGGCTCGATGCTGCCATATCGTCCGCCGAGAATAAGGAGGTAAATGTCGGACTCATCTATCCACTGCTTTATTACTTCCATTTGGGATTCATCGCCAGCGGTGAACAGCTCCATCCCGGCAGGAATGTGGCCAGCGGCGAGAATCGCTTCGACCGCCGCTTGGCGCTCCTTGCCGAGGTCAGTGAAAGTTGACGATACAAAGACTTGCAGCTTTTTGCGGTTGAAATCAGCCATAATGTTTCTTTTGCATTCGAGGCTATCAGTTGGGATGCAAATGAGTTCTGCCGGCGTGAACTAACCAAGCCATAAATTCCTTTCCATCCATCGTGATTTGAACTCCATTTCCGCCTTTAGAGATTAACTGGTGCGTTTCTAAAAATTGAAGCCACTGTTCGAATTGAAAGTTTTCATAAACGGCTGGAGATTGCTGAGCAGCGACATCGTAGAATGTTTTGATTTGTGGAAAAGAAAGTCCAAGAGAATTTGCGTTGGTAGCCACAAGCGCGGTCAACTGGCTGCCGAAAATAAGCCGATCAATTTGTTCCCATCGAAGACTCAGCGAAAAAACAGCAACTGCACGGATCAAGATTGTGATAGATTCTTGGTCGCTAATAGACTTTGCTTTTAGCGTTTCACGAAGTGTTGTTTCTTGACGACGCAGCACCGGACTATTTGCAGAGTCCATTAATTCTTGAAACCCGCTGGCCTTGGCTGCCACAGGCCCAGCTTGTGCTTGTTCAGCTTCCATAGATATGCCCGTCCGCTCGACTTTCCGGATTTTATCAATCAGTCCAGCGATGTTGCCCCTGAACATCACCAAGAAAACAATTATTGCAATTAAGACTACAAGCGGCCAAGCAACATATTGCATGGCTGTATTTTAGACGAAGATTTTCCGTATTGCAATGAAGGAGTTGAGGTGCCTCGCATTTCAATCCATTCCGGGTTTTATCACCTTGAAAATGAAGTGGCGCGGCTGCATGGCGCGGCTCTAATATTCTTTCAAGGACAACAGCCGAAATGGAATTGCACCCAGCCTGAGTCGCGCCAGGCTGCATTTCGCGTTTTGGGGTAGCCGCTCCTAACTTAATCCTGATCCTAATCTTCATTCCGTTTTTCAAACCAACATGTTCTCGTTGCGGAGTCGCCACCAATCCCAAAGCGCCAGAGGACTGGCGCACTCCAAAACGCTTCGCGCTTTTCGCAAGTCGTCAAACAACGCGCCAGCGTCTTGGACTGCGGCGGCCCTCCGCCGCTTTTACTCTTCTTCGTGCATTTCGGATTAAGATTACGATTAGGATTAGGATTAGGAGCCGGAAATCAAATGAGGCGCGCCGCAGCTATTTGTCGCGCTTCAATAAAAATTCGGCCAGAGCCTCCAGCGCCGGTGCTCTGCCCTTGAAGATGCGCAAGGCCCGGAACGCCCGCCCGGTCAGTTGCCGAGCGATTTTTCGCGATTCTTCCAGGCCCACGATCGCCGGATAGGTTGCCTTGGCGGCGGCGGTGTCTTTTCCGGCCGTTTTGCCCAGTTGCTCGCTGGTTTGGGTGACATCCAGAATGTCGTCAATAATCTGGAAGGCCAGGCCGACGTTGTAACCGAAATCCGTCAGGCCTTGCAGTTGGGCGGGCGGGCAATTGGCGCTCATGCCGCCCAGGCGCGCCGCGCAACAGAGCAGCGCGGATGTTTTGCGCTCGTGAATGTAGCGCAGATGGCTGGCCGGGATGCTTTTGCCTTCCCCCTCCAAATCGGCGACTTGTCCGGCAATGAGTTGTTCTGAACCCGCCGCCCGCGCCAGTTCCAGAACGATGTCCCGATGGCTGTAACGCGGCCAGCCCTTGCATTGGGCGGCGATGGCAAAAGACTCAGTCAGCAACGCATCCCCTGCCAGGATGGCGATGCCCTCGCCGAAGACCTTGTGATTGGTCGGCTTGCCGCGGCGAAAATCGTCGTTGTCCATCGCCGGCAAATCGTCGTGGATCAGTGAATAGGTGTGGATGCACTCGACGGCGCAGGCCAGCGGCAGGGCGTCTTCGAGCCGACCGCCGCACGCTTCCGCCGCCGCCAGGCAGAGAGCCGGCCGGATGCGTTTGCCTCCGGCGAAAATGGAATACCGCATGGCCCGGTGGATGGTCGCCGGTTTGGCGCCGGCAGGCGGCAGGAAGCGGTTTAACGCCCGATCCACCGCCGCCGTTTGCCGGCGGAGGTATGCTGGCAGGTCAAATGACATGCGCTGCTTTTAGGCCAATGGCGCGCAACGCGCAATGACGAATGTCGAAGCACGAATGACCCATCCATGAAGAAGCTCCAATGACGAATCGGTTGACCGGGCCGCATTTTCGTTATTGGTCATTTGAGCATTGACCCCGAAAACTTTCGGGGTTGATTGGTCATTAGGATTTGGTCATTGGTCATTTTTCATTGATTGGTCATTGGGATTTCGTCATTAGTCATTTAAAATGAATCGCCTCTCTTTGCAAATTCAGGAGGAAATCGGGCGCGACGGGCCGATTTCCTTTGCGCGTTTCATGGAACTGGCCCTCTACGCGCCGGGCCTGGGCTATTATGAACGGCAGCGCGAAATTGGGCGGCGCGGCGATTTTTTCACCAGCGTCAGCGTCGGCCCGTTGTTGGGCGAACTTTTGGCTTTTCAATTCGCGCAATGGCTGGGCCGGGACGGGCCTCTTGACCGGCTGCAAATCGTCGAAGCGGGCGCCCATCAAGGCGCGCTGGCGGCCGACATCCTCGGTTGGATGCGGCGGCGGCGGCCGGATCTCCTGGCCCGCCTGGGATACTGGCTGGTCGAGCCGTCGCCGGCCCGCCGCGCCTGGCAGGAGCAAACATTGCGTGACTGGCTGCCCGGCGTTAAATGGGTGTCCGATATTGCCGAAACCGGCTCGGAACAGGCCGGCCAGATCATTTTCTGCAATGAATTTCTCGATGCCATGCCCGTTCACCGCCTGGCTTGGAATGCGGGAAAATGGGAGGAATGTCGCGTAGCCTGCGAGAACGGGATTTTTGTCTGGCAACGGGCCGCGCCGCCGCCCGAATTGGCGGAATGTTTGCCGCGGGTCGGCCCGGAATTGGCCGCCGTTTTGCCGTCCGGATTTGTCCTCGAACATTCCCCGTCCGCCGTGGCGTGGTGGAAAAAGGCCGCGGCCGCGCTGGCCCACGGAAAATTATTGACAATAGACTACGGCCTGACGGACCGGGAATGGCTTCGCCCGGAACGAAGCGGTGGAACATTGCGGACTTATGCCCGCCATCATCCGGGCGGCGGCCTGCTCAACAATCCCGGCGAATGCGACATCACGGCGCACGTCAATTTTTCCGCCATCGAGGCGGCGGGCCGGGCCGCCGGGCTGGCCACCGAAGGGCTGATGGAGCAGGGCAAATTTCTGACGCAAATCCTGGCGCAAACCGAAGCGGAGCCGGGCGGATTTGAAGCATGGACGCCGGCGCGGAGCCGGCAATTTCAGACCCTGACCCATCCGGACCATTTGGGCCGCGCCTTTCACGTCCTGATCCAATCGCGCCAATAAAGAAAGGAAAATGTGCCATTGCGCGGGACTGACCCGTTCATGACCCGTTCATGGGCTCGGTGAAAACGGCTTCCGCTGCCTGCGCCGCCTGCTGCATATCGTCAAGCCCGCCCGCGAAGTCCGCATTATCGCCGTCAAACCAGGCTTATGAAGACGGTCGGGGTGAAGAATTGCGGCGCCTGTTTATTGTCCGGGGAAACAGATGACGATTTTTTGCGCAACCTTTCACGGTCCTTTCCTAAGCAAGGCATGGAGGAACTTGTAAATATGGAAACGACTGGAACCAGTTTAACGCGCAAGATCGCCGCCCTTCTTGAGACGCCAGGTGTACTTAGTGAAATTTGATCGAAACCCTTATGAGAAACTTTCTCCTCCCAACTGTAATCGTTTTGATGGCGACCTGCCTAAGAGCCATCCCGCAAACCCACGTCGCGCCTCAAGCCTCGGGCCGAACCCAGATTGTCATCCTTGGTACACTGCATGACTTTCACAAATCGAATACGAACTACTCAAGCGAGGTGCTGCGCCATATAATTGTGCAAACGAAGCCGTCGGCCATTCTGGTGGAGTTGCCGCCGGAAATTGACGGTCGTAAAACGGTTGAACATGGCCGCGTCACTCCGGCTTTTGACTTTAACGAAAACACAGCGGCAAATATGGCAGCGGACGCCCTGGGCGTAGAGATTGTCCCCTTCGACCGCGAGGGACGGAACGAAAGCTACAACAAGACCCACTACTTCTCTCGTCAAACGGCGGCAAGCGAGCGCGCCAGTAAATGGATCGAGGCGCAAATGCGCATGGATCCAGAATCGCCGCAAGCCCAAGCGTGCCATTTGGAGTCCGAGGCCCAAGAGAAGCAAATGCGACTCTATAAAAACGGCAGTCCTGAAACCATAAACTCGCCAATGCATGACATGATCATCGCCACCAAGCACGGAATCGACAACGAAATTCTCCCGAATTTGCTTGCCGTATCTGGTGAACAGGCGCTGGCCGCAGAGTTCCGGTTCTTTGCCAAGGAATGGCAGGAACGAAACCAGATCATGGTCAGCAACATCGTTGCCATTGCTCGCAAACACCACGGCCAGTGCTTGGTTGTGCTGATTGGATCTGAACACCGTTATATTTTGCGCGATTTGCTCGTCAACGTTCCGGAGGTAAGACTGAGAGAATTCTATCGGACAAATGAGTGGAACCAAAGCGCTTGGCCCGCGCCGTAGTTCCGAAGCAACTCGATCACGTGTTGTGTCTGTTTTTTATCTGGTCGATTTGTCAACGGGCATCGTAGTCTTTAAGTGTCATTTCCCATATTCGCCAATTTGGTCAAGGATTTGCATGGCCAGACTTTAGGTGGAGAGATGTGCCGGTCTGTTTGAATAGGTATTGGGGCTGGGAAGGGGATTGAAGCTGGTCGAGGCTGCGATTCTGGCTGCATAAAAGGTCTGGTTGTGATTATTTGTCATCCGGTGTGAACAACCAAGGAAAACCTGCGGCCAGCCAAGCATTTCCATGCTAAAGGCTCTTCTCGTGTCTTGAATTTCCACCCGGATTTTTACTGCGTTAGCCACAAAATTCCTCCAATATCCGAGAAAAGAATTTGCAAAAGAAAAAATTGGCGTTTCCAAGGCCAACAATTCGGGGACATTGACTTGCTGGGTGGCGTAAAGTCAACATGGCTCAGTTCCGAGCATGTCAACATGTTGCTGATCTGGGCTGATACAGACCTCCGGTTAACGCATGGTTCGGCCCCCCGGCCGTCGCCGCGATTCATCCGATGATATAATGGCCCTCGGATATTGCAGATGAATCTGCCACGCCATACCGGGATAATGCCGCGCCCCGCCGTCTCTGTCCGCCCACAAATGCACCCACAAATGCGCCAGTGTCAATGCCAGAGCCAAGTCAGCGTTATCGTTAACGTAACGGGCTTGTTACGGGTTTGTAACGGCAAATGTTGGGTTCCTCAACGTTTTCGGTGGAATAGAAACGCGGCCAGTGTCGCCTGGATTCTGGCCTTCACGCCGCCGTGGCCACGAGCGGACGCGGTGGGTGTGATGCCAGGGTGCTACAGGTGCTACAAATAAGCCCAATTGTAGCACCCTTGTAGCACCCTAAGTCATTGATAATCAACGTTTGTAGCACTG
>Ga0326727_10001817_pt1 | contig 76592 bp, 80 predicted proteins | sample MB2enrmetagenome_FD_207643 | JGI IMG/M metagenome (GOLD analysis project Ga0326727, IMG submission 207643) | Lab enriched peat soil microbial communities from McLean, Ithaca, NY, United States - MB29MY | ecosystem: Environmental > Terrestrial > Soil > Wetlands > Peat | place: USA: New York... | reverse complement strand
GCGCCCGACGAGCTGGCCGCGGTGCGATTCTTGCGCGCGATCGCCGCCTTCCCCAAGCCGATCGTGGCCGGGGTCAAGGGCGTCGCCATCGGCATCGGTTCGACGCTGCTGATGCATTGCGACGCGGTCGTTGCGGGGCGCTCGGCGCGCTTCTCGATGCCGTTCACCAAACTCGGCCTCGCGCCGGAGGGGGCGTCGACGGCGCTCTTTCCGCTGATCGCCGGACGCATGCGCGCCTCGTGGTATCTGCTTTCAGGCGAAGCCTTCGGCGCCGACGACGCGCTCGCGATGGGACTGATCACGCGCGTCGCGGATGACGGCGACGTCGACGGCGCGGTGGCGATGATGTGCGGCGAGCTCGCTGAGCTGCCGCCGAACTCGGTCGCAACGACGAAGCGGCTGCTCAAGTCGCGCTTTCCGGACCTGGTGGAGACCGCGATCGCCGACGAAGTGCGCGCCTTTACGGCGGCGCTCGTGTCCGACGAGGCCCGCGCGGCCTTCATGAAGTTCATGCAACGCGCATGATCGATGCCCTGATCGAGCGCGCGCGCGCGCTCGGGCCGGTGCGCGCGGCGATCGTCGAAGCCGACGAGCCGCTCTCGCGCGAGGGCGCCCTCGAAGCTCAACGCCGCGGCCTCATCGAGGCCGTTTTTGTCGATACCCCGGAGGCGGCGGCCGTCGCCGCCGCCGCGGGCGACGTGCGCGTCATCTTCAAGGGGCACGTTCATTCCGATGCGCTGTTGCACGCGATCGTCAGCGAACCCGCGCTGCGCGGGCCGGGCCGCATGAGCCACGTCGTCGTCGCGGAGTTCGAGAACCGAGCGACGCCGCTGCTCGTGAGCGACGCGGCGGTGCATATCGCCCCCGATCTCGACGCCAAACGCGAAATCGTGCAGAACGCCATCGACGCGGCCCACGCATTTGGGATCGAGCGGCCGCGCGTCGCCGTCCTCTCGGCGATCGAGACGGTCGCCACGCGCATCCCGTCGAGCGTCGACGCGGCGGCTTTGAGCGAGATGGCACGCCGCGGGCAGATTACCGGCGGCATCGTCGACGGGCCGCTCGCGCTCGACGACGCGCTCTCGCCGGAAGCGGCCGCGGCGAAGGGCATCGACTCGCCGGTCGCGGGAAGCGCCGACATTTTGATCGCGCCCGATCTCGACGCCGGCAACATCATCTACAAGATGCTCGAACGCGTCGCCCACGCCCGCTGCGGGGGGCTCGTCGTCGGCGCGAAGATTCCGGTCGTCCTCACCAGCCGCGCGGATTCGGTCGATGCGCGAGTGATCTCGTGCGCGCTCGCTCGCTTGGTGCTCGGATGATCGGGCGCGCCTTGCGCGCACGGGCATGCGCGCTGCTTCTCGCGTCCGTGACGGCTTGCGGCGGAGGCGGCGGTTCGGCCGGCGCACCGCCCGCGACGGCGGCTCCGCAGCCCACGCCGACCTCGACGCCCGGACTCTCGCCCGGCGCCGCGGCCTATCTCAACCTCTCGCTCTCGCCGCTGGCGAACTACGCGAACCCATCGCTTCCGGCGTACTACGGGCCGGCCGCCGCGCAAGACAATACGCCGGCCGGCAACCCCGTCACCGACGCGGGCGCGACGCTCGGCCGCGTGCTCTTCTGGGACAAGCGCCTCAGCGTCAACAACACGATCGCGTGCGCGTCGTGCCACGTGCAAGCCGACGGGTTCACCTCGAACACCCCGTTCAGCACCGGCTTTCTCGGCGGGCTGACGAGCTTTCATGCGATGCGGCTCGCGAACGTGCGCTACTATCAGGCGGGCACGATGTTCTGGGATAAGAGCGCGGCATCGGTGGAAGCGCAAGTCATAAGCCCGATTCAAAACTCGGTCGAGATGGGCTGGGACGGCTCGAACGGCGGGCTGGCTGCGCTCGAGGCCAAGATGGCGACGCTTCCCTACTATCCCGAACTCTTCGCGTTCGTGTACGGCGACCCGTCGATCACGACGACGCGCGTCGAGAACGCGGTCGCGCAGTTCGAACGCAGCATCATCGCGAGCAACAGCCGCTGGGATCAGGGCTACGCGCTGGTCTACAATCCCAACGGACCCGACGCGAACCTCGACGTCGATATTCCGACGTTCACCGCGCAGGAGAACCGCGGACGGCATCTCTTCATGGCGGCCCCCGCGGCGGGCGGCGTGGGCTGCGCGTCATGCCACCAGCCGCCGACGTTCGCGCTCATTCCGCAGGCGCTCAGCAACGGGCTCGACGCGGGCGAAACGACGGTCTTCAAGGCGCCGTCGCTCAAAAACATCGGCGTCACCGGGCCCTACATGCACGACGGCCGCTTCGCAACGCTCGCGCAGGTCGTCGAACACTACAACAGCGGCATCCAGCCCGGCCCGTCGCTCGATCCGCGCCTGCAGCGCAACGGCCAGCCGGTTCGGCTGAACTTGAGCGCCGACGATGAGGCAGCGATCGTCGCGTTCTTGATGACGCTCGACGATCAGAGCGCGCAGACCGACCCGCGCTTCGCCGATCCGTTCAAACACTAGCGAGCCGATCGCTCGCAGCTAGAGCGTGAGCCTCCCGTGAGCGACGTAGGTCACGTGACCGCCGACGTCGATCCCCGCGCTGCCGCCGTCTCCACGGATGCGCACGTGCAGCAGGCTGCGGCGCCGCATCTTCGTCCCTTGTTCGCTCACGAACGTCGTGCCGTCTTCGCTGCGAACCAGACCGTAGCGCATCATGAACGCCGCCAGCGGACCCGTGGCGCTGCCGGTGGCGGGATCTTCGACAATCCCGAGCTCCGGCGAGAACATCCGTGCATATGCCCCGCGTGCGACCGGCGCGAAGGGAAAGAGGCACGTCGTCTGCTCGCGGGAGGCCACGAGGTCGCGATAGGCATTCGCATCGACCTCGGCGCGATCGACGGTTGCCGGGTCGCGCAAGGGCACGAAGATGCACGGATTCCCGGCGCTCAAGAGCTCGCACGGTATGCCGGTGATGAGATCGTCCGGCTGCAGCGTCAACGCTCGCGCGCAGTCTGCCGGATCGAATCGGCGGACGGTCGCAATCGGCGGCGTCGTTAACCAGATGCGCGGATCGTCACCTTCATCGATACGAACCTCCACGCGTCCGACGTTTTCGGCGAGGGTGAGCGTTCGGACGTGCGGCTCGACCAACCCTTGCCGGCGCATGACGTACGCCGTGCCGATCGTGGGATGGCCGGCAAACGTCATCTCGTAGGTCGGCGTGAAGATCCGCACGCGCGTGTGCGATGGAGCTGATGCTTCGGGCAGAATGAACGATGTCTCGGAGAGGTTCATCTCTCGCGCGATCGCTTGCATCGTCTCGTCGGTCATGCCCGTTGCGTCCGTAAAAACGGCAAGCGCGTTTCCTTCGAGCGCCCGTTGGGTGAAGACATCCACGAGATGGTAGTCGTACGTCATCGTAGCCGGATGAAACGCGGCTAGAGCGGGATTTCGACCGGGGGCAGCGCGGCCTGCTCGTCGTCGGTGAAGAGCTCCGATCGCACGAGGAAGCGCACGCCCTCGGGATTCTCCAGCGAAAACATGCCGCCGCGTCCGGGGACGACGTCGATCGTGAGTTTGGTATGTTGCCAGTACTCGAACTGCGAGCGGCTCATGTAGAACGGCGCGCCGCCGATCTCGCCGAGTTTGACGTCGCTGCCGCCCACGAGAAACTCGCCGAGCGGATAGCACATCGGGCTGCTGCCGTCGCAGCAGCCGCCCGACTGATGGAACATGAGCGGACCGTGCTTGGCCCGCAGGCGCTCGATCAGTTCGAGCGCCGCGGGCGTTGCGCTGACGCGCAGCGGTGTACGCATGGGCCCCCGGTTAGAAGAATCCAAGCGCCTTGGGGCTGTAGCTGACCAGCATGTTCTTGGTCTGCTGGTAGTGGTCGAGCATCATCTTGTGCGTTTCGCGCCCGATGCCCGACTGCTTGTAGCCGCCGAACGCCGCGTGCGCGGGATAGGCGTGGTAGCAGTTCGTCCACACCCGCCCGGCTTGAATGCCGCGGCCCATCCGGTAGGCGGTGTTCATGTCGCGGCTCCACACGCCGGCGCCCAGTCCGTAGAGCGTGTCGTTGGCGATGTGCAGCGCGTCGGCTTCGTCTTTGAACGTCGTGACCGAGACGACCGGCCCGAAGATCTCTTCCTGGAAGATGCGCATCGCGTTGTTGCCGGCGAAGATCGTGGGCTCGATGTAGTAGCCGTCTTTGAGCTCGCCGTTGATCTTGGCGCGCTCGCCGCCGGTGAGCACCTTGGCGCCTTCTTTCTTCCCGATGTCGAGGTACGAGAGGATCTTTTCGAGCTGCTCGGAGCTGGCTTGCGCGCCGATCATCGTCTTGGGGTCGAGCGGGTTGCCCTGCACGATCGCCTTCACGCGCGTGACGGCGCGTTCCATGAAGGCGTCGTAGATCGACTCCTGTACGAGCGCGCGCGACGGACAGGTACAGACTTCGCCCTGATTGAGCGCGAACATCGCGAAGCCTTCGAGCGCCTTGTCGAAGAAGTCATCGTCCTTGCTCATCACGTCTTCGAAGAAGATGTTGGGCGATTTGCCGCCGAGTTCGAGCGTCACCGGGATGAGATTCTGCGAAGCGTACTGCATGATCAGCCGCCCCGTCGTCGTCTCGCCGGTGAACGCGATCTTGGCGATGCGGCCGCTCGACGCGAGCGGCTTGCCGGCTTCCAGGCCGAAGCCGTTGACGATATTGAGCACGCCGGGCGGCAGCAGATCGGCGACGAGCTCGAGCCACACCATGATCGACGCCGGCGTCTGCTCGGCCGGTTTGAGGACCACGCAGTTGCCGGCCGCAAGCGCGGGCGCGAGTTTCCAGGTGGCCATCAGGATCGGGAAGTTCCACGGTATGATTTGGCCGACGACGCCGAGCGGCTCGTGGAAGTGATACGCGATCGTGTCGTGGTCGATCTCGCTGATGCTGCCTTCCTGCGCGCGCACGACCGACGCGAAGTAGCGGAAGTGATCGATCGCGAGCGGAATGTCGGCGGCGGTCGTCTCGCGGATCGGTTTGCCGTTGTCGATCGTCTCGGCGAGCGCGAGCAGCGCGAGCTTCTCTTCCATGCGGTCGGCGATCTTGTTCAGGATGCGCGAACGCTCCGCGGCGGAGGTCTTTCCCCATGCTTCGCGGGCGCGGTGCGCCGCGTCGAGCGCGAGCTCGATATCTTCGGCGGTCGAGCGCGCGATCTCGGTGAACGGGTGGCCGACGATCGGGCTCGTGTTCGCGAAGTACTGGCCTTTGACCGGCGGCGTGAACGCTCCGCCGATGTAGTTGTCGTAGCGCGCACGGTACGGCGATTCGACGCCGAGTTTACGGAAATCATAGAGCGATTTGGTATCGAGTGTAGCGGTCATTTCTACCCCACTAACCTTACGTACAGCAATTCGAGAATAGCGAACGGGTTCGGTGCGGGGCGCTCAGACCCAAGCATTCCAAGCGCGTGGCCTCTCTAGCGAGCGGGTGCTCCGCGCACCGGGGCGCGATGCTCGGATGCGTGTGCCATAGGCCGTGCACGGCACCGGCGCCGGGCCGGCGGGCTGCGCCCGCAGCGCCGTCGGGCGCAAGGGAAGGCAGGCGCTCGCGCGGGGTCAAACCCCGCCCGTAACGATGACTTTTCTGCAAACGCTGCGCGGCGAGTCGACTTCTCGCGCGCCGATTTGGATCATGCGCCAAGCCGGGCGCTACCTCCCCGAATACCTGAAGATCAAAGAGCGTTCGTCCTTCCGCGAGATGACGCGCGATCCGCAGATCGCCGCCGAGATCACCCTGCAGCCGCTGCGCCGTTTTCCGCTGGATGCGGCCATCATCTTCAGCGACATCATGACGCCGCTGGAAGCGCTCGGGGTCGAGGTGGAGTTTACGCCCGGCCCGCACATCGCGCAGCCGTTGCGCTCGCGGGCACAGATCGAACGGCTCGCGCTGCGCGAGCCGATCGCGCCGTTCGTCGGTGAGGCGCTGCGGCTGGTGCGCGCCGAATTGAAACCGGAAACCGCGCTCATCGGCTTTGCCGGCGCGCCGCTCACCCTCGCCGCCTACCTGGTCGAGGGCTCGGGTTCCAAAGAGTACGAGCATTTCCGCCAATTCTTGCGCGCGGATCCGGCGGCCATGCACCTGCTGCTCGAAAAGCTCACCGAGCTCACGATCTCGTACCTGCGCATGCAGGCGGCCTCGGGCGCGCAGGCGATCCAGCTCTTCGACAGCTGGGCCGGTCTGCACGATCTCGCGACGTATCGCGAGTTCGCCGTGCCGTACCACGCGCGCATCATGGAGGCGCTTGCCGGCTCAGGCGCCGCGCGCATCTACTTTGCGCTGGGCGCGTCGCATCTGACCGAGGCGGTCGCGCAGATTCCGTGCGAGGCCGTCGGCGTCGATTGGCGCACCGATCTGCATGCGGCGCGTGCGGCCTTCGGTGCCCGCGCGCTGCAGGGCAACCTCGATCCCGCCGTGTTGTACGCGGGCTCCGAGGTCATCACGAGGGAAGCGCATCGCGTGCTGCAGGCGGGCCTGGGCGGCCCGCACGTCTTCAATCTCGGGCACGGGATTTGGCCGACGACGCCGATCGATGCGGTCGCGCATCTGGTCGAGACCGTTCACGGGTTTTCGCGGTCATGACGGATACGATGACGCAACCGTCCCAGCGAGCGGCTCATCTGGTCGATCGCTTGCAAGCACGTATCTGCGCGGGCGCGGAACGCCTCGAGCCGCAGGCGCGGTTCACGGTCGATGACTGGACGAGCGCCGGCGCGGGCGGCGCCATTCGCGGGCGCGGTTCGACGCGCGTGATCGCCGGCGACGTCTTCGAAAAAGGCGGTGTGAACGTATCGGTCGTCGAGGGCGACCGCTTGCCGCCCAGCCTGCTCTCCCAGCGGCCGGAGCTCGACGCGTGCGGGTTTTTCGCCGCCGGCGTGAGCGTCGTCATCCATCCGGCGAATCCGTACGCGCCGACCGCGCATTGCAACTACCGCTATTTCGAAGCGCGCCCGCGCGACGGGTCCGAGGGCGGCGCGTGGTGGTTCGGCGGCGGCGCCGACCTCACACCCTACTACCCGGTGCTCGACGACGTGCGACATTTTCACGGAACCTTACGCGCCGCGTGCGACCGGCACGATCCGCTGTTCTACCCCGGCTTCAAAGCCTGGTGCGATGAGTATTTCTTCTTGAAACATCGCGGCGAGACGCGCGGCGTCGGCGGCATCTTCTACGACTATCTCGACGAACGCGGCTTCGGCGAGTCGAACGCCCGCACCGTGTTCGCGCAACCGCGCAGCTTCGAGCAGACGATCGCGTTCATGGAGGACGCCGGTAACGCGTTCGTCGACGCGTACTTCCCGCTCGTCGAGCGGCACATGCACGACCCGTTCGGCGAGCGCGAGCGGCAGTTTCAACTCACGCGACGCGGCCGCTACGTGGAATTCAATCTCATCTACGACCGCGGCACGCACTTCGGTTTACAGAGCGGCGGACGAACGGAGTCGATCTTGATGTCGCTGCCGCCGCTGGTACGCTGGGCGTACGCGGAGGTTCCCGAGCCGGGCACGCCCGAAGCCGTCCTGCTCTCCTACCTGCGTCCGCGCGATTGGTTCGCGCAGGACCCGTTTGCATCGTGAGCGATTTCGCCGTTCTCGTAGTAAACCTCGGCTCGCCCGCGTCGACCGATCCGGCCGACGTCCGCCGTTATCTCGATGAGTTCCTGATGGATCCGTACGTGCTCGACGTTCCGACGCCGCTGCGCGCGCTGATCGTCAAAGGGTTCATCTTGCCGGCGCGCCCCGCCAAGTCCGCCGAGGCGTATGCGCAGATTTGGACGGAGGAAGGATCGCCGCTGGTCGTCATCTCCGAACGCACGCGGGCGGCACTCGAAGCGCGGATGGGCGTTCCGGTCGGGCTCGCGATGCGCTACGGGCAGCCCTCGATCGAGCGCGGCATCGACGACTTGCTCGCGCGCTGCGCACCGGGGACGAGCGTGGTCGTGGTGCCGATGTATCCGCAGTACGCGATGGCGTCGACGACCACGGTGGAAGAAGCGGTCGAGCGCGTACTCACGTCACGCGGCGTTGCGCACCGGTTCGTCGATCCGTTTTACGCCGACCCCGGCTATCTCGATGCCGTGGCCGCGGTGATGCGCGAGCATCTTCCCGGAAACGTTCAGCACGTGCTCTTCAGTTATCACGGTATTCCCAAGCGTCACCTGCGCAAGACGGACCCAACGAGCGGCCACTGCCTGCGCTCGGCCGATTGCTGCTCGACGCCGTCGGAAGCGCACGCAACCTGCTACCGCTACCAAAGCTTGGAGACGACGCGAGCCCTGGCGGAGCACCTTGGCCTGCACGATGGAGCGTATAGTTACTCGTTCCAATCGCGGTTGGGCGGCGGCTGGCTCCAGCCGTTCACCGACATCGTCCTCGCGGAACTTCCCAAGCGCGGTATCACGCGACTGGCGGTGGTGTGTCCGTCGTTCGTCGCCGATTGCCTGGAGACGCTGGAAGAGATCGCGATGCGCGGCCGCGAGACGTTTCTGGAAGCGGGCGGGTCGTCGTTTACGTATCTCCCGTGCCTCAACGACGATCCGCGCTGGATCGCCGCGTTAGCGCGGCTCTGCAGCGCCGTCCCCGCCGCGCCGTGAAGATCGCCGTCGTCGGCGCCGGAATCGCCGGGCTTGCGGCGGCCTTTCGTTTGAGTGCCGCGCACGATGTGACGGTCTTCGAACGCGAAGACGAACCGGGCGGAAAGATTCGTTCGGAAGCGGTCGACGGCTATCTCTTCGAGTGGGGGCCGAACGGCTTTCTTTCGAGCGCGGCGGAGCTGCGCGCGCTCGCCTCGGACGCCGGGCTCGACGGCGACGTCGTCGAAGCGGACGCCGCGGCGAGCAAACGCTGCATTTTCTGGAACGGCCGTCTGCATGCGTTGCCGGTAAAGCCGCAGCAGGCGTTGCGGCTCTCGCTGCTCTCGGCCGGCGGCAAGCTGCGCGCGGCCCGCGAGCTCTTCATGCGCCCGCCGAAGGGGGCGCCCGAGCGCGAAAGCGTCGATGCGTTCTTCGCGCGGCACTTCGGGCGCGAGGTCGCGGAGCGGCTGGTCGCGCCGGCGCTGCTTGGAATCAGCGGCGGCGATGCGCGCGCAACCAGCGTCGATGCGCTCTTCCCGCGGCTGCGCGTGATGGAGCGCGAACGCGGCTCGGTGCTGCGCGCGTTGGCGCGCTCAGCGAGCGGGCAACGCACCAAGATGCTGGGATTCGGCCCGCGCGGTATGCAGCACCTCACGCGCACCCTCGCGGGGCGCCTGGGCGAGCGACTGCAAACGGGTTGCGCGGTCGAGCGCGTGCTGCCGGAGTCCGGCGGCTGGCGCTTGACGCACGCGCGCGGCGAGAGCCGTGCCGACGCGCTCGTGCTGGCAGTGCCCGCCGATCTCGCGGCGCAGATGCTGGCCGATGCCGACGCCGAACTCGCGGGCCTGCTGCGCGAGATTCCCTACTCGTCGATGCGCGTCGTGGGCATCGCGTTTCGCTCGCACGACGTTCCGGTGCCGCTCGACGGCTTCGGCTTCCTCGCGGCTCGCGGCGAGGGCGTGCGCATCCTCGGCGCGCTCTACAGTTCGTCGATGTTTCCGCAGCAGGCGCCGGACGGCATCGCCTACCTGCGCGTCTTCCTCGGCGGCGCGTTGGATCCGCACGCGGTGGCACTCGATACGGCGAGCGCGCGCGCGATCGTGCGCGCCGACCTCGAGCGGACGCTCGGCATTCGGGCGGAGCCCGTCGCCTACCACGAGGCGATGTGGCCGCGCGCGATTCCGCAGTACGGCCTCGGCCACCCGGCGCTCGTCGCGGAGATCGAACGGCGCGCCGCTTCGCACGAGCGTTTGGTGCTCACGGGGAACGCGTATCGCGGGATCGGCGTCGGGGATGCGGTTCGCGATGCGCTCGCGGGCGCCGCGCGCCTGCAGCAGAGCTAGGCGGCGCGCTCGCCGGGCGTTCCGGTCGTCTGCTGGCCGGGCGGCACGGCGTCGGCGTTCTTCACCAGCCGCAGGCGTACGCCGCCACCGCGCGGGCCGTTTGGATCGCTGCTCAAGAGATAGGTTTGGATGCATGCCCATGCCCCGCCCAGCGCGGCGATTCCCCACGCGGCAAAGAGCATGAAGGCCGGCGTTGAGGAGCGATGATGCGCATGGGCCCACAGCGGGAAGGCGATGGCGAAGGCGATCGCCATGACCCCGCCGATCCCGGCCAGGGCCGCAATCACGAGGAAGGACGAATCGCGCCGCCGCTGTCGCATGACCTAGTGTTCGTCGGGCGGCTTTTTCATGCCCGGGAACACCCGCGAGAGCTGCCGCTGATAGGTCTTGAGGTCGAAGTGGATCAGCTCTTCCTCGATGATGCCGCGGATCCAGCGCTCCGCCCGGTCGCGAGCCATGTACCAGCCGGTGAGCAGCGGAATCGCGGCGAGGTGGGCGAGGAAGAAGAAGGCGACGTACCACACGAGGAAGCTCAAGGCCGGGAAGCCGCCCCCGAACCGCCAGGCGCCGAAGATGCCGGCGATGGTCGCGACGCCGTGCATCAGCGCGCGCGATCCCATACGCCGGGGCATGAACGCCTTACGCACGCCGAGCGAGAGATACTCGAGCACGCTAGAGCCCGAAGGCGTAGGCGACCGCCGAAACCGGGATCGCAACGAAGAGTGCGAGCGATGTCGCAAGCGCGGTACGCGACACGCGCATGCGTGGGCGGCCGAGGGCGACGGCCGCGACGCGGGTTCCGAGAAAGAGCACGTACGCGATCGTCGTGAGGAAAAAGACCGGATGCACGATGCCCAGATCGCCGTGCGGGATGTAGCGGCACAAGGCGTTGGTGAACGCCATTCCCATGCCGAACATGCCGAACCAGAATTGCCACCGGCGTTTCGGGTCGAGCTCCTGCGGAAAGATCCAGATGCGCTGGCGCGGCAAGAACCACCACAGCGTCGGAACCGCGACGGCAAAACACGAGCCGGACATGATCGTGCCGAACACGATGGAGAACAGGCGATTGCCTTCAATCCAATCGAACGACAGTATTTCGGTTAGGCTCGGCACGCGGTGACCCCCGCCACGTCTTCGGGTGTGGCGATGCAGACTTCACGCTGCGCGGCGGCATGGCCTCTCCGCACGCGTGTGGAACTCCCGTGGTGTGATTGATGCGCACGATGCGTCCGATGTGCTGGTAATCGGCGGCGGTCCGGCCGGTCTCGCTGCCGCGAAATATCTCGTCGAAGCCGGCCGCTCGGTGCGGGTTCTCGAAAAGCGGAACGTCCTGGGAGGCAAGCTCTCGTCGTGGCGCGATCGCGACGGCGACTGGCTGGAAAGCGGCCTGCACGCGTTTTTCGGCGGCTACACGACCTTGCTCGCCATGATGGACGAGGTCGGCATCTCCAAGAACATCAAGTGGCAGCCCCACACGCTGACCTGGGCCCTGCCCCCGAACTTTAGTCCGCGCTGGAACGGCGGCAGCGTCTTCGAGGAGTTTCACTTCGTCGACGCCCCCGCGCCGTTCAACGGCATCGGTGCCGTCCTTTCGGCACGTTACATCTTCAACAACCTCGAGAAGCTGCTCTTCGCCACGGGCACCTTGCCGGTGCTCGTCCGCAATCACGCGTACGCCGAGCTGCAAGACGATATCACCTACGAGGAGTGGCATCGCAAGCGCGGGATGACCGATCACATGCTGCGCACCTTCTTCGCGCCGATGGCGCTCGCGCTGAACTTCACCTCGGTCGACAAGATCTCGGCCGAAGCCTTGCTGCGCGTGATGGCCTATTTTGCATCGAGCAAATTCGCGAGCCGGGCCGGTTTTCTCGACGGGCCGCCTTCCGAGCGGTTGATCGATCCGATGGCCGATTTCGTCCGCGCGCGCGGGGCGGTGATCGAAGCGACCGCGCCGGCGGCCGAGCTGCTCTTCGAAAACGGCGCCTGCGTGGGCGCGCGCACGCGCGACGGACGCGAGTATCGCGCGAAGGCCGTCATTCTCGCCACGCCCGTTCACGACGCCGCCACGTTGCTTCCCGCGGCCATGCTGCAAGATCCGATGGTCAGCGGCATCGCCAAGCTCGAATCGAGTCCCGTCATCAACGGCCACTTCTGGTTCGACCGCGCGATTTCGAACTACACCAATCTGATGTTCAGCCCGGGCACGCTGCTGCCGGTGCATGCGGATCTCGGACAGGCGACGGCCGGATACGGCTATAGCGACGGCTCCTTCATCGAAGTCTGCATCGCGCCGGCCGACGAACTGCTGCAGTACGACGACGCGACGATCATCGATCGCGTGCTCGCCGATATGGTCTCGATCTACCCGTTGGCGACGCGCGAGCATCTGGTCAAAGCCAAGCTCGTCCGTATTCCGAAGAGCGTCTATCGCGCCAAACCCGGCGCGGAGCGTCTGCGCCCGGGTACGCGCACGCCGGTCGGCAACCTGTTTCTCTCGGGCTGCTATACCAATCATGGTTTTCCGGCGAGCCTGGAGGGCGCGGTGCGCAGCGCGCGCAGCGCGGTCGACGGCGCGCTCGCCGTCGCGGTTTAGCGCTCGGCCGCTGAGATAAACGTCTCGAGCCGCGCCGCAAACGCGTCGGGCTCTTCTTCGTGCGGCAGCAGCCGCGAGTGCGCGAAGGTCGCAAGTTCGCCCTTGCGCGCCAGCTCCACGTACTGCGGTGCGCTCGAGACCGGCGAGGTCGTATCCGCGCGTTCGCCCCACGTGACGAGTACGGATACAGGGACCTGCGGCAGCGCCTCGCGGATGCTGCAGTTCAGGGCGCCGCCGACGAAGTGCGCGGGCACGTAGCGCGAGCCGGGCTGGTGCGTTGCGATCCAATAGTCTTCGACGACTTCGGGTGTTGCCGACGCGGGGTCGGCGTAGGCTTGATTGACCAGGAACCAGCGCAGCGACGGCCGCGACGCCAGCGCGTCGAAGAACGCTTGCCCGAGCACGGGCGTCAGGATGAATCGCCGCAACGCGTTCTGCGTGCCGTTGGCCGCGCGCTCCAGCGTGCCGATGCCGGTGGGGCAGACGAGCGCAAGCGAGCCGACCTGGCGTCCGAGCCGTGCCGCGGCGAGCGTTGAAAACGCCGCGCCCATCGAGCTGCCGACCAGCGCGGCCGCGCCGGGCCCGAAGAACTCGATCGCATCGGCGATCTGGTCGACGTAGAGCTGCGCGCTATACGCGAGGTTCGGCCGGTCGGAGAGGCCGCAGCCGAGCAGATCGATCGCGACCACGCGATAGTTGCGGGCGAGCAACGGAAAGAGCTTGCGGTACTCGTACGACGAGCTGCCGGCGTAAATGCCGTGAACGAGAAGCACGAGCGGACCGGAGCCGTCCTGCGTAGCAAAAATGTCGTGGCCGCGCCAGCGCCACGGCACACGGGTTCCCCCGAGCTTGCTTACGAGCGCTCGTACGATCGGCCGATACCAAGATCGAAGAGTTCGTCGATGATTGCGGCCGGAATCGCGGCCTGTTCGCCGCTCGAGTCGCGAATCGATGAATAGGCCGGATGCATGAGCTTGGAGAGAATCCGTAGCGTCGCGCCGGTGATGAGGCTGCGCTCGCGCTCGCCGAAATAGGGGCAGCGCGCGAAGAGCCGCTCGATCTCGGCCTGCCGAATCGTCTCGGCTTTCTTCGAGAACGCCGAGATCACGGGGATCGTCTCGCGCTTATCGTACCAGGCTTCGAAGCGTTGCAGGTGGGTGCGAATGATCTCCTCGACGGCCGGAATCGCCGAGCGCCGGCGCTCGAGGGCGAGATCGACCGGAAGCCCGAGCTGATCGATGTCGATCAGCCGCACGCCGGGAATGCGCGCGACCTGCGGTTCGACGTTGCGCGGGACCGCGATATCGACGACGCAGAGCGGACGGTACTGACGCGACTGCATCGCTTTGCCGATGTTCTCGCGGTTGAGCACGAAGTGCGTCGCGACCGTCGAGGTAATGACGACGTCGACCGTCTGCAGGGCGCCGTCGATATTGTGAAACTCGGTTGCGCTGCCCATACCCAGACGCGTGCAGAGCTCTTGTGCCCGCTCGTAGGTGCGGTTGGCGACGACGAGCGATCCCGTGCCTTCGATCTTGAGCCGTTTGGCGGCCTTGAGGCCCATCTGGCCGGCGCCGATGAGGAGCACGCCCTTGCCGCGCAACGTGCCGATGTGCTCGCGCGCGTAGTTGACGGCCGCGGTCGCGATGCTCACCGAGTCGCCGCCGATGTCGGTCTGCGAGCGCGCGGCTTTGCCGGCGTTGAGCGCTTCGCGGAAGAGGCGGTGCAGCGTGACCCCGAACGAGCGCGCGGCTTGCGCGCGAATGTAGGCTTCGCGAACCTGGCCGAGGATCTCGTTCTCTCCGAGGAGCATGGAGTCGAGCCCCGTCGAGACGCGGAGCAGGTGGTCGATCGCCGCGCGGTCGACGAGCGTGTAGAGATACGGTTCGATGTCGTAGGGCACGCCGCCGTGGCGGAAATTGCCGAGAAACTGCTTGAGCTGCGCGATGCCGCGGTCGATCTCGTCTACCTCGGCGTAGATCTCGAGGCGATTGCAGGTCGAGAGAATAGCCGCTTCTTTGATCTTTTCGTAGTCGAGGAGGGTGATGAGCGCTTCACCCACCTGCCCGCCGTGGAACGCGTGACGTTCGCGCACCTCGGCGGGGGCGGTGTGATGGGAGATGCCCAGGCAGACGACCGACATGCTTAGCGCTGCTCCGCGAGCTTGCGCTTGTAGGTTGCCACCTCGACGTCGGCATCGAGGTCGTTGAGCTTGTTCTTGAGCTGCTCTTCCAGCTCGCGGTCTTCCCACATGCCGCGGCGCTGCGTATCGAGGAGCACCTCGCCGAGTTCGCGCGTCTTGTGCGGGTTGGCATCGGCGATGCGGTCCCACTCTTCGAGCGTGACCTCGACGGTGCGCTTCCAGAGATCGGGAGAGATCGTGTCGCCGAGCGCCGCTTCGGTCGAACGCATGGCTTTGAACATGTCGCCGAACTCCATGACGCCCGAGTAGCCGTGCTCGAGCACCTTGTCGCGCCACTCTTTCGAGTGCAGGCGGGTGAGCACGCCGTTCACGACGACCGTGCGGAAGTCGCGGACCTTGGGCTCGCGCCGCGTGAGGTCGGTGACGACCAGCAGCGTGTCGTTGTGGCCGATCGATCGTTTGGCCGCGCCGAACGCGGAGGTGAATGAGGCGAACATGTCCTCTTTCACCGGGCCGCCGGCGGCCATCTGCACGAGCGGTTGCTGGATCACTTCCACCCGCTCGACCAGATAGCGCTGCACCTGCGGCGCCGATTCGAGGACGATGCGGTTGAACTCGGTGAGCATCGCGTAGGAGTTGTCGTCGATCCACGCGGCGCCGATGTCGTTGTAGTCGGTGAATTTGCCCTGATCGAGCATCATGCCGACCTGACCCATGAAGGCGTCGTCCTTCATGCCGAAACAGCGTGCTTCGGCCACGCGCTTGCCGATGCCCATCGCGAGCAGCTCGTCGGTGTGCTTCTTGACGAAGTTCATGTCGTGCGGCTCGTCGGCGTTGGCCGCGAGCGTCACCGCCTCTTGAATGAGGCGGATCGCATTGGGGAACGTGTTCTTGAAGACCGCCGAGGTGTTGGCGAGGATGTCGATGCGCGGGCGCCCGAGATCCTTGAGCGGGATGAGCTGTGCGCGCTCCGCGCGGCCGAAGAAGTCCTTGGCGACCTTCGCGCCGAGCAGATCGAGAGCTTGGGCGATGCCGACCCCGTCGCTCTCGAGCATTTCGCTGCCCCAGAGGACGACGCCGACGACGTCGGGATACGCGCCGCGTTTCTCGACCGCGGTTTCGAGGATCTGCTCGACCGTGCGTTTGCCTTTCTTCTGGGCCGCTTCGCGCGGCAGCATGCGCACGTCGGTCGAGGCCATGTTGCGGCCGGTCGGCAGGACGTTCCAGTCGCCGACGATCTCGCCGCCCATCGAGGGCTCGAGATACTTGCCGTCGAGCACTTCGAGCAGCCCGCGCCGCTCGGCGTCGGCCACGCGTCCGAGTTCGTACCACAGCGTGCGGGCACGCTCGAGGTACGTCTTGAGCTCGACCATTTCAAACGGATCGTTGGTGAGCGTGTGGCCGGCGATCGTGGTGGAGCGCAGGATGCCGAGAACCGCCTTGCGTTCGCTTTCGCGGCCGCCGCGCAGCACTTCGCTTTCGATCAGCGCGCGCGACGCGTCGCGGATCTCATCGAGCGTTTCGTGATGATAGGTGCCTTCGGCGTCCTTGGTCTCGGGCTCGCGCGCCAGGGCGTCGTAATCGAGGCCGTAGCAGCTCGCGACGAGGCGGTGGATATCGACGTCGGCGAGTTCCAAGCAGGCGTGGAACATGTCGAGACGGTCTTCGTCCGAGAGGTCGCGGCCGAAGATGTGCTGTCCGGACGGCGCGAACTCGCCGTCGAGCGCCACGAGCTCGTCGTGGAGCGCGCCGATGAAGGCCTCGTTCGAGGCATCCTTGGGCGCGTCGACGCGGAAGCCGGCGTGCTGCACCGCTTCGCGGATCTCGGCCGCGATGTCCTCACGGGCCACGACCGCTTCGGTCTGCGTGTTGTAGAAGTCGTGCACGAGCCGGTGCAGGTTGCGCAGGCTTGAGGTGCTCTCGACCGACTTGAGCGGCGGGCAGAGGTGCGAGACGATCGTCGCGTAGGAACGGCGGCGAGCGATCGACGCCTCGACCGGATCGAGCACGTTGAACAGGTACGTGTGCGGGACGTTATCGATGAGAAACTCGGGATAATCGCCCTGCGACGGGCACCACTCCTTGCCGCGCGACCATTCCACCAGGCCGTGCGTGCCGATGTGCACGATCGCGTCCGCGTTGAAGCGGCGCGTCGCGTAGCGGTAGCTGGCGAGCAGCCACGGCGAGGGCGGCGCCTTCTTGTCGTGGATGACCGAGAGATCTTCCATGCCGCGCATGTCTTGCATCAACACCAGGACGTTGCCGTAGCGCAGGCCCTTGACCGGCAGCGTCGCCGGCGGCTGGCCCCACACGTCGTAGAAGAGCGCTTCGTGCTTCTTGGGCAGATCGCGCACCCAGTCGCGAATCTCTTCCGCGCTGACCACGCCGACGTGGTGTTCGCCGCGGTACATCGCTTGAATCTTCAGGCTCGTCTCTTTATCCGTCGCATCGGCCTCGCCGACGTCGTAGCCGGCCTTGCCGAGGGCTTCGAGCATCGAACGAATCGAGCCGGCGACGTCGAGGAAGTACGCGACGCCGACGTTGCCCGGACCGGGCGGGAAGTTGTAGACGAAGAGCGCGAGTTTCTTCTCTTCGTTGCGCAGATGGCGCAGGCGCATCCAGCGCGTGGTGACGTCGGTGACCAGATCGACGCGATCGGCGATCGGTTCGAGCGCGCTGATGTCGACGCCGGGCTCGCGCGAGCAGATCGGCGGCAGCGGCTGGATACCTTCGGTCTCCGGCGTCACGACGTTGCCGATGTACTCGAGCATCGCCACGCCGTAGTTGGAGGACGCCAGATCTTCCTTCGAGAGGGCGGCGTTGACCGGCGAGGTGTAGACGCGCGGATTGCCGAGAGCGCGGATGAACTCGATCGATGCTTCCGGCGAACCGGAGAACATCGAGCCGGCCAGGTAGAGCGGAATGTTGTGGTAGACGCTCGACACCAGCGGCTTCTTCGACTTGGGATCGAGGAAGTGGCCGCGCGAGACGCTGTGCGCGTTGAAGACGGCGGTCATCGAACAGATCACGCCGACGCCGCGCTGCTCCCACGACTCGATCGCGGCGTTGAGCACCGGATGGTTCCAGTCGGGAAGGAAGAGGTCGTGCGTGATGAAGCCGATACGATCCCACGCGTCTTTGCCGTACGTTTGCTTGAACCACGGCTCGTACCACTTGAGGTACTCTTTCGGGCCGGCGAACATGCCCTTGTGCGCGGGGTGGTAGATGCCTTCGTTTTCAACCTTCTCCGGCAGCGGAGCGTCGCCCGTGTAGGTCCCCGGCATGAAGTGCTTCATGAGGTACAGGAACATGTTGCCGACGTTCTCGACGCTGCGGTTGTACCAGTAGCCGGTGAGCACCAGGCATTTGAAAACGGGGTTCTTCATCAAGCGCGCCATCGTCGGCGCTGACTCGACGAGCTTCTGCATGCCCAGGTAGCCCTGGCGCGCTTCCCAGAACGCGTCGACCTTCTCGTGGCGCATCTTGGCGACGAATCGCTTGAAGTCCATCGTGAGCTTGCGCATCGGGCTGGGCGTCATGTGGTCGTACTCGAAGCCCAGCGTCTTGAACATCAGCGACCCGAGATACGGGTGCGGGATGTCGTACCAGAGGAACTTGACGTGCGTCAGTTCGCCGGCCGCGTCCATCTCCTTAAGGAGTGCTGCCAGACGTTCGACCGTCTCGATCGACATCGATTGCCAGCCGATCAAAATGTCGGCGTTACGGATCGCCTCACGAAAACGCCCGAGCGTCGCCGGATCGTTGAAATCGCTCGAGCCGAAATGCTCGAGCGACCAGTCTTGCCCGGTCTTCTCCTGAAGCACGGGAAAGGCAAGCCGGATGGCGTTCGCGCGTTCGTCGGGAGCCCACGAAGAATACCCAACGATTCTCATAGATAGACGCTACGAGAAAAGCCGGACCCCCACCGTGACCATCATCACCGGGGGGTGCGCTAATTGAGGCGGGCGACGATGTCGTTGAGGCTGAAGTACCGGCCGCGCGAAATCTCGGCCAGCTCGCGCATGAGCGACGAGCTCTCGTAGGTGTCGAGGTTGATGAAGGTTGCATTCGTGCGGCCGGCCAGGCGCGCTGCCAAGGTGCGGCACTGCTCGGCCGCGGCGTCGGCCAGCGTGCGCGCGTCGCCGCCGCCTTCGAAATACGATGCGAGATCGGTGCCTGCACCAAGCGGCACGTTGGCGCGCCCATCGGAAAAGACGGCGACTTCCACTTCCCCGCTCGGGTTCGCGCGGCGGAAGCGGGTCGCGATCTTACGCGCCTGTTCGAGCGCGTCGGGCAGCGGCGTGAGCGAACGCGTCTCGTCGGGCTCGAGTTCGCCCAGCCGTTCCGCGATCAATTCGATGTTGCGGCCGACGTTTTCGTCGACGATCACTTCGGCGTGGGGGCCCCAGCACGAGATCAGCGCGGCGAGTTCGCGCCCGCTGTAGATCGGGCGCAGCAGCTCGGTCATCGCGGCGTGAACGGCGCGCGCGCTGGCCGCGGTCGATTGCGAGGCGTCGACGACAAAGACGGTCAAATGCGGCGGCACCGCCGCTTCGACGCTCTCCTTGGCTTGCGCGGGCAGCGGGCTGCGGGCGGCGATGCCTTGGCTGAGCACCGTCGCCGGTACGTCGATGCGCCCGTTCTTGAGCTCGCGCGTTTCGACCGGCTGGCCTTCGCGCTTGGCGTCGACGCGCGCGCGCGAACGATCGCGCTGCGAGAACTCCGGCGAGACGATCAGGGCCGAGCGATCCCCTTCGGGCGGCTGAGCGTCCGATGCATCGCCGTCGCCCTCGGGTTCTTCGAGCGCTTGATCGATGAGCGAATCTTCCATCGCGTACTCGGCGACGGCTTGCACGCGCAGGCGGCTGCGGCGCAGGCGCGCGGCCATCGCGAAGACCCGGCGTACATCCTCGGCCGTGACGCTGGTGCGGCCTTCGTAGGCGGCCAGCGCGCACGCGGCTTCGAGCGCGACGAACTCGGTGCGGTGCGATTCGATCCCGAGGCGCATGACCGCTTCGATCGCGAGCTTCTCGGCATCGGGCTGGACCTCGACCGACGGCAGCAGCGCGATCGCGCGCGCGATCTTGGTGCGCAGCGCTTTGGTCTTGGCGGAAAACTCGTTGGAGAAGGCTGCCGGGTCGCGCGCGAACGCGGCGTTGCGGCGGTAGATTTCGGCACGCTCGTCCGGCGATTTGGCCGGGCCGACGAAGACGCGCAGGCCCAAGCGGTCGGCGATCTGCGGGCGCAGTTCGCCTTCCTCGGGGTTCATCGTGCCCACGAGCGTGAAGCGCGACGGATAATCGATCGTCTGCTGGCCGCGCTTGACGCGTACGACGCCGCCGGCTGCCGCATCGAGCAGCGTATCGACGACGACGTCGGAGAGCAGATTGATTTCATCGACGTAGAGAATCGAGCGATTCGCGCGGGCGAGCAATCCGGGCCGGAATGCGACCTGGCCCGCTTCGAGCGCGGCGCGCACGTCGATCGTGCCGACGACGTCGTCGATCTGCGCGTTGGCGGGAAGTTCGACGACCTCGGCGCGCGCCTTATACGACTTGAGCGTGCCCGCTTCGGCGGCGGCGCACTCCTCGCACAAGGACGAACCGTCGGGATCGCAGCCGTAGGCGCAGCGCGCGCGCTTCTGCAACGGAAGCAGATCGATCAAACCGCGAACGATCGAGGTCTTGCCGATGCCTTTGTTGCCGGAGAGCAGCACGCCGCCGATGCGCGGGTTGACGGCCGCGAGCAAGACGGCGAGCTTGGCTTCTTCCTGGGCGACGATCGCTGCAAAGGGGTAGTGGACGTACGCGGCTCGCGTCAAGCGACGGCAACCTCTTGTTTGGGCTTGAGCACGACGGCGGGCGGTGCTCCATCGAGATCGATCGACGGCGTCTGGGCGGGCATCGGGCATGCGGTCGTCCACTGCGAGCGGTCGAGGGGCGGCACGTTGTCGTGGCCCTGCGCCATCAGCTTCACATACTGCAACACGTTGTTCGCGTAGCGGGCGTAGCGCATGATCAGCGCCGGAATCAGCGCGAGACCCGTTGCATTGCGGCCGCGCTTGTTGCGCCGGTTGTTCTCCGCCATCTTGCGCAGACACGAGAGGAAGAAGTTCGAGTCGGTTCGGATGCCCAGACCCCACACTTCCCGTGCGGCGCGCTCGGTCTCATTGATGACCTTGCGGTCGAACTTCTCCCAGTCCATGCCCATGCGAGCGTAGACCTTCGATTCGGCGTCGCGCAGGTACATCGTCACGTACACCGCGAGCGTGAAGAACTTGATCGCGAAGCGGTTCTTGCGCCCTTGAAGATAGTGGGGCTGGCTGCGCATCATCAGCGCGAAGAAACGACTGTGCCGGCGCTCGTCCTTGCACCACTCGTCGAAGTACTCGAAGATCGGGTGGAAGCGATAGTCGGGGTTGCGCTTGAGGTGGTCGGAGATGTTTTGGTAGCGGTAGAAGCCTACGATCTCCGAAAGATACGTCGTTACGAAGATCCACTTGGGATGCATGTACTGCATGCCCTTGATCTTCGGCAGGTTCTCGAGGTCGAAGCGCCGCCCCATGTGGCGCATCACGTAGTTGAGAAACGACGAGTGGCGCCCTTCGTCCCGCGCCATGCAATGGTAGATCGAGCGCAGCGTCGGATCCGTCAGCTTCTTATAGACGTCGCTGTAGAGCAGGCAACCCGAGAATTCGCCGATCGCCGAGCGGTTCAGAAACTCGTAGAACTCGCTCCAAAGCGGATCGTAATCGAGGTTGCACGCTTCGTCGTCCCAGCGGAAGTGCGCGCGGTTGTGATCGCTCTCGAAGTCCCTGCGCAGATCTTCGAACTCTTCCCGGAGCCAGTCGATGGAGAGCGAGTTGAGGATGTTGATGTCCGTGCGGTAGAGGCGCGGCGCGAGCAGTTGCGGGGCGGCACCCATCAGCGGCGCACGGCCTCGAAGACGAACGAGTCGTAGAAGAAGCGCTTCACGCGGCGCGTACGCGTCACGCGGAAGCCGGCGCGGTACACGATCTGCTCGATCTCGTCGTACGAGAGCAGGAAGAGGCTGGTCATCCGGTTCTTCGCGTGGAACTTCTTGCCGACTTTCATCCAGAACGAGTTGAGCGGCGTGCGGATCGCGAACGAGGCGATCAACTTGTTAGAGCAGAGCGCGGTGAGCCGTTCGAGCATGACCTTCGTCTCTTCATACGGGTAGTGGAAGAGCACGTCGAGGCAGCAGACCAGGTCGAAGGACTGCTCCTGGCCGTCGAGCGCCGCGATATCGCCGACGTAGAACGTCGGCTGGACGCCTTCCGAGCGGTTGCGCGTGATGTAGCGCGCGAACGAGACCATCGCGGCCGAGAGATCGAAGCCGTGGACCTCATAGCCGCAGTCCGCAAGCCGGGTGGCGAGCACGCCCGTGCCGCAGCCCGCGTCGAGTGCGACCCCGGGGCGGTCGTCGGCGACCCAGTTGAGCACCTGTTTGATCGCTCGATCGTGCCCTTCGCGGATGACCTTCCAGATCGGCGGAATCCCGCCGTCTCCGTAAATGGCGGCCCAACGCGAGAAACCCGAAGTTTGAAAGTACTTTGCAACTCGCTCGCACGTCTCCGTCGGCTGGTGAACGGGGAACGCGACGGAGTGGTCCTGGGCGGGGAGTCTGCGATCGATCTCGATCTGTTTCAACACGGCGGCTCTACCTCGTAGCAAGTGCCTTGGTACGAGGGTACGACAGGTTCGGCAGCGCGCCGGTGATAGGGGTCACGACCGTAACCCTTTGATGGGGCTCATAGTCTAAGGGGCATGACGCCGCTTAAACAGCCCGGCGACGACGAGGGCGCAGGGCCGCTCTGGCAGACGGTATCACTCGGCGTGCTGATCAATGCCGAGCGGATCATTTTCGTGCTTGTCGGCGCGATGTTTTTCCTCGCCGCGTTCGCGCTCGCGCTCCGCTCGACGAGCGACCTGTGGACGCTGATCGCCGGATCGCGCGACACGATCGTCCTTGCGGGCACCAACTTCCTCGACTTGATGCTCCTGGTGCTGATGCTGGTGGAACTCGCCTACACGGTGATCGCCACGCTGCGCGGCTCCGATCTCTCCGCGGAGCCCTTCCTGATCGTCGGGCTCATCGCGGTCATCCGGCGGATTCTGGTCATCACCATCACGAGCGCCCAGAACGGCGGGACCGGGAGCTCCGAGGTTCCCTCCGGGACTGCGGGGTGGATCTCGCAACCGATCGAGCTCGGCATCCTAACGATCGTCGTGCTCGTCTTCGTTATCTCGATCGTCTTGCTGCGCCGCAGCCCGCAATCGTCGAGCAACGACCATTGAGCCTTGTGTCCTTGCCTTCGGGAGGCCTTCTCCACGTCGAGGGGCCGCAGCATGCCCCGAACCTGCTGCTTCTGCACGGCGTCGGCGGCGGCGCTTGGTCGTGGGGGCCGCAGCGCGCCGCGTTCTCACCGGCGTACCGCACCTTCACCTGGGAGGCGCGCGGTCACGGCGAGGCGACGCCGGTCGCGGACGCCGGGCTTTCCGATTACTATACGGATGCGACCGAAGCGCTCGAGGCCGTCGCCGCGCAGACCGGCGAGCCGGCGGTGGTCGCGGGCCACTCGATGGGCGGCTTGCTCGCGATCGCGCTCGCGTGCGACCGCAAACCGATGGTGCGAGCCTTATACCTCGTCGATCCGGTCTATTCGGACGGGAACAGCGACTCGTACGGCCACATGCCCCCGAACCTCGGGCGCGTCGCGCTGTGGATGTGCGAGCCGCTGCTGCGCTCGTTCGCGCGCGGCGACGCTTTTAGCGAGCGCTTGGCGCACTGGTTCTTCGCGCAGAGTTTTGAGGATCGCGAGCGGATGGAGGCCGCGTGGGCGTACCAGCGCCGCCAGGTCCCGATCGAGTACGACCGGATGCTGCGGGAGTCGTTTACCAACCCGACGGGATTCGCGTTGCGCGATTTCGCTGCGGAGATCGACGCGCCGACGTGCGTGGTCGAATGCTACCGCGCGGGCGGCCGCCCGCGATTCCCGTCGTTCGTCGCCAAGCTGCGCGAGCGGCTCGGCGATCGTTTCGTAGAGGACGCCGTCCGCGGCGGCCACTACCTCCAGCTCGACCGCCCCGAGGAGGTCAACGCGAGCCTCGGACGCTTCTTGGAGCTCTTCGCCCCTACGGAAGCGGCTCGAGCGCTTTGAGGCGCGCGAGCGCCGGAGCGCCCGCGATCGACGCCGCTTGACTGCCGAGCACGATCGAGAAGCCGCGGTCGCCCGCGCCGAGCACGACCTTCCCGCTGGCCGGTTTCTGCGAAACGGCGTCGTCGCACACGCGCGCTGCGGCGAGGTCGACGTTCTTGACGATGCTTGCCAGCACGACGCCCGGTGCGAGCGCGTTCTGATCGGTGTCGGCGGCGATCACGTACGCGCGCGCGCGCGCCTTGGCGGCATCGACGGCGCCCGCGCTGGCCTTCCCGGCGATCGCGTAGATCACGTCGTAGCGGTCTGCATAGAGCGTCGCGGCCGCGCGTTCGACGGCGGCGGCGTCCTCGAAGGTGCCGGCGTCCACGGCCTTGACCGCGGTCCCCGCATCGGCCCGGTGCGCGCCGGCGATGAACCCGGCGACCTCACCGCGGAAGATCGCGTCGTTCGAGCCGGTGAGCACCGCGACGCGGTGCGTGTGCGACGCCAGCCCCGCCAGCGTCCCGGCCAAGCGCGCGGCCGCGGCGTCGTCAAAGAGTATCGACGACACGTTCGGGCCGTTCGCGACCGCACCGATCAGCGCGAACTGCGCTTTCTCGAAACGTGCCGCGACGCGTTGCACCGCCGGGGCCGCGCCGTACCCGATCGCAATGATCGCATCGGTATTCTCCGTTGCTGCGAGGATGAGCTGACGTTCGGTTTCATCCGCCGTATCGGCGGTGACGGCGGAGACCTGCGCGCCGGTTCGCGCGGCGCAGGCGTCGAGACCGGCGCGCGCCTGCGCCGCATAGGTTTCATACCCCGAGCCTGCGCCGGGTGCGATCAGCACGACGGTGACCGGCGGTGGCTTCGCCGCATGGGAGCAGCCGGCGAGGCCGAGCGAGAAGAGGAGTGCGAGGTACCGGTTCATCGACCCCCTTGTACGCAGGCATTCGCGCGATTGCCTCTTGCGTTCTGGACCTACGTCACAGAGCAAGCCGCTTGACGGGCGTACGCTGGAGGCGTATCCATCCCGGTACGGAGGTTCGGACATGGGTTGTTTCGCCGCCATCAGCATGCAGGTCGATCTCTCGCGGCGCTCGTCCGCGGCGGATGTAGCCAGGGATGTGCTGGAGACGTTCCCGGGTTCGCGCAACGCGGCGCTCGACGCCGGTTCCGGCGCGGCCAGTTTGGAAGTGCAGTTCCCCGGGAACCTGAGCGCGCTTGCGGCGCGGATGCGTTCGCTGATGGTGCCGATCTCCGGCAACGTCAAGATGCGGGTGCCGATCTTCAACGTCGCGGAGGCGCGCGCCGACGTCGACACGATCCGCAAAACGATGGAAGAAGGCCCGGAGATTTGGGACGTGCAGTTCGTGCGCGACCATTACGTCGAAGGCGCGAGCGTCGACGGAGATTGGGTCGAGGCCACGATCGTCCCCAGCACCAACGCCGTGCACCACATCTACGACGCGCTCATGCGCATCGGGCTGCTGGCCGCGGCGAAAGCACCGGGCTTCCGGGGGCTCTAACGCCCTTGCTGCTCGATAATCGAGTTCACGCCGCTCCGCAGTTTGCTCGTGCGCCCCTCGTGCGCACGAGTGCGATGGAGCTTGCCGCGAGCTACGATCTCTGCCGCGACGTCACCAAGACGCATTCGAAGACGTTTTACTTCGCCTCGCTGTTCTTGCCGCCGGAAAAGCGGCAGGCGATCTGGGCGGTCTATGCGTTCTGCCGCACGACCGACGACCTGGTCGATACGCGTGCCTCCAACGGCGATCCGCTCGGCGCGCTCGACGCTTGGCGCGCGCATCTGATCGATGCCTACGACGGACGCCCGCGCCACGAAATCATGACAGCGTTCGCCGACGCCGCCGAGCGCTTCTCGATCCCCATCGAGCCGGCGCTCGATCTGCTCGCGGGCGCGCGACGCGACGCGGTGATCCTGCGCTACGATACCTACGACGAGCTGCTGGAATACTGTTACCTCGTGGCCTCGACGGTCGGTCTAATGACCTCGCCGGTGCTCGGCTACGAAGAGGGCGCGCTGCCCTACGGTGTTGCGCTCGGCCGCGCGATGCAGATGACCAACATCTTGCGCGACGTCGGCGAAGACGCGCGCATGGGGCGTATCTATCTTCCGGCCGAGGATCTGCGGCGTTTCGGCTATACCGAATCCGATTTACTCGCGGGCGTGATCGACGGGCGCTTCGTCGACCTGATGAAGTTCGAGATCGCGCGCGTGCGCGCGATGTACGAGGATGCGAGCCCGGGAATCGCGCTGCTCGCCAAGGGAAGCCGTCAGACCGTCAAGGTGGCACTGCGTCTCTATCGCGGCATCCTCGATGAAATCGAGCGCAACGCCTACGACGTCTTCACGCTGCGGGCCTACGTGCCGCTGCCGCGCAAAGTGCGTACCGCAATCGTAACTTTGCTTGGCATTTCGTAAAAGGACCGTCAACCCGGCGGAAGGGGGCGCTCCCGGCTCCCGCTAACCATCGGGCATGTCCCAAGCCCTGGCCGTTCTGCTCCGCAAGAGCCGCCCCATCTACAAGGATCTTTGGATCGCGCAGTCGCGTGAGAACTTCGCGACCGAGCCCAAAGACGAAGTCATCGCTCAGCATTTGGGGTATTGGGATGCGATCGTTCAAGCGGTCGATACGGGCGAGTTCGACGACCTCATGATGATGGCGAGACAAGCCGGCGAGTATCAATACTCCGCCGGATTCGACGTCGCCAGCGCCGTTCGGCGGACGGTCGAAGCCACGAACCTCATCGAGATCGCCCTGCTGGAAGCCAACGAAGGCGAGATGTCGCAGATCGAAGTGATCAGCGAGATCGCCGACGTGCGCTCGATGCTCGTGATGGCGGTGGTCTCGGGATACAACGGCGCGCTCGCGAAGATCGAGCGGGCCAAGCCGGCCGTTTCGAGCGCGCAGCTTCGCGCCGCGCTCTTGAAGAATGCCGATAAGTACCCGAAGATCGATCTCAAACAGCGTGAAGAGATCGGTCCGTTGTACGACGAGGACATGCGTTTCTTCGCGATCGTCAGCGGCAAGGTGCGCGTGTACAACCTGCTGCCGACCGGCCGCACCATCACGGTTTCGATCCTCGGCGAAGACGACGTGTTCTTGCAATGGCGCGCGCGCGCGTCGAGCCTGGCCTGCGTGTGCGCCGAAGCGATGCAGGCGTCGCGGCTGATCTCGGTCTCGCAGCACGATCTCGTCGAGCTGCTGGCCGCTCAGCCGGCCGCCGCGCTCGACGTGATCTCGAGTTTCGCGCAGCGACTCACCGAGAGCTCGGTGCTGATCAAAGACCTGATGGACAACAGCATCAATCTGCGCCTCTATCGCACGCTGCTGGAACTGGCCGAACAGTTCGGGCAGAAGGCGAGCGGCCGCGGCGTGCTGATCGACGTGCCGCTCACGCACCAGCGCCTGGCGGATATGGTTGGGAGCAACCGGGTGACCGTCACGCGCAAATTGCTCGAGCTGCAGAAGCGCGGGCTCATCGCCGGCCGCGGCAGCGGTTCGATCGAGATTCTCGATCTGGAAGCGCTACAAAAACTCACCGCTAACGCCTAGCCGCGCGGCGATCGCCGCGCCGGCGGCGATCCCGAAGAACGCGCCCGGCGGCCCGAGGAAGAACCACATCGGAAGAAAGAGCACGCCGCTTGCAAGCAGCGTGCCGGTAGCGCTCGAGCGGCTGGTCGCCGCGCCCACCGCCCACACGACCGCGACGATCGCCGCGACCGGCGGGCTCGTTGCCAGCAGCAGGCCGATCAGCAGATCGACGTTGTGCTCGCCCGCAAAGCGCCGCCACGGCGAGTAATAGTGGCCGAGCACGGCCGCGAAGGCGGCGCCCAGGCCGATGGCCGCACCGCCGCCGTGAAAGGCGACCACGGTCGAAATGAAGCCCTTGAGGACGTTGAGCACGGGCACGATCGCGGAGACGGCGCGCTGCAGACGCGGGTCGAGCTCGGCGAAGAGCCAGCTCATGATCGCCGCGAACGGCAGCGATGCTATAAGGAAGGCAAAAATCACCGCGGCGGCGATGCGCACGCCGTAGTTGCCGTAGAACCAGTTGTGAAGGAGGGCGTCGTTTACGGGCATTGCGCGCGTGTGTAGCCGATGCTACTTGCTAGTGGTGGGGGCATGTGACATACTCGGACGTACATTTGGGTGTCAAATGCTTTCAGAAGGTGGTTTGATGGTGATTCGTCGCATCGTTCCCGCCGTGACGGCTTTCCTGGCCTGCACGTTGCCCGCTCTCGCGCAGAGCACCTCCACGGAGGCCGCACCGACGCTCCTGCCGGTTTGGGGCTGGATTATCGTCGCCGGTTTCGTCATCTTCGGCGTCGGCACGAGCCTGGGCGCGAGTAAGCGCCGCTAAGCCCATGTTCTGGGTGGTCATGATCATCTTCGCGGGCGCGCTCCTGTTTGCGCCGGCGCTTGCCTTCGTAACGGGACTGCGCCGACCGCAATAACGGCGCACGTTCGCTCGTAAGATGTTGACCGTTCTTCACGTGGTGTTCGGAACGGTCGCGCTCGTCGCGGTACCGGTAGCGCTTTTCGTGCGCAAGGGCGGCTGGTGGCATCGCCGCGCCGGTGCGGTCTTCACCCTCTCGATGTTCGTCGTGCTGCTGAGCGCGGCGTTCCTGTGGCAAGCCAAGGGACATCTCTTCCTCGTGCCCCTTGGCTTCGTCACGGCGTACCTGATCTTCAACGCCTGGCGCGTCATTGCGCGCCGCCGCCGCGGCCCCGACGCCATCGACGACGCGGTCGATCGGCTCGCCGCCGCCGCCGTGATCTTGGCGGGACTCGCGACCGCCGCGATCGGCATCTTCCCGTCGACCCAGCTCGTGGTCAGCATCCAGCCGGCGCTCATCGCCATCGGCGCGATCGGGATCTGCTTCGGCCTCAACGATCTGCTCGGATTCCGCGCCCCGCGTTCGCGGCCGGGCTGGCAGTTCGCCCACCTCTCGGCGATGATCGCATCGTACATATCCGCGACGACGGCGTTCCTGGTCATCAACGCGCACCACGTGCCGATGATGATCCGCTGGCTGGTGCCGAGTTCGATCGGGGCGCTCGCGATCGCGCTCTATTCGCTCGGAATCCTACGGCAGCATTGGTACGTCGAACGTCTGCTTGGCAAATCAAGAGATCGTGCCAATGCCGGGAAATCGGCACCGAACAGATCGTCCGTTGCTGTAGCGCAGGCTACTACGGGCGACGGAAGCGCCGCGCTACACTAACTCACACGCCGATATCGGGCGTTTCGTAGCGAAGTTGGCCCAGGGAGGTCGAATTCATGAATCAGCAAGCAGCCGTGCATGAGATCGGCAACGATCAAGTGCCGGAAGTGTACCGCGATTTTTTTGATAACAGCGATTGGGTGCTGCACAAGTTCACCGTCGCGGGATCGTGGTCGTTCTTCATCGTCGCCGTGGTGGCGCACATTTTCGTTTGGCTCTGGCGTCCGTGGTAGCCGAGGGAGATTATTATGAGCCACAAAACATATAATTTTCGCGCAGTTCTCGGCCTGTACGCATTGTCGGGCCTCGTCATCGCGCTGCTCATTCACGCGATCGTACTTAGCTCGCCGAAGTACAACTGGATTTTTCCGGTGAGTACGACGGACGCAACGACGACGGTGAATCCCGCACCAGGCGCTAAGTAGGATCCACTATGCGGCTGAGCATGTCGCAGTCGATGGAGACTTTCGAGCGCGACTATAAAAAGCCGGGAAACACGATTTTTCAGGCCCTGCTCGGCGGAGTCGATCCGTTCGACGTCTGGCTCGGCCCGTTTTACGTCGGTTTCTTCGGGATCGTCTCGATAACGGCCATCGTGCTAGGCGTGCTCGTCATCCTGATCTCCGTGGGTCAATACGGTGATTGGGATCTCTGGCGGGCCAACATCCCCTCGCCGTTGCGGCAGTACGGTCTCGGACCGGCGCCGTTCTTGCACGGCGGTGCTTGGCAACTCGTCGTCGTCCTCGCAACGGTTTCGTTCGTTGCGTGGGGACTGCGGGAAGTCGACATCTGCCGTAAGCTGGAGATGGGCTTCCACATACCGGCCATGTTCAGCTTGGCCATTTCTGCGTGGGTGGTTCTGCAGATTCTGCGGCCGCTCGCAATGGGGTGCTGGTGCGAAGGTTTCGACCTGAGTTTCACCGGTCACCTGACGTGGGTGAGCAACACCGGCTTCCGGTATATGAACTTCTACGACAACCCGTTTCATGCATATGCGGTCTTGGGCTTCTTCCTGACCGCGATGGTGCTCGCGATGCACGGCAGTGCGATCTTGGGAACGTACAATACCGACCCGGATCCCAACGTCGAAATGCGCCGCGAGGATTCGTTCTGGCGTGATTACGTCGGCTACTCGATCGGTGAGTACGGGATTCACCGTTTGGGCTTCTATCTGGCGGTGTACACGTTGATTATGTCCGATTTGTGTATCTTTACGAGCGGAACCCTGGTCAAAGACTGGGTTCAGTTCTGGCATCCGTTCTGATGGCGACCGTATTTTCGCATCATCCGCCCGAGCCGCTCGAAGAAGCGGAACCGAGCGTACTCGATTCTGCGGACCCGTTAGGAATTCGCGCGGGGCGCGCGATGCGGATCGATCTGCTCGCGCTGCTCAAGGTCGACACGCAGATCGGTACGATCTGGCTCGGCACGTGGGGCATTCTCTCGACGCTTTCGTTTCTCGCCGGGCTGCTGGTGTTCTACATCGGCGCGCTCGATCAAGCGGGCGGAAGTTTCTGGGTGATGGTCCGCTACTTCGGAAATATCCAGCTCGCGCCGCCCGACGGGCTCTCGCTCGCGCACTCGCTGCGCGACGGCGGGTACTGGCAGATCGTCACGGGCTTCTGGGCCTTCTCGGTGCTCTTCTGGGCCGGACGCTTGTGGGAACGGCTTGCCCGTCACAAGTGGCGTCCGTTCTTGCTCTGGGCCTGGCTTTCGGCGATCTTCCTGACCTCGGTGATTTGGGTCTGGCATCCGCTGCTGGTCGGGTCGTGGTCGGATGCGCCGGCGCTCGGCCTCAACGCCGACCTGCAATGGGCGCAAAACTTCAGCGTGCTCTGGGGTAATCTCTATTACAACCCCTTCCACCAGCTCGCGATCTTCTTTCTCTTCGGGAGCACGATGCTCTGGGGCATGCACGGCGCAACGATCCTTGCGACCAGCAGCGAAGGCAGCCATCACGAAGACGCCGAGATCAAGAACATGACCTCGGGGTCGCAGAAGGCCGCGCTGTTCTGGCGCTGGACGATGGGCTTCAATGCCTTCCCGAAATCGATTCATGACTGGCTCTGGTGGTTTGCCGTGGGCGTCGTGCTCAGCTCGGGCATCGGAATCCTGGCAACCGGAACCATGACCAACAACTGGTACGCGTGGGGCGTCGATCACGGCACCGTGCTGCAATACGGACCGATGACGCGCTCCTCGATCAACCAGCATCCGCGGCCGATGCCGCCGATGACCGGCCCGTCAGGCTATATGCCGGCGCAAGGAAAGATATAAGCGCATGCGCCACCAAATCTTCGCGACGCTCCTGTTTGCGCTCACGCTCACCGCGGGTTGCGCGATCAAACCGGTCGGCGATGAAGCGGCCGCGGCAACGGTCAACAGCGGGCCGACGATCAATACCGGTGAGAAGAGCGGCGGAACGATCGGCACCGACGTGCCGGCAAATCCGCAAGCGACGTACGGACCAACCGATCAGAACCAGAAGCTCGACTTCTCGACGCAGCCGGCCGGCGTGCCGCACGCATACGTCGGCGGGCGGCTGTACAACGTGCAGGTGCTCAAGCAGTACGACTATCCGGGCCTGCTCGGGCAGATGGCGTACGTCACGCAAGCCCTCGGGGTGAGTTGCCAATACTGTCACGTTACGACGAACTACGCATACGATACGCCGACCAAGCGGATCGCGCGCACGATGATGATCATGGTCTCGAAACTCCAATCCGAGCACATCGATGCCGTACACAAGGCATTCCCGAACTACGTCGTTACCGGCGCGGTCGGGTGCGCTACGTGTCACCGCGGCTCGCCGATCATCCCGGTGAAGTATAACGTCGTGCCCGTCGGTTATCTCGACTGGCCGGCGAAGTCGAGCCGGCAAGCGGGATTCGTTGTCAATTCGATGTATTCGGCGGCGCGTTCGCTCGGCGTGAACTGTCTGTTCTGCCACAACTCGGCCGACTTCATCACGCTGCAGTACTACCCGACGAATCAAATCGCGCACAGAATGTGGCATATGGTTGACGACATCAACCACAAGTATCTGCCGCCGAACATTCCTGCCGTTACGTGCTTCTCGTGCCACAAGGGAAATAAATGGCCGGAAGCGCTGGTCGTCGGAGGGACGGACGAAACGCCGGTCCAAGTAAAAGCCATTCGTCCTGAAGTGCATGAAAATCCGGGGGCTTTCCCGGCCTCAGGGGTACCGTAATGGATCTTTTTTGGAGCCTGCCGAAAGGCAGTAACCAAGGCCTGGATCGACTGGTCGGCGAGCTGTTCGACCCCACCCAGGCGCGTCATTACGATGCCAACGCGGTGTTGAGCGATCCGGCCGATCATCCCGAGCGCGCTTACCTCTGCACGAGCGGCACGCTCAAGGTCTCGAAGATCCTCTCCAACGGCCATGAGATCCTCATTAGCATCCTCGAGCCCGGCTCCATCTGGAGCGACCGGGCGCTGCTCCAGGGGTACTGGCGCGAGGTCTTCATCGAAGCGATCTCGCCGGTGGACACGATTTCGATCGAAAAAGACGCCTTCGAGCGCTTCATCTACGCCGACCCCGACCGCTTGACCGAGATGATGAAGAAGGTCTCCGAGCAGATCAGCGACGCGCTGACCCTCCTCGAAGACTTCCGTGGCCGCGACGTTGCTTCGCGCCTGGCGTCCGTGCTGGTGCGCTTCTCCAAGGAGCATGGGGTCGCGAACGATCGCTCGGTCGTGATCGACATCCCGTTCACCCACCAAGACCTCGCCAACATGATCGGGGCGGCCCGCGAGACGGTCAGCCGGAACATGGCCCGATTCCGGGCCGAAGGCTACGTCCGTGACGGCAAGAACGCCACCCTGGAGATCGTCAATCTCAGCCAGCTCGAGGCGCTGATCGTCTAGCTCCCCCGCCCGTGATGTTCATCACCGTTTGCCCTTCATCCCGACCGTACACTTGGGGTGGAGGGCATGCTTTTCGTGCAATCTCTCGAGGCGGTGCGTAAGCGTCGCGAAGCCAGTGTCTGGACCAAGATTCATCCGATCTTCGCGATCGGCCAGCTGGCCGTGTTCCTGGTCAGCGTCACGCTGTTGATCCTGTATTTTTTCCACATCGTCTCGTTCGAGACCGTGCATGTCAGCGTCCTGACGAAGATCGCGCTGATGATCGGCGCCGTCGTCACCGGCTCGCTGTGGGAGCACGACGTCTACGGGAAGTGGTGGTTCGCGTACGAGTTCCTCATCGAGGACGTGATGACCGCGAACGTGTTCCTCCTCCACATCGGCTATCTGCTCGTGTACTACTTCTGGCCCGAGAATACGCGCGCGGTCTTCGCGATGCTCTTCGTCGCCTACGCGGTCTACGCGACCAACGTGGCCCAGTACATTCACAGTCACGTGAACGCGCAGCGCGAAAAGGCCGAAGCCGATAAAAAAAAACAGGAGATTGCGGCGTGAAAGCTCAGGCGGTGGTCTTCACCGAACCCGGACGGCTCGAATTACGCGAGGTGACCTTGCGTGACGCCGAGCCCGACGAAGTAATCGTCGCGACCGACTTCTCGTCGATTTCGAGCGGCACCGAGCGTCTGCTCTTCTCGGGCAAGCTGCCTGGGTTTCCGCATCTGCGCTTTCCGTTCGTGCCCGGCTACGAAGCGGCCGGAACGGTGCAGAGCGTGGGCCGCGACGTGAACGGCATCAAAGCCGGCGACGAAGTCTTCGTCGGCGGCAGCATGTGTTACACCGACGTCGCTGCGGCGTTCGGCGGGCAGTCTTCGCATCTCATCAAGAAGGCCGCGCAGGTGATTCCGCTGCACGGTATTCCGCTCGCGCAAGCACCGTTGCTCGCGCTTGCAGCGACCGCGCTCCACGGCGTGCGCCGCCTGGGCGAGGTTACGCCGGGCGACCGGGTGGCGGTGCTCGGCTTGGGAGCCGTCGGGCGTTTGGCCGCCGGCTTTCTGCACGCTGCCGGCGCGCACGTCGTGCTCGTCGATCGTTCGGCCGAGCGCCTCGCCGATGCGCCGGGCGCGGAGCGCGTCGACGTCTCGCAGATTCCGCTCGAAGAGTCGCTGACGACGCCGGTCAAACACGCGATCGAAGCCACCGGCGACCCGGGACAGATCGCGCGCTGCGCGCGCATCCTTCAGCCCGGCGGCAACATTCTGCTGCTCTCCTATTACGACCAGATCGTGACGCCGTTCGTCGATCTGTTCGTCAAGGAAGCAAACCTTCTGGTGAGCCGCGAATGGGCGCCGCCGGATCTCATCGGCGCGCGCGACGCGATCGCGTCGGGCGCCGTCGACATCTCGCACCTGGCCGATCACGTCGTACCGATCGGCCGCTACGAAGCCGCGTACGAAACGGCATTCAACGATCCTTCGGTTTTGAAAGTGATGCTGCAATGGGCGTAAGCAAGAATCTCACGGTCGCAATCTACGGAAAAGGCGGTGCGGGAAAGTCGTTCCTCACCAGCATGATCGCCAAAGAGCTCACCTCGCGGCAACGCCGCGTCCTGCAAATGGGCTGCGATCCCAAACACGATAGCGTCGTGACGCACTTCGGCGGCGCGCTCATTCCGACGGTGCTCGGTACGTGGGCGAAGTTCGATGCCGAAGGACGCGCCGACGAATTGCAGCCGGAAGACGTGATGTTCAAGGGCGGCGGCGTGTACTGCATGGAGCTGGGCGGTCCGGAATCGGCGCGCGGCTGCGGCGGGCGCGGCATCACCTTCGGGTTCCAGCTGCTCGAGAAGTGGGGCCTTTCGGAGTGGAACTTCCATTACATGCTGCTCGACTTTCTCGGCGACGTCGTGTGCGGCGGCTTCGGAACGCCGATCGCACGCTCGATGGCCGACAAGCTGATCATCGTGTGCAGCAACGAAGCGCAGTCGATGTACGCGGCCAACAACATCGCCTCCGCGGTGCGCTACTTCGCGAATAACGGCGGGCGCACGCGCTGCCTCGGCTTGTTCGTCAACAAGGACGACGGTAGCGGCAAGGCCGCCGCGATGGCGGAATGGCTCGGCGTTCCGGTGCTCGCGCATCTCCCGTTGATCCCGCAAAACGACGTCATGAAGGACGGCGTTCCGCATCAGGCGATTCAAGATGCGGTCAACAAAGTGATCGAGGCCGTCGACACCAGCGAACCGGTGATCCCGAACCAAGTCGACTTCGTCGAGTTCATGATGCACCTGCACGGCAACGCCTCCAAGATGGAAGGCACGGCGGTCAGTGCCGAAGAGCTGTGGTCGCTCGGCGACGGTGAGGACCCGCTCGCCGGCGTTCCCAACGGCGGCCGCCTCGATACGCGCTACCTGCACAGCGAGGACGACGGCGATCGCGCGGTCGGCCCGGTGATCGTGTCGGTCGGCGGCGGGGCCGTTCCCGCCGGCGCCTGGGAGCGAGCGTAGCCACTTGAGCAAACAGCCGTCGTCCATGTGCCCTGCGTTCGGCGCGGTGCGCAACCTCTTGCGCATGGAAGATGCGATGCCGATCGTCATCAGCTCCGGCGACGGGTGCTTGTACGGTCACACGTTCGTCGCGCACTTCTACGTCGCGAACCGTCCGATCTACTCGCCCGGCGTCTCCTCGGAGATTTGGGCGAAAGGGAGCGCGTTCGACGAGCTGCGCAGCATGGTGTACGACATGGCCGAGAAGCACGCGCCGTCGCTGATTCCGATCTGCTCGCTGTGCGTCTCCGATACCGTCGGCTTGCCGTTCGATCTGCTGCCCAAGCAGATCGGCAACACCGAGATCGTCTACGTGCCCCTGCCCGCGTATAGCGTCCACACGCATGCCCGTGCCAAGGACATCGTCGTCGACTCGCTGGTGTGGCGCCTTCCGCCGCAGCGCAAAGCGCGTTCCGGCGTCAACCTCATCGGTGAGATCTTTCCGTCGGATCCGGTGAAGATCGACGACGTTCTGCGCCGCGTCGGCACGCACGTCAACACCCACGTGCCCGGCCCGCGCTGGGAGGATTACGTGGCCATGGTCGACGGTGCGGTCAACGCGCCGCTGCATCCGTTTTACTCCGAGAGCGTCAAGCGGATGAAGATGAAGCAAGGGCTTCCGTTTGTCGAGGGCGCGCCGGTCGGCATCGCCGGCACGTACTCGTGGATTACCTCGCTCGCCGAACCGCTGAATCTCGATCCGAAGGTGGTCGAGCAGGTAGCGCGCGAGGAACGCGACCGCGTGATCGACGTGATGCAGTCGCGCCGTCTCGACGGCCTCACGATCATGGTCGCGGGATACGAAGGGCACGAGTTCTTGCTCGTCCGGCTGTTGCTCGAAGCCGGCGCCAACGTGCCGTTCCTCTCGACCGCGGTCAACGCGAACCCGCTGGCGCGCGAAGAAGAAGCGTGGTTGCGCGAGCACGGTTGCCAGGTACTCTACACCGCAAACTTTGCCGACGAGATCGCGGCGCTCTCCGACCGGCCCTTCGACTGCGTCATCGGTACGACGCCGCTGTGCGCGCATGCCAAGGAGTTGGGGATTCCGTCGATCTACTACACGAACGCGATCGCGACGCGCTCGATGATGTTCGCCGAAGGGGCGGCCGACGTGCTCTCGCTGGTCGGTCAGACGGTCGGCGCGAAGAAGCGCTACGACCGTATCGCGCGCTTCTTTGCGGACGACGAATCGAAGCTGGAACGTACCTACACCTCGTGGGCGCCCAAGCTCGATCTTACGAGCGAGCTGATCGCTCATCAGGCGCTGTAATGCCGCAGATCCGCGAGAACATCCAACAGAGCGAACTGGTCTCCGACGTCGTCAATACGCCGATCCCCAAGCGCGTTACCGATCTCGATCACGCCGGCGGCGACACGGGCGCCATGCAGGCCTTTGCCTCGCTGCGCGACGCCAACGTCGTGCTCGACGGCCCCGTCGGCTGCCACGTGATGCCGGCCGTCGCGGTGATCAACTATACGGACTCGGTCCCGTATCTTCAGAACGTCACCTGCTCGGAGCTTTCCGAGACCGAAGTGACGCTCGCCGGAACCCTCGGCGCCCTCAAGATCAAAGTTGCGGAAGCGACCGCGCAGGGGCGTCAGGTCTTCATCGTCTCAACGCCGGTGTCGGAGTTGATCGGCGCGGCGTGGACGACGGAACACCAAGACGTCAAGGGCTCGGCACTCTTCTTCGACTCGCACTCGCTCGATGACGACGAGTGGAAGTCGCGCGATCGCGCGCTGCTCTTTCTCTGGGAGAACCGCGACCACTTTGCGCGGCCGGCGGATGCGCCGGCGCGCAAGCCCAAGACGCGGCCCAGTGTGAACATCATCGGGCCGACGTACGGAAACTTCAACTCCTACAGCGATCTGCACGAGCTCAAGCGCCTGGTCGCCGGAATCGGCGCGGAGATCAATCTCGTCTACCCGTTCGAAGCCGCATCGTACGATACGCCGCACCTCGCCGACGCCGACGCCACGATCGTGATGTATCAGGAGTACGGCAAATCGTTGGCGCGCGAGGTCGGTCTGCCGACCTTCTTCGCGCCGATCGGGCTCGAAGCCACCACGGCGTTCTTGCATGAGCTCGGCGACGCGCTCGGCCTCGCTGCCGAAGCCAAAGCCTTCATCGCGCTTGAGAAGAAGACGACGCTCGCGGCGTGGCAAGACATCTGGCGCTCGACGCACAGCGACTTCTTCGCGAACGCCCCGATCGCGATCGTCGCGCCGCCCACCTATAAGGACGGGCTCACGTACTATCTCGGCGAGGAGCTGGGGCTTCCGATCTCGTTCTCGGCGTACCGTACGGGTCCCGAGAGTTCGCCGAGCACCGCGGTGCGCGCCGCGCTGACCGATGCCAGCCCGTCGCCGATGCTCGTCTTCGGGTCGATCAACGAGCGCATGATCATCGCGCAGGAGAAACTGCCGTCGCGCTTCCTGCAATGTTCGTTCCCGGGCGCCGTGGTGCGCCGCGCGACCGGCACGCCGTTCGTCGGGTATGCGGGCGCCGTGTGGCTGCTGCAATGCGTCTGCGAAACGCTCTTCGACGTGCTCTTCGCCAACCTGCCGACCTCGGCCGCGCCGCCGGTGAAGGCGACGACGACCACGCGCGAGATCATGGGCGAGGGCCAAGCGTCGGCGGCGGAATCGGGCAAGGGCAAGAACAGCGTTCTCGCCTGGACCGACGACGCCAAAGCGCTCGCGGAGAAGACGCTCAAGCGCGTGCCGTTCTTCGTACGGGTCTCGGTCAATAAAAAACTGCGCGCCGAGGCCGAAGCCTTGGCGCGCGAACACGGGACCGACGTCACCGAAGCGATCGTTCAGGAGATTACCTCCCGCTACTCGCCTCGCTAGCAAAAACCGCTTCATCGGCGCCGATTCCGGCGCGGACCGCGGCGCGCGTCGCGATCAAGGCCTCTTTCGCCGTGATGTTCGGCGGCGCTTCGGCGAGCGGTTTCTTCGGCGCGAGCCACCAATCGATCACCGCGTTGACCGCGCCCTCGAAGGCGAGGTTCAGGTGGTCGGTCGGCTTCACGCTCGCCATGTCCTTGAAGAGATAGCTATCGAAGGTCAAGCGCTGCACGGTGCTGACGCGGCACATGTCGGTGAACCACTCGCGCCGCTTGTTGGTCGTGTACGAGACCTCCTCGAGGAACTCGAGAAAATCGAACATCGCACCGTAGCGCTTCTGCCAATGCTTCTCGTACATTTCCAGCTTCTCGCCGAAGCCGAAGAAATCGCGGACGGCGCTGGCCGCCATGCGGCCCGCCGCCATCGAGAAGTAGATGCCCTCGCCCGACGTGTGCGCGACCATACCGGCCGCGTCGCCGGCGAGCAGCACGCGCCCGAAGACGAGCTTCTTGTTGCGCGACATCGGGAGCGGATGGCCTTCGAGTAGAATCCGCCGGCCGCCGCGCAGCTTGTCTCCGGCGCGGCGTTTGACGCCCTCGAGGAACGAATACGATTGGTTGGCGTGCTCGGGCCGGCAGCCGGTCCCGACCGCAACGTGATCGCCCTTGGGGAAGATCCAGCCGTAGAAGTCCGGCGAGATGTCGTCGCCGAGATAGAGCTCCGCGAGATTCTCGTATTCGGCCATGGCGTCGTCGGGAAGCGCGATGCGCTCCTGAATCGCCGAGGCATGCTTGACCGGCTTGCGGCCGACCGATTTGGCCACGAGCGAACCCGCACCGTCCGCGCCGATGAGCGCGTCGCAGGTGAGATACTCCTCGCGCTCGTCGCGGTAGCGAACCTTCACGCGGATCTTGCCGTCGCTCTGCGCCTCTTGCGATACGAACGCCGCTTCACGCAGCTCCGCACCGGCCGTTTGGGCGTTCTCGCGCAGGGCCCGGTCGAGCACCTCGCGCGTGACCATGATGATGTAGTCGTCTTTGCGCGGGGTGCTCCCGCGAACGTCCATCTCCACGGTCGTGCCGCTCGGTCCGATGACCGCAGCTTTGGTAACCTTGCGCTCGATGATCGAGCGCGGGATGCCGAACTCGCTCATCGCCTTGGGCGGAATCGCGCCGCCGCACGGCTTCTTTCGCTTGAGATCGCGCTCGAGCAGTATGACGTTGGCGCCTGCGGCGGCAAGATCGCCCGCAGCGATACTTCCACCACAGTTCGCACCGACGACGATTACATCCATCCCTAGAACCCTCCGAAACGCAGCGCCAGAGCGCCAGCAAGCATCGACCAGCAGAAAAGGGGAATGGCACTCGCGCAATACACCGGCGCGTTCGCCTTGGGATTGCGCGCGAGTTTTGCCTGCATCGGCAGTTGCGCCAGAAGCAGGACGTTCATGGCTGCAGCGGCGATCCAGTTGCCGTTCCACAGCACGTAGAGCATCGCGATCGCCTGAAACGCGTTGATGAAGACGATCGCCTGGCGAAGCGCGCCTTTCTCGCCGAGCATCACGGGAATCGAGCGCAGCCCGAGAGCGCGGTCGCCTTCGACGCTCTTGAAGTCGTTGAGCGTCATCAGGCCGTGCGCGCCGAGCGAGTAGAGGACGGCTAGAACGACGGTTCCGGTCGTGAGCGCGCCGAAGGCGGCCGCGCCGGCCATCCAGGCGAAGCCTTCGTACGAGAGCGCGCAGGCGAGGTTGGCGATCCAGCCGTTCGCGGCTTTGAGACGAAACGGCGGAGCGCTGTACATCACGGCCAGCACCATGCCGGCCATCGCGAGGTATGCGACGGTTTTGCCGAGCAGGAACGCGATGCCGATCGCCAGGGCGGCAAGCACGGCGGCGACGAGGACGATCGTGCCCGTTCCGAGCATGTTGGCGGCGGTCGGCCGATCGGGCTCGTTGATGCGGTCGACTTCGCGGTCGAAATGGTCGTTGATCACTTGCGAGAAGGCGCAGAGCAGCGGTCCGGCCATCACCATCGCCGCCAGGATCTTGCCGATCGTGATGATGTCCCAGTGCGAATTCGGCGAGCCGATCGCGCCGACCATGATCGCCCACATCGGGGCGAACCAGGTGCCGGGTTTGGCGAAGCTGCGCAGCGACGCGTTGATTTTTGCGGCGCCGCGCTCCTTGTTTGTGAAGGGCAGCAGCATGGCGCCGAACTCGCGCGTGGTCGAGAGCGTCGACTGCACGGTTTCGGAGAGCACGCGTTGCTTGTCGCTAGCCACCGAACTTCTCCCTCGCGGCGAGCACGGTCGATTCGTCGACCACGGCGATGCCGCGCTCGCGTGCGTACCTCTCGATGTTACTACGGGCTTTCTTCCTGACGAAGAAGGGAATGCGTCCGACCAGCTTCTCGGCCGAGGCATCCCAACGAAGTTCCGAAGAAGACGCGGCCGCCGAAGCGGCCGGCGCCTCCTGGAGTTCGGGCGCCGCTTCGGCGAATTGGCCTTGGCCGCGCGGCCCGAAGGTTTCGATCAGGTGATGTTCGAGGCCGAGGACCTGCGTCTGGTTGACGACGTCGCCGATGTGGTTGGCGCCGTCGTAGCCCATGAACGGTGCGTAGCCCAGCGGGAAATTCAAGATGTGCGCCGGAGGCGAGATGACCGCGCAGGGCACGCCGACGGCGCTGGCCGAGTGGCGCTCCATCTGCGAGCCGAACATGATATCGGGCCGCGTGCGATCGATCGCGCGCGAAATCTCGTGGAAGTCGTCGGAGACGATGATCTCGTCGCAGACGTCGGCGAGCGCGGCGCGCAGCCAGTCGCCTTCGCTCTTGACGTAGGTGCCGGCAAATTCGATCCGCATGTCGAGCTCGTCGCGGAGAACGCGCGCGATGCCCGCGACCGCCGACGGCATGCCGAATACGGCGGCGCGCTTGGAGGAGAGGGCGTGGGCGTCGACCGTCCGCGCGTACCAGCCCAGGCGCGCGTTACGCGCGGCGTGGCGGACGCGGTCGCGCGGGACCTCGAGAATCTGTACGACGTCGTTGAGCCACACCGTCGTGCCCATCTCGCCGTACGGCACGCTTTCGAGATACGGCGTGGCAAAGCGTTCGTGCAGCTTGAGCAGCGTCGGGCGCGAGTGTTCTGGAGCCGTCGTGACGTTGAGCCATGCGCGGCCCACCGTGCGCAGGTCGTCGGGCGTCGCGCCGAGCGGAATGACCGCGTTGACCGCGATGCCGAGGTCGGCGAAGATTCGCCGCAGCGATTCGACGTTCGAGACGTCGTGGAAGCCGAGCAGCGCGGGGCCGATGATATTGACCGACGGCTCCGCCGAGCGGGGCACGCCGTCCTGCGCGAAGTGGTTGACGATCTCGCACACGGTCCTCGCGAACGCGCTTACTTCGGTGTCGCGAACCGGATGCGTCGTCGCCTGGAAGATCTCGGCTGCGACGGGGTTCGGCCCCATCATCGCGATCTCGCCGTCGAGCGGCTCCTGCAGCACCGCCGCGGTACCGCTGCGCGTGACGACGATCATCTTCGGCGAAAAGCGTTTGTCGACGTCGGCGATGACGCGGCCGATGTCGGCGGGGGCGCCGGCGAGCGTGGCTTCGGTCATCGCGCTCACCGTCATGGGCGGCGGCACGCCGAGGCGCTCGAACATCGCAAACATGATCGCCGCGTAGCCGTCGCCTTTGGGCGCGCGCACGATCGTGTGCAGGCCCGAGAATGACGACGACGCCTTCGTGACGCCGACGTGGGCGGGAGCCTGATACGACCAGACCGCGAGTCTCACGCGACCCCTTCGGGCGCGCGATGGGTCTGCGGGCGGAAGAACTCCAGGTCGATCGGGTGCGCCTGCGTGCCGACGCGCGCATGGCGCTTGGCCAGGGCGTCGTGTCGCCGCATCGCGCCGGCGAACAAGCCGAAGAGCGCCGACGAGCCCGAGAAGCCGCGGATCGGCATGAACGAGAGTTCCGTCGACCATTTCACCGCGAAGCCCATGCCTTCGAGGGCGTTGGCGACGTTGAGGTTTGCGACGACCAGGTCGGGGCGCGTCTCCGAGAGGCGCGAGAAGACCTCGAAGCGGTCGGGCAGTTCGAGCAGGTCGACGCCGCTGAGCGCCGCGGTCTCGCGCGCGTGGAACTTCTTGAATATCTTGGGCGTGGAGACGAACGGCACGCGAATGCCGCCCGCGCGCAGCGTGCGCGCGATCGGTAGTTCGAGCATCGCGTCCGAACAGACCGCGATGCTGCGGTCGCGCAGCGTGGCGAGCTCGTGCTCGCAGGCCGCCCAGACATCGCGCTCCCGCGCGCCGTAATCGGCGCTTTTGCCGAATGCCGCGGCAATCGCTTCGTAGAACGCGCGCGTGCCGTCGGGGCCGTAGGGGAACACGGATTCGAGAATCGTGGCGCCGCGCTCGCGTTTTGCATAGGCGCAGGCCTGGTAAAGATAGGGCTGAATCGGCGCGATCACCGTGTTCTTGCCGATCGTCGGGAGCGCCAGCGCGCTTTCGTCGGGCAGGAACGACGGTTCCGGAAGGCCCATCGCGCGGCACTCGATCGCAATCTCGGTCTCTTCGATCGCCGAGAGGCAGCCGAGGATCACGAGATTGCGTTCCTCGCCGTTCGGCGCGCGCGCGATCATCGCGCCGAGCACGTGGTCTTCACCCTCGGTGTACGAGGCATCGAAGCCGTCCATGCGCACCGGATAGACCCGCACGCCGGTCTCGGCTTCGATCGGTGCGGCGCAGCCGGCGACGTTCATCTTGAGGATCTCGGGCGTGCAGGTGGAGCCGAGGAAGATCGCCTTGGGTGCGTGCTCTTCGACGACGGCCTTGGCGATCGGCATGAGCGCGGTAAGGGTATCGCGGCCGGAGAGATCGTCCTCGTCGAGTACGGCGGTGGCGAAGCGCGGCTTCGCAAAGATCATGACGCCGAGCGCGGTCTGCAGAAATCCCTGGCACGAGCCGGTGCCGACGACCAAAAAGAAGCTGTCCTGCATCTTGTGATGCAGCCAGCCGATGGGTGCGAGAGAACAGAAATCATCGCGTTCGATGACGTCGCCGCGCGTTTCGAACATCGCTGCGCTTGGGGCTAGACCGCCACCGCGGGCACGGGGCCCGTATGCACGAAATCGCCGCCCAGCATGCCGAAGAGCTCGCGCTCCGGAATCGGCGTGGGCACGGTTAGGGGCACACCGTCGATCAGGCGCTGCGCGAGATCGAGCCAGGGTTTGCCGATGCCGCCGGTCGGATCGATCTCGAAGACCGTCATCGCTTTGAGGCGGCTCTTGCGCACCTCGGCGTTATCGGGGATGCAGGTGAGGCACGTCGAGCCGATGCGCTCGGCGAACGGGCCGACCAGTTCGGCGTCGCTGGCGCGGTTGGCGACGAGGCCGGCGAGCGTTCCGCCGCCGCTCTTCTGCTTGATGCCGATTGCCGTGGCGATGCGGTTGGCCGCGAAGATCGAGTCGAAGTCGTTGGTGGCGACGATGATCACCTGCTCGCTGTGCTGCAGCGGAGCGCTGAAGCCGCCGCAGACGACGTCGCCGAGAACATCGAAGATCTGGACTTCGTAGTCGTGATAGACGCCGAACTTCTCGAGCAGCTTGACGGTCTCGCCGACGACGTAGCCGCCGCAGCCCGCTCCGGCCGGCGGTCCGCCCGCCTCGACGCAATCGACGCCGAACTTGCCGTTGAAGATGATCTCTTCGCGTTCGATCTCTTCAGACTTGAATTTATACGAGGAGAGCACCTCGACGACGGTCGGGATCAGGTTGCCCGTGAGCGTGAACGTCGAGTCGTGCTTGGGATCGCACCCGACCTGGATCGTCTTTTTCCCGAGCTGGCCGAACGCGGCCGACAGATTGGATGAGAACGTGCTCTTCCCGATCCCGCCTTTGCCGTACACTGCAATCTTGAGCATGAGTAACCCCCTCGGCCGCAGCCCTTTGAACAACGGTACTTCCCGGTCGCGGGCGGGACCGTGATGGGGGTCACGGGTCGGCGGCTGCACCGGTCTTTTGGTAAGCCAAGCGGCGCCGTAAGACGGTGAGAAACTTCGGCAGGCGTGATGGCGTTAACAGGCGTAAGAGCCACCCAACCCTCATGCCAGGAGAGAACGTTTTCATGGATCATTCTGAGAAGAAGACCCGCAAGGAAGCCCTGGGCCAACTCATCGTGCTTCCCGCGCTCGCGGCGATGTTCGTGTCGAGCGGCGCGATCGCCCAAGCCAAAGTGGACCGCGCGCAGTTCAAGTACCAAGACAAGCCCAACGGCAGCGCCGACTGCCAGAACTGCCAGTTCTTCGTCGCGGGCAAGACGGCGACGGCCGCCGGCCAGTGCCAGCTCGTCTCGGGCAACGTCAGCCCCAAGGGCTGGTGTACGGCCTACTCCAAGAAGGCCTCGAAGTAAGCGGCCTTCCCGGTTCCTCACGGCCCCCGGCGATACTCGCCGGGGGCCGTTTTCGTTCGCCCGGCCGTCGCCGGTACTCGAGCCGCGCAGCCTTTGCGTATTAGTTCGCGACAACCGTATAAACGAGCGTCACGGATGCTGCGCCGACCGTCGAGTTCGGACCGAGGTTGAGCTGCAGATCGGAGTTGAGGTCTTGCGTCGCTGCGACGGTCGAGTGGATCAACCCCGCGCTCGACGTGGTAATCGCGAATCCGGACGAGCACGCAGTTGTGCTGCTCATTGGAATGGCCGCGCTTCTCGCCGACGCCGTGTAGACTGTCGCCGAACCGGTATTCCACGTTCCATCCGGTATGATGCAGAGCAGGGAGCCGTTCGACGGTTGGTCGTAAGCGACCGGCACCCCGATGGCGGCCGCCGACACGTCGACGCCATGCGTGTCGTTGGTCGGAACGTAGGCTTCGATCGCGTTCGTCTCCAGGCAGTTCGTATACTGCACCCCGTCGGGGGTAACGTTGCCAAAATTTACCGTGAGGTTCGGCGATGCGTCGGTACCGGCGTTAACCGTGTCGATCGTGCCGTTGCAGCCCGACGTCGTGCTGCCGTTACCGGCCCAGAAGATGTCGGACGAATTGGCGGTGTGCGTCTGCGAAGCGGTGGTCTGCGTGTAGAGCAGGAGCCCGGCGGTCGGCTGGGTGCTCCACTTCACCGTTACCGTGCCGGTCGCGGCCATCACCGGCGCGACGGAGAGGAAGATTGCGCTCGAAAGTGCGAGCGCCGCAATGCGTGCAAGCGTCATCCATTCAACCATTGCCAATGCGGGCGGCGCTTGCAAGTATCGTGTCGTTACGTTTTGGTTCAGGGCCCGTGCCCGCAGGCTCGCCGGGCGCCCGGGGTGAAGCTCGGGCAAGCCGCAACGGCCCGTCCGGAGAGGTGGCAGAGCGGTTTAATGCAGCGGTCTTGAAAACCGCAGAACCTTCGCGGGTTCCGTGGGTTCGAATCCCACCCTCTCCTCCAGCACGAGGCGCAGCGCATGGCAGAGACACCGGGCAGCACCAACATCGACATTGCGAAAGAACTGGCGGAGCACGGCGGGCATGCTCGCAGCGGCGGGGCCGGATCGCACCAGGAGTACTTCGTTGAAATCCTGGAAGCGGTCGTCGTTGCGATCGTCGCGGTCACGACCGCGTGGAGCGGATACGAATCGGCGCTCTGGACCGGCATTCAATCCCAGCTGTACGTGGTCGCGCAGCAGCAGCAAGTAAACGCCGCCGCCGCTACCAACGTCTCCAACGAATATCGGCTCTACAACGCATCCACGGTCGCGCAGTGGCTCAACGCGGAAGCGGCCGGCAACGCCAAGCTTGCGGCCGTCTACGAACGCCGCGTCCTCCCCGAGTTTCGGCCGGCCTTCGAAGCGTGGAAGAAGCTCGACCCGATCGGCAATCCCCATGCGCCTGCGGGGCCGCTCCTGATGCCGCAGTATCGCGACGCGGGTGCGGCGGCGGCCGCCCGCTACACGAAGGCGGCGGGCGAGAGTTTTGCTCACGGCGACCGCGCGAGGCATTCGTCGGACGATTACGTACGCGTGACCGTGGTGCTTGCAACCGTGCTGCTGCTGGTAACGATCAATCAGCGCTTTCGTGTGCGCCCGGTGCGGATCGGTCTGGGCATCTTCGCGATCGCCATGCTGATTGCGGCGATTTACCGCATCGCAACGCTACCCAACGCGATCTGGGCATCCTAACCGCTCATCCGAGGCGTTCGCGGCCGTGCGCCGTGTTCAAGAATTGCAACGGTCCGATCGGCACGATGCCGGTCGGATTGATGTCGTCGTGCGTCACGTAGTAATGGCGCTTGATGTGATCGAAATCGACGGTTTCGGCGACGCCCGGGATCTGGTAGAGATCGCGGAGATAGCCGTAGAGGTTCGGGTAATCGACGATGCGCCGCAGGTTGCATTTGAAATGTCCGACGTACACGGCGTCGAACCGGATCAGCGTCACGAACAGCCGCCAATCGGTCTCGACGGGCTGCGCGCCGAACAGATAGCGCCGCGTCGCCAGCCGCTCTTCGAGCATATCGAGCGTAGCGAAGAGCCGGTATGCGGCCTGCTCGTACGCGCTCTGCGCCGTCGCAAACCCCGCACGATAGACGCCGTCGTTCACCGCTTCGTAGATCGTCTCGTTGAGCGCGTCGATCTCGCCGCGCAGCGGCTCGGGGTACAGGTCGAGCCGCGGGTCGCCGAACGCATCGAACTGCGTTTCGAACATGCGCATGATGTCGTCGTCCGAGTTGCTGACGATCCGCTTTGTCTGCAGATCCCACAGCACCGGCACCGTCACGCGGCCGGCGTACGCCGGGTCGCTCGCAACGTAGAGCTCGCTCAAGAAGTGCGTCCCGTACCGCCAGCCTCGTTCGTCGCGGATCGGATCGACGATCGTCATCGGGATCGCGGCTTCGAGGTGCTTGAGCTTGCGCACGATGATCGTGCGGTGCGCCCACGGGCACGCGAGCGAGACGAAGAGGTGGTAGCGGCCCGCCGCCGCCGGAAAGCCGGAGGCGCCGTCGGCGGAGACCGAACTGCGAAACCGGTCGGCTTGGCGCAGGAAGGCGCCGTCGGCGGACTGTTCGAGCGGGAATTGCGCTTGCGGCGTATTTTTCATCGTTCTCTCATCTTCGGCGCGGCGAGAGGGGATGGCTTTCAGGGCGTTCTACGAAGCATCCGACTGCAACGCTGGAGGGTACTTTGTTGGGTAAGGGCTTCGTTCTGGGAATCGTGGCGACGTTGGCCGTCGCCGCCTTGGTGGGCTATGTTGGGATCAATCAGGGACTGCTGATCCCCGCGAACGCCGACGCGGCGCCGGGAAAATTCGAGACCTGGATCGCGAAGCGGTCGCTGCACGCCGAGATCGCGCGGGAGGCGCCAAAAGGCGACAATCCGGTGCCTGCTACCGAGGTCAACTTCGTAGAAGGAATAAAGCTCTACGGTTATCATTGCGCGGCTTGCCACGGCGTCGCCGACGGCAAGCCGTCGACGATCGCCATCGGGTTGTATCAGCATGCTCCGCAGCTGAGTGCGGACGGCGTAGAAGACGATCCCGACGGCGTGACCTATTGGAAGATCGCACACGGCATTCGCCTCACGGGTATGCCGTCATACGGCAAATCGCTCAGCGAACGGCAGATGTGGACGATTGCCTTGTTTCTCAAGCATATGGACGCGCTTCCGCCGGTTGCCGAAAAAGCTTGGAAAACGCTGAAAAATCCGGTTGCTCTCGCGCCGGAATCGGCGATCCCGCGCGACGCCCGGAAGTAAAGCGCGGCGAGCGCACAGAACGCTCGTGTATGAAAGCAACTCAGTTAGACGTGCGCGGCCTCCCCGTTTGGGAGCGGCCGCAGAGAGTCCTCGAGGTGCTCGACCGGCTTCCCGACAACGGCGCAGTGTTGATCGTTACCGAGAACGAACCACGCGGCCTCGTCACGCAGATTGCGCTCTCGCAGCGCAGCGATGTGATCGTCGATCACCGCCGCGTCGGCGACCGCGAGTGGCACGTGCGCGTCAAGCGCGCCGAGGGTAACGGCGAGGAACTCACGCCCGTATCGGCGCTCAAACGCGTTGCCGAGTTTTCGGAGCTTCCCGATGACGCGATCGCCTCGCTCGCGCTCCGCGCGACGCAGCACAGCGTTCGCCGCGCGCAACCGATCGCTCGCGAAAACACCGACTGGCCGTACCTCGGCATCGTCATCGAGGGTACGGTCGCGCTTTCGACCGGCGAGAACACCGCGCGCCAGCGGCTGTTCTACGAAATCTTTCCGTTCGAGATCTTCGGCGTGAGCGAGTTCTTCGATGAGTCGGTCACGCTCGGGCGGTACATGGCGCTCTCCAAGCAGGCACGGTACCTTCGCATCCCCAGCGCCGGCGCGCGCGAAGTCGCGCGCGCGTATCCCGACGTGCTCCTCGCCCTCGGACGGACCGTCGTCCAACGCAAGCGCGCGCTCATGGAGTCGCTGCGCGTGCAGTCGTCGATGCCGATCCTCGCTCGCATCGCATCGGTGCTCCTGCCGTTCGCGCTTCCCGAGCGCGGCCTGAGCCCCGCCGTCTCGCCGCTTCCGCACATGACGCAAGCGCAGATCGCGGCGTCGGCCGGCACGGTGAAGGAAGTCGCCGCGCGGGCCATCGCCGAGCTGGAGAGCCGCGGCATGCTCAAGCGCGAGCGCGGCCACATCCGCTTCCTCGACCGTCAGAAACTCGTCGATTTGGTCAACGAAGAGCGCGTCTGATCGCGGGTCGCGAGCAGTCCGTTCCAAAAGTCCGCGACCGCGTCGAGCATTGCGCTGCCGGCCGTGACGAAGCGCTCTTCCGAGAATCCCGGCTTTGCGAACGCGGCACCGAGTTCGTCGTCGGTGTGCGCGGCGTGCTGGTCCTCGAGGCGGTCGTGCCACGTCCAAAACCCGAGCGGGAGATCCGGATGACGCGCGGCTTTGACCGCGCGCAGCCCGGCGATGAGCTCTTTCCAGAATCCGGCGGCGGCCCAATGCTCAATTGCAAACGACGCCCCTGCGGCGGTCGATTCATCGCTCGAGCCGTACCATTCCATCAAGGCATCGCAGAAGCGGAGCGTGGAGGGCAGGCCGTGTGCGCGCTTGCCGATCTGGTTCCACGAGAGTCCGAGCGCTTGCGCGAACTCGGCAAGCCATTCGAAGTGGCCGGCGCGGAAGCGAAACGTGCCCCCCTCCACCGAGCCCGCCGGCGTGAAAACGACGCCGAGCTCGTTCATGAGGATCTCCTTGCCCGCGCGGTAGCTTTCGATGTCCGGCGCGCTCAGGCACTTGCGCAGCTGCGCCTCCAAGAAAAGGTGGCTGAAGACCGAGAACTGGACGGTAAACGCGCGTAATTCGTCGTCGGTCGCCAACCCGCGGGCGAACCATTGCGTGTACGCGTTTTCGCGGACGATGGGATGCTCACCGACGGCGGCGGCGACGGTTCGGGAGAATCGGTCCAGGGCGTTGTGCGGTGCGGTCATCATGACGGAAGCTGTTTCCCCTTGGTAGAGCGGTGAGGACAATAAAGAAAACGCCGCCTCGCATCGGCGAGGCGGCGTTCGTACTGGCGTTTTCGTTCGCTAGGACAATGCGCTGCTCAAGCCGATCGCGTCGAGGCGGCCGTAATAATAATAAGCAACGTAGGTACGGGCGAACATGTTAGGCGCGAGTTTACCACGAAGACTCGCGCCGATGCAATACGTCGTGCTCCTGGCACTCTCGCTCTTTTTCGGGTTTGCCTTCGAGGAGTTCTACGGCACGCGGCTCCCGGGAAGGCCCGGCGGCGTGCGGACGTTCCCGCTGCTGGCGCTGGCCGGTGCGGCGCTCTTTCTGATCGAGCCGGCCCACGGCGCAGCCTGTATCGCCGGCCTGCTCGTGGTTGGCCTGTGGCTCTACGGATACGTACGCGCCAATCTCGCTCCCGAGGACGGCCGCGTCGAGGGCCACTTCGTCGTGCCGACCTGCGTGCTGCTCGCCTACGTGCTCGGGCCGGTTACGCTCACGCAGCCGCTGTGGATGCCGGTCGCGCTGGTCGTCGCCGCCGTCTTGCTCATCGGCAGCCGCAACGCGCTGCACGACCTCAGCGCGAAGGTCCCCTTTGCGGAGGTGCTGACGCTCGCGCAGTTTTTGATTCTCGTCGGCGTCGTACTGCCGCTGCTCGTGAGCGCGCCGGCGATCCCGTTCACGCAGATCACCCCGTTCAAGGTGTGGCTGGCCGTCGTGGCGGTCTCGACCCTTTCGTACGCGAGCTACCTCCTGCAGCGCTACGTGCTCAAGGGGCGAGGGCTCCTCGTCACCGCGATTCTGGGCGGCTTGTATTCTTCGACCGCAACGACCGTCGTGCTGGCGCGCGCGGCAGCCGGCGAGGGCGTCACCGGCGAGATCGCGGGCGGCATCGTCGCGGCGACGAGCATGATGTACCTGCGCTTGATCGCGGTGTGCGCGGTCTTCAACCTCGATCTCGCTCGCGCGCTGGCCGTGCCGCTCGTCGCGCTCGCCGTCGTCTCGATCACGATCGCCTGGCTGCTCACGCGACGCCACGTGGGGCCGGCGCACGGCGACTTGGCCCCCGAGAATCCGCTGGCGCTCGGGACGGCGCTCATCTTTGCGGCGCTCTTCGTGCTGGTCTCGGTGCTCACCGCGTGGGTGCAGGCGCACTTCGGGACGGCCGGTATCGTCGCGCTGGCCGCCGTGGTCGGGTTCACCGACATCGATCCGTTCGTGCTGAGCATTGCGCAAGGCGGCGCGGGCGCGATCGGCATAACGACGGCCGTCGCTGCGATCCTGATTGCGAGCTCGTCGAACAACGTGCTCAAGGCCGTCTACGCCGCGGTCTTCTCGCGCCGCGCCGAGAGTTGGATTCCCGTCGCGGCGCTTCTGGCGCTCGCCGGGCTCGGGGGCGCCGCCGCATGGCTGGTGGCCCGATGAGCTTCCTGCTCAAGTGGCTGCGCCCGCAGACCAGCGCGCGCATACGCCTGCGCCCGCACCGCACCGTCGAGGTGGCCGCGGGTTTCGACGAAGCCTACGACCGCGTGCTCGACGCGATGCGCGTGCGGCTCGGTGCGAACGTCAGCGTCGACGATCGTGCCGGGCGTTTCATCGAGGCCGGCTTCGGATTGGTCAACAGCGAACGCCTGCGAGCGAGCTTCGAGCTGCCCGAAGCGGCGCGGACGATTGTCCGTCTGGAAGCGGTGTTCGCGGCAAACGTCGTGATTCCGGAACGTTCGGCCGCGCTTGACGCGTTAGCCGATGCGATCGAAGCCGGTGTAACGCCGTAGCGCCTCGGGCACGACGACCGAACCGTCGGCTTGTTGGTAGTTGTCGAGAATCGCAACGAGCGTGCGTCCGATCGCGAGCCCCGATCCGTTGAGCGTGTGTACGAGCTCCGGCTTGGCCTTGGGCTCGCGCCGGAACCGGATCCCCGCGCGGCGCGACTGAAAATCCGTGCAGTTCGAGCACGAACTGATCTCGCGGTAGACCTGCGCGCTGGGAAGCCAGACTTCGATGTCGTAGGTCTTGGCGCCGTTGAAGCCCATGTCGCCCGCGCACAGCGCCATCACGCGGTGCGGCAGTTCGAGCTCTTCCAGCAACTGCGCCGCATGCGCAGTCAACTGTTCGAGCGCATCGAACGAGGCCTCGGGGCGCGTGAGCCAGACGAGTTCGACCTTATCGAACTGGTGCAGCCGAATGAGACCGCGGGTATCTTTTCCGGCCGCGCCGGCCTCCTTGCGGAAGCACGGCGTGAACGCGGCAAAGCGCCGCGGGAGCGACTCGGCGTCGAGAATCTCGTTGCCGTGCAGCGCGGTGAGCGGCACTTCGGCGGTGGGAATCATGAACATGCCGGAGTCTTCGTCGCGAAACATCGCGTCGGAGAACTTCGTGAGCTGTCCCGTGCTCCACATCGTCTCGCGCGTGACCAGTACCGGAGGGGAGATCTCCACGTAGCCGCGTTCGGCGGCGCGATCGAGGAAGAACTGTGCGACCGCGCGCGAGAGGCGCGCTCCGGCTCCTTTGAGCACCGCGAAGCGGCTGCCTGAAAGCTTGGCCGCGCGTTCGAAGTCGAGGATGTCGAGCGCTTCGCCGATCTCATAGTGGGGTTTGGGTGCGAACGAGAACGCGCGCGGGACGCCCCAACTGCGGACGACGGCGTTGCTTTCGGCGTCGCGCCCGTCGGGTACGGATTCGTCGAGCACGTTGGGCGTGTTGGTCAAGAGAGCGCGAAGCGGCGACTCCTCGGCGTCGGGGGCGAGCGCGCGCGCGCGCTCCTCGTGCTGCGCGATCGTCTGCGTCAGCGCGTCGATCTGCGGTTTGAGTTCGCGCGCCGCCGCCGCTTTATCGGCCGCCTTTCCAATCTCGGCGGAGAGGCGGTTCTTGTCGGCTTTCGCGGTTTCGACGGCAGCGAGTGCCGAGCGGTACTCCTGATCGAGGCGAAGAATCTCGTCGACGAACGAAGGATCGATCCCGCGACGCCGTGCCGAGTTTCGCACGCGATCGGGATCGCGACGTACGAGAGCGATATCGAGCATGGAACAGCGCGGCTTCGTCTTTCACGAAGAAAATCTTTTGTCGCCCGCGGACGCGGTTGCGACCTTTCTCGCGCGCGTTGCGCTCGAACCCGCGAGCGTCGAAGCGGTGCCGCTCTCCTCGGCCTACGGTCGCGTTCTGGCGGAACGCATGCACGCGGATCGCGACTATCCCGATGCGCCGCGCTCGGCTATGGACGGCTTCGCGCTGCGCGGCGCAGAGACGCCCGGGCGGTTCCGCGTCGACGGCGAGATCGTGATGGGCAGCGTCTGGGGGGCGCCGCTCGTGCGGGGCGCCGCGGTACGCATTCCCACCGGCGGCGTGCTGCCCGAAGGGGCCGACGCCGTCGTTCCGGTCGAGGATTGCCGGTTCGACGGCGGCGGACTCGCGGTCGACGGGACGCTCGCGGCCGGCGAGAACGTCAATCCGGCCGCCGGCGACATGCGCGCGGGCGAGGCCGTGCTCGAACCGGGTACGCGCCTGGGAGCTCCGCACGTCGGCGTGCTCGCGACTCTGGGCGCGGCCTCCGTCCGCGTCTTCGCGCGGCCGCGCATCGCCGTGCTCTCGAGCGGCGACGAGCTGGTGCCGCCGAGCGAGGTGCCGGGGCCCGGCCAGGTGCGCGACTCGAATCGCTTCGCCGTCGCGGCGGCGCTGCGCGCGATGGGCGCCGAGCCCGTCCTCTATCCGGTCGTGCGGGACGATCCCGGCCTGCTTGCCGCCGCCCTTGCCGAGGCGCTGGCCCGCTGCGAGGCGGTCGTCGTGAGCGGCGGCTCGTCGGTCGGGGAGCGGGACGCGACCCCGGCTGCGATCGCGGCCGCCGGAGCGCCCGGGGTGCTCGTCCACGGGCTTCGAGTCAAACCCGGAAAGCCGACCGTGCTAGGGGCGGCCGGAAAACGGCCGATTATCGGATTACCGGGGAATCCAACCTCGGCTCTTGTCATTCTGGAAGCGGTCGCCTCGCCGATCGTTGCCGCCCTGACCGGAAGCCGCTGGCGAGCTCCGGTCGAGCAAGCGCAACTCGAGGCGCCCGTTCGCAGTCGTCGCGGCTGGACCTGGTATGTTCCGGTCGCGATCCGGCATGAGGGCGGGGCCTTGTTGGCGCAACCTCTGGCTTTGCGCTCTTCGTCGGTGAGTCTGGCCGCACGGGCGGACGGATTCGTCGTGGTACCCGAAGATATCGACGTGATGGAAACCGGTACAATCGTTGACGTGCATCGCTTTTTGTAACTGCCGAGGAGCCGAAGAGAGCCGACGTGATCCGACCCGCCCCCGCGATTGAAGCGATTCCCCCGATGACGCCGTTCATCGGCCCCGAGCAGCTCATGCGCGAGACCGGGCACGAGCAGCTGGTACGCCTGGGCGCAAACGAGAGCGCTTTCGGCCCCTCGCCGCTCGCGGTCGCCGCGATGGCCGCCGAGCTCGAGCGCTCGTCGTGGTACGGCGACCCGGAGTCCTACGAGCTGCGCGAAGCGCTGGCTCGCAAGCATGGCTGCGGCATCGACGAGATCGTCGTCGGCGCGGGCATCGACGACCTCATGGGGCTGGCCGTCCGCGCGTTCGTGGCGCCGGGCGGCACGGTCCTCACCACGCGCGGCTCCTACCCGACGCTCAACTACCACGCGATCGGGTACGGCGCGCGCCTGGTCTTCGGGTCGTACAACGACGACGGCACCATCGATCGCGCGAGCCTGCTGGCGGTCGCGCGTGACGAGAAGCCCTCGCTCGTCTATGTGGCGAATCCCGACAACCCCAGCGGCACGTTCATTGCGCGCGACCAGATGATCGAGCTCTTCGACGCGCTTCCGCGCGACGCGGTCGTGCTGCTCGACGAAGCCTACGCGGACTTCGTAGACCGAGCCGACCTCCTGCCGCACACGGTGCAAGACCGTTTGATTCGCACGCGGACATTCTCGAAGGCCTACGGCATGGCCGGCGCGCGCATCGGCTACGCGATCACGAGCCCGAACAACATCGCGACGTTTCAGAAGATTCGGCTCCATTACGGCGTCAACCGGACCGCGCAGATCGGCGCGCTGGCCTCGCTGGAAGATCCGGCCTTCCACGAACACGTCGTTGCCGAAGTCGCGCGGGCTCGCGAAGCGTACTACGCGCTGGCGCGCGAGCTGCGGCTGCCGTTCATCGAGTCGTCGACGAACTTCGTGTGCATCGACCTCGGCACGGCCGAGCGCGCCTCCCGCGTCATGAACGAGCTGCTCAAACGCGGGGTCTGGATTCGCAAACCCGGACTGCCCCCGCTCGACCGCTTCGTCCGCGTGAGCGTCGGAACGGCGCCCATGCGCGAGGCCTTCGCGCAGGCCTTCCGCAGCGTGCTGGAGGAGGTGCCCGCGTGAGATACGCGATCGTCTCCGACATCCACGGCAACATCGAATCGCTGGTCCGCGCCTTCGCGCTGATGGAGCCGGAAGACCACGTGCTCTGTCTGGGCGACATCGTCGGCTACGGGCCCAATCCCAACGAGTGCGTGGCCCTCATTCGCGAGCGCTCGAAGAGCGCCGTGCTCGGCAATCACGATCTGGCGGCGCTGGAGAACTTCGGCGTCGAGTACTTCAACGACGCGGCGCGCGCGGCGATCCACTGGACGCAGACCGTCCTCAGCGACGAAAACCGCGCGTGGCTGAACGGGCTCTCCTACGAACTGCGCTTTCCCGACTTCTTGATGGTACACGGCGCGCCGGTGAACTACTTCGAATACATTCTCGATAAACGGACGGCGGCCAAGGCGTTTGCGTTGACCGATGCGCCCGTCACGTTTATCGGTCACACGCACATCGCCGAGTATTGGGTGCAAGAACCCGACGGCACCGTCGGGCACAAGCACATGCAGAACGGCGGCGATTTGATTCTGCAGGAGGGCCGGCGGTATATCGTCGACGTCGGCAGCGTCGGCCAGCCGCGCGATCTCAACCCCGAAGCTTCGTTCGTGTTCTACGAGCCCGACAAGCGGCGCGTGGAGTGGGTGCGCTATCCGTACCCGATCGATGCGGTACAAGAGAAGATCCACGAGGCGCATCTGCCGGAGTACCTGGCGTTGCGGCTGGAATCAGGTCGATGAGCGTGCCCGTCGACGACGGCGGGTGCTTTGCGTGCGGTCCCGACAATCCGGCCGGTCTGCACTTGGAGTTCGAACCCACGCACGAAGGGGTACGCTCGCAGGTGACGCTGCGCCCCGAGTTCCAAGGCTGGAAGGGCATCGCGCACGGCGGCATCGCCATGATGCTACTCGACGAGGCGATGGCGCACGCGGCCGGAGCCGCCGGACATCGCGGCGTTACCGCGAGTGCGAACGTCCGCTTTCGTAAGCCGGTTCCGATCGGCGTGCCGTTGACGCTGACCGGTCGCGTCGTGTGGCAGCGCCGCAACGTGCTCGGCCTCGAAGCCGACGTTCACGACGCCTCCGGCACGCTGCTCGTCCACGGCGACGGCCACTTCGTGTCGAAGGGCCCGCTCGACGCCGTAGAAGACCGCAGAAATCCGGCCGGCCGTGGCTAAGTCCAAGCAGGCGCGCGTTGCCGCAAAAGAGGAAGCGAAAAAGAGCAGCGCACCTACGATCGACAACCGGCGGGCGCGGCACGAATATCACATTCTCGAATCGCTCGAGGCGGGGCTGGCGCTCACCGGAACCGAGGTCAAGTCGATTCGCGCGGGCGGCGTGAGCCTGCAGGAAGCCTACGCGCGTTTCCGCGACGGCGAAGCCTGGCTGCTCGGCATGCACGTGCCGCCGTACAAGCAAGGCAGCTTCTCGAACGTCGATCCGAATCGCCCGCGCAAGCTGCTGCTGCACAAGGAGCAGATAGCCGACCTCCAGGGCAAGGTCAAAGAAAAGGGCCTGACGATCGTACCGCTGCGGATGTACTTCACGCGCGGCATCGTGAAGGTCCAGCTCGGCCTCGCGCGCGGCAAGAAACTTTGGGACAAGCGCGAGGATATTGCCAAGCGTGATGCCGAGCGCGAACTCCAACGTCATGCGCGGCGCTAGGCCCGAAGCAGCCCTCGAGCAGTCGATCGAACGCGACGGCATCGTGCGCCGAGGCGAGCGCATCGTCGTCGCCTGCAGCGGCGGCGCCGATTCGGTTGCGCTGGCGGGCGTGCTGTCGGCGGCACGCGCGCCGATGGACCTCGACCTCGCGCTCGCCTACGTGCATCACGGGACGCGCCGCTCGGCGTGGCAGGACGAATGCGTGGTGCTGCGCCTGGGCGCGAGTTTTGGGATCCCGGTGCGCATCGCCGCGCTCGAAGGGGCGGCCTCGGATGAGGCCTCGCTGCGCAACGCCCGGTATGCGGCGCTTACCGCGATCGCGCGCGAACGCGGAGCGAGCGCCGTCGCCACCGCGCATCACCGCGAGGATCAGAGCGAGACCGTGCTGCTCGCGCTCTTCCGCGGCGCCGGCCCGACCGGCATCGCGGCGATGCCGCCGCGGCGCCCCCTGGGCGGCGGGATCGATCTCATCCGCCCGCTGCTGCATGCCGGCGCGGGCGAGCTCCGCGATTATGCGCACGCCCATGCGCTGCCCTACGCGGTCGACCCGACCAACGCCGATGCCGGGATCCGGCGCAACGCCGTGCGCTCCGCGCTCGATGCGCTGCGTCCCCTCTTTCCCGGACTCGACGCGGCCATCGCTCGCAGCGCCGAGATCGTCGGCGCCGAGCTCGACGGCACGGCTCGCGCCGACGTCCGGCGGCGCATCCGCGAAACGCTCGACCGCGACGGCGGCTTGCGCGACGTGGATTTCGAGCACGTCGAGGCCGCGGTGCGCGCCATCGAGCGCGGCGGATCGGGGCGGTTCTTCATGAAACCCGGCGTCGAGCTGCGCATCGAACGGGGAACGATCGCGGCGGTCGTCAAGGAATGAGGGGATGAACGTCACCGATAGTTACGACCGGGCGATCGAAGCCGTGCTCTTCACGCGCGAAGAGATCGAGGCCGCCATCGGGCGCCTGGCGCAGCAGATTGCCGCCGATCATCGCGGGCAACCGCTGGTGCTGCTGGGCGTGTTGAAAGGGGCGTTGCACGTCGTGACCGATCTCGCGCGAGCGATCGCCCGGATCCCCGACGGCCCAAGTGAAATCTTCGTGGACTACCTTTGCGTTTCAAGCTATGGGAATGCCGTCCGGTCCTCGGGAGAGGTCCGGCTTCTCAAGGACGCAAGCGAGCCTCTGGCGGGCCGCCACGTGGTCGTCGTCGAGGACATCATCGACAACGGCCTCACGCTGGCGTACCTCCGCTCGTTACTGGGGGAGCGGCGCCCGGCCGGCCTGAGAACCTGCGTCCTGTTCGACAAGCCGTACCACCGGGTGGTGGACGTCCCGGTCGATTACCTGGGTCTGCAGTCCCCGAATGCGTTCGTCGTAGGTTACGGTTTGGACTATCAGGAACTGTTCCGAAACCTGCCCTACCTCGCGCAACTCCGGGACGAGACCTTTAAAGAAAGCCATCCGTGACCAAACACCTCCGTGCCATCCTCCTCATCGTGCTCGCCGTCGTGGCGGTCTTCTTCGCCGTTCAGCGCATCGTGCAAACCGGCGAAGCGACCAACAACCTCGCGTACGGCGTCTTCTACCAGAAGCTCGAAGCCAACCAAGTCGACTCGTTCAACGCGATCGGCCAGCAGGCGTCGGGCGAGTTGAAGGACGGCACCAAATATACGGTCTCGCTCTACAACACCGATCAGGAATTCGTGAAGGACGTGTTGGCCCACGTCAAGAGCGGTAAGGTCACGTTCCAGCAGCCGACCAACTCCAGCATCATCAACGGTCTCTGGAATCTCGCGCCGCTGCTGCTGATGGGCTTCGTGATTTTCTTCTTCCTGCGACAGGCGCAGAGCGGCGGAAGCCAAGCGCTCTCGTTCGGGCGCTCGCGCGCGAAGATGATGTCGGAGAATCGTCCGAAGGTGACGTTCGCCGACGTGGCCGGCGTCGACGAGGCCAAGGAAGAACTGGCCGAGATCGTCGACTTCCTGAAATATCCCAAGAAGTACCAGGCGCTGGGCGCGCGCATTCCCAAGGGCGTGTTGCTGCTCGGGCCGCCGGGCTCGGGCAAGACGCTGCTGGCGCGCGCCATCGCGGGCGAAGCGGGCGTCCCGTTCTTTTCGATCTCCGGCTCCGACTTCGTCGAGATGTTCGTCGGCGTCGGCGCCTCGCGCGTGCGCGATCTGTTCGACCAGGCGAAGAAGTCGGCGCCGTGCATCGTTTTCATCGACGAGATCGATGCCGTCGGCCGTCAGCGCGGCGCGGGCCTCGGCGGCGGACACGACGAGCGCGAGCAGACGCTCAACCAGCTGCTCGTCGAGATGGACGGCTTCGATCAGAACACCGGCGTGATTCTCATCGCCGCGACCAACCGTCCCGACGTGCTCGATCCGGCGCTGCTGCGCCCCGGCCGCTTCGACCGGCAGATCGTCGTCGATCGCGCGGATTTCCGCGGCCGTCAGAAGATTCTCGAAGTGCACGCGCGCAACAAGCCGCTCTCGAAGGAAGTCTCGCTCGAGACGCTGGCCAAACGCACGCCGGGCTTCTCCGGCGCCGACTTGGAGAACTTGCTCAACGAGGCGGCGCTGCTCGCCGCTCGGCGCAACAAGAACATCATCGAGATGAACGATTGCGACGAAGCGATCGACCGCGTGATGGTCGGGCCGGAACGCAAGTCGACCGTGATGTCGGCGAAGGAGAAAGAGAACACCGCGTACCACGAGTCGGGGCACGCGATCATCGGCGGGTTGCTCGAGAAGTCCGATCCGGTTCACAAGGTCACGATCATCCCGCGCGGCATGGCGCTCGGCCTGACGTGGTCGCTGCCGGAAGACGACCGCCACAGCGTTACCAAGGAAGAGCTGCTCGCGCAGATCACGATGTCGCTCGGCGGCCGCCTGGCCGAGGAGATTCAGTTCGGCGACGTGACGACCGGCGCGAGCAACGACTTCCAGAAGGCCACCGAGCTCGCGCGCCGGATGGTGACGCAGTACGGCATGAGCGAGCTCGGACCGATTCAGTTCGGCCGCGGCAACCATCAAGTGTTCCTCGGCCGCGACTTCGGCGAGGAGCGAAACTACTCCGAAGAGGTCGCGAGCAAGATCGACGGCGAGGTGCGGCGCATCATCGAGGAGTGCTACGCCAAAGGTCGCTCGATCCTCACCGAAAACTGGGACAAAGTCGAACGCATGGTCAAGTCGCTGCTCGAGTTCGAGACGGTGGATGCGGATGAAGTTCGAGCGATTCTCGAAGGCAAACCGTACGACCGCAACTCGTCGGGCGGTTCGGCCGTCGCGGTGACGCCGGCGGAGCCCGAGAAACCGGCGGTGGAAGAACCGCGCGAGAAACCCTCGCTGATTCCGCCGACGATTCGACCGGAACCGGCATGATTCGACGGGGACTCACCGTACTGGCGCTAGCAGCTCTGCTGGCGCCTTCGGCGTCGTACGCGGCGGAAGCCACCAGCGGGACGCTGCCGCACGGCGGATCGTACGTCATGCTCAGCGACGCCGCCGTTCCAACCGTTGCGATCGACCTGTGGTTCCGCGCCCCGAGCGCGGGCTACGACAACGCGCAGCAAGGGCTGGCGCGAGTGGCCGCGACGGCTGCCGCGGCGGCTACGCTCGAGAGCGGGAAGTCGCTCGTGGCGCTCGTGCGCGATCTGGGCGGCCGGATCGCGATCAGCACCTTTCCCGACATGACCGGCGTCACGGTCAGCGCACCGGCCGGCGCCGCGACGAAGATCGTCGCAGCGCTCAGTGCCGCATACTTTACGCCGGCGATCGACGCCGACGCGCTCAAGGCCGCGCAGCGCGACTCCGCCGTGCTCAGCGCCGAACACAGCTACTCCAGCGACGACATCATCCACGACGCGCTGTTCGGCACCATCTTTTCGTCCGGGCCGGCGCACGTGCCGCCGTTGGCCGCGAGCGTCAACGACATCGCGTCGTTTGCGCTGACCGACGTCAAAGCGTTCGCGCAGCGCGCGTTTCGTTCGGCGAACGCGACGATCGCGCTGACCGGCAACGTCGATGCGTCGATACTCGACGCGATCACGGCGGGGACTCCCGGCGCGCAGGACGCTCCCTACGATTCGACGCTCGCGTCATCGCCGAAGACCCCGGCCACCATTTCGGGGCTGGTCGCAGGCGACGGGACGGCGTGGGCCGGGCCGCCGATCTCCGACCCGCGCGCGGCCACCGCGATGGACTTCATCGCAGACTATCTCTTTCGTGACGAGACGGGCGTCGTGAGCTCGGCTCTTTCGGCCACTGGCGATACGTACCTGATCGGGCAGTTCATCACGCTGCACGATCCCGGCATCATGCTGGTGACGACCAGCGGCAGCGATTCGGCAGCAACGCAGAAGCGCGTGCTCGACGCCGTCACGGCGCTGCAGCAGCCCCTGCGCCCGGATACGTTCACGGCGGCGCGCAACGCGTTCTTATATCACATCGCCTCCGACACGCAGACGCCGGTCGAGCAAGCCGACAACGTCGGCTGGTACGCGGCGCAGGGGAACGCGTCGTACGCGCCCAGTTCCGTCGGTGGGGCGTATTGGAATCTCGCCGCCGGCCTCGACCCCGACTTCGTGGCGTCGGTTGCACGCCGCTATCTCGCTCACCCGGTCGTCGTGCATCTGCAGGCGACCTCGACCAAGGAGTCCAGCTCTTGATCCTTCGCATCGCCGCGTGTGTACTCGCGGCATTCGCCTTCGGTACGCAGGCTGCGCGAGCGGCAAGCTCGCCCGTTCTTACCCGCGCCGGAAGCGCAACCATCATAGCGCAGGATGACGAGGCCGCTCCGCTGGTCCACGTCACGGTCGTCGTACGCGCAGGACTCGATCGTCAGACGCTCTCGCAGAACGGGCTCGCCGCCTTGGCAGCGCAGACGATTCTGCGCACCCCGGTCGCCGGCGGCAGTGCGCTGAGCGACGCGATTGCCGCCCAGGGCGGCAACGTTCATTTTACCGTCGATCCTTCCGACGTGCGCTTTGCGGTCGAAGCGATTCCCGCGCAGGCACCGGCGGTGCTCGCGCTCTTCACGCAAGCATTGACCGCGCCGTCGTTCGCGCCGGCGACGGTCGCCGCCGCTCGCACCGATCTTCAAACCAAGATCGCGGAGAACGCCCAGGGCGCGCTGCAAGTCGGCATCGAGATGCTCGGCAGCGCGGTGCAAGGGCCGGCCAATGCCGGAATGCCGTCGCTCGGGCTACCGCAGATCGTCGCACAGACCACGCCCGCGGATCTCCGCGCGTTTTACGGCGCGTACTACCGGCGCGGCGGCGCGTACGTCAGTGCCGTCGGCCGTCTCTCCGCGTTGCCGGCCGGGACGCTCGACGGGCTCGCTACCGCATTGCCCGATGGGAGCACTTCGGCCGTAGCTGCGACGCTTCCAAAGCTGGAAGGTCAGTCTCGCGAATTGATCGCGCACCGCGCGATCAGCGCCCCGTGGCTCGTGGCGCAGTATTCCGCTCCGGCGGTCGACTCCAAAGACTTCGGCGCGATGCTCGTGCTCGCGAGTTTCATGCAGCGGACGCTCGCCGACATCGCGCAGGTTCCGGACGTCGTCTCGCCGACGTACGTTTCGCGCGCGGTCGGTTCGCTCTACCGCTACGATCGCACGCAGCCGAGCCTCGTACTCTTCGTCAACGGCAGCGTCGGGCAACCGGATCGCACGTTTGCAACGGCCCTCTCGATCGCGGGGATCCTGGCCGAGACCAAGCTGCGCGGATCGATCGATTCGTTCAAGGCGATGGCGCTCGGAGATTTCGTCAACGGTTCGACCTCGCTCGAAGCCCGCGCGTGGCTGGCCGTGGTCTTCGCGCAGGACGGCGGCTCGCCCGATTACGTCGCTCGCGTCACCGAAGCGATCGGCACGACGAACGCCGCGGATCTGCAGCGCGTGGCCCGCGACTATCTGAACAATCCGACGATCGCGCTGGTTCTTCCGCGCGGCACGTAACCCCTGAAGGTCGCGCTCGTCCACGACTACCTGAATCAGCGCGGCGGTGCCGAGCGCGTCTTCGCGCACATCGCCGCCGCGTGGCCCGACGCTCCGATCTACACGGCGCTCTACGACGAACGCGCCGTCGGCGACCTGATTCCGGCCTCGCGCGTTCGCACGTCCTGGCTTGCGCGCATTCCGGGCGCGAACCGGAACTTTCGCTATCTCGCGCCGCTGTATCCGCAGGCGTTCGAAGCGCTCGATCTGCGCGGCTACGATCTGATCGTGAGCTCGACCAGTGCGTGGGCCAAGGGCGTGCGGTACGATGCGGGCGCCGTGCATCTCTCGTATATCTATACGGTCAGCCGCTTCGTCTTCGACTACGAGCGGTACGTCGGCGCCCTTCGGCAAGCGCAGGATAGCCGGGTTCCCGATTGGCTCGCGCGGCCGGTCGTCGGATCGCTCGCGCGCTGGGACGTGCGCGCCGCACAGCGCCCGACCGCGTTCGTTGCGATCTCGCACATCGTGGCGGAGCGCGTGCGGCGTTACTACGGGCGCGAGGCGAGCGTGCTGCATCCGCCGGTCGATATCGAGCGCTTCACGCCGTCGGGGTCGTACGGCGACTACTTCTTCATCGCATCGCGGCTCTTGCCGTACAAGCGCATCGAGCTCGCGATCGACGCGGCAAACGAGGCGGGCGTGCCGTTGGTCGTCGCCGGCACGGGTCCGAGTGAAGCGGCCCTGCGAGCTCGCGCGCAGGGCACGACCACGACGATGCTGGGCTACGTCGACGACGTGGAGGTCGCGCGGCTGCTCGCGCGCGCGCGTGCGGCGATCCTACCCGGCGAAGAAGATTTCGGGCTCGTGCCGGTCGAGGCTGCCGCGGCCGGCCGCCCGGCGATCGCCTATCGCGGCGGCGGTGCGCTGGAGACGATCGTCGCGGGGCGAACGGGCGAGTTCTTCGAGGAAGCTACGCCGGCTTCGCTGGCGCAGGTGCTGCGCGCGTTCGATCCCGCGCGGTACGATCCAAAGATCCTGCGGGCGCACGCGACGGCGTTCGCGCCGGAGCCTTTCGTCGCCGCGTTTCGCGAGCGCGTTGCGGCGCTATTGCGCTAGCTGGGGTGCGTAGATCAGCGCGGCGATCGTGGTGGCGTTGAACAGCGCGTGGGTGATCATCGAGGCGTAGGCGCAGCGGGTGCGATAGTAGACGGCGCAGAGCACGACCCCGCCGAGCGCAAGCGGAAGGAACGCCACGGCATCCATGTGCGCGGCGCCGAAGAGCAGTCCGCTCGCGATCGAGCCAAGCCAGAAGCCGCCCCAGCGCAACCCGACGTTGAAGACGAAGATGCGGAAGATCGTCTCCTCGGCGATCGGTGCGATCACGATTGCGAAGAGCGCGAAGAACCACAGCGTCCCGGGCTGTTTGATCGAGCGGAAGATCTCGACGACGTTCTGTTCGTGCTTGGTGTGCGTCAGCGTTTCGTAGAGGCTCGCTCCGCCGTTTACGACGACGATCATGACGAAGGCACCGGCGATCGCGAGCAGGACTTGCCATGGTTTGATGGCGGTAAAACCGAGCTGCGCGTACGTCATGTGCGAGATGCGAGGAAGGCCGATCAGGATGACGGCGAGGATCGCGACTTCGACGGCGATCTGCACGACCAGCGAGGGCACGACCAGCTCCGCGACCGAGAGGCCCTGCCGCATCATCGGCGCGAGCCACAGCGCGCCCCCGATGACGAAGGGAACCATCGCGCCGAGCGCCGCGAGGACGACGATGGCCGTGGGTCCGAACCGGAAGCTATCCTGCGGCCAGCGCGTCGGCCAGTCGGGCGAAATCGTCGAGGGAGAGCTGTTCACCACGAATCTCCGAGGGAAGCGAACTCGCGTCGATCGCGCGTGCGACGTCGGAACGTTCGACGTGCAGCGCGAGCGCAAGGCTGTTCGCGAGCGTCTTGCGGCGGTACGCGAACGCGGCGCGCACGACCTTCCGGAAGAGCGCGAGGTCGTTCGGTGCAACCGCCGGCTCGCTCAGTCGAGTGAGGCGCACGACCGTCGAATCCACCTTCGGCTGCGGATAGAACGAGCGCGGCCCGAGCGTGAACGCGCGTTCCACGCGCATGGCGAACTGCACCGCGATCGAAAGGCTGCCGTAGGCGGGCGTGCCGGGCATAGCGGCTAGCCGGTCGGCGACGTCCTTTTGAATCATCGCGACGATGCTCTCCGGACCGTCGTCCATCTCGATGAGCGCGAGCAGCAGCGGGGTGGCGACGTTATACGGCAGATTGCCGGCGGCGCGCCACGGACCGCGCTTCGAAAACGCCGCGTAGTCGTACTCCAGCGCGTCGCCGAGCGCGATGTGCGCGCGCGCGAGCTCGGGCCGGTTGCCCAGGATGCTCACGAGCTGCGGATCGATCTCGATGGCGGTGACGTCGGCGCCCTCTTCGAGGAGCGCTTGCGTGAGCGCGCCGGTGCCGGCGCCGATCTCGACGACGCGCGTACCGGGCGCGGCACCTTCAAACGAAAGCCGCGCAATTTTGTGCGCGGCTCCGCCGTCCATCAGGAAGTTTTGCCCGAATTTTTTCTTCGGGCGCAGCCCCCACGCTTCGAGTAGCGCGCGTGGGTGCTGCGGGAGAGAAGGATCCACGTTTACCGCTTACTTCAAGCGGTAAACGATCACCTCGCGGCGCCCGAACAAGAGCGCATCGCGCAGCGAATTGAATCCCAAGTCGATGCGGTTGCCGCGAATCGCGCCGCCCGTATCGCCGGCAATGGCATATCCGTAGCCGGGGATGTAGAGTCTCGCACCGAGCGGGATCACGCGCGGGTCGACGGCGACGATGCCGTGTCCGGCCGGACGGCCGGTCGCGGTTATGCCGCTGCACCCGTAGCAGCCGGCGGTGTACGCCGTTGCGATCATATGCATCGAGTTCGACGCATCGACGAGCGCGTTCGTTTGCGAGGTCTGAGTGAAGGCTTCGAACTCGTCGAGTCCGAGCGCCACGATGTGCGGGTGCGGTTTGCGCGTGACCGTCGAACGAACGACGCGGGCGCTGACCGGTCCGCCGTCTCGTTGCGTGAAAACGACGGTAACGACGCGTTCTCCCGGAGCCCCGTTGTTGAGGATGCGCGTCGATCCGGGGGAGATCGATGCGTCGATGCGAGCGATCGTCGGCGCGGGAATGCTGCGCGTCTCCACGCGTTCCCACGTTGCGAGATGCGAGATACGCACGACGCCGTTTGCGCGAACGACTGCGGAGAGTGAAGGTGAGATGCGATCGCCGCGCACGATGCCGATGCCTTGCTCGGCAAGCATCGAGGCGACGTCGTCGGCGCTCGTATAGACCGTGCGCTTCTCGCGCGCGGTGACGATCGTAACGGGTACCGCGGCGCGGTACACGACCGTCATACGGTCGGTGAGCGGCGTCTCGCTGACGGGCGAAACGAAGTCGCGTTCTCCAACCGTGATGCCGCGTTCACGGAGGAACTCGCCCACGGTCGTCGCTTCGGTGGTTACTTCGGTGACCGTCCCTTGACGGTCGAGGTCGACGATGTGAGCGGTCTGAGCTGCCGCCCCGCTTCCGGCGAAGGCCGGAGAGGGGTGGGTGAGAAAGCCGGCACAGACCAAGCCGGCGGTCAAGACGCTGACAGCGAGCACGTGGCTACGCCGCAGGGGGCCGCGTCCTATCAACCCGGTATCCTTTCCTGTCCCAGTCCCCGCCTAGATTCGCGTCTTACACCCGTAAAACGGCAAACGAAGGCCGCGAGGCTGAACCAACAGTGGGGGTATCTCACGGCGCAAAAGCACCGATGGTTTGGTTGACGGATCCAGAGGAAACGCCAGGGTGGCGAGCCTTCATGCCGACCGGCGGGGCTCGCTGGCCGCCCGAAGAGCGGGCGACCGGGGTGGTGACTCGGGCACTATACCATGGGCCTTGCGCGGCCCCGATATGACGGAAGTCGTTGACGGGAAGGAAGTCCCTTTCCTCCCGGGACCATCGGATCAGGGGGTCGGGGAACGCAGCCGCGAGGGCGAATACGGGTCCACTGTGCGACCATCGCGGATCGGGTTTTTCACGGAAATCTACCGTCCCGTCGTCAACGGCGTGGTCGAGTCGGTCGACGCCCTCGCGGCCGGTTTGGGCGAGCGCGGCCACGAGGTCTACTGCTTTGCCCCGCACATGCCCGGCGGCGCCGCGAGCGCCGAGCGCGTCGTGCGGCTGCCCTCGATTCCGCTGCCGACGACGCCCTACCGGCTGATTCTGCCGCTGGTCACGCGCCGCAACGTCCGCACCGTCATCCGGCGCCTCTCGCTCGTCCACGTTCACTCGCTGTTCGTGACCGGCTGGACGGGCCTGCGCTACGCGCGCCGCTACGGCATGCCGATCGTCTACACGTATCACACCCAGCTCGAAGCCTACGCGCACTACGTCCCGTTCGATTCGAACGCGACCCGTTTTGCCGCCGGCCGTCTCACGCGTACGTTCGCGAATTTGGTCGACGCGGTGGTCGTTCCGACGCCGGCCGTGGCCCGTCACCTGCGTGAGCTCGGCGTCGTGCGGCGCATCGACGTGGTGCCGAGCGGAATCGACATCGCACGGTTCGGCGCGGGCGAACGCGACGCGGCGGTTCGCCGGCGGCTGGGCGCGCGCGGCGAGCGCGACCGGCTGCTGTTCTTCGCCTCGCGGCTCGCGCGCGAGAAAAACGCCGACCTGCTGCTGCGCGCTCTCGCGCTCGCGAACGATCCCTCGCTGCTGCTCGCGATCGCGGGGGACGGACCGGCGCGCGCCGATCTGGAGGAGCTCGCGCGCGAGCTCGGCGTCGACGAACGCGTGCGCTTCTTGGGTGCGATTCCGCGCGCCGAGCTGCCGGCGATGTACGCGAGCGCCGATGCCTTCGTTTTCCCGAGCACGACCGAGACCCAGGGGCTGGTCGTTGCCGAGGCCCTCGCGGCCGGTAGCTTCGTCATCGCTGCGGATGCGGAGGCCAATCGCGACGTGCTGGGGCCGGCCGGCCGCATCGTGCCGCCGGATCCGCGAGCCTTCGCAGCGGCGCTCCTCGACGTGCCCGCGTTTCCGAGCGAGGGCGTGGCGCGCGCCAGCCGGGCGGCCGCGGCACGGTTCTCGATCGGGGCGCAGGCCGAACGCATGGAGGAGCTGTACCAGTCGCTCCTTGACGTACCGAACGTATGTTCGATATAATGCAGCCATGGTACAAGCGCAGTTGGGGTACGCCGCCGATCGCGAAGGCAACGGAGTCGCCTACGCTCGCTTGACCACGCAGACGGGGGAGCGGCTTGTGCGAGCCGCCTTCCGTGTCCAGCGTTTTTCCGGGCTTGGCGGGCGCGAGGTCGGCTACGCCGCGCTCACCGCCGTTGCCAGCCTGCTCTTCGAACGCGGCATCAAGGCCGTCGCTTTCTACGTGCCGGATGCCGGCGTCGTCGACGACCGCGCGACGCAAAGCAGCGTGCCGCCGCCCTTGGTGCTTCCGTACGTGCGCTTGGGCTGCGCGCTCAACCGTTTCGAGCGCTATAGCCTCGAGCCGTGCGCGTCCAGCGATCTTTCTGCGCGCGCCCAGGCGGAAGTCGTTTTTCACAGCGCGGCGTAATTCGCGCGCGTGGAGTTCATGCCGATCGGCGTCGATGCGTTGCCGATAGAGACGCGCGCTTTAGCCCGCGCGCTCATCGGCCACGTGTTGGTAAGCGACCGCGTCGACGGGCGAACGGCCGGTCGCATCGTGGAAGTCGAAGCTTACGTTCCGCGCGATGCCGCATCGCACGCGTACGCCGGGAAGACCGCGCGAACAGCCGTGATGTTCGGCCCCCCGCTCCACGCGTACGTCTATCTCATCTACGGGATGTACCACTGCTTCAATATAACGAGCGAGCCCGAGGGCGAAGGTGCGGGTGTGCTCGTGCGCGCGTTGGAGCCGCTCGAGGGCATCGCGCTGATGCAGGCTCGCCGCGGGATCGCCGCGGAGCGAGAGCTCTGTCGCGGGCCCGGCCGGCTCGCTGCGGCACTCGGGATCGACCGCTCGGCGGACGGCTGCCCGCTGCTCGCCCCCTCGCCGCTTTGGCTGGCGCAGCCGGTCCGCGCGCCGGGCCGGATCGGTTCCTCGCGCCGGATCGGGATCTCCCGCGCCCCGCGGCGCTTGCTGCGTTTCTACGAGCGGGGCAGCCCTTTCGTCAGCGGGCCGCGCAACTTGTCGCCCTAGGGGGGCTGTGCTATAGTGACCGAGACACCATCCCCTCGTACCTCGATCCGTTGCGCACGCGGCAGCCTCGCCCGTGATCGCTTCGCGATATTCGTGCGTACGGCTCTACGAGAGAGACACTCCTCTGCAAACGGAACATCGTCCCAACAATGACGGCCGGCCCCAACAGGGCGGAGGCCGCCGCCGGCGCTCACGGCGCCGCCACAATTTCAACGGCCAATTCCAACAGAACGCCGAGCACTTCCCGACGGTAGAGACCGGTCCGCCGATGCTGACCGCGGCCGATCTGGACGGAAAGAAGAAAGCCGAACTCGTCGAGATCGCCGAGCAGCAAGAGATCGCGCTCGGCAATCCCACGACGATGAAGAAGGATGAGATCGTCGCTGCGATTCTCGCTGCCCAGCAGCAACGCTCGGGCCTCGAGATGGCAAACGGCATCCTCGACATCCTTCCCGAGGGCTACGGCTTCTTGCGCCGCGGCGGGTACGTCATCGGCCCCGACGATATCTACGTCAGCCAGTCGCAGATCCGGCGCTTCGAACTGCGTCGCGGCGACATGGTCGAGGGGCAGACGCGCCGTCCCAAAGAGAGCGAAAAATACTACGGGCTGATCCGCGTCGACAAAGTCAACGCGCTGGATCCCGAAGCGATCAAGGGCCGCTCGATCTTCGAGAAGGGCACCCCGATCTTCCCCGAGGAGCGCTTCAAACTCGAGAACCGCTCGACGCAGCTCTCGACGCGCGTGATCGATCTGTTCTGTCCCATCGGCAAAGGGCAGCGCGCGCTCATCGTCTCGCCGCCCAAAGCCGGTAAGACCACGCTCCTCAAGAACATCGCGCAGGGCATCTCGGTCAATCATCCCGAGGCCCACATCATCGCGTTGCTCGTCGACGAGCGCCCGGAAGAAGTAACCGACATGCAGCGCACGATCGACGGCGAAGTCGTCGCATCGACGTTCGACGAGCATCCCGAGAATCACACGGCCGTCGCCGAACTCGCGATGGAACGCGCCAAGCGTCTCGTCGAACTCGGAAAGGACGTCGTGATCCTACTCGACTCGATCACGCGGCTCGCGCGCGCTTACAACCAAGTCGTGCCGACGTCGGGACGCACGCTCTCGGGCGGACTCGACACCGCCTCGCTGCACAAGCCCAAACGTTTCTTCGGCGCCGCGCGCAAGATCGAAGGCGGCGGCTCGCTCACCATCATTGGAACCGCGCTCGTCGAGACCGGTTCCAAGATGGACGACGTGATCTTCGAAGAGTTCAAAGGCACCGGCAACATGGAGCTCAACCTCACGCGAAAGCTCGCGGAGTCACGCGTGTTCCCGGCGGTCGACATCAAGCGTTCGGGTACGCGCCGCGAAGAGCTGTTGCTCACTCCCGACGAGATGCGCAAGGTGTGGATGCTGCGTCGCGTGAGCGCCGCGCTCAACACCGGCGACATCACCGAAATGATCCTCGAGAAAATGGCGCAAACGCGCAACAACGACGAGTTTCTCCAATCGGTTACGAAGGAAGCGCTCTCGATGTCGCGCGGATACGAGGAATCGAACGGCGGCAACGGCCGCTACTAGCTGTCATCCTGAGCCTGTCGAAGGACGAAACGCCCCCTCCGCGGGGCGTTTCTGCTTGAAGGACCCGTGAACCGAGAATGATTGAGATTGATGCCGGGTTGTGCGTTTTGCGTGCGTGGCGCGACGAAGACGCCGCGCGCATTCCAGAGCTCGCGAACGATCCTGAGGTCGCCCGCTACATGCACGAGCATTTTCCCCATCCCTACACGCTCGGCGACGCCCGCGCGTGGATCGCTCGCGTTGCGACGTTCGATCCCGGCCTGCAGTTCGCCATCGTGGTCGACGGCCGGCCGGCGGGCGGAATCGGCTTCCAGCGGCGCGAGGGGTGGGCGCGGCGGTCGCTGCAGATCGGCTATTGGCTGGGCCGCGCCTACTGGGGTCGCGGTATCGCGACGGCCGCGACGCGCGCGATCTGCGCGTACGGGTTCGATCGCTTCGGCGAGGTCGTGCGCATCGACACCCAGGTGTTCGCACCGAACGTCGCCTCGGCTCGCGTCTTGGAGAAGGCCGGATTCGTGCGCGAAGGGCATCTGCGGCGCGCCGTCGCCAAGGACGACCGCGACTACGACACCTACCTCTACGCGCAGGTGCGCGCGTCGTGAAGCGAGCCAAGCCGGCCCCCAAACAAGATACGAGCGAGGGCGTTCGCCTCAATAAGTATCTGGCGCAAGCGGGCGTCACGTCGCGGCGTAACGCCGATTTCATGATCGCGCGCGGCAAGGTGCGCATCAACGGCCGCACGGTGCGCGAACTCGGCACGCTAGTGCTCCCCGGCGACAAGGTCGACGTGAGCGGCACGCCGATCGCGCCGATCGAGGAACGCGTGTACGTCGTCATGCACAAGCCGGTCGGGGTGATGACGACGATGCGCGACCCGCAGCGCCGGCGCACGATCGTGGAGCTGCTCCCGAAGAAGATGCCGCGCGTCGTGCCGGTCGGGCGGCTCGATTACGACACGGCGGGCGTGCTGCTCCTCACCAACGACGGCGAGCTGGCGAACCGCCTGCTCCACCCCAAATACGGCGTCGACAAGACCTACCGGGCGACGATCGCCGGGCGGCTCTCGCCCGAGGACGTCGAGTCATTGCGAACCGGGGTCAAGCTGGAGCGCTACACGGCCGGCGAGGCGAAGGTCCGGGTCGTCTCGGTGCGCGCCGGGTATTCGGTCGTCGATATCACGATTCACGAAGGCCGCAACCGGCAGGTGCGCGAGATGTTCGCGGCCCTCGGCCACCCGGTGCAAACGCTCGTTCGCCTCCGCTTCGGCCCGATTTCGCTCGGCGACCTCGGCGTCGGGCGCACGCGGGGGCTCACGCCCAAGGAGCAATCCGCCTTACAGCGGGTGGGGCAAAAGACCGAAGAAGGTCGCAACGAATAGGGCTTTCACCGTGGTAGGATGCGGGCAACTGTGGACCGATACGACCTTCCCTCGCGCGACCTGAAGCTGGCGCGCCGCGAAGCGCGGCAGGAGCGCACCGTCGTGCGTCTGGGCAACGGCGCCGCTTTCGGCGGCGACACGCTCGCCGTCTGCGCGGGACCGTGCTCGGTCGAATCGTCCGAACAGATCGAAGCGACCGCCAAAGCCGTGGCCGCCGCCGGAGCCAACGTGCTGCGCGGCGGCGCCTTCAAGCCGCGCACCTCGCCGTACGCCTTCCAAGGATTGGGCGAGCGCGGCCTCGTGATGCTGCGCACCGCGGCCGATCGCCACGGCCTAGCGGTCGTGACCGAAGTGCTCGACCCGCGTGACGTTCCGATGGTCGCGAACTACGCCGACATGCTTCAGATCGGCGCCCGGAACATGCAGAACTTCGCGTTGTTGCGCGAAGCCGGCCACAGCGGAAAGCCGGTCCTGCTCAAGCGCGGCCTCTCGGCCACGGTCGAAGAGTGGTTGATGGCCGCCGAGTACGTGCTGCTCGCGGGAAACGACAAAGTCGTTCTGTGCGAGCGTGGGATCCGCTCGTTCGACTCCGAGACGCGCAACCTGCTCGATCTCTCGGTCGTCCCGCTGCTGGCGGCACGCACGCATCTCCCGGTCGTCGTCGACCCGTCACACGGGACCGGCGTCGCGCGCTTGGTACCCCCGATGGCGCTGGCCGCGGTTGCGGCGGGCGCCGACGGCCTGCTGGTTGAAGTTCACCCCGATCCGGCAGGTGCCGCCTCAGATGGCGCGCAGTCTATCACGCCGGATGAATTCTCCACGTTGATGCGAGAGTTGGCTGGGATCGCTGCCGCGGTTGGGCGGCGCTTGCCTGCTAAAACGCTCGCGGCCTAACCTGCGTTCTTAGAGGTACAATATGAATCGCTTGTCCCCGCTCGCGCTCGGATTCTGCGCGGCGATTGCACTCGGCACGGCGCCGGCGGTCGCCCAATACGCCAACGAATTTACCCCTGCCAAAGTGATCAAACAGGGAACGCCGGCGCACGACGTCGCCGGGTCCGGCAGCGTGGTGGTGCAAGTGCAAGTCAATGCCGACGGCACGCACAAGGTCATCAAGATCATCAAGACGACCAATCCCGGCGACAACGACGCCGCCATGGATATCGCGAGCACGTCGACCTACCGCCCGGCCCATCGCGGGACGACGCCGGTGGGCTCGTTCTACGATTTCACGCTGAAGTTCAACGGCAAGATCGCCGTCGACCAGAGTGAGGGCTCGGCCGACGCCTCGGTAACGGACCCGATCGACGCGCTGATTCGCAACAAGAACTATAGCGAAGCGATTTCGAAGGCGAACGCCGCGCTCGCGCAGAGCCCGGGTAATCCGGCGGTTCTCCAGCTCCTCGGCATCGCCCAATACTACAGCGGCGATCTCGCCGCGTCCGCTCAGGCGTTTCTGCAAGTGCCGACCATCTCCAAGGCGTTTGCGCCGGTCGCCGCCCAAGCGCTGGCGAACACCGCCGTAAAGAACTCGCAGACGGACCCCGTCCAGTCGCTCGCGTTCGCGAAGAAAGCTGACTCGGTCGTCGACGACAACAACTCGAAGTTTGCGCTCGGCGTCGCGCTGCTGGCGAACAAGCAATACGCCGACGCGGCCGCGGCGCTCAAACCCGTGCACGATTCCGCGCCCGACGCGCGGACGAAGGCGGCGGTCGACCGCCAGTTGCTGCAGGCGTACCTCGGCGCCGGGGATACCGCGAGCGCGCAAACCGTCGCGACCGAACTCAAGGCCACCGATCCCGATGCGGCCGCGGCGGCGCTCGGCAACTACTATCTCTCCGCGGGCGCGACCGCGATGAACAACAAGCAGTACGCCGACGCAGTCAAGGCCTTCGACCAAGCGATTGCAAGCGGCAGCGGCCAAGTGGTTGTCACAGCGAATGCCGAAGCCGCGTTTGCCGTAATGTCGATGGATAAGCCGGATTACACCCGGGCGCAGAAGTACGGTCTGGCGGCGGTGGCCGCGGGCCCGAGTGATGCCATGGCCAACTTCGCGGCCGGCACGTCGACGTTCGGGGTCTTCACGCTCTCCCACAACTCCGGTGACAAAGACAAGGCGGTTACTTATCTTAAGAAGGCCGACGATCTCGCGAAAGCGGCGGGAAACACGGCCCTCGCGGAGCAGATCGAAAAACAACTCAAGGGCGTAACGTCGCCGTAACGGGGCGTTTGCAAGCGAAAAACCTTACCAGGACTTTCCGGGAGGGTGGGCCAATGGTCCGCCCTCACGGGGCGGCGGAGGACCGCCGATTTTTTCCATTGTCTCTAGCGCACTCTACTTTTACCCGGGAGGGGTCGGAAACTCGTGTTTGACGGATTTATTAGCTTCATGAAGCTGAGCCCGGTCGTCATGCCGATGCTCTTGCTGGCGTCGATCGTCGTCGTCGCCATCGTCATCGAGCGGCTGGTGTTCTTCGCTCAGCAGCATGGCGATACCAAAGGCCTGCTGCGCGAACTGGGCAAGAAGATCGCCGCCGACGATCTGAACGGCGCCATCAAGGTGTGCCAGTCGAACAAAGGCATGCTTCCGCGCATCCTCGAGTTCGGTCTGCGCCGCGGCGAAAAGAACCGCGCCGACATCACCGACGCACTCTCGATCGCGCTGATGGAGCATCTCAACTCGCTCGAGCGCAACCTGGGCATCATCGGTACGGTCGCCGTCATCGGCCCGTTCGTCGGCCTCTCGGGCACCGTGCTCGGTATCATCCACGCTTTCGGCGACATCGCGCTCAAGGGGAACTCGAGCCCGGCCGTCGTGGCCGGCGGCGTCTCGGAAGCACTCTGGACGACGTTCTTCGGCCTGGTCGTCGCCATCACGGCCGTCATCTTCTTCAACTACTTCAAGTCGCGCATCAAGGCGTACAACCAAGAGATGATCGTGGCTGCGAACCAGCTCGCCGAAATGCTGCACTTCCACAACACCGGCGCACCGATTCCCACGGACCTGTACCAGCCCTCGAACGCTGCGAAGTAACAGCGAGGCCGTTCGATCGTGTCGCTGCTCTCCGCACAGCAAGAGTCGGAGGTCATGGCGGAAATCAACATCACGCCGTTTACGGACGTGCTGCTGGTTCTCCTCATCATCTTCATGATTCTGGCCGCCCTCCAGGCGCCGCCGGGGTTCGAGAAAGAGCTTCCGAACCACACCAATAACACCAGCACGAACAATCAGAAGCACGACGACATCGACGTTGAAGTGAACAATCACGGCGTGATCTTTGTCGACGGCACGAAGACCGACGACAAGGGGATCTACCGTGTGATGTTCGACGTCGCGAAAAAGAAACCGCACAAACACGTGTCGATCACCGCGGATGCCAAGGCGCCCTACGGCATCATCATTCGCATTCTCGACGCCGCCAAGGAAGCCGATCTCAATGACGTCGGTTTCGTTACGTCCTAAGGTGGAGGAGTAGTTACTCGTGGCTGTTTCGACAGGTGGGGGAGAAGATGAGGTGATGGCGACCATCAACATCACGCCGTTCACGGACGTGCTGTTGGTGCTGTTGATCATCTTCATCATTCTCGCCTCGGTTACAAAAGAGCCGAAGCTGCCCGACGCTCACAATAAGGATCGCGTGCAGGCATCGCAGATCGTCGTGATCATCAACGACAAGAACGACATTCAGATCGGCTCGAACGTCATCACGATTGCCCAGGCCAAGGACACGTTTGCCCAGCTGCAAGAGCAGACGGGCCATCGCTTCAAGAGCGTCATCGTCAAAGCCGATCCGAAGGCGAATTACGGCGTGATCTTGCAGTTGATGGACGCCGCCAAGCAGGTCGATCTCACCGATTTCGGCCTGGCTAACCATATTGAGGGGACGCCGGAGCAGTAATCGTGGCCGATAAAACCTACATTACAACCGGCGAGCGCGTACGGAACTACCTGGGTATCGCTTTTGTCCTCTCGATTCTGATCAACGGCCTAATCACGCCGTTCTATCCGAACGTTTACAAGCATTCGGAAGACACAGAAGTCGAGAAGGTCAGCGAGACGCATAAGGTTCGCGTGCGCGTCCCGACGCCGCCGCCCAAGACCCCGACGCCTCCGCCGACGCCGACGCCGCCGCCGCAATCGACGCCGCCGCCCAAGCCGCAGACCGTCGTTCAGCCGAAGCTCAAAGTCGACGTTCCGAAGACGACGAACAATTCGAACGCCGGCCCGAGCGAGCAGCAGTACAACGTCAAGACGGGCAGCGAGAACGGCGTTCCCGCCGGGACGGGGAACTCGCCGGCGCCGCAGGGTCCGCCCGAAACGCCGAAGCCGGCGTGTGACAATCCCAATACCGACGCGACCGTGACCAATATCATGCCCGCCGACTACCCCGATTCGGCGCGCGACCTTGGACTCGGCGAGGTGACGGTGCTCGTGCAAGTCACGGTCGGTCCGAGTGGAAATCTCATCGATGCGAAGGTGTACAAGTCGTCGAACAACATGGCGATCGACCAAGCCGCGCTACGCTCGGCACGGCAGTCGCAGTACTCCCCGAAGCACGTCAATTGCGTGCCGACGACCGGCGACTACCTCTTCAAAGTCGACTTTAATCCCGACTAAGGTGGAACG
>Ga0326727_10001815_pt1 | contig 76640 bp, 56 predicted proteins | sample MB2enrmetagenome_FD_207643 | JGI IMG/M metagenome (GOLD analysis project Ga0326727, IMG submission 207643) | Lab enriched peat soil microbial communities from McLean, Ithaca, NY, United States - MB29MY | ecosystem: Environmental > Terrestrial > Soil > Wetlands > Peat | place: USA: New York... | reverse complement strand
GAATGGACGGGTCGTGTGTCTAGGATTTAGAGGATTTCCCGCGGCCCGGCCGGGCGGATACTCCTGAAAATCAACCACTTGCCCGATGTCCGCAGGGCCAAGTATGCCTATGGACCGCGAACCCAGGGCCTACGACCTGTCCTATTACACCTATCATTACACGGCGCACCACGTGCCCCTGATCTGGGAATTGCACAAGGTCCACCACTCGGCGCAGGTCATGGTCGGCGTCACCAAGGACCGCGTGCACCCGCTGGAGGAGCTGCTGAACCGTTGGTGGGACGGCATGATCCCCGGCCTGACATACGGGATCTGGCTGTTTTTCGTCCTCGACCCGGTGGAGCTGACGGTCTTCGGCATCAGCGCCTACTTCCTGCGCAGCCTGCTGATGATGGATGTGGTGCGGCATACGCATCTCAAAATGTCATACGGCAAGTGGGGCAACCGGCTGTTCCTGTGCCCGTATTACCATCAGCTTCATCACAGCATCGACCCGCGGGACTATAACAAGAACTTCGGCCTGCTGCTGTCCGTGTGGGACCGGGCTTTCGGCACGCTGGCTGTGCCGGCGCCCGGACAGGATTTCACCTTCGGACTCTCGAACAATGAGCACGCCGAGTATCAGTCGCTGCTGCGGCTGCATCTCGTGCCACTGAAGAAAATTCATGCCATGGTGAGTTCGTGGGTGCGCGGGCAGCTTGACGCGGGACGGTCCCTGCCGCGCCCGGACCGAACCGTCAAAAGTTAGACACCAGCCGCCCGGCGGGCGGCTCTACGCGGCTTTTACTTTGCGCTGCAACATCTAACCGCTAGCCTAACCCTACTGTCTTCCATCACGCCGCAAGACGCAACGGCATCGTGCCGATCACGCCACGTCATGAACCGCCGTTGACCCAAGCGCGTGCCGCTTCCGCAGGAGACCTTGAATGAGTACAGATACGGATGTCGCCATCATCGGCGCGGGGCCCTACGGGCTTTCGCTCGCGGCGCACCTGAACGCCGCCGGCCTGGATGTGCGCGTGTTCGGCAAGACCATGCATTTCTGGCGCACCAAGATGCCGGACGGCATGGTTCTGAAATCCGAAGGCTTCGCCTCCGACCTGTGGCACCCGGATGACGCCCTGACGCTGGAGAAGTTCTGCGCCGCCCGCCGCCTGCCGTATCAGCGGACCGGCCTGCCCGTCCCGTTGCAGACGTTTTGCGACTACGGGCAGGAGTTCCAGAAGCGGTTCGTGCCGAACCTCGATCAGCGTTGGGTGACGTCGCTGGATCGCAAGGACGATCGCTTCGAACTGCGGATTCAGGACAGCGACGTCGTCACTGCCCGCCGCGTCGTCCTCGCTCCCGGGATCGGCAGCTTCCAGTATGTTCCGTGCGAGCTGGACGCGATCGCCGGGCCGCATTGCGCGCACAGCACGGACGTGAAGGTGCTCGACCCGTTCGTCGGCAAGAAAGTCCTGGTCATCGGCGGCGGCGCGTCGGGCGTGGAACTGGCCGGGCTGCTGAGCCAGAAGGGCGCGAGCGTCACCGTTGCGACGCGCCAGCCCCGCATCTCCTTCTGCGGTCCGCCGAGCGATCGCAGCCTGTGGGACAAACTCCAGGCGCCCGAATCCGGTCTCGGCACCGGCTGGCGTTCCCTGGCCTGCGTCGAAGCACCGATGGTGTTCTATCACATGCCGCAATCGTTCCGGCACATGGTGGTGCGGAAGCATCTCGGGCCGGCACCGGGCTGGACCTCCCGTGAGGAGGTCGAGCGCAACGTGACCGTTCTCCTGGACGCTTCCCCGGAGTCGTCGAGCATCCGCGGAAATCAGGCTGCCGTCACGTTCAGGGTGAGCAACCGCACGCAGCAGACGATCGAGGCGGATCACGTCGTCGCCGCGACCGGCTTCCGGGTGGATGTGCGCCGCCTCCAATTCATCGGCCCGCGGATCGCCAACAGTCTGGTGCTGGAGGACAAGACCCCTGCCCTTTCGCCGCATTTCGAAACCTCGGTCCCTGGCCTGTTCATGATCGGGGTCACCGCGGCGAACAGCTTCGGACCGCTGCTGCGATTCGCCTACGGCGCCGGCTTCGCGTCACGCCGCCTGTCGGGCTTCCTCGCCCGCAACGCGGCTCGCCAGCCGGTGCGCGCCGAGGCGGAGCTGGTGCCGGCCTGATCGCACCCGTCACTGACATGGCCGCGCAGCCCGCGTCCGCCTTGTCGGGAAGGGCCTTACCGATGCCTGTCGCGATCTCTTCGCTGACAGCTCAGAGCGGCATCCGAATGCCGCTCTGAGGCTTATCGATTGCGGCGCAATTCTCGTGCCACGAGCGGCGCGGCCACGCCCGCAGCACTCAACCGCGGTGCGCAACGATTGGCCGCCGCCGGCATAGGCACGATCGTCACAGCCGTTACCCGAACTTGATCAGCGTCCCGCCGTGCCCGTCGCTCACCGGTGTAGCGAAGCTGGCGGCGGTATAGCCGCCGCTGATCGTCAGCGACACGCTGTGCGTCCCGTCCGTCACTGTCAGCCCGCCAGTCGCCGGATTGAACGCCAGCGGATGCACGCTCCCGGCGATGATGTCGGTGATGTCGATCGCGTCGCTGCCGCCGAACCCCTTGATGACATCCCCCGCCAGCCCGGCCGAGGTGCCGAGGAAGGTATCGCCGAACTTGGAGGAACCGATCAGCGTGTCGTTGCCGCCGGTGCTCACCAGCGTCTGGTTCGCCCCGCCGGCGGTGATCGTGTCGTGCCCAGCCGCCGCGCCGTTGGCGGTGATGAAGCCCGGGCCGCCGAGGTTCAGGTTCGTCGAGGCGTCGAGCTTCACCGTCAGGTTGGTGTCGCCGCCGTTCAGCGTGGCGGTGCCGCTGTTGGTGATTTCCAGGGTTGCGCCGCCGCTGCCGGTCACGATCCTGGCTCCCGCCTCGGCCGCCGTCGCCAGCACCGTCAGCGCGCCGGTCGAGCCGAACACCGTTTGCGAAGCCGCGCCCACCGTCACCGTGTCGTTGCCGCTGCCGGCGAACACCGTCAGCCCCGCCGTGGCGTTGGCGGTGAAGTCGTAGCTCCCGGCGTTGTCCAGGTTCACCCGCTGCATGGCGGTGATGTTGCCGCCCATCGCCAGCGTGCCGCCGCCGGTCACCTGCAGCCAGTTCGTCCCGCTGCTGCCGCCGGCAATGGATGCGCCGATGGTCGACGCCGTGACGTAGACCACCTCGTAGCCGCTGCCGCCGGTGACCGTCTCCCCGGCGCTGCCGAGATAAACGATAGCTTTGCCGGCCCCGAGATTGATGGTGTCGTTGTTGGACGCGCCGAACACCGTGACCGTGGCGCTGTCGAGGAGGTTCACTGTCAGGTCCAGACCGTTGCGCAGCCACACCAGTTGCGACTGTCCGGCCGCCGCGCCTTGCAGGCTCACCGTCTCGATGCCCGACAGCACCGCCGGCGCCGCGAGGTTGAACAATCCGGCGCCTTGCAGAAGCAGCGTGTTCCCAGTGCCGCCCGGGGCGATCGTCTGGCCCGCGCGCAGGATGCCGTCGGTGGCGATCAGCGTGTCATCGCTGCTGCCTGTCACCGCGATCGAGGTGTTGTAGGGCTGCGTCAGCGTGTCCCCGGCCGCAAGGTCCACCGTCAGGGCGCTGTCGCCGCTGTTCAGTACAACCGTGCCGGCCGTGGTGATCTGCAATGTGTCGAGGTTGCCGCCGGCACCATGCACCGCCACCGCCGCAGCTTGCGCCGCCGTCGCCAGCACCGTCGCGGTGCTGTTCGCCGCGCCCACCACCGTCACGTTGGCGCTGTCCAGCACGTCCACTGTCAGGTCCAGCCCGGCGCGCGCGTAAACAACCTGGCTCTGCCCCGCCGCCGCGCCCAGCACATCCACCGTCTGGATGCCCGACAGCACCGCCGGATCCCGCAGGTCGAACGACCCCGCCCCTTGCGCCACCAGCGTATTCGACCCGGCCGGCGCTACCTGATCGCCGCTGTAAAGAACGCCGCTGGTCGCAATGATGGTGCCATTCCCGGGGCCGCCCGAGATCGTCGTCGGCGTCCGCGTCAGCACGACATACGGCACCACGGTACCCGAAACGCTCACCGTCTGCGCCGTCAGTATCCCCGCATAGCCACTGGCATTGTACCCGGTCGGCGTCAGCACAACGGTCTCGGCGAACGTGCCGACCGTTCCCGTGTTGAGAACGATCGACGGGCCGGCAGCGACCTGGCCGGCGGCATCCCCGCTGAACGAGGTGGCGCCGCTGCTGCCCAACGGGCCGGCCCCGGCCGGAGGCTGGATCGCGAAGCTGCCCTCCAGCAGGTCCGCCTGGCCGATGGCTGCGTTCAGCACGCCGAGTGCCACCGTCTGCGTGGCAGACCAGATGTTCAGCGTGCCGAGGTTCAGCGTGTACGCCGTACCGCTCTGGGTCAAAGTGCCGCCGCCGGAGATCTTGGTAATCTTCGCGACCGCGTAGTTGTCCACCGTTCCCGTCACCGCAATCGTCTGCGCGGCCAGGGCGATGGTGCCGATGGTGTCGATGCCCGTGCCATCCGACGTCAGACCCCAGAACCGCGGTGCCGCTCACCGTGCCGGCGTGCCCGGTGTTGATCCCGATCGACAGATCGGTGCTGTCGGTTGCGGCGGCAGCCAGTTCGCTGACACTGCCGGCGGCGGTAACCGAGCCGGTGGTGTGGGCGAAGCGGGCGTCAAGGTTCTCGGTGAAGCCATTGGCGCTGCCGGCGTTTGTTATGCTCAGCGCCTGAGCGGCGGTGTCGCCGACATGCACAATGCCGAAATTCAGGCTGTTGGCGGCCTGCGCCGAAGCCTCGGCGAAGACCGTGCCGCTTACGCCCACATCGACGGTCCCGAGATCGACCGTGCCCAGCCCGTCGATGTTGGTGCCGTCGCTGGCCAGGTCCAGAGTCACGCCGCCGTTGATCACGCCGGCATGGCTGGTGTCCACCGTTACGCCCAGGTTCACCACCTGGCCCGCGTTGATGTCGCCGGTGCCGGCCGGGGCCGATACTGCCCCGAATGGCCAGTCACGTTGGCCAGCAACTGCTCGGAATACCCGTCATTCGCGGCCGTATTGTCGATGCCGATCGACACGCCCGGATCGCCGCCGACCCGCGTCGTGAAGGCCAGCGGTTCGTTGATCAGCGCCGTGGCCGTGCGATAGACCGTGCCGGCGACGGCGATGGTCTGGTTCGGCAGAGGCGACACGGGCGCGCCATCGGTCCCGGTGCCATCCGATGCGAAGCCGAGGATCACCGTGCCGGTATTGACCCCGGTTTGGCTGGTGTCGATGCCGACCGAAATGGCGCTGGAGGTCTGCCCCGCTGCAAGCAGCGTGAACGCGCCGTTGGCCGTCGCGCGGCCGGTCACCGATGCGACCGATCCGTCGAGAGCCTCAGAAGGCTGCTGCGCCGTGTTGCTGACGCTGACAGTCCGGCTGAGAGAAGCGCCCTGCCTGACCACGCCAAAGTTGATGCTGGACGGTGTTGCCAGGCTGGCAACGGCGGTGTCGGCGACCGAGTCGGTGACCGTCAGCGTCAACGGCGCCAGCGCCGCCGAGTATCCGGAGGCGTTCTCGTCCAGCGGCGTGAACGTGATCGTCTCGGAATAAGGCCCGGACGCCGCGGTGTTCACCGCCACGGTCAGACCCTGGTAGCTGTTCCCCGCCGCGATTACCGGCAGCGGACCCGTCCCGGAAACGGTGAACCCCGGGATCGCCGTCGCCGTCAGGTTTCCGCCGAGGCTGTTCCCGGTGACGCCCACGGCGTTCTCGATCGCCAGCGACAAGGTCTGCTCCGCCGCGCCAAGCGGCAGCGCGCCCAGCGACAGCGTATAGGCGTTGCCGATATGCGTCAGCGTCCCGTCGCCGGACAGCAGCGCGAACTCAGGCACCGCCGAGGTGCCCGGCTCCACCGTGCCGTTGACGATGGAGGTCTGCGCCGACGGCGCGAACACGGTCTCTCCGCCCGTCGGGGTGATCGTGACCTGCAGGTTGCCGTCCGGCTGGCTGCCAAGCACGCCGGCCGGGACCGAGACGCTGAACTGCGCACTGGTCTGGCCGGCCGCGATGGTCACGGACCCGCTCGGCAGCGTGCCGCCGAATGCGCTGGCCCCGAAATATGCAGCGTCCGGCGCGGTGACCGCATAATAGACCGTGGTCGCCTGCGCCTCGGCCGCCGTCAGATACACCGTAAAGCCGACCGCGAGGTTGCCGGTGCCCGGCTCGACCAATGCGGCATTGTTGGAGGACACGCCAACGGCCGGCGTGACCGCTCCGCCGGTCACCCCGGCACCCGTCGTGGTGATCCCTTGCTGCGTCACGTTCTGGCCGCCGGTGACGATCGCCGGATTGCCGGTGACTATCAGATCGAGCGCGGCAGCCTGTTGCAGTTGCGGATCGGTGATCCCGGCCTGGATCGCGGCCTGCAACCCTTGCTGCTGCAACGCCGCTGGCAAATCCGCGAAACTCAGCGCGTCGGACGGGAACGCCAGATCGGTGAACGAGGCGGTGGTCTGCCCTGCCCCGTAGTCGAGCAGCGACGTCGCCTGGGTGAGGCGCCAAGTGTCCGCGAACCCGCCATTGAGCTGCGCCGTGGTGATCGTCGTGCCGCTGACTACCGGCTGGAAGTCGGTGTTGACGCCCTGGTCCGAGCCGAGCAGGCCCTGCACCGAGCCCGGCCCGTCGCTCTGCGGCAACGAAATCGCGGCGTTGATGTAGGTGCCGCCAAGCGTGACGGTCAGGCTTTCGCCGGTGTTCCACTTGACCACGTAGCTGCCGGGCGACACCTCGGTTACCGAGCCGTCCGCCAGTTTCAGGGTGTTCGTCGCATCGAACGTATAGGCCGCGCCGTCCAGCCAGACCGCGTCGGCGCGGTCCAGCGCGAAGGTGACGCGATCGTTGCCGATACCCGCCGCCACTGCGTCGATGACGCTGACCGCGGCGCCCGGCGACCATTGCCGGGTGCGGACCTGCACATCCATGCTGTCGCCGGCGAGCGTCGATTTCGCCGCGGTAAATTCGCCGGCCGCCTGGAAGTTGTAATACAGGCCGTCGAATGTCGTGATGTGGACGTCGCCGAACAGGCTGCCCTCTTTGATTCCCGTCCCCGGGCCATTGAACACCATCGGCACGATCGTGCCGGTCACCGTCAAGGTGACGTTGTTCTCCACCGCCGAGTAGCCGGTCGCGTTGGTGTCGGACGGAGTCAGCACCACCGTCTCGGTGTAGACGCCGATGGTGCCGGTGTTCAGCTTGATCACCGGCGCGTTATCCGCCGTGCCGGCAGCGATGCTGCTGAACGGATCGAACCCGGTGTTCAGGAAGCCGGTGAAGTTGGTGATCGTGAACAGGCCGGACAGATCGTCGGCCGGCAAGGTCGCGCCGTTCTCGATGCCGAGATTGGCAAACAGCGCAGAACCGTTCTGCGTCGCGGTGCCGAGGTTCAGCACATAGTCCGATCCGCCGCCGGTCAGACTCCCCGTACCGCCGAGCTGCTCGATCAGCGCCACTGCCGGGTTGCCGGCGACCGGCGACGGGTTGACGATCTCGGTCTGCGCGGTGCCGCCGACGACGCCCTCACCGTCGGTTGGCGTGATGGTCACCTGGAGGTTGGCATCCGGCTGCGTGCCGAGCGCGTTGGCCAGCACATCGACCGTGATCTGCGCGCTGGTCTGGCCAGCGGCGATCTGCACCGAACCGGAGCCGGTGCCGCCGACGATGCCGGACAGGCCGAGGTAGTTCGCCCCCGGATCGGTTACGCTGTATTGTATCGGGGAGTCCTGCGCCTCCGCCGCCGTCAGATAGACGGTATAGGAAACCGCCAGCGTGCCCGTTACCGGCTCGATCGCGGTGGCGCTGTCGGCGACGATGCCCAGATTCGGCAGCGGCGGCGGGTTGCTGACCGCGGCGCCGTTCAGGTTGACGCCCTGCTGCTGCACATTGACGCTGCCGATGATCGCATTCGGATCGCCGGTCACCAGCAGGTCGATGATCGCCGCATGGATCAGGTTCGGATCGGTTATGCCTGCCGCTTCGACCTGCGCCGTCGCTGCGGCAACGACCGCCGCCGGCAAGGTGGTGAGGTCCAGCGCGTCCGCCGGGAAGCTGGTATCAGTGAATGTCGCCGTGTTCTCGCCCGGGGCATAGTTCAGCAGTGAGGTCGCGTCGGTGACGCGCCAGGCATTGGCATAGGCGCCATACAGCGTGGCCGAAGTCACCGGCTGCGGGATCACCGTTCCATCAGGCAGTTGCAGATCGGTTGACGGGTTGCTGCTGTCCGGCCCGAGCAGACCCTGCACGGCGCCGGCATCGGCAGCCGCCACGGCGATCGAGGCGTTGATGTAGGTGCCGTTGAGCGACACGGTCATCGACTCGCCGGTGTTCCAGTTCACCCGGTATTCGCCGCCGGAGATCTCGGTCACCGAGCCGCCGGACAGCGTCAGAGTGTCGCCAATGGCGAGCGTACGGGCGGACCCATCGACATAGAGCCCGGCGTCGGTCCCGCCGATGCCGAAGGTGGCGTCGTCATTGCCGATTTCCGCCGCGACCTGGGTCAGCACGCTGACCGAGGAGCCGGCATTGAACGGTTGCAGGCGGCCCTGCACCTGGAAGCTGTCGCCGGCGATCGTGGATTTGGCGATGACGAACTCGCCGGCCGCCTGGAAATCATAATACAGGCCGTCGAACGTCGTGATGTGAACGTCGCCGTAGAGGTCGCCGATCTTTAGCGGCGGCGGCGGCGGCGTCGGCCGCGCCAGCACCGTGCCGGTGATCGTCAGGGTTATCGGCGACAGCGGGGCGCTGTAGCCGGTGGCGTTGGAGTCCGTCGGCGACACCGTGACGGTCTCGGTAAACGTGCCGACGCTGTCGGTCTTCAACTCCACCACCGGCGCGGTATCGGCGGACCCGGCGCCGATCGGCGTGAACGGCGAGAGGCCGCTGTTGACGAACTCATTGGAGCCGCTGAACGCGAAGCTGCCGGACAGCAGGTCGGAAGGGACGATGCCGTTGTTCAGCACGCCATAGCCGGCCTCGAGCGGCGTACCGTACTGATAAACCGTGCCGAGGTTCAGCACGTAGGCGGTGCCGCCGCCGGACAGGTTGCCGTTGCCGGACACGCCCTCGATCAGCGGCTGCGCCGGGTTGCCGGCGGCCGGGCCGGTATTGAGGATCTGGGTCTGCGCCAGCGGCGCGAAGACGGTCTCCCCGCCTTTCGGCGAAATCACCACTTGCAGGTTCTCGTACGGCGCGCTGGCCAGGACATTCGCCGGGACCGCGACGGTGAACACCGCGCTGGTCTGGCCGGCGGCGATCGTGACCGTGCCGCTCGGCAGCGTGCCGCCGAAATCGGCCGCGGTCAGGAATCCCGCGCCCGGAGCGGTGACGCGGTAGTCGATCGTCGTGTCGTTCGCCTCAGCGCTGGTCAGGTAGACGGTAAAGCCGACCGCCCTCGGACCGAAGGTCGATTCGACGACGCTGACGGCGTTGGCTTCGACGCCAACATTCGCGGCCACCGGCGGCGGGGCCGTCGGCGTGGTCGTCGTGGTGGTGCCGGTGCCTTCCTGCTGCTGCACGTTGGCGCTGGCGCTCAACGCGTTCGGATCGCCGGTGAACAGGTAGTCGATGATCGCTGCCTGCAGCAGGTTCGGGTCGGTTATGCCCGCCGCCTTCGCCGCTGCTTCCGCCTGGGCCACCGCGTCGGCCGGCAGGTTGCCGAGGCCGATCTGGTTGTACGGGAAGTTCGGGTCGGTGAACGAAGCGGAGTTCTGGCCGGCGCTGTAATCCATCAGCGACGTGGCGTCGGTCACCCGCCAGGCGTTGGCGTACTGGCCATACAGCTCGGCATAGGTCGTCGGCTGCGCCAGCACCGTGCCGTCAGGCAGCGTCAGGTCGTTGGCAGCGTCGCCGCTATCGGTGCCCAGCAGGCCCTGGACATTGCCCGCATCGCTGCCGGGCAGCGAAACCGTGGCGTTGATGTAGGACCCGTTGTTGGTGACATCCAGCTCCTCGCCGGTGTTCCACAGCAGGCGGTAGCTGTTGGCCGACACTTGCTCCAGCGTGCCGCCGGCGAAGTTGACCACCGGGGACGTCAGGGCGGCGGCGACGCCGTCGATCCAGACGAAGTTGCCGCGGCCGACGCCGAAGGTGACGCGGTCGGAGCCGATTTCCGCGGCGATCTCGGTGTTGACGCTGACCGAGGAGCCGGTGGACCAGGGCTGCATGCGCGCCTGGATGTCGAACGTGTCGCCGGCGACGGTCGATTGCGACAGGACAAACTCGCCCGCGCCCTGGAAGTTGTAATACAGGCCGTCGAACGTGGTCAGGTGAACGTCGCCCCAGGCATAGCCGACGTGATTCGGCGGCGTCGGCAGCGGAGCCGCGACCACCGTGCCGGTGATCGTGACGATTTCCGGCGCCAGCACTTCGGAGAAGCCGCTCGGGTTGTAGCCGGTCGGGGTCAGCGTCACCGTTTCGGTGAACACGCCGACGGTGCCGGTGGACAGCACGACGATCGGCGCGCCATCGACCTGCTGCGCGGCCAGGCCCTGGAACGGTCCGAACCCGGCGTTTAGGAACTGCGACGCGCCGCTGACCGAGAACTGGCCAGCGAGCAGGTCCGACGTGCCCAGCACGTCGTTGTAAACCCCGAGATCGGCTCCCAGCGGCGTCGCGTACTGCGCCACCGCGCCGAGATTCAGAACATAGTGCGAAGCCACGCCCGTGGGCGTCAGCGTGCCGTTGCCGCTGAGCTCCTCGATCGCCGCTACGGCGTGCTGATCGACGCTGATCGACGCCTGGACGTAGGCAAGGCCGAGATTGGTGGTGCCGTGCGTATCGATGCCGCTGCCGTCGCTCGTCAGTTGGACGGTGACGAGGCCGGCATAGGTGCCAAGGTTGGCGGTCGAGAACGACGCGGTCAGCGCGGTGTAGTCACTCTGCCCCGGCGCGACGACGGTCGAACCGGAGGCGGCGGTGACATAGGTGCCGAAGTTAACGATCGAGGCGTCCAGGTTCTCGGCGTAGCCGTTGGTCGGCGCGGTGTTGCTGACGGTGATCGTCTCCGTCGCGCTGCCGGCGCCATCGCCCTGGTGCACATAGATCGGCACCGCGGCCAGGGAGGCGACGGCCGGGCCATAGACCGTGCCGGTAACTTCGACCGTGGCGCTGCCCTCGGCCGCCGTGTTGCCGTTGCCGGCGTCGGAGACATAATTCAGCGTTACATAACCGGTCTTCACGCCCGGCGAGGACGTGTCGATCCCGGCGTACAGCGCGGAGTCGCTGGTCGCACCCGCCGCCAGATCGGCGATCGAACCGGCGGCGGTCGCCTGGCCGGACGAGACATAGGAGGAGACGTCCAGACCGGCCGAACCGGCGGACGCCGCATTGCTGATGCCGAGCGCGGTCGAGGCGACATCGCCCTGGTAGAACGTGCCGAGGTCGATCGGGCCGGCGGTGTTCAGCAGGCCGGCCGCGGCGGCGATCACCGTTTCGGTCACCGTGATCGTCTGCGACGGCAGGATCGCCGAGTAGCCGGTGACGTTCTGGTCCACCGGATGGATGACGATGGTCTCGGTCTGCACGCCAGGCTGGCTGCTGTTGGTCTGCAGCACGAGGCCTTGGTAGCTCGCGCCCGCGGACAGCGGCGTCAGCGGCTGGTCGCCATAGACCGTGAAGCCGGTGCCGCTGTCACTGATCGTGCCGGCCAGCAAGTCGGACGGCGCCAGCGCCACGTTGCTGAAATTGAAGCGATCCTGCAGCGAGCCCTGGCCCGCCACCAGCGTGCCGAGATCGAGCGTGTAGACGCCGTTGCTGCCGGAGAAGGTGCCGGCGCCGGACAGCAGCGTAAGCTGCGGGATCGCCGGATTGCCCGCCACCGGCTGGTAGTTGTCCACCTCGGTCTGCGCGGTGCGGCCGAACACCGGGTCGCCGTTGGTCGAGCCGATGGTCACCTGGAGGTTGCCGGAGGGTTGATCCCCCAGCACGCCGTCCGGCAGGGTGACGGTGAAGTTGGCGCTGGTCTGGCCGGCATGGATCACCACGAAGCCCGACGGCAGGGTGCCGCCGAACGCGGCGGCGCCCAGGAACGTGGCGTCAGGCGCGGTGACCGCCCAATCGATCACCGTGTCGGTGCCGGTCGCGCTGGTCAGGTAGGCGGTATAGGTGACGGTCGTCGGGCCGCCCGCGGTCTCGGTGACATTGGCCGCGGCGGCGCTGACGCCGAGCGCCGGGACGGGCGGCGGCGGCGTGTTGATGACCGCCGCCTGGGTGACGACGCCGGTCTGGTTGATGTTCAGGTCGTTCAGCAGCGCCGTCGGGTCGCCGGTCACCAGCAGGTCGACGATCGCCGCCTGCTGCTGGTTCGGATCGGTTATGCCGGCCTGGATGACCTCCTGCTGCGCAACCTGAAGGATGGCCGCCGGCAGGTTGTTCACGTTGACCGAGTCGGCGGGGAAGTTCTTGTCGGTGTAGGTCCCCGTGGTCTGGCCCGCCAGGTAGTCCATCAGCGACGTGGCGCCGGTCACCCGCCAGGCGTTGGCGTAGGCGCCATACAGCGTGGCGGAGTCCATCGGCTGCGCCAGCACGGTGCCGTCCGCCAACTGGAAGTCGTTGGCCTGGCCGGTGTCGCTGCCTCACAGGCCCTGGATCGAGCCGGGCATGTCGCTTCGCGCCAGGGTCAGGCTGGTGTTTATGTAGGTGCCGCCGAGCGTGACGCTCATGGACTCGCCGGAGCCCCAGGTGACCTGGACGTTGGTGGCGGACACGGTGGGTGTCGTCCAGTCGTCGCCCGCCGGCCCTTGCCAGGTGTCCGTCCCGCTGGCCGCCGGGATCAGCGTGACCTGTGACTGCCACGTATAGCCGTTATATGGCGTGCTGCCGGCGAAGGAGCTGACGGCGAACGTGTCTCCCGCATAATCACCGGACACGGCGCCCGGCCATAGAATATTGCTGCCGCCATCCAGCAGCGTGAGCACGCCCGCATCCCATGTGGCGCTGACCGCATCGCCAATGCTCGACCGGTTGAGCGCATCGCCCGCCTGGAAAACCGAGATCGTGGTAGCGAAGGAAGACGGCACCTCGATGTCGAGGCTGCCGGTCGCATCCAGGAAAGTAACGGTCTGCGACGCATCAACACTGGCTTGCAACACGACAAGCCCGTGCTGTCCGATCGTGATGCCGCCGGTGCCTGCCCCGCCGCCGATGGAGGCATCGACCCACAGCAGGCCGCCACCGGTGGCGCCCAGCACGCCGTTGTTTGTCAGATAACCCGAGTTCGGCTGCACCGTCAGCCAGTCGTCCGACTGATCTGCTATAATGTTGCCGGCGTTGGCGAGCCCGTCGGCACCGTCATAGTACCAAGGTCAGAAATTCGCGTACGTGTAGATGCCGCCGTAGCCGTCGATCAGCGCGCCCGCATCGACCGTACCGGTCCCGGACGGCGCCATGGGGTCATAAACGTTGCCGCCGAGCAGATCGATGCTCGAGGTGAAGTCGTTATACCCGCTCAGCGCGAGCTGCACGCCGCTCAGCGCGGTGATACCACCGTTTACGCTCGTCCCGCCAGCCAACGTGAGGTCGCCGCCGCCAACCGTCAGCCCTCCGGCGATCGCCACATTAACGATTTGATTGTACGGGTTGCCGGTGACCGACAGGTCGCCGCCGATAAGGGTGCCGTTGCTGATCGTGCCCCCGTCCAGTGTCAGATTCCGGAACGTGCCGCTCGTGAGATCGATCGTGCCGCCGCTGTTATCGATGCCGTTTTGCAGCGTCAGCGATCCGCCGCTGCGGTTGATCGCGCCGATATCGCCGGTGGTCAGGCCGTTGCCGTTGAGGTAGATCGAGGCGCCGTTCGCATCGATCGTGCCAGTGTTCTGCCATGTGTAGCCGCTCTGGCCGAGATACAGCGCGCCGCCCTGCGCGGAGATCAGCCCGGCATTGGCGAAGTTGCCATAAAGCTTGATCGTCGCGTCCGTGCCGCCGATCGTGCCGTCGGCGGCGTTGCTCCATTGCGGCCTGTAGCTCTCATAGTAATTGTAGATTGGCGAGCTCTGGATGATCAGCGTCGCGCCGATCCCGGCGGTGATCAGACCGTCGTTGGTGAGATACGGCGGATCGATCGTCAGGGCCTGGCCCGCGACGTCCGCGGCGATGGTGCCCTGGTTGTCTATCGTCCCCGGCTGATAATACGCCCACCACGAATGAGTGGCCCAATAAGTCGCGTCGGAGATGGTTCCGTATCCATCGACCAGAACCCCCGGATCGATCGTTACCGTCCCGGTCGGGCTGGAGGTCAGTTCGAGCGTGCTGTTCGCCAGGACCACGCTGGCCGTCAGGTCCGTCGATCCCTGCCACTCTATTGCGCCGCCCGCTATCGCGCTGACCGTGCCGGGTGCGGCGCCGCCCGCACCCGGCACCGTGCTGCCGCCGCCCAGCGTCAGATAGGCGCCGTTCACCGTCAGGCCGCTGAGCACGGTGACACCTTCGAAGGTGCCGCTTTGAGTGAGGCCCTGGCCGCCGTCGGTGATCGTGCCGCCCAGGATCGTGCTGAAGTTCAGCCCGCCCCAGACCGAGCCTGCGCCGAGGTCCAGCGTCTCACCGGTGTTGTCCAGGACGCCATCCAAAATCAGCGAGCCGCCGCCGCTGAGACTGATGCCGTTGAGCCCTTGCAGCGTCGCGCCGCTCGCGATCTCCAGCGTCCCGCCGCTGACGGTGATGCTGCCCGTGTTGTCGAACGTCGCGCCGCTGGCGACGTCCAGAACCCCGCCGCTGACGCTGATGCTGCCGGTGTTGTCGAGGGTCGTGCCGCTGACGATCCCCAGCAAGCCGCCGCTGATATCGATGCTGCCGGTGTTGTCGAAAGTACCATAGTATACGTACAAACCACCGGCGCTGACATTGATCGTGCCGGCGTTGATCAGCGTATCGCCGCTGTCGTTGGCATAGAACGCCCACTCCTGCAGCCCGAGGTAGTCGCTGCCTCCATTCACATCGATGGTGAAGCCATTGCCCAAGGTCAGCGTGTTGCCGCTGTCATTACCGCTACCGGACGTGAGGGAGTTCGCGTAACTGCCGCCGAAGTTCAGCGTCGCGTTGTCAAGCGTCTCGCTGTCCAGTATCGAGACACCGCTGTAACCGGCCGCCGACAGGTCGATGCTGCCCGGACTTGTGCCATCCGCCGCCAGAAGGGTCAGGCCGCCCTCGATGAAAAGCGACTGATAGTTCGATCCCGCCAGCGCCAGTGTGCCCTGGTAGGTGATGCCCGACAGAGTTCCGTTCTGGAACGTCGCGGTCGGCCCGGAACCCTGGATCACCCCGCCGGCGAAGGTGCCGCCGTCCACATATAAGCTGTCCCCGCTGGTCGGGGTGGCCAAAGTCACGGTGCCGCCATCGTTGTTGAAGAGGCCGTTGATCTCCAGCACGCCGGCGCCGCTGACGGTGATGCTGCCCGTGTTGTCGAACGTCGCGCCGCTGGCGACGTCCAGCACCCCGCCGCTGACGCTGATGCCGCCGGTGTTGTCGAGGGTCGTGCCGACGACGACGTCCAGCACACCGCCGCTGATGCCGATGCTGCCGATGTTGTCGAAAGTACCATAGTATACGTACAAACCACCGGCGCTAACATTGATCGTGCCGGCGTTGATCAGCGTATCGCCGCTGTCGTTGGCATAGAACGCCCACTCCTGCTGCCCGAGGTAGCCGCTGCCGCCGCTCACATCGATGGTGAAGCCATTGCCCAAGGTCAGCGTGTTGCCGCTGTCGTTGCCGGTGCCGGACGTCAGCGAGTTGCTGTAGCCGGCGAGGTTCAGCGTCGCATTGTCAAGCGTCTCGCTGTCCAGTATCGAGATACCGCTGTAACCGGCCGCCGACAGGTCGATGCTGCCCGGACTTGTGCCATCCGCCGCCAGCAGGGTCAGGCCGCCCTCGATGAAAAGCGACTGATAGTTGCCGGTCAGGACCAGCGGCCCGAGGTAGGTCGCGCCGGTGAGCGTCGTGCCGCTCACGACCGCCGGCGATGCCGCATCCGGTATCACGCCGGCGCTGATGGTGCTGATGGAGAGCGCCGTCGCTGGTAGCGATGGCGCGACCGCATCGGCATCGATCAGGGCGGGATCACCTGCACTGATCGACAGGACCTCGGTGCCGGCACCGGAGGAGCTTATCACCGGACCGACGGTGAGTACGGGCGCGATCAGCACGCTGTCGATGCCGGCCACGTCGCCGCCGCCGGACTCGTCGCCTGCGCTTGTCGAAATGCCTGAGGTTTCGGACAGCCCGCTGAGTGGCGACGTGCTGGACATGACTCAATCTCCCCGAATGCGAAACATTGTAAACAGGAATTTGATTCACACAAGCTCTTATTGCATTTCTGAGTTCTTTAAGCGAACTTTTGTTTTATCGGAACGTGTAGGTCGGGTGAACGCGCCACGGTTTTTCTCCCTTTGTCCCGGAAATTGAGACTGGCCTCGCCCGTAAGCGGACCAGCCCCTCCAGCTCAGCGCTAATTGAAATGTTTCCGGATGAGGATCTCTCCCGAAGACGCGGGAAGAACTGTTGGCAAGAACTACTTGTGGTTTAATGCGGGCGATTTGCATCAATATCCGCCGCAACCGGCCGCCGATCGCGCACCGAAACATCCGGCCATGGCCGGCAGACCGCCGCAAACCCCTCCCCCGATCCGCCGTCGAGGATCTGTATTGGCATCCGAATGGCAGTGAGGACATCGCTCCCGCGGCCACCTGAACAGACGCTGTCCCGGTTGATGCGGCGAGGCGCGCTCCGCTCGCCAACCCTGGCGGCACGCCGTCCGGCCTCGAGACGTTGAAACAACCCCGGGCGGCGGTATCGTCTGTTTTTGAATAGTTCGTTACTTCGTGAGCGATGAATCGAACTTGCCACGCGGCCGACCGGTCGATGCGGTCCGGCTATCAAATTTGCAATTTCATTGTTTGATAGCAATGTCAGTCGAGGTTTGCCCGGCGGGCCGGCAGAAGCCCGCTGCGAATGGAACATTCCCGCCATCCGACACGCCTTCAGCCGTGCCGATCATCTTGTTTGCGGAGCGGCGAACCGCCCGGGCCGGGGCGCGGGGCATAGCGGCCTCCTGCCGCCCCGGAAGGTCGGTCGCCGGACGCGCGCACCGCCGCCGCCGCTCAACCCCGGCCTCCATCAAGCTGTAGACAACCGCGGCGCGAACGATCAAAGTGCGGGAATGCGCATTCCCGTCCTTCTTATCGCCTCGCTCGGCTTGGCAGCCTGCTCGGCCGATCCCAAATCCCTGGGCATCACCGGTCCCGGGCCGCAGATCGTGCCCGCGCCGCCGTCAGCCGATATGGATTCCGGAACCGGAACGCCCGGCGTGTCCACGACCGGGTCGTACTACGGGCCGAGCGTCGGGCCGATCAAAAGCAACAGCGGGTTCTACGGCTACAACTGAGGCGGCGGGGAGCCGGCATCCGGCCCCCGCCTGACGTCAGGCCGACAGCGCCGCCGGCTCGGTGCGTTCGCGCTTCACCAGCAGCTTGTTCAGCGCGTGGATATAGGCCCGCGCCGAGGCGACGATCGTGTCGGAATCGGCGCCCTGGCCATCGACCATCTTGCCGTTCTCCTCCAGCCGGACCGTGGTCTTCGCCTGTGCGTCCGTCCCCTCGGTCACCGCGCCCACCGAGAACAGCACCAGATCGGCCGTGTGCGGGAAAATTTCACGGATCGCGTTGAACGTGGCGTCCACCGGCCCATTGCCGGATGACTTCGCCGCCTTTACCGCGCCATCGACTTCCAGCTCCAGCTCCGCCCGCGCCGGGCCCTTCGACCCGGCATGTAGGTCCAGCGAGACGAACCGGATGCGCTCGTGGTCGCGCATCACCTCATCGTCCACCAGCGCTACGATGTCCTCGTCGAACACCACCTTCTTGCGATCGGCCAGGTCCTTGAAGCGGCGGAACGCGTCGTTCAGCTTGTTGTCACCGATATGGTACCCCAGCGTCTGAAGCTTGTCCCGGAACGCGGCGCGGCCGGAGTGCTTGCCCATCACCAGGCTGGATTTCTGCCAGCCGACGCTTTCCGGCAGCATGATCTCGTACGTGCCGGCATGCTTCAGCACGCCGTCCTGGTGGATGCCCGCCTCATGCGCGAAGGCGTTGCGGCCGACGATTGCCTTGTTCGGCTGCACGTCAAAGCCGGTGATCGCCGCCAGCATCTTCGAGACGCGCAGGATGTTCGGCGTCTTGATGTTGTTGTTGAACGGCACCGCGTCGTGGCGGGTGCGGATCGCCATCACCGCTTCCTCCAGTGACGCGTTGCCGGCCCGCTCGCCGATGCCGTTGATCGTGGCTTCGATCTGGCGCACGCCGCCCCGGATGGCGGCCAGTGTGTTGGCGACGGCCAGCCCCAGGTCGTTGTGGTTATGCGTGGACAGGATGACCGTGTCTGCGCCCGGGACGCGGGTGCGCACCATGGTGAAGATGCGCTCCATGTCCTCCGGCAGGGCGTAGCCGACGGTGTCGGGGATGTTGATCGTCGTCGCGCCGGCCTTGATCGCGGCCTCCACGCAGCGGCACAGGAAGTCCGGTTCGGTGCGGGTGCCGTCCTCGGCGGACCATTCCACGTCGTCGGTGAACGACCGCGCCAGGGTGACGCTGGTGGTCACCGCCTCCAGCACTTCGTCCGGCTCCATCCGCAGCTTGTACTTCATGTGCAGCGGGCTGGTGGAGATGAAACTGTGGATGCGCTTGCGCTTCGCCGCGCGCACCGCGTCGCCGGCGCGGGAGATGTCTTCGCGGCCGGAGCGGGCCAGGCCGCAGATCACCGGGCTGTCGTCGCGCTGGCCGACGGATTCGGCGATCGCCTTGACGCTTTCGTAGTCGCCGGGGGAAGCGATCGGGAAACCCGCCTCCATCACGTCAACGCCGAGGTCGGTCAGCGCCTCCGCCATGCGGATCTTCTCCTCCAGGTTCATGGAGAAGCCGGGCGATTGCTCGCCGTCGCGCAGGGTGGTGTCGAAAATGATGATGCGGTTGTCGTCCAGCTTGCCGAAACTGGGATGATCGATGCTCATGGGGCGGGTCCTCGGGGGGATGGATTCGACTATAGGCTCAGGGGTCCCCCTGAGCGAAGCCGGCGTTCAGCAACCCGGCGTAACGCTCAGGGGCTGATAAGTCGAAGGAGGAGGCCGGTCAGGCGCGCGGGACCGGACGCGCGGGCGTCGGGCAATGGGCCTGAAATGGTCATGGGCGCGGACATCAACCTAACCATAGCGGCGAGGCCCGGACATCGCAACAGGGTATTCGCGGCCCGCGGCCGGGCGCCGTCAAAGATGATGACCGGCCGCCATCCGGCGTTGCCGAATCGTGGCATAGTCATAAAACGTTAAGAAAAAATCGGAGAAGTCGGGATTTGACGAATCATCTGCTGATCGCCGGCACCGGCAGGGCCGGAACGAGCTTTCTCGTCCGCTATCTGACCGAACTCGGTCTCGACACCAATTTGTCGCGGGCGGGCGCCTCCGCCGTCTGGGACGACAGGGCGAACGCGGGGCTTGAGGACCTGCCGCTGCCGGGCGGGGAAGCCCTGCCTTACGTCATCAAGTCGCCCTGGACCTGGGAACTCGTCGACGAACTGCTCACGCGTTCCGACATCCGGCTCGATGCGGTTGTCATACCGATGCGCGACCTGACCGAAGCCGCGGCGAGCCGCTGCATCCTCGAACTCCAGGCGCAGCACGAACGCTTCCCCTGGATGGCGGAGCTTGAGCGGACCTGGGAGCATGTCGGCCACACGCCCGGCGGGATGGTGTTCTCCACCAGCCCGGTCGATCAGGCGCGCCTGCTCGCCGTCGGCCTGCATCACCTGCTGGAGCGCCTGGTCAAGGCCGACATCCCGCTGGTTTTCCTGGCCTTCCCTCGGTTGATCGAGGATCCGGCGTATCTCTACCGCAAGCTCCAGCCGGTACTGCCGGAAACGATTTCGCTCGAAGCCGGTCTGGCGGCGCATCGGTCGACGGCCGATCCATCCAAGGTCCGGGTCGGGGGGGAGACCGAAGCCGGCGCTGCCCCCGGCTTCAGCCTGTCCGGCCCGACCCATGCGCAACTGGACCGGGCCGCGCTGCAACGCCTGCTGGCCGAAGCGCGCCGAGACAGCGCCGCAGCCGGGGAACGCCTGAGGGACGCGACACAGCAGGCTCAGGGCTTCGCAGCGGAAACCCTGCGGCTCACCGAGGCGCTTTGTGCAACCCGGCGCGAGATCGATTGCCTGATCCTGGACAGAAACGGCGGCGCCGAAGCGCTCGAAGCCGCCAGACTGGAGATCGGCTGCCTCTGCCGGGACAGGGACTGCCTGACCGGGGCGCTTGAAACGGCGCAGGCCGAGTTGCTGGCCATGACGGCACAGCGCGACGGGGCGCTGACCAGCCTGGAGGCCGAAGGTGGCATGATCGCATCGCTGAGCGGGCGCCTCGCCGCCATCGAAGCCAGCACCACATGGCGCGTTGCGCTGATGCTTCAGGCCTTCGCCCGCCGCTTGCCCTGGGCGGTTCCGCTGGGGCGGCGGATCGTGCGCGGCAAGCGGTTTTGGCCTTTCACACGCAGGCGTGTAGAAGCGGCGCATGCCACGATCCTCACGCCCCGTATTCCCGCCGCCCACGCTGATCGCAACGACGACCGAGCTGACGGCCTTCTGCCAGCGCATGCACGCCGAAGCGTTCATCACCGTTGACACCGAGTTCATGCGCGAACGCACTTACTGGCCGGAGCTTTGCCTGGTGCAGATCGCCGGTGAGAAGGAGGTCGCGGTCATCGACGCCGAGGCCGACGGGATCGACCTTGCCCCGCTCGGAGTTCTGTTCGCCGATGCGGCGGTGCCGAAGGTGTTTCACGCGGCACGTCAGGACCTGGAGATCTTCGTGCTGCGCTACGGCGCGGTGCCGAACCCGCTGTTCGATACCCAGGTCGCCGCCATGGTCGCCGGATTCGGCGATCAGGTCGGCTACGACGCGCTGGTCTCGGCGCTGACCGGGGGGCACATCGACAAGGCGCATCGTTTCAGCGACTGGTCGGTGCGGCCGCTGTCCGATGCGCAGGTGACCTATGCCGCAGCCGACGTCACATGGCTGCGGGAGGTGTATCTGCGGCTGAAGCAGCGGCTGGAGCAGGACGGGCGGCTGAGCTGGGTGGCCGAGGAGATGGCGATCCTCAACAACCCCGACACCTACCGCACCGATCCGGAGACGGCGTGGGAGAGGCTGCGGCCGCGCTCCACCAACAAGCGGTTCCTGCATGTGCTGAAGGAGACCGCAGCCTGGCGGGAACGCGAGGCGCAGCGGGTCAACATCCCGCGCCAGCGGCTGATCAAGGACGAGGCGCTGCTGGAGATCGCCGCCACGGCGCCGGCGAACCCCGAGGCCCTGGCGCGTGTGCGCGGTGTCACCCGCGGCTTCGCCGAGGGGCGTTCCGGTACGTCGCTGCTGGAGGTTTTGGCCGCGGCGAAGCGGGTGCCCGATGGCGAGCTGGCCCCGGCGCCGCAGCAGCGGGACAGCAACCGGCCCTCCGCCGCGCTGGTGGCGCTGCTGAAGGTGCTGCTGGCGGCGAAATCCGAACAGCACCACGTCGCGCCGCGACTGGTGGCAAGCTCGGATGATATCGATCGCCTGGCGCTGGAGGAGGCTCCGGATGTCCCGTCATTGAATGGCTGGCGGCGAGAGGTGTTCGGGACGGATGCGCTGCTGCTGAAGCAGGGACGGATCGCTCTCGGGGTAGACGGACGAAAGGTGAAGCTGATCCCGGTGTGAGGCAGAAAAACGAACACACGCCGGCGAACGACGACACGGATAGACCGCTTCGATATCGCCATGGTCAGACCGGCGACGACGTATCGAAGGATACCGCCTCCCAAAAATACATCATCGCAATGAAAACGCTTCGGCTCGGCATCGAGCATGCTCTTAGCCCGACTTCGCGGATTCGACCCCGAAAACCCTGGGTTTGGTCCGCACGCGGTTCGATAAATATCTGAGAAGGCACGACTATATTGGACCTCCACCGCTGAAAACGGCTGTAGTGAAGACCTTCCCCCTTTCACAGCGACGGAGGGGGATGCGATGGTGAGCACGCCGCTTTCATCACAGACGAAGGTCTGGTGCGGCAACGGCGGCAAAAAGCCCAGGCGACAAGGCTTCGTGGACGTCGGACACGAAATGACCCTGCCCCCCTGTAGTGAAGACTTTTTCGTCCATCTCATTGATAAACAATGACCGGCCCCCTCCAAAAACCGCCAATCCGCGAAGAGGGGTTAGCCAAACGAAGGGTAACGGCGAAAGCGAAGAGAAAATGGCTGATTTGGTCGATGACATTCGCCCCTTTCCGGCAGAGGCGCTGCCTCGACGGTTCTCGCGCTCGCCGTTCATCTGCCGAAGGTCATGGCAAACACCAGCCTCCAGTCTAAGGTTGTAGTGTTCGGTCAGGATTGGCAGGCTCAGAATCGATATGGATCAACGCCGAGGATGGGCAGGGCGGAGACGGTGCCGATCCTCGGCCGGTGATGCCGAGTGCGAAATGCCGAAGCCTGAACAGTCCATATCCGTTTCGACTACGGGTCGACTGGCTGGCGCGACGAACTGCGGCGGGCACCGCGGACGATACGACGCCACTGGCGCCGCTGCCAACACCGCATTGACCATCCGGGTGCGATTCGAGGTTGTGCGGTGTAAGCTACGCGCACTTCGGATTATTGGGGGGGCGCGGATGACGGGTTCGGATATGGGCGACGAAGCGTTGGTCGCCTTTCTGCGGGAGCACCCGGGTATCCGGGCCTGCGTAGCGTCGATGGCCCGCGCGGTGGAGAATGCGGACGGCGAACTCGGCGAAGCGGACGCGGCGGAGGAACGGCTGGTCGAAGGCATGCGGCATATGGGCCTGGCTGCGCTGCAAGGCTGGGCTGACAAGCGCGTGGCCGCGGCGGAGCGCGACATTCGCCGGCAGCCGTCGATACGGCGCCAGGGTAAAAAAAACTCCGCTGGCACACCAAATTCGGCGACGTAGAGGTCTTGGAGCCGCAGTACCGGTCGGGGACGGCGCGCGTGCGCCCGTTCGTCCTCGGAGCGAAAGTCAACCCGCTGGGCTGCTCGCGCCCCCTGCAACGGGCGATCGTGGACTTCGCCGCTGACCAGCCGTTCGCGCAAGCCCGCAACAAGCTGCTGGAGCACTACGGCATCGGGATCGGCGAGAGCACGATCCAACGGATCACGCTCGGCCATGCCGAAGCGATGTTCGAAGCGGGCCGCGCCGGTGTCGCGTATCCGGACGGGCCGGGCGTATCCCAACCCATCGTTGTCGAGACCGACGGCGGCATGGTTCCGACCGTCGCGCCGAACCCGGCGGCGACGGACAAACGCAAGGGCAAGACGCTGTCCTGGCGCGAGGCCAAGCTTTCGCTGGCGCATGTCCAAGGAAGCGTGACGCCGGTCTACGCCGGCTCGATCGAAGGCGGTGTCGAGGCCGCGGGACGGCAGTTGCTGGCCTGCGCGGTCCGCGCCGGGTTCGGGACGCGCTCGCAGGTGCACGCGGTCGGCGACGGCGCAGCGTGGATCGTCGGTCAGGTCGAGGCGCAATTCGGCGGGCAGGCCCGCTATCTGATCGATTTCTACCATGTTTGCGAATACCTGAGTGCCGCCGCCAGCGGCATCGCGCCCGACGCCGCGGTTCGGCAAGCCTGGATCGAGACGCAAAAGGCGGCGCTCAAAACCGGCCGCCTTGATGCGGTGTTGCAGGCGCTGGCGGCGCATTGCGAAGCGCCGGAGGTCGAGGACGGGTGCGCGCCGGTGCGTTGCTGCCATCGCTATTTGAGTGGGCGGAAAGCCCAACTCGATTATGCCCGGGCTTTGGCGGACGGCCTGCCGATCGGCTCGGGCGAGATCGAGAGCGCGCATCGTTATGTCGCGCAACAACGCCTGAAACGGCCCGGCGCCTGGTGGCGGGTCGAGAACGCGGCGTTCATGCTTGCGTTGCGCATCGTGCGGATCAACGGCGACTGGGAAGCCTATTGGCGGGACCTCGCGCGAAATGCCGCCGCCAACGACAATTCTTCTCGAAGAACGGGTAAGCGGATCGCATGAACGCTCAACTTTGGATCACACCCTTGACCATCCTCCCCAGCCGATCGGCCCTCCGCGCATGATCGTCCATCAGTCGGAAGGGCACACAGTGGTCCGCCCAACCCGTCGGTAGCAACGGCTGAGTCCAAATCATAAGACAATTCATCTAATTTCTTTGATTTGATGCATAATATTTAAACGCCTACACCGCATCCCGGATGCAAGCCCGAACCAGAATGGATCGTGCGACGAACCCGCTAGGCGCCACGTGATCCCGCTACTGAACGGACAATAACACCATGTTGAAGAAACTCTTGTTGGTTTCCGCGCTGTCGTGCGGCGCGTTGCTGGCCGGCTTCATTACCCCTGCCAAAGCCGACCTGATCATCAACGGCACATTCTCCGACCCGAGTCTGCCCGTTGGCACCTGGAGCGATTTCGCCAGCATCACTGGCTGGACCGTCAACCAGGATGCGATCGAGATCGATAGCAGCCAGGTGGTGATGTCTTCGCCTTACAAAGGTGAAGCTCAAAGCCTCGAAGTCGATGCCAACAAATTCGACACGGTGTCTCAAACGGTGAACGGCCTTACGATCGGGGCGAAGTATCTGCTCACCTGGGGCTATGGCGACCGCATCGGATCGGGTCCACAGCAGCTTGTTGTCTCCTTCGGAGGTAGCTACGTCACAACCGACTTCGGTACCGGGAGCGGCGATTGGACGGCGAACAGCTTCGTCGTGACGGCGACTTCGACGTCCGAAGTTCTGAGCTTCGCTGCGACCGACACGGCCGCGACAGGGGGGAACCCAAGTGTCGGCAACGAAATCGCGGATGTGTCGTTGGTTGCAGCCCCCGAACCAGCCTCCCTCGCCCTTCTCGGCTCCAGCCTGCTCGGCCTCGGGCTGATCCGTCGCCGTCGCGCCTGACCGGGGTATTGCATAACTTTATGCGGTGGAAAGGGCCGCTTCCGCGACCGGGCGGCCGAACCGGGCCCGGCATCGCGTGCGCTGCCGGGCGCCCCCCCGCGCCACGGTCAGGCGCCGACCCTCACGCATTTTCCCCGATAAAACCCGCATACGTCTTCGCCAGTTCGGGCACCGCCGCCTCATAGAACCGCTTGCCCTTCTCCGGCGTGGCCAGACCCGGGTTCGATCCGATCCGGCCGTCCGGAAAGCGCCGCCGGTAATCCGCCGGGCCGTGGAACCGTCCCGACGGCGCGCGCGGCGGATCGAGCGCGGCCTGCTTGATCGACTCCGGAAACGCGAACTGCGTCAGCGCCACCTCGCTGGCGGTCGCATGGCTGCCCTCGTCATCGCCGAACACCTCCTTGCCGAGTTCGTGCATCACCTTGCCGTCCCACCAGTTCGCCAGCCGGCAGCGAAGTTCCTGATCCAGTGCGGTTCCCAGCGCGCCCTCGTAGGCGGCGTAGATTTCAGAAAACGCCGCCTGCACCGTGGCGATGTTCCCGCCATGACCGTTGATGAAGAAAAACCGCCGGAAGCCATGCCGGGCGAGCGACAGCACATAGTCATGGATCACGGCGATCAGCGTGGAGGGCCGCACGGTCATCGACCCGGCGAATCCCATGTGATGGACGGCAATGCCAACCCCGATGGTGGGGCCGACCATGGCGGAGGTTGCATCGCCGACACCGCGGGCGATGACCTCGGCGCACAGCGCGTCGGTGCCAATCAACCCGTTGGGGCCGTGCTGCTCGGTTGAGCCGATCGGCAGGATAATGCCGTTGGAGTGCCGGAGGTAGGTTTCCACCTCCTGCCACGTCTGGTGCTGCAATAGCATGCGGTCTGATGTCCCCGGGCGATGATTGAACGCTGAAAGGTAGACCGGTTCCGCACGGATGGTAATGGCGGCGGCCGGCTGGTCTGGCATTATGGGCGTATGCAGCCGAGTCTCCCAGTCGATCACGACCTGACGAAAAGCCAGCAGATGGCACGGGTCCGGTCCAGGAACACCGAACCCGAGATCCTGGTTCGCCGGGCCTTACATGCGCGCGGCCACCGGTTCCGGCTGCACCGCAAGGACCTGCCCGGCAGGCCGGACATCGTGCTGCCGAAGCACGGCCTGGCGATCCTGGTGCATGGCTGCTTCTGGCATGGCTGCCCGCGCTGCGACCGGGGCCGCCGCCTGCCGAAGACCAACGCCCCGTTCTGGACCGCCAAGCTGGCCGCCAACAGGGAGCGCGACATCCGCTCCATCGCCGCGCTGGAGGCGTCCGGGTGGCGGGTGGCGGTGCTATGGGAATGTGACATCCGCGCGCCCGGCCGATTGGACGGGCTGCTCACCGCCTGTCTGACATCCGGCGCCTGAATGCCACAACGCTGGACCGTAGCGGACTTGTTTTCGTGCGGTGGCGGCGCCAGCGCCGGCTTCGCCCGCCGTCCGGAGTTCCGCATCGCCGCCGCGGTCGATCTGGAACTGGCGAAGCCGTCCGGCGGGCGGGGCGCGTCGGACTGCAACGCCACCTACCAGGCCAATCACGCGGTGGTTCCGATGAACCGGGACATGATGACCCTGGACCCGGCGGAGTTTGCCGAGGCCGCCGGGCTGACCCCGGGGCAATTGACGGTGATGATCTCCTGCGCCCCCTGCACGCATCTGTCCCGCGCCAACCCGCACAACCATCTGGCGGACCGCCCGGAGAACTCCCTGATCGGCCGCAGCGGGACGTTCGCCGCGCATCTGCTGCCGGAGATTTTCCTGATGGAGAATGCCCGCGAGTTGATCATGGGCAACTACCGGCACCACCACGCCGCTCTGGTCGAGGTGCTGCAACAGGCCGGCTACCACGTCCGTTCCGGCATTCACTTTCTCGACCGCTTCGGCCTGCCGCAGGTTCGGGAACGCGCACTGGTGGTGGCCTCGCGCATTGGCGAAGCCCGGACGCTGGAGGATCTGTGGCAGGGATGGCGCGTCCGGCCGGAGGCGACCACGGTGCGCGCCGCGCTGCGGCGGCTGGCGGAGTGGAAAGACGAACACCCGGACGATCCCGAAGGCGATGCTGTTCCGGGAATGGGGCAAGCGGTCCGCACCCGTCTGGCCGCCACTCCGCGCGACGGCGGCGGCTGGGTCGACGTGGCGAGGGACCCGAAGACAAGAAAGCTGCTAACAAGGGATTGCCTGCGGCGGTGGAACGCCGGGGATCTGGGTTCGCATCCCGACGTCTACGGCCGGATGGCGCTTGATAAGCCCGCGCCGACGATCAAGCGCGAATGCGGCCATGTCGGTAACGGCCGCTACGCCCATCCCGCGGCCGATCGGCTGTTGACGGTGCGGGAGATGGCGACGCTGCAGGGTTTCCCGTTCGATTACCGCTTCCCGGCGCGCGCGGTCACCAACCGCTACCGCCACATCGGCGACGCGGTGCCGCCGATGATCGCATTCCAGGTGTCGGCGCTGGTGAAGTGGATGAAGACGGGCATCCAGCCGGAGCCGCCGGATTTTGTGATGCCGGATACGGCGTTGCGGGTGGAGGATGTGGTCCCGGCACAAACCCTCCCGCATCGTCATGGCCCGGCTTGTCCGGGCCACCTGTCGCGGCACGTGCTGGCATAGGTGGCCCGGACAAGCCGGGCCATGACGAGTAGCAATGAGCATAGTCCCGCTTATATAAAACTGCTATACTCCCCCGAGCCAAGCCGCATCGCTTCTATAGCCGCGTAAGCCTATCTCCTCGCCGTCCTGAACGACTTTCCGGCAAGCGATCCCGCATGCCGGCTCAAGGAGTCAAACGGCCATGCTCGATCTGGCTTTCATCGCGACAGGCGCCGCCTTCCTGTTTGTCTGCGTCCTGTACGCCTACGCCTGCGACCATCTGTAGGAGCAAGCGGATGACCCTCGATTACATCCTCGGCGGCGGCGTCACCGTCTTCCTGCTGGCGTATCTGATCTTCGCCCTGATCCGCCCGGAACGCTTCTGAACCCGCCCCAGCTTCGGGAAGTAAAACCATGACAATAAACGGCTGGCTGCAGATCGCATTTTACTGCGTTCTGCTCGTCCTGATCACCGCGCCGCTCGGCGCCTACATGACCCGCGTCTTTGCCGGGCAGAAAACCCCGCTATCTCTGGTGCTCCGTCCCATCGAAAAAGGCCTGTACAAGCTGTCCGGCGTCGATGAGAACGAGGAGCAGCACTGGGTCACCTACGCCATCGCCATGCTGGCGTTCACCTTCGCCGGCTTCATAGTGCTGTATGCGCTGCAACGGCTACAGAATTTCCTGCCGCTGAACCCGCAGCACCTGGATGCGGTGTCGCCGGACCTGGCGTTCAACACCTCGGTCAGCTTCATTACCAACACCAACTGGCAGTCCTACGTGCCGGAAACCACCTTCGGCTACCTGGTGGAGATGGCGGGCCTGACGGTGCACAACTTCCTCAGCGCAGCCACCGGCATCGCCCTGGCGTTGGCCCTGATCCGGGGCTTTACACGGCGCTCGGCCAAGACCGTGGGGAATTTCTGGGTCGATATGACCCGCTGCACGCTGTACATCCTGATGCCGATATGCATCGTCGTCGGGCTGGCGATGGTGTGGCAGGGCGTGCCGGACAACCTGTCCGCGTACACCGACGTCACCACCCTCGAAGGCGGCAAGCAACTGATCGCCCAGGGGCCGGTCGCCTCACAGGAGGTGATCAAGATGCTCGGCACCAACGGCGGCGGCTTCTTCAACGCCAACTCCGCGCACCCGTTCGAGAACCCGACGGCGCTCACCAACCTCATCCAAATCCTGCTGATCTTCTCCATCGGCTCGGCATTAACAAATGTCTTCGGCCGGATGATCGGCGACCAGCGCCAGGGCTGGGCGATCTTCGCCGTGATGGCGGTGCTGTTCCTGGTCGGAACGACGGTCCTTTACTGGTCCGAAGGCGCCGGCAACCCGCTGCTCGCCCACCTGCCCGTCGATCAGTTCGCCGGCAACATGGAGGGCAAGGAAGTCCGCTTCGGCATCGCCAACTCCGCGCTGTTCTCGACGATCACCACCGACGCCTCCTGCGGCGCGGTCAATACCATGCATGACAGCCTGACGCCGCTCGGCGGCATGATCCCGATGATCAACATCATGCTCGGCGAGATCATCTTCGGCGGCGTCGGTTCCGGCCTGTATGGCATGCTGCTCTTCGTCATCGTCGCCATGTTCGTCGCCGGCCTCATGGTCGGCCGCACCCCCGAATACCTCGGCAAGAAGCTGGAGGCGAAGGAGGTGAAAATGGCCATGCTGGCGATCCTCGTGCTGCCGCTGTCGATGCTCGGCTTCACCGCGGTGGCGGTGGTGATCGACCCCGGCACCAGCGCGTTGGCGAATGCCGGCCCGCACGGCTTCTCCGAGGCGCTGTACGCCTACGTCTCCGCCACCGGCAACAACGGCAGCGCGTTCGCCGGGCTGTCCGCCAACGTGCCGTTCTGGAACAGCACGCTGGGACTGGCGATGTTCATCGGCCGCTTCCTGATGATCATCCCGATGCTGGCGATCGCCGGCTCGCTCGCGGCCAAGAAGATCGTGCCGGTTTCGGCCGGGACGTTCCCCACCGATGGGGGCCTGTTCGTCGGACTGGTCGTCGGCGTGATCCTGATCACCGGCGGCCTGACCTTCCTGCCTTCCCTCGCCCTGGGGCCGATCGTCGAGCACCTCTCGATGCATGCCGGCACCACTTTCTGAGGTAGATGCACATGGAAACCCGTTCGCGCGCTGCAAAGTCCAACATGCTGGACACGGCCATCCTGCTGCCGGCTATCGGCCAGGCATTCAGGAAGCTTGACCCCAGGCTGATGATCCGCAATCCGGTGATGTTCGTGGTGGAGGTCGTCTCGCTGCTGACCACGGTCATCCTGATCCAGGACCTGACGACCGGCGGCGCCTACCCCGGCTTCACCCTGCAGATCACCGTCTGGCTGTGGGTCACCATCCTGTTCGCCAACTTCGCCGAAGCCGTGGCGGAAGGCCGCGGCAAGGCGCAGGCGGCGACCCTTCGGAAAGCCCGCACCGACACGATGGCGCACCGGCTGACCGCGACCGGTACCGAGGACGTTGCCGCGCCGCAGCTTCGCCAGGGCGACCTCGTGCTGGTGTCGGCCGGGGAGCTGATCCCGAGCGATGGCGAGGTCATCGAGGGCATCGCCTCGATCGACGAATCCGCCATCACCGGCGAGTCCGCTCCGGTGATCCGCGAAAGCGGCGGCGACCGGTCCGCCGTCACCGGCGGCACAAGGGTGCTCTCGGACTGGATCAAGGTGCGCATCACCGCGGCGCAGGGTTCGACCTTCCTGGATCGCATGATCGCCCTGGTGGAAGGGGCGGAGCGTCAGAAGACTCCGAACGAGATCGCGCTGAACATCCTGCTCGCCGGCCTGACCATCATCTTCGTCTTCGCCGTCGCCACCATCCCGAGCTTCGCGACCTATGCCGGCGGTTCGGTTCCCGTCGTGATCCTGGTGGCGCTGTTCGTGGCGCTGATCCCCACCACCATCGGCGCGCTGCTCTCGGCCATCGGCATCGCCGGCATGGATCGGCTCGTGCGCTTCAACGTCCTGGCCATGTCGGGCCGGGCGGTGGAGGCGGCGGGCGACGTCGATACGCTGCTGCTCGACAAGACCGGCACGATCACGCTCGGCAACCGCCAGGCGACGGAGTTCATCCCGGTCACCGGGGTGACGCCGCAGGAACTGGCCGATGCGGCGCAGTTGTCGTCGCTGCCGGACGAGACCCCGGAAGGCCGCTCCATCGTCGTGCTGGCGAAGGAGAAATACGGCATCCGCGGCCGCGACATGGCACCGCTGGACGCGCATTTCGTGCCGTTTACCGCGCAGACCCGGCTGTCCGGCGTCGATTTCGACCATTCATCCATCCGCAAGGGCGCGGTGGACGCGGTGCTGGCCTGGGTCCGCGGGCCTGCCGGCACCGGCCCCGGTGGCGTCGCGACGGCGTTGCGGCCCGATGCGGCGGTCAAGGAGTTGACGGCGATCGCTGACAGTATCGCCAAGGCCGGCGGCACGCCTCTGGCCGTCGCCCGGGACGGGCGGCTGCTCGGCGTCATCGCCTTGAAGGACATCGTCAAGGGCGGCATCCGCGAGCGCTTCAATGAGCTGCGGCGGATGGGCATCCGCACGGTGATGATCACCGGCGACAACCCTCTTACAGCCGCCGCCATAGCCGCCGAGGCCGGGGTGGACGACTTCCTGGCGCAGGCGACTCCCGAGGCGAAACTCAAGCTGATCCGCGACGAGCAGGCCCAGGGCAAGCTGGTGGCGATGTGCGGCGACGGCACCAACGACGCTCCGGCCTTGGCGCAGGCCGATGTCGGGGTGGCGATGAACACCGGCACGATGGCGGCGCGTGAGGCCGGCAACATGGTCGATCTCGACAGCGACCCGACCAAGCTGATCGAGATCGTCGAGATCGGCAAGCAGTTGCTGATGACGCGCGGCGCGCTGACCACGTTCTCTATCGCTAACGACGTGGCGAAGTATTTCGCGATGATCCCGGCGATGTTCATCGCGTTCTACCCGCAGCTCGAGGCGCTGAACATCATGCACCTGAGCAACCCGCGCAGTGCGATCCTGTCGGCGATCATCTTCAATGCGCTGATCATCGTGGCTTTGATCCCGCTGGCGTTGAAGGGCATCGCCTACCGGCCGATTGGCGCGGCTGCGCTGCTGCGGCGTAACCTGCTGATCTATGGGGTGGGTGGGATTGTGGCGCCGTTCATCGGGATCAAGCTGATCGACCTGGCGGTGACCGGGGTGGGACTGGCCTAAGTTTTGCGCCGCGCTTAGTAAGTAAATGGAAACACAAATGAACACGAATGAACACAAATAGAGAGGATTTCTTTCTGCGCTTATTTGTTTTCATTTGTGTTTCAAATCTCTTAGGGATCTGGCACTATGCTCCAACATATCCGCCCCGCCGTCACGATGATCGTCGCCATGACGATCCTGACCGGCATCGCCTACCCGCTCGCCATGTTCGGCCTGGCGCAGGGGATCTTCCCGCATCAGGCCAACGGCAGCCTGATCGTCCGCGACGGCAAGGTCGTCGGCTCCAGCCTGATCGGGCAGAACTTTACGGGCGAAAACTGGTTCCACGGGCGCCCGTCCGCCACCACCGACACCGATCCGAACGATTCCACCAAGACCGTGCCGGCGCCGTATAACGCCGCCAACTCCGGCGGATCGAACCTTGGCCCGACCTCCAAGGCGCTGGTCGACCGAGTGACCGAGGACGCCGGTAAGCTGGCCGCCGAGAACCCCGGCACGCCGGTGCCGATGGATCTGGTGACGACGTCGGCCAGCGGGCTGGACCCCGACATCTCGCCCGCCGCCGCGCTGTTCCAGGTGCCCCGCGTCGCCACGGCGCGCAATCTGCCGGAGGCGAAAGTTCGGCAACTGGTGCAGGATCACATCACCGGCCGCCTCGCCGGGCTTATCGGCGAGCCGCATGTGAATGTGCTAGAACTGAACCTGGCATTGGATGCACTGGCCCACGGGTGAAAGGAGTCGTCTGATTGCCCCAAAGTCGTCATGGCCCTGCCCCGGCTTGTCCGGGGTATTGTCCGGGCCACCTATGCAAGCACGTGCCGCTACGGGTGGCCCGGTGATCCCCCGGACGAGCCGGGGGAGGGCCATGACGAGGGGCGAGGCAGCCGACTGTGCCCCCAATCGGACCCGCCCCCATGGCTGAAAACCCCGCAGCCGATCGGCGGCCTTCCCCGGACGCGTTGCTGAAGGAAGCGGCGAAAGCAACCCGTGGGCGGCTGAAGATCTTCCTCGGCGCGGCGCCCGGCGTCGGCAAGACCTACGAAATGCTCACCGCCGCCCGCATGCGCCTGAGCGAAAAGGTCGACGTGGTCGTCGGCATCGTCGAAACCCACGGCCGCGCCGAAACCGAAGCCCTGACGCAGGGCCTGGAAATCATCCCCCGCCGCGTCATCCCCTATCGCGGCCACAACCTCACCGAGATGGACATCGACGCCATCCTGGAACGCCGCCCACGCCTGGTGCTGGTGGACGAACTCGCCCACACCAACGCGCCCGGCAGCCGGCATCCCAAGCGATACCTCGACGTCGAGGAACTCCTGGGCGCCGGCATCGACGTCTACACCACGCTGAATATCCAGCATGTTGAAAGCCTGAACGACGTCGTCGCGCAGATCACCCGCGTCCGCGTACGCGAAACCGTCCCCGACTCCGTCATCGAACGCGCCGACGACATCGAGCTGATCGACCTGACCCCGGACGACCTGATCCAGCGGCTGAAGGAGGGCAAGGTCTACGTCCCCGCCCAGGCCGAGCGGGCCATCGGCCACTATTTCGCCCCGGGCAACCTCACCGCGCTGCGCGAACTGGCGCTGCGCCGCACCGCCCAGCGCGTGGACAACCAGATGGTTGACTACATGCGCAGCCACGCGATCGAGGGCCCCTGGCCCGCTGGGGAACGCGTGCTGGTCTGTATCCAGGGCGGCCCCAAGGCGACCGCCACGGTGCGCCACGCCAAGCGGCTGGCCGATCTGATTCATGCGCCGTGGACGGCGATCAGCGTCGAAACCACCCGGGCAAGCCGCGCCTCGGTCGAGCAGGACAGTGTCGTGGACGCGCTGCGGCTGGCCGAGCGGCTGGGCGGCGAGACGGTGCTGATCCCGGGCCAGGACGTAGCCGAATCCATCATCGAATACGCCCGGGCCAACAACGTCACGCACATCATCGTCGGCAAATCCGAGCGGCCGGGCTGGCGGCAATTCCTGCTGGGTTCGGTCACCCAGCGCCTGATCAAGCATGCCGGCGGGATCAACATTCATGTCATCGAGGCGCCCGCCGAGAAGCCGGGTGCGGAGCCCTCCGCGCCCCCGGTCAGGCACAAGCCGTCGGTCGGCATCCGCCCCTTCATCGTCACCACCCTGCTCGTCGCCGCGGCGATCCCCATCGGTATCGGGCTGCACAATTTCCTCAACATCACCAACGTCGCGCTGGTGTTCCTGACGGCGATCCTGATTGGCGCCGTTCTGCATGGCCTCGGGCCGTCGCTGTTCGCCTGCGTGCTGGCGATTCTGGCGTACAACTTCTTCTTCCTGCCGCCGATCTACACGTTCACCATTGCTGATCCGGAAAACGTGGTGGCGTTGTTCTTCTTTGCGGTGGTGGCGATCATCGCCAGCAACCTCGCCGCCCGGGTGCGCGGCCAGGCCCTCGCCGCCCGGCTGCGCGCGCGGGTCACCGACGACCTGTATCAGTTCAGCCGCAAGCTGACCGTCGCGGTGACGCTGGACGACCTGCTCTGGGCGACCGCGCACCAGATCGCGCTGATGCTGAAGGTCCGCGTCGTGCTGCTGCTGCCGGAAGACGACACCGTGACCGTGCGCGCCGGCTTCCCGCCGGAGGACATGCTGGACGACGCGGACCTCGCCGCCGCGAAATGGTGCTGGGAAAAAGACCACATCGCCGGCCGAGGCTCCGATACCTTGCCCGGGGCGAAGTGGCTGTTCCAGCCGCTGCGCACCGGCCGCGGCCCGCTGGGGGTCGTCGGCATCATACGCGACGAGCCGGGGCCGCTGCTGTCGCCGGACCAGCAGCGGCTGATGGATGCGCTGGCGGACCAGGCGGCGCTGGCAATCGAGCGCATCAACCTCGCCCGCGACCTTCACCTCGCCCGCCTCCAGGCCGAAACCGATCGCTTGCGCTCGGCGCTGCTGACGTCGATCTCGCACGATTTGCGCACGCCGCTGGCGTCGATCCTGGGGTCCGCCACCAGCCTGCGATCGCAGGACGCGATCCTGGACCAGCCGACCAAGGACACCCTGCTGGGAACCATTATCGAGGAAGCCGATCGGCTGAACCGGTTCATCGGGAATTTGCTGGATATGACGCGGCTGGAGTCGGGGGCGCTGAAGCCTCGGACCAGCCTGTACGACCTGTCGGACGTCGTCGGCGCGGCGTTGCAGCGGGCGGCCAAAATCCTGGCGGGGCATCGCGTGGAACTCGACCTGCCGGCCAACCTGCCGATGCTCGCGCTGGACATGGTGCTGTTCGAGCAGGTGCTGTTCAACCTGCTGGACAACGCAGCCAAGCACGCGCCGTCCGGATCGCTGATCACCATCCAGGCGTATGAGACCACCGATACGGTGGTTCTGCGGATCATGGACGAGGGCGAAGGCATCCCCGGGGAGGACACCGAACGCATCTTCGAGAAATTCTACCGCGCCGGCAGAGCCGATGGCCGGCGGGCCGGGACGGGATTGGGGCTGGCGATCTGCCGCGGTTTCGTCGAGGCCATGCAAGGCACCATCACCGCCCGCAACCGCGCCGATCGGCCGGGGGCGGCGATGACGATCACACTGCCGATACCGGTCAACGCATTGTTGCCTGAAGAGGAAAGCGCATCATGACCACCGGCGCCGGCCCGCTGCGGGTTCTGGTGGTGGACGACGAACCGGCGATCCGGCGCTTCCTGCGTGCCGGGTTGTCGAGCCAGGGTTATGTGGTGAGCGAACTGGAGCAAGGTTTGCCGGCCGTCGATGTCGCCCGGCGCAAGGGGACGGATTTGATCGTCCTGGACCTCGGGCTGCCGGACGTGGACGGGACGGAGGTGATCAGCCGCATCCGCGGCTCCGGTTCTTCGGTGCCGATCATTGTGCTTTCGAGCCGAAGCGACGAGGCGGCGAAGGTGGACGCGCTGGATCTGGGGGCGGACGATTACGTCACCAAGCCGTTCGGGATCGACGAACTGCTGGCGCGGATCCGGGCGGCGCAGCGGCACCGGCTGCAGCGGGAGGGCGAGACACCGGTGTTCCGCAGCGGCGACCTGACGGTCGATCTGGTGCGCCGGGTGGTGACGGTGCGCGGGGAGGAGGTGAAGTTCTCGCCTCGGGAATATGCGGTGCTGCGGATTCTGGTGCAGCATGCGGGCAAGGTCTTGACCCACAAGATGATCCTGAAGGAGGTTTGGGGGGCTGATACGGATGTGCAATACCTGCGCATCTACATCCGCGCGCTGCGGCTGAAGATCGAGCAGGACCCGGAGCGGCCGGTGCATATTCTGACGGAGACCGGGGTGGGGTACAGGTTGCGGGTGCATGAATGAGTAAGCCGTTTGTCCCCGTTTTGTCATGGCCCGGCTTGTCCGGGCCACCTATGCCAGCACGTGCCGCGATAGGTGGCCCGGACAAACCGGGCCATGACGAGGTGGGTAATGCGCGCGCCTTCTCACCATGACGAAACTGAATTAGGGTTTGCTACTGAATGGACATTGCCGATTTCCTCACGCCCGACCGCATCGCCCTCGATGTGAAACCGCGCGACAAAACCCAATTCATTAGCGAAACGGCCCGGTTGTTCGGCTCCCTCGTCCCTGCGCTTGAGCCTGCCGCGGTGGAAACGGCTTTGCGGGCGCGCGAGAGGCTCGGGTCCACCGGGCTCGGCGGCGGGTTCGCTTTGCCGCATGCGCGGATCGAGGGGCTTGGCGACTATGCCGGGCTGTTTGTGCGGCTGGCAAAACCGATCGATTTCGACGCGATCGATGGAAAGCCGATCGACCTGGCGTTCGTGTTGTTGATACCGTTCGAAACGAAAACGCCGCATGTCGCCGCGCTGGCGGTCATCTCGCGCAAGTTCCGCGATGCCGCGCGGGTGGCGAAGTTGCGGAAAGTCGGCACACAAGCCGCCGCCTATGAGGCGCTGACCGCCGAATGAGCAATTCGTAATGCAACGACCCACCGGACAGTAAGGTTTTCGCTCCGCCAGATTGACGGAGAATGCGCATGGCGGATGGCTCGGTGACCCGGCGGGGGGTCATTGTGGGCGTGGCCGGTGGAGTAGCCCTTTCAACCCCGCTGGCAAGAGCGGAGGAGGCTACGCCGCAGCAACGCGCGCCCGGCCTGCTGCCCGTGACGTTGCGGGTCAACGGCGAAACGCTGCATCTGGAGATCGATCCGCGCACGTCGCTGCTCGACGCGTTGCGCGAGACGGCCGGGATGACCGGGACGAAGAAAGGCTGCGACCGCGGCGCTTGCGGCGCCTGCACGGTCCACCTGGACGATCGCCGGATCGTTTCGTGCCTGACCTTGGCGGTGCGCTGCCAGGGCAAGCAGATCCGGACGATCGACGGCCTGGCGCCCGAGGGCCATCTGCACCCGGTTCAGGCCGCGTTTATGGACCATGACGGGTTCCAGTGCGGCTACTGCACGCCCGGGCAGATCATGTCCGCCGTCGCCTTGATCAAGGAAGGCCACGCCGGCAGCGACGACGAAATCCGCGAGTGGATGAGCGGCAATATCTGCCGCTGCGGTGCCTACCCGAACATTGTCGCCGCCGTCCGCCACGCCGCCTCGGCGGAGGGCTGAGCGATGCAGGCCTTCACCCTGACGCGCCCGGCCGACGCGAAATCCGCCATCGCCGCCGCGTCCCGGCCGGATGCCGCGTATATCGCCGGCGGAACGGATCTGTTGCAGCTTACCAAGGACAATGTCGAGACGCCGAAGCAGTTGGTCGACCTCGAACCGCTGGCCATGTCCCGCATCCACGTCACAGGGGCGCGCTTGCGGCTGGAACCGTTGGCGCGCATGAGCGACGTGGCGGCGCATCCCGCCGTGGTGCGGGACTGGCCGGTGCTGTCGCAGGCGCTGCTGGCCTCGGCATCGCCGCAAATCCGCAACATGGGCACGATGGGCGGCAACCTGCTGCAACGCACGCGCTGCGGCTATTTCCGCGACACCGGTTTCGCCTGCAACAAGCGGGTTCCCGGGTCCGGTTGCCCGGCGATCAATGGCGAGAACCGGATGCTGGCGATTCTCGGTGTCAGCGACAAGTGCATCGCGACCTACCCGGGCGACATGGCTGTCGCGCTGAACGTGTTGGATGCCGAAGTGGAACTGACCGGGCAGTCGGGTATCCGCAAAGTCGCCATCGGGGATTTTCACCGGGAACCCGGGGACACGCCGCATATCGAAACGATCCTGCAACCGGGAGAGATGATCACCGGCATCGACATCCCCGCGCCGTCCAGGCGTTCGCATTACCTGAAGGTGCGCGACCGGGCGAGTTTCGAGTTCGCTTTGGTTTCGGCCGCCGTGGCGCTGGATATCGATGGCGGAACCATCCGCTCCGCCCGCGTCGCCGCCGGAGGGGTTGGCACGCGGCCCTGGCGCCTGCCGGAGGTCGAGGCCGCGCTGGCCGGCAAATTCCCCGACGCCGCCACGCTGAAAGCCGCGGCGGACCGGGCGGGCGCAGGCGCCAAACCCGCCAAATCGAACGCCTTCAAAATTGTTCTGCTGAAGCGCACGGTGCTGCGCGCCCTGCAAACCGTTTCGGCTTAAGGAACACGCCCCATGCCAATGATTGGCAAGCCCATCGACCGCACCGACGGCCGCCTGAAGGTCACCGGAGGGGCGAAATACGCCGCCGAGTTCCGTCTGCCCGGCACGGTGCACGCCGTGCTGGTGCAAAGCACCATTCCCGCCGGATCAATCGCCGGTTTCGACCTGACCGAAGCCCAAGCCATGCAAGGCGTGCTGGCGATCATTACCCCCGACAACGCCGGCAAGCTGCAGCGTCCTGAGCATGTGCAGCAGGCCGTGCCGGGGCCGTTACTTCAGAACAAGGATATCCTGTTCAACGGCCGGCACGTCGCCGTGGTGGTCGCCGACCGCCTGGAACAGGCCGAAGCAGCGGCTGCTGCGGTCCGAGTGCGGTATTTCAACGCCGAGGCGGCGACTTCGATGGATGCCCTGCTGAGCCAGGCCTATCCCCCGAAGCACTTCCGCAACGGCGAGCGGCCGCCGGATTCCAGCCGCGGCGATCCCGACGGCACGTTCAACAGCGGCACGGTCAAGCTGGACGCCACTTACGTTACGCCAATCGAACATCACAACCCGATGGAGCCGCATGCAACGATTGCGTGGTGGAACGGCGACAAGCTGACGGTCTGGACGGCGACGCAGGGCATTTCCGGCGCCCGGGCGACACTGGCGGATCAGTTCGGCATCGACAAGTCCGAGGTGCGGATCATCTGCCCGTATCTCGGCGGCGGGTTCGGATCGAAGGGCAACACCTGGCCGCCGGCGACCCTGGCGGCGCTGGCGGCGCGGACGGTGAAGCGGCCGGTGAAGCTGGTGCTGAGCCGGGCGCAGATGTACTACTCCAACGGCTACCGGCCGCGCACGGTGCAGAAGCTGAAGATTGCCTCGGATATCGACGGCAGGTTGATCTCCGTCCGGCATGACGGGTTCAGTTCGATGTCGCAGCCTTCGCTCGGGGAGTTCTGCGAGCCCGTCGCACTGGCCACGGAGATGCTGTACGCCTGCCCCAATGTCGCGGTGACGCATCGCCTGGTCGGGCTGAACATGCCGTTGCCAACATTTATGCGGGCGCCGGGCGAGGCGTCGGGGGTGTTCGCGCTGGAATCGGCGATGGACGAGATGGCCGCCGCGCTGAAGATGGACCCGGTCAAGTTCCGCCTGCAAAACTACGCCGAAAACGATCCGCATGAGAACAAACCGTTCGCCAGCAAGGCGCTGCGGGCGTGTTACGAACAGGGGGCGGAGGCGTTCGGCTGGGACAAGCGATCCGCCGAACCGCGCTCGATGCGCGACGGCAATACCCTGATTGGCTGGGGTTTCGCCACCAGCACCTATCCGACCAACCGCCAGCCGTCATCCGTACGCGTGCGCATGGATCGCGCCGGCAACGTCACCGTGCAAAGCGGGACGCAGGACATCGGCACCGGCACGTATACGGTGATGACGCAGGTTGCCGCGGACGCGCTGGGTATACCTGTGCAACGAATCCGTTTTGAACTCGGCGATTCATCGCTGCCGCCCGCCCCCGTCTCCGGCGGCTCGCAGACCGTCGCCAGCGTCGGTCCGTCGGTGCAGGCGGCGTGCGAGGCGCTTATTGGAAAGCTCAAGGATCTGGCCGTCGCCGATAGTAGAGTTGGCTGGCGCGGCCAGTCGCGCGACGCGTTGCAGATCCGCGACGGACTGGTCGTCGGGGCGGACCGCCGGACGCCGATCGGCGTGCTGCTGGAAAAGTCGGGGCATCCTTTCATTGAAGCGGAAGTCCAAACGAAACCCGGCGAAGAAAAGCAGCGCTACTCCATGCACGCGTTCGGCGCGCAGTTCGCCGAAGTGCGGATCGACCAGGACCTCGGGGAAATCCGCGTCAGCCGCTTCGTCGGCGCCTTCGATGCCGGCCACGTGCTCAATGCCAAAACCGCCCGCAGCCAGTTGATTGGCGGAATCACCTACGGCATCGGCATGGCGCTGCTGGAGGAAACCCTGATCGACGGCGAAACCGGACGCGTCGTCAACCCGAACGTCGCGGAATACCTGATGCCGGTGAACGCCGACGTCCCGGATATCCAGACGATCGTCGTGCCGAACGACGACACCGTCTCCAACCCGCTCGGCGCGAAAGGCATCGGCGAACTGCCCATGGTGGGCGTCGCCGCGGCGATCGCCAATGCGGTCTACCACGCCACCGGCGTGCGGGTGCGGAAACTGCCGATACGGATCGAGGATGTGCTGGTCTGACCGAGGGGCCGGGTTCGTCTTGCAACCCGGGCCTGTCTTCTCTATCCGCCGGACATGCCCGATCCGAACGACTCGGCGGAAGCCGAACTGCGCCGCCTGCTTGATATCATGGCCGCCCTGCGCGATCCGGAGACGGGCTGTCCCTGGGACAAGACTCAAAGCTTCGACACGATCGCGCCCTACACGATCGAGGAAGCCTATGAAGTCGCCGACGCCATTGCCCAGCGGGACTTCGTGGCGCTGCCGGACGAGCTTGGCGACCTGCTGTTCCAGATCGTCTATTACGCCCGCATGGCGGAGGAAGCCGGACAGTTCGCGTTCGCCGATATAGCCAGAAGCATCAGCGACAAGATGGTCCGCCGGCATCCGCATGTATTCGGCGATGCCGCCGCCCGCGATGCCGCCGCACAGACCGCCGCCTGGGAGAGCCAGAAATCCGCCGAGCGCTCCGCCCGCAGCCAATCGGGCGCGCTGGCCGGGGTGCCCGTCGGCCTGCCGGCTTTGTCCCGAGCGGTAAAGCTGACCAACCGCGCCGCGCGCGTCGGCTTCGACTGGCCCGACGCAGACCAAGTGCTGGCCAAACTCGACGAGGAAGTCAACGAGCTGCGCGCCGAGCTTCCCGCCGCAGACCCGGCCCGCCTGACCGACGAGATCGGCGATCTGCTGTTCGTACTGGCAAATCTCGCGCGGAAGCTGAACCTCGATCCGGAAACCTGCCTGCGCCACGCCAACGACAAATTCTCCCGCCGTTTCAACGCGATGGAGCGGGCGATCGAGGCGGAGGGGAAAAGCCTGTCTGAGGTTACACTGGATGAGATGGAAGCCGGCTGGCAGCAGGTGAAGGCGGCCGAAAGGGGATAGGATCTCGCGCTCCGGTTGCTCAAACGACAAGCCAGCTATAACATTCCCGCGGCCTGCTGTTTTTTCCCCTGCCGGCTGTGCTATCCGCTATCACTACATCTGAAAGATGCGATAAGCAGGAACGGTACCGTTGCGTGTCAGTGGCCGGCTGTCCGGGACTTCGGAAATGAACCGCCTTCTCTTGATCTGTCGTTGGGTCTTGTCGCCTTTGGCCTGGCCGTCCCTGCGCGGCCGGACGCTGGGGATCATGATCTGCGTCTGCGCCGCGCTCATCGGCACGGAAATCTGGCAGCTCTGGCGCGTGCATGACGAGGACATCCGGCAAAACGACCTCATCACCTGGAACACCGCCCAATTGCTGGCCGGACAGGCCGAAACCACACTCAAGACGGCGGACACGATCGTCGCCAGCCTGGTCGAGCGGGTGGAGGCGGAGGGCACCGGCCCGGAGGCGAAATCCAGGCTCTATCACCTCATGACATCGCTCGCCGCGGCGCTGCCGGCGATCCATGAAATGGGCATCATGGACAAGAACGGCGACGCGGTGGTCAAGTCACTGGTCGCGAACCCGGCCGGGTTGAACTACGCGGAACGGGAATACTACCGCTATCACCGCACGCACGCCGACAAGGAACCGTATATCGGCGAGCGCATCACCAGCAAGATCGACGGCGCCCAGAGCATCACCGTGACGCGCCGGTATAACAACCCCGACGGCAGCTTCGGCGGTGTCGTCGTCACCAGCGTGTCGCTGGCGTTCTTCCAGCACCTGTTCGACCATATGCAGGCTAAGTCGGGAGGCGTTATCTCGCTGCTGGCGGATGACGGAGCCATTCTGGCCCATAGCCCTGCGCTTCCGGCGGGCTATAATCTTGTCAGCGGCGACCTCAGGCAACAACTGCGCGATCATCCGGACGGCGGCAACATCGCCTATACATCCGGCGTCGACGGCGTGAAGCGGCAGGGGTCGTACCAGCATCTCAGCCACTTCCCCCTGACCGCGCTGGTGTCGCAGTCGGATTGGGACATCCAGGCACCGTGGCGCGCGGAGTTGGCGTGGCACGGTATGATGCTGTGCTGCGTGATCTTTGTGGTCATCGGTTTGGGAGGCCGCGCGATCACGGCGACCAACATGCTCGCGGAGCAGGCGATGCAGGACAGCCTGACCGGCCTGGCCAATCGCCGCTGCTTCGATGAGCGGATCGAAGGCGAAATCCGGCGGGCGGCGCGGTCGGGCCAGCCGGTTTCGGTGATCATGATCGATATCGACCATTTCAAGGCCTTCAACGACTGCTTCGGCCATCCAGCGGGGGACGAATGCCTGCGCATGGTCGCTCGCGCCATCAAGGGTTGTCTGCGCCGGCAGGGCGAATGCGCGGCCCGTTACGGCGGCGAGGAAATCGCCGTGCTTCTGCCCGGATGCGACAAACCTCGGGCCGCGGCACTGGCGGATACCATGCTGGCGGCCGTGCGTGGTCTGGCCTTGCGGCAGGCGGGGCATCTGGACGCAGTGGTGACGTTCAGCGCCGGGGTTGCCACCTATGTTCCCGGGCCAGACCCCGCGGACGCTCAGGCGTTGGTGGAGGTGGCGGACACGGCGTTGTATGCGGCCAAAGCGGCTGGCCGGAACCGGGTGGCGACGGCGGGGGTAGCAGGTGTGTCGCCGTGCCGCGAGCCAGCCGAACTGGTATCGTTTCCGTCGGCGGCATAGGGCCGGTTCGCTACTCCGGGACGCACCCTCTTCGTCATGGCCCGGCTTGGGCCATGACGGTGAAAGAACGACGCCGCGGCCAGGTTTTGCGCCGGCTCCCCTATCCAAATCTCGGCGTCTTCGGGAACCCGTTCGGCGGCAGACGTCCGGCTGAACCGCGTTCCGCCAGCCAGGGCCGCACATCCGTCTCCGTCCGCACCCGATCGCCCAGCCGCCAGCTCAGCCCGTCCGCGAGGCGGAACACCTTGGCATCGGCCAGTCCGCCATCCTTGTACCGCTGCAGGATCACGCCCGAGCCGCGGGACAGCTCCGGCACCTGATCCAGCGGGAACACCACCAGCTTGCGGTTCTCGCCGATGACCGCGACATGGTCGCCGTCACAGGGGATGCACAACGCCGCCTCTTCCCCCGGCTTGAGGTTCAGCACCTGCTTGCCGGTCCGCTTCTCCGCCCCCAGTTCCGCCGCCGGCACGACAAACCCGCGGCCGGCGGTGGAGGCGATCAGGTGCCGTGTTCCCTCCACCGCCAGGAACAGCGCGGTGACATCGTCCTCGTTCGCCATTTCCGCCAGCAGCCGCACCGGCTGGCCGTCGCCGCGGCCGCGCGGCAGTTCGCCCGCCTTCAGGGTGAAGGCTTTTCCGTTGGTGGCAAGCAATGTCAGGCGGTCTGTCGTCTGGCAGGGCAGCAACAGCTTGAGCTTGTCGCCTTCCTTGAACTTCAGCTCGCCCGGTTCGGCCACCGCCCCGCGCACCGCCCTGATCCAGCCCTTCTCCGACAGGATCACCGTTATCGGCTCGCGTTCGATATACGCCTCGAAATTCACCTCCACCGCTGACGGCGGAACGCCCAGCTCGGTCCGGCGATCACCCAGCGGGCCGGAGCCGAATTTCTTGCGGATGCCGTCGATTTCCTCGGTGATCCGGGTCCAGCGCAGTTTTTCGTCTTTCAGCAGTGCGTGCAGGTCCTTGCGCTCCTTCGACAGGTTCTTGTGCTCCTTGCGGATCTCCATCTCCTCGAGCTTGCGCAGGCTGCGCAGCCGCATATTCAGGACCGCTTCGGCCTGCGTGTCGGTGAGTTCAAACCGGGCGATCAGGCGCGGCTTGGGATGTTCCTCCTCGCGGATGATGCGGATCACCTCGTCCAGGTTGAGGTAGACGATCAGGTAGCCTTCCAGCACCTCGATCCGCTTGTCGATCGCGGCAAGCTGGTGCTTCGATCGCCTGACCAGCACCTCGTGCCGGTGATCCAGCCAACTGCGCAACACCTCCGGCAGCGCCATCACCCGCGGCGTCCGTGTCGAGTCCAGTACGTTCATGTTCAGCGGGAAGCGGCTTTCCAGCGCGGTGGCGCGGAACACCGTCTCCATCAGCACTTCCGGTTCGGCGCCGCGGGTCTTCGGTTCCAGCACCAGCCGGATGGTGTCGCTGCTTTCGTCGCGGATATCGCCGAGCAGCGGCAGCTTCTTGTCTTCCATGAGCTGAGCGACCTGCTCGATCAGCTTGGACTTCTGCACCTGGTAGGGAATTTGAGTGACGACGATGACCCAGGTGCCGTGCTTGCCCTTCTCGACTTCCCATTTGGCGCGCACGCGGAACCCGCCGCGGCCGGTCTCGTACGCCGCCAGCAGCGCCGCCGGATCCTCCGCCAGCACCCCGCCGGTCGGGAAATCCGGCCCCGGCATGTGCTTCAGCAGGTCCGCGGTCGTCGCCTGGGGGTTCTGGATCAGGTGGATCGCCGCAGCGCAGATCTCGCCCGCATTGTGCGGCGGGATGGAGGTCGCCATGCCCACCGCGATGCCCGCCGCGCCGTTCGCCAACAAATTCGGAAACGCGCCCGGCAGCACAATCGGCTCGGATTCCTCGCCGTCATAGGTCGGGCGGAAATCCACCGCGTCCTCGTCGATGCCGGCGAGCATCGCCTGCGCGACCTCGGTCAGGCGCGCTTCGGTGTAGCGCATGGCGGCGGGGTTATCGCCGTCGATATTGCCGAAATTGCCCTGGCCCTCGACCAGCGGATAGCGCGCGGCGAAATCCTGCGCCATGCGCACCATGGCGTCGTAGATCGAGGCGTCGCCGTGCGGGTGGTATTTACCCATCACGTCGCCGACGACGCGGGCGCATTTCTTGAAGCCGGCGGTCGGGTCCAGCCGCAACTGGTGCATCGCGTAGATCAGCCGGCGATGCACCGGCTTCAGCCCGTCGCGCACATCCGGCAAGGAGCGCGACATGATGGTGGACAGCGCGTACGCGAGATAGCGCTCCGACAGCGCGTCCTTCAGGTGGGTTTCCTGGATCGTGCCGATAAGATCATCATCCGGCATGGATTGGTCCAACGTCCTTTTCACTCTGTACGGCCAGGGCCGAGACCCGGTCGTATAGCATCTGCCGTGCCCGGGGCAGAGCACGATGCTGGCTGCCGAACGCATCCCGCGCCAGGAAATGCCCGGTGAGGCGGAGTCCGTCGCGCCATTGCGTCCTATCAGGCGGATTCGTGCCAAGCAGAAACGGCGGCAGCGGCAGCAGACGCGCAGCCCACTCCCCCGCCGCTTCGCGCGAAACCGCCCGGCCGGTTTTCGGGGAGACATAAGCCAGGTCGTCGGCGCAGCCGGTCACCGCGCACGCCGACAGATCCAGTCCGTAGCCCAGATCGGCAAGGACGATCATCTCCCACTGCACCACGTCGGTCAGCAGCGACGCGCCCAGCGGCATGCGCGGGATCAGGCCGAGCAATCCGCCGAAGATGCGCGGCTGCGGCACACGCTCCGGCAGCGCGCCCTCGGCGACGGAGCAGACCGAGGTCAGCATGGCCAGCGGCAGCGCCTGGTCCATCGCGTTGGCGGCGCCGGGATGGATCATCTCGCCGGTGAAGCTGCCGAGGTGATCGGAAAGCCGCGCGATCCACTGCACCTGCACCAGGTTGCCGGCCTGCCAGGTGGCCGCCTTGCCGCGTGAGGCACCGCCGCGCGCCAGGCCGCGGTGCAGGCCGTGCGCTTCGGTCATGACGGCGGCGACGGCATCGCCCTCCCCGTACGGGCGGGCGTCGAGCACGATCGCGGGGGAGTCCCATTCCATAAGTGTTCAGAGCCTCTTGTGATCGTCCCGCCAAACATGCGCTACTCGATGCGCTGTACATATGAGGTTCCGGGCATTCGCCAGACCGCTCACCACACCATGCTCGACAGCACGCGCCGCACCGTGGCGACGGCATCCGACCGTCTGCTGGGCTCGCCGCTGCGCAATCTGGTCTTCGGCGTGGTGTATATGGTCGTGGTCATGGCGTTGGCCATCGCCTGCTACGTCAAGGCCGGCTGGAAGCTCGCCGACGCGGTGTACATGGTCATCATCACCGTCTACACTGTCGGCTACGACGAAGTCCTGCCAATAGATACGCCGCTGCTGCGCGGGATTACCATCGCCACCGTCGTTCTTGGCTGCACCGGAATGATCTACCTGACCGGCGCGCTGGTGCAGTTCATCACACTCAATCAGATCAACCAGATACTCGGACAGAAGCGCATGAACAGCCAGATTGAGCACCTGCGGGACCATGCCATCGTCTGCGGCTTTGGCCGCATCGGCGTCATGCTGGCCAAGGACCTGCAAGCCGGCGGGGCTGCCTTCGTGGTGATCGACCGCTCCGACGCCTCGGTCGCAGCGGCGCGCGGCCTCGGCTATCTCTGCGTCCAGGCCGATGCGACGGATGAGGCGGCGTTGCGCTCCGCCGGCATCGACCATGCCCGGGCGGTGGTCACGGTATTGTCGAACGACGCAGCCAACGTGTTCATCACCCTCAGCGCACGCAGCCTGAACCCGAAGCTGGAGATCATCGCCCGAGGCGAGGTGCCGAGCACGGAGCGCAAGCTGCTCCAGGCCGGCGCCAACAAGGTCGTGCTGCCGACGCACATCGGCGCGGAGCGGATGGCAGAGATCATCCTGTATCAGGAGACTGCCCGCTTCATCCGCGACTCGGAGCGAATGAAAGACTTTGAGAAGGTACTGCAATCTCTCGGCCTGGACCTCGACGTGGTGATCGCCGCGCCGCAAAGCCCGGTGGTGGGCAAGACGATCGGATCAGTCGAGGAGCAGGCCAACGGGGCGTTCTTCATCGTGCAGATCAACCGTCGCGACGGCGAGCCGGTGACCCGGCCGGAACCCGGCACGGTGATCGCAGCCGGCGACGGCCTGGTGCTGGTTGGGCGCGGGGCCCAGGCCAGGGCCATGAGCGGCCTGTTCGAGGCGCGCGGACGCGCCGGGTTCCGGGTGTCGGCGCGGTAGGCGGCCCGATGGCCGCTACGTCCGGCCATCGATGAAATTTGACGGTTACGCCGTTGCTATCATCAGCCCCTCGCCGCCCCGTTCGCCGCCAGCACCGCGACCGCGCAGGAAGCCAGCCGCGTCGAGATGCTATCCGCCCGGCTGGTCAAAATGATCGGCACCGCCGCCCCGAGCACGATCCCGGCCGCATCCGCCACCCCCGAGTAGATCATCTGCTTGGCCAGCATGTTCCCGGCCTCCAGGTTCGGCACGATCAGGATATCCGGACTGCCGGCCACCGCCGACGTAATCCCCTTGGTCAGCGCCGCGACCGTACTGATCGCATTGTCGAACGCCAGCGGCCCGTCCAGCACCCCGCCCTTTATCTGTCCACGATCCGCCATCTTGCACAGCGCCGCGGCATCCAGCGTCGAGGGAATTTCCGCCGTCACCGTCTCCACCGCCGACAGCAGTGCTACCTTCGGCACCGCCACGCCCAGCGCGATGGCGAGGTCGATGGCGTTCTGCACGATATCCACCTTGTCCGTCAGCCCGGGTGCGATGTTCACCGCGCCGTCGGAGACGATCATCAGCTTGCCGGAAGCGGAGATCAGCATGACATACGCATGGCTGATACGCCGCCCGGTGCGCAGATGGCTCTCCCGCCGCATCACCTCATGCATCAGTTCGTCGGTATGCAGGCTCCCCTTCATCAGCGCCTTCACCGTGCCATCGCGGGCGAGAGCGACAGCCGTTTCGGCCGCGGCGTGCGAGTGCGGCGCATCGGCGATGCGGATACCGGCCAGATCCAAGCCCGCGGCCAGCGCGACCGCGCGGATGCGGGCTTCCGGTCCGACCAGCACGGGCGCGATAAAACCGGCGGCCGCGGCCTGAAGCGCACCCTGCAGGCTGTCGCCGTCGCAGGGATGCACGATGGCGGTCGGCAACGGCGGCAGCGCCGAGGCACGGGCCAGCAGCGCCGCCAGCGCCTCGTGATGCACCACCGACACCTCGGGCAGTTGCATGCGCGGACGGCGGACCTTTTCGGTTGGCGCGACGACCTCGGCGGCGCCGGTAATGACCGTTTCGCCGTCCTGATTGGTGCAGAGGCAATCCAGCACGACGCGCTTCTTCTCCGCATTCTTGGTGCGGACCGTGACCCTGACCGTCAGCGTGTCGCCCGGCATGACCGGATGGCGGAATTTCAGATCCTGGCCGAGATAGATCGTCCCCGGCCCCGGAAGCAGCGTGCCGAGCACCGCCGAAAACAGCGACCCGCTCAGCATCCCGTGGGCGACGATGCCATGGAACAACGAGGCGCCGGCATAGTCCGGATCGAGATGGCTCGGGTTCACGTCGCCCGAGACATTGGCGAACAGTTCGATATCGGACTGCGTCAGCGTTCGCTGAAGCGCGGCGGTCTCGCCGATGGTCATTTCGTCGAAAGTACGGTTTTCAATGAAGGCGGCGTCGCCGGCGGCGGACATCGCAGCGGCCAAGGGTGGCGGAAGGACTTCAAGTGTGTCCATGACGGGTGACCTGAGTGAGTTGGAAAGGCAGCCGATCAGGCTGTCAGGGATGCCGGCGCTGGCCGCGGGCGGATGGCGGCCGGTAACATGCGAAAGGAACCCATACTGCCCGGGTATCGATGACGCCCCCGGGTAAAGGTTGGGTCAGCGTTCGGACCACGGCGGACAGTTCAGGCAGAGCCAAAGCCGTCACAGCCTTCGCTGGAGTCCGGACAAGGAAGAGCCGCCCGCTTCGCGAGTGGGCGCTTTGCGGCGATGCCGCCAGCCATATTGATCCAGTATCGTCATCATATCCTTCGTTCATGCCCGGCGTTGCCGGGTCGGGGGCGAAGGACGTTTCCTGTCTGCTGCACCGCAACATAGCCGCGGACCGGCGCAAACGCAAATATATTCGTAGCTACAGCGGATCGGAGTCCAGCGTTGCGGCTCCGGCAAACGGAAGTTACGGCCGACGCGGGTGTGCTGCCCCGGGCCTCGCCGATGCTGCCTCTGCTGCACGCCACGCCATTAACCAGACCTCGGCCAAACGCGATCCGGGGGCCTGCACCGGGATTGCGCAATCCACTTATGAGGACATGCGGCTTGACAGCATCCTGCCATGCGCTCTCCCTCCGGCCCCCTTATTTCACCCGATCATGCGCCGCGCCTCGCGGGTGACCAGCGCGATCAGGTCCGTCATGCTCTGCTGAATCGCGGCAAAACCCGGTGACCGCTCGATCAGTTTTTCATCCATATACAGCCTTCGGGCGATCTCGATCTGCAGCACGTGCACATCATGCGCCGGCCGGCCGTAGTGCTTGGTGATGTAGCCCCCCGCGTACGGATCGTTGCGTCGGACCCAGAAGCCACGGCCGCACAGGAATGCCTCAACCGACCGCGTCACCCGCGGGCTGCACGCCGCGCCGTGCAAATCGCCCAGCACGAAATCGGCCGAACGTCCATTCACGCGGGTGCCTTGCGCGTTCGACGGCATGGAGTGGCAGTCGATCAGCAGGCAATAGCCCCAGCGCGCCTTGATCTCCTCCACGACCAGCCGCAACGCTTCGTGGAACGGGTGCCAATACGCCGCGATCCGCCGCTCCGCCTCCAGGAACGACAGTTTCCCGCCATAGATCGGCTCGCCGGAGGCAACCACCTTGGCGATCGTGCCCAAGCCGGCGCTCACCCGCGGGCTGGTGGTGTTGACCCAGTCGGGGAGCTGCTCATTGAACATCCCGGGGTCGAGCTCCCACGGCTCCCGGTTGGCGTCGCAAAACGCGCGCGGGAAATTCGCCGCCACCAGCGCTGCGCCGTGCTCGGGGGCGGCGCCGAACAGCTCATCGACGAAGCAATCCTCGCTGCGTCGAAGACTGAGCGAACCCAGGCGCACGCCGGACAGCAGCTCGGCAGTGTAGGCGCGTCCGGAGTGGGCGGAGGCGAAGACAACCGGCGCAAAATTGCGTTCGGGCAAAATGACACGGTAAGGTCCGGGGTCGCCGACACCCGTTTGCGCTTCAAAACCATCCATCGCGCCATCAAAGGCGGAGCGGCCTGAAAAGTCACTACCTATGAGTACGGCCGACTCAACAAATATCGCCGCGCGGCGCGGCCGCTATGGCCGACCGTCCAGGCCCCAGTCCTCGATCAGCCGATCGCGCCGGGCCTGTAGCGCGGCGCGGCGGGCGCGCACGCGATAATCCGACAGCAGCTTCAGGCCGATAGGCAGCGCCTGGGTCAGCATCCACGCCACCGCCGCCATCAACCAGACGGTCAGCACCGCGCGCGGGCGTACCAGCGTGTCCATGCAGACCTCGATCCCGTCGCAACGGGACCAGGCATCCGACAGCGGCTGAAAGCCGGCGGCCGCCTGGAACAGCAGCATCGCCCGCGCCACGGCGCGGCCCGGGGTGGGATCGAACATGACGGCAACAAGGCCCGGCGCCAGCAGGATCGCGGCCGGCAGAGCGATGTCCGGCGCGACGGCAATCAGCCCGCCAGCCGCGAGCCCGAGCAGCAGCACCATCATGCCGCCCGCCGCACCGCCAAGCTTCGCGCCGATGCTCATCGCAATACCGCCGCCATCGCCGCGACGATCAGCGCCGTCAGGCCAATGGCGCCGGTCACCGCCTGGCCGAACCGCTCAGCCTCCAGCACCCGCGGCGCGTCGCCGGAATCGATCGCCTCCAGTTCCGCCTCGATCGCCGCCCGCTCCTGCGCCGCCTGCTCGGCGCCGGAGCGATCCGCCAAACGGCCGGCGTTATCTTCGACCAGGGCGAGCAGCCGCAACAGGAACCCGTCGCGCGACACGGCTTCAAGCTGAGCCGCCAGCGCCTCCCTCCGGGGCCTGTATCGCCACTGCTCCAGTGTCGACCGCAGCCGCGCCACCGCCCATTCCGCCAGGCGCGGCATCGGCTCGGGATGATAGCGGAGCTGCATGTCCTTCAACAGGGCCAGCTCGGCGCCCCGCGCCGGCTCGCCCGTCAGCCGGCCCAGAAACCCGTTGACCTGCATTTCGATCCGCCGCTCGGCCCGCGCCGCGATGAAGGTGGCGATTTCCAGGGTCACAAGGCTGCCGGTTTCGGCGTCGGCCGTGCGCTCCAGGAATCGCATCAGGTCGGCATTGGAGGCGATCCAATCCGCGGACATCCCGGGCGCGCGGCAGGGCAGCAGCGGGTTCAGCGTATAGAACATCCGCAGCAGGCCGCCCGCGCCGCCCGCCTGGAGGAATTGCCGCGATGCCGACACTTCCAGGCTGGCCAGCACGCTGTCCGAAGGCCGGGAGCGGTCCGCCGCCAGGATCCAGTCGGGGATGACGTCGTGGATCAGCATCTCCTCGACAACCGCCATCAGGTTGCCCTGGGTGGCGATCGCGTCCGCGACGACGGCGGCGATGCCGTCGGGGAACATCGCCACGCCGCGCCAGCACAGCGGCATCTGCGCATTGATCGTGCCGATGGTGTGCATTACCAGCAGCGCCTCGGTCCGCGCGCCGTATTTCGGGTCCGACAGCCGGGTGCGAACGACCTCCTCGATCGCCGAGGCCAGGGTCGCGTCGCCCATGCCGCGGCGCAGCCATTGCGTTACGGTCCCCGCCCGCAGCGCCTGGACCGCCTTCTTCTCGTCCTTGAGCAGGGCGAACCCGAGGGTGCGCGCATCGAACACGGCGATGTCGCCCAGCATCAGCGGCCGCTGGCTCCGCCGCGCGGGCCGGGCGGCGACGCGCCGGGCGCGGGCATTGGCCGGGTCGAGCAACAGCCCCGGTGTCGGCCGGTGATCCGGGTCCTCGGCCAGCATCCCGCGCACCAGATCGGCCGTGAAACCGGACATAGACGTGTCGCGCGACAAGGCGGCGAAGCTGCCGAGATCGAGCTTCCATCGGATCAGCGCAGTATCGTCCAGGTTCGCCAGCGGCACCCGGCCGCCGGCGAGCACCAGCAGCAGCACGCCGAGGGCATAGACGTCCTCGGCGATCGTGCCATCTCCGCGCCCCGCGGGATGGCACATCGCGGAATAGGGCGACTCGAACAACGCCGGCTGGTGCATGGCGGGGGGCGCCGCCCAGGCCGCGCCGAGCGTCACCGGCTGGCCCGCCACCGCCTGGAACACGTTGTTCAGCCGGATCGCGCGGTGCGTCAGCCCACGGCCTTGCAGGTTGTCCAGCACGCGAGCGACCGGCCGCAGCACGAGATCGAGCAGCGCCGTCTCATTCCAAGGGGTCAGTGACGCCGACAGCGGCGGGCCGGGCGGCGCCGTGCAGATCACATAGTAAGCCTCGCCGTTGCCGCCGGGCGCAGGCGCGACGCCGTGACCGAGCGGCACCATCAGGTTGTCGATCGGATCGCCCAGCGCCATCAGCGCCTTGACGCGAGGGGACGCATCCCGCGCCACCTCCAGCGCCGCCCGCCTCGCGTTTGGCGCCAGCCGATCGGCCGCGGTGTAGGCGGGAAGGCCGCCGCCGGAGTCCGGCAGCGGATGGGCGGTATCGACGGTGAACCGGCCGTCGATCAGCCGGGCGGTGGTGTCATGAGGCATGTGGGGCGAACCGTTTTGGCCGGACCGCCCCAGTTTACGCGCGGAAAGGTTGACCGATGGTTAACGCGGCCAGCTTTAGTACGCCCGGCGCCGGCCAAACTTGTGGTACAGCCAAAGCACGACGACCGAGCCGATGACGGCGACCAGCAGGCTCCAGATATTCAGGCCGGTGACACCGGAGGCGCCGATGAGGCTGAACAGGGTGCCGCCGACGATGGCGCCGACGATGCCGAGGACGATGTCCAGGATCATGCCCTGGCCGGTCTTGTTGACGATCTTGCTGCCGATGAAGCCGGCGATCAGGCCGAGTATGATCCAGCCGAGTATGGACATGGTTTTCAATCCTTTTGAAGAACGAACCTCCAGCGCACCGTAGCAGCGAAGCTGACACTATAGTTGTGGCCAAACTTCATTTTCCGGTGATGATGTTTCTATCCGGAACCCGAAAGTCTATGGAACTGCGCATAACGAAGGAGGATGAGATGGGCCTGTTCGATGATGCCGTTCCCGGCGGCAATATCACCAAACCTTTGCTGGTCGCCCTGGGCGCCCTGCTTGTCGGCAAGATGATGTCCGGCAGCGGTGCCCCCGCGGAGGCTCCGGTGCCGCAGCCCGTCGGCAATGCGCCGCAGGGCGGTGTGTGGGGCAGCGGCTTGGGCGGCCTGCTGGACAAGCTGACCAACGCCGGTCACGGCTCGACCGTCAGTTCCTGGCTTGGCTCCGGACAGAATGAGCCGATTCAGCCGACTCAGTTGCAGTCGGCGTTGGGGCAGACGACGATTGCGGATCTGGCGCGGCATGCCGGGATCAGTGAGCAGGAACTGCTGGCGCAATTGTCGCAGAGCCTGCCGGGCGTGGTGGACAAGCTGACTCCGAATGGCCGGGTGCCGAGCCCGACCGAGATCCAGTCGGTTTGGAACCGGGCGTAACTAAAAGCGTAGCAGCGAAAGACTTCGGGGGAAACGGCGTTCGAACCGCGTGTGGCCGGGTGCTTTTTTGGCCCGGCCACGCGCGATGGTGCAGCCGGCGGCAAAACAACACAGATTGCAATGCAAAGCCGGGGGCCCCTTTCCGGTGACCGCGGCATGATTTTTTGCGTGCACAATAAAAGATTGTCGGGTTTGGTCAGCGGTCCGGTGCCTGATCGACATCGGCTTTATGCGCAGAGCCAACCAGCGGCGATGGCCGCACCGCGATGACCGCAAATATCTTCGGCGTCGGCGCGGACGTCATGGTGGCCGAACGGCCATCATCCACGCCTTGCGGAGATGACGCGAGCGCAGGCGTGGATGGCGGGCCTGCGCCTGCCATGACGTCCACCGGCGCGTGCCCGCGCGGGTATTTGCATGGTCGGATGCCGAGATTTTGAGATCGTAGACGCGATTATTCCTACATAAATGTATATTCATTTCGTTATGAAAATTCCGGTCTTTGCACCGTCGAATGCATAATACGACCGATGACAAGCAGCATTGGCTTTGCCGGGCAGGGTCCCGTCGATCGGGGAAGCTGACGCGCCCGTGTTGGAAGACCTGCGCACGGCTCCGTTCACGATGACGTCATGCTACAAACGCATATGCAAGCAGACCCGTCTCACCAGATTACTTAAGCCAAACCCGACCTTGGCGAAGCTATCGGAGTTGCCAGCATGAGGGTTTTGGCGGTTCACCCGAGCGGGCTGATGTACACTCGGGTGTTCCTGACTCTGGAACCTCTGGGACTCGAATTGGTCGCGGGCGCCGCGCGCGCGGACGGGCATGACGTGCGCATTGTCGATCTGCAGGTCGAGCGCGCCAGCCGGTTATGGAAGCTGATCGATCAGTGGCGGCCGGACGCGGTCTGCCTGGCGGGCAACTACCTGGCCCATATTCCAGAGATCATTGATACCGCCAAAGCCATCAAGTCGCGCCTTCCCGGCTGCTTCGTGTTCGTCGGGGGTCACAGCGCCAGCTTCGTTGCTCGCGATATACTCGCCCATGCGGCAGGCGCGATCGACTGCGTCATCAAGGGTGAAGGCGAGGTTGCGGTGCCGCAGTTGTTGCGTGCCGTAAGTAACCATGAGGAGCTGATCAGCGTGCCGGGCGCAATCAGCGCGGCTGGCGAGGGACCGCCGCCGCAATTTGTCGACAGCCTGGATACGATACGGCCGGCGCGCGACCTGCTGGCGCGGCGGCGGCGCTATTTCATCGGCACGCTCGACCCGTGCGCCTCGATCGAGTTTGCCCGCGGCTGCCCGTGGGACTGCACGTTCTGTAGCGCCTGGACCTTCTATGGCCGCAGCTACCGCATAGCCTCACCCGAGGTGATCGCCGATGAACTTGCCCAAATCCGCGAGCCCGGCATTTTCATCGTCGATGATGTCGCCTTCGTCCACGCCCGCCACGGCTTCGAGATCGGCGAGGCGATCAAACGGCGCGGAATCCGCAAGCAATACTACCTGGAAACCCGAGGCGATGTTCTATTGCGCAACATGGAGGTTTTTCGCTTCTGGCGCGACCTCGGTCTGTCAATCATGTTCATCGGGTTGGAGGCGATCGACGCGGAGGGGCTGCAGCGCTTCCGCAAGCGGATCGACCTGGACCGCAACATGGAGGCGCTTGAAGCCGCCCGGTCTCTCGGCATTTCCGTCGCCATCAACCTGATCGCCGACCCGTCATGGGATCGCGCGCGTTTCGAAACAATCCGGCAGTGGTGCATGGCGATCCCGGAGGTGGTCAACCTCAGTGTCACGACCCCCTATCCGGGCACGGAGATCTGGCAGACCGAGCAGCGCAGGCTGACCACGCGCGACTACCGCCTGTTCGATATCCAGCACGCTGTTCTGCCGACCAAACTGCCTTTGCCGGAGTTCTACGCCGAGTTGGTGAAAACGCAGCAGGTTTTGAACTCCAAGCATCTCGGGGTGGCGGCGCTGCGGCGGACGTCCGCGACCGCCGGCAAGTTGCTACTGCGCGGCCAGCTCAATTTTCTTCGCATGATTTGGAAGTTCAAATCGGTATTCGATCCGGCGTTGCAAATGGCCGATCACGCCCGGCCGGTGCGGTATGAATTGCCGTTGCGTCCGGAGAGTGCGGCCGTGGCCGACAAGCGCGCGCTTTATGTGCACAAGCCGGCGGGACGGCACGGTCGCGTGTTGGATGATGCGACCGAGCAGTTTGTGGATACAACGCGTTCTGGTGTGGGCTAAGGCGACGGCCAAGAATGACCGCTTCAGCCGGACGGCTCCCTCAAACCGTCATGGCCCGGCTTGTCCGGGCCATCTGTCGCCGTACGTGCTGGAATACGTGGCACGGACGAACTGGGCCATGACGGAAAAACGTCAGCGGCCCGATTGGCTGATTCTTGGGCGTCGCCTAGCTGCGCGGCGGGTCCGCCAGCGAGTTCCTGCTACGCGATGAATAAGACCGGCTACCCCTCGAACGGGTCCTTCACCAAAATCGTGTCGTCCCGTTCCGGACTGGTCGATAGCAACGTCACCGGCGCCTCCGCCAGTTCCTCGATCCGCCGCACATACTTCACCGCCTGAGCCGGCAGATCGGCCCAGGACCGGGCACCCCGTGACGAACCCGACCAGCCCTCCATCGTCTCGTAAACCGGCACAGTCGCGGCCTGCGCCGCCGGCGCCGCGGGCAGATGGCGGGAGAACGACCCGTTGATGTCGTAGCCAATGCAGATCTTAAGGCTCGGCAGCCCGTCCAGCACGTCCAGCTTGGTCAACGCGATCCCCTGAACGCCGCCCACCTTGACGGCCTGACGCACCAGCGCGGCGTCGAACCAGCCGCAGCGGCGCGGACGCCCGGTGACGGTGCCGAATTCATGCCCGCGCTCCCCAAGCAGCCGCCCGGTCTCATCGTGCAGTTCCGTCGGGAACGGGCCGGAGCCCACGCGCGTGGTGTAGGCCTTGGCGATTCCAAGCACAAAGCCGACGACGCCCGGACCAACGCCGGCGCCGGATGCGGCGGTGGCGGCGACAGTGTTGGAGGAGGTTACGAACGGATAGGTGCCGTGATCCACATCCAGCATCACGGCCTGCGCGCCCTCGAACAGGATGCGCTTGCCGGCGCGGCGCAGTTCGTCCAGCCGCTCCCAGACCGGTTCGGCGAAGGGCAGGATCTGCGGCGCCAGTTTCAGCAGCCCGTCGAGCAGCGGCTGCTTCTCGAACGGCGCCACGCCGTAACCTTGCAGCAGCGTGTTGTGGTGCAGCAGCAGCAGGTCCAGCTTCGCCGACAATGTCTCCGGCTCCGCCAAGTCGGCGACCCGGATCGAGCGGCGGCCGACTTTGTCCTCGTAAGCCGGGCCGATGCCGCGGCCGGTGGTGCCGATCTTGCCGGAGCCGCGGGCTTCCTCGCGGGCTTTGTCTAAGGCGGGGTGCAGCGGCAGGATCAGCACGGCGTTGTCGGCGATGCGCAGCGTTTCCGGCGTGACCTTCAGGCCCTGGGCCTGGACGCGAGCGATCTCGCCCAGCAGCGCGTCGGGATCGACCACCACGCCGTTGCCGATGATGCCGAGCTTGCCGCGCACCAGGCCGGAGGGCAGCAACGACAGCTTATAGGTCTGGTCGCCGACGACCAGCGTATGGCCGGCGTTGTGCCCGCCCTGGAACCTGACCACCACGTCGGCCCGGCTGGCGAGCCAGTCAACGACTTTCCCTTTGCCCTCGTCGCCCCATTGGGCGCCGATAACGGCGACATTGGCCATGGTTTCAGCTTTCGGTGTGAAGCAGCGCGGCCTCGCCGGACCGCAGGATATGGGAACAGCCGAGGCGCGCGGCCTCGGCGGCATCGTCGGGTTGGACAGCCAGGGCCGCGACGGTGGCGAAACCTTCGGCGCGCAGCGACGCGGCGAGGCCGCGATCGGTGCCGAACGGCAGGAACACGCGCGGACGCGCCTGCCGCGGCGGGGCGACCCGCAGGATCGAATCCGGATACAGCGTCAGGCCGGTGGCCGGTTCGCTCTCGCCGCTGATATAGCGTCCGCCGCGCCCCAGTTCCTCGTGCCTCCCGGGAGCGTAGACGGTGACCGAGACGCCGGTTTCGTAGCGGAAGCCGCGGAATTCGACCGGATCAACGGTGAGCCGCAGCTCCGGCGCGGCGGCGCGGATGGCGGCGACGGTTTGCGCCACGCGCTCGGCCAACGCGCCGGCAAGCCCGGGCAGTTTCGCCTCGGCAAGCGCCGCGAGTGCACGATCCGCCGGACCGGCGGCAAGCAGAAGATTGGTCAGGGCCGGAACGAGCGGGCCGCCATGGCGTGCCACCGCAGCGGCGTCCTTGCGGTCGAGCGCGCGGGACAGCGCCACCCGGTCGGGGCCTTGGAATCCGGCACCGTCAAGCAGTGACGGCACCAGCATCGGCAGCGTCAGGTCGAAACTGACCCGTGTCAGGCCGACGGCGGCCAGGGCTTCGGCGGCGACCAGCACGGTTTCGGCGTCGGCTTCCGGGCTGTCGTGGCCGATAAGCTCGATGCCGGCCTGGGCGAGCTGGCGGTCGGGCGCGAGCTGGTTGCCGCGCACGCGCAGGCACTGGCCGGCGTAAGACAGACGCAGCGGGCGCGGCGCGGAGGCCAGACGCGTGGTGGCGATGCGCGCAACCTGTGGCGTGGTGTCGGCTCGCAGCCCCATCATGCGCTGGGAGTCCGGGTCCATGATGCGGAACGTCTGGTCCGCCACGGCGATGCCGGAGCCGGCGAGCAGGCTGTCCTCGAATTCCAGCAATGGCGGCTTGACGCGCTGGTAGCCATGCGCGGCGAACACCGTCATCAGGGCTTCGACGGCGGAGGCTTCCGTCTCGGCGTCCGGCGGCAGCAGGTCGCGCAGGCCGGCGGGGAGAAGCGCGGGGTTTGGCGGCAGGTCATCGTTCATGGCCCGCGTCAGCTACCAGCAAATCAGCGGGCGGGGAATGGCCGTTCGGTGGGGGACGCCCGATCCGCAACGTCGCATTTGCGAGCGGCGGCGGCGGGCATCCATATTATGGGCGGAAAGGAGTCCGTGTGAGCGAAGTCCACTCAGATCCGGCGCCCGACCTGAAGGCGATCCTGGCCGGCATCGACCGGGATCCCGCCGAAAGCGGCAAGCTGCGGGCCGAGACCGAAAAGTTTGTCGCCGAGCAGCGCAAACCGATCGCCGAACAGGTCAAGTTCGACGCGGAAGCGCGGAAACTCAATCGGGATCGCTGGCTGGCGCCATGGCTCGCGATCGTCGGTCTCATCGGCGGCCTGCTGACGATCGCCAATTTTGCGGTCCAGTTCGTGCGGGGCCATTAGTGGCGGGAGCCCGATGAACCAACCGCATGTGACGGGTACGCGGGTGGTTCGGGGTGTTTGAAATCGCAAGACCGACTTCCGCCCGGGATTTCGCGTGGTCTTAGGCCGGTTTTCTGTTCCAATCAGCCGCACAGGCCGGGCTTGCGGCGCGTGATCGCCGCTTTACACCGCGTCCGATTCAGTTGCTAAACCTCGCCGCGGGCCGGCCATTCCGCTTTGTTTGCCGGCGTCACCGGATCCGGGAGTGTGCCCGCTTGACCCACAACGTTTTTTTGATTCTGGCCGTGATCGTGGCCGGGGCCTTTTGGCTCGGCATCGGCCGGCGGGCGGTGCCGTCGGCACGCAGCGCGTTCGACACACGCCACGATGTCGATACCGACGGAGAGATACCGATCTCACGGCTCGACATGCCGGCCGACATCGCCGACCGGGCCGAACGCTATATGCCGAGCGACGAGCGCGTGGTGGAGGTGGCCGTGGCCTTCGCCGGCATCGACCCCGGGCGCTTCAGCTTCGTCGATCTCGGCTGCGGCAAGGGGCGGGCGCTGATCATGGCGGCGCAGCTCCGCTTCCGGCGGCTGATCGGGGTGGAGATCGTGCCGACGCTGGCGGATATCGCCCGGGCGAACCTGGCCCGGCTCGGGGTCGCGGCGGAGGTGCAAACCGGGGACGCCGCCCGCTTCGTCTTCCCGCCCGGGCCGGTGGTGCTGTTCCTGTTCAACCCGTTCAAACCAGCGACCATCGGCGCGGTGATCGAGGCGCTGCGCGCCGCCCGCAGTCCCGAGCTGCTCGTGATCTACCACGCGCCGGATCATGGCAAGCTGCTGGACGCGAGTGGCTTCCTGACCAGGCTTGGGTCGCCGCGCGGTTGGGACCGGCGGACAGGCGTGGCGGTCTGGCAGGGCACGGAGAAGCACACGTCCGGGGTGGTGCCACCCGGGGCGATCGCCGGATAGAATCCATCTGGCGGACATTGCCGCTATCGCCAATCGCAGAATTAAGCTTTGTCCGTCGAACACGCGGATAAGCCCGCGGTCTCGACGGCAGCCGACGTTAACCTTTCATTATCTATTTCCGCGTACTGTGGCGCCCGCACGCCATGCTGTTTCATTCGCCCATTTTCATCCTCGGCTTCCTGCCGATATGCTTCGCGGGGTTCTTCGCGCTCGGCCATGTCGCGGGCGCGACAGGCGCTTTGATCTGGCTGACCGCGGCCAGCCTGGTGTTCTACGGATGGTGGAATCCGGCGTTCCTGCCGCTGTTGATCAGTTCGGTGCTGGTGAACCATACGATCGCAGGGAAGATACGGCACAGCGAGCAGCCGCGAACCTGGATGGCGGCTGGCGTGGCGCTGAACCTGGCTGTTCTGGCCTGGTTCAAATACGCCGATTTCCTGCTGCATATCGTTGTTTCAGCGTCGCCGCCACTCGGAATCACCCTGCCGCTGGGGATCAGCTTCTTCACCTTCCAGCAGATCATGATGCTGGTCGATACGGCACGGGCCGCTACCTCATCGCCCGTCATGGACCGCAGCCCCGTGTCATGGCCGGGCCTGACCCGGCCATCCACGACTTGCGGTGTTTGCAGCGGCAAAGTCGTGGATGGCCGGACCAAGTCTGGCCATGACGCAATGGGAACAATGGGAACGGCCGCTGCCGGAGCGAGTATCGTCCACGCCTTCCTCCCCTACGCCGCCTTCGTCACCTTCTTCCCCCATCTGATTGCCGGGCCGATCGTCCGCGGGGCGGAAATCATCCCTCAGCTTACGGCGCCGGATTTCGCCCGGCCGCGGGACAAAAACCTGGCGGAGGGGCTGCTGATCTTCCTGCTCGGCCTGGGCAAGAAATGCGTCCTGGCCGACATGTTCGGCAGCTTCGCCGACACCGGGTTCGGCGCAGCGGCGCGCGGCATCGACCTGACGTTCTTTGAGGCTTGGTACGCCACCCTGTCCTACGCCCTGCAAATCTACTTCGACTTCTCCGGCTACTCGGACATGGCCATCGGCCTGGCGCGGATGTTGAACGTCCGTTTCCCGCTGAACTTCGACAGCCCGTATCAGGCTACGAACATCAGCGACTTCTGGCGCCGCTGGCACATAACCCTCGGCGCGTTCCTGCGCGATTACCTCTATATCCCGCTCGGCGGCAGTCGCGTTGGCCGCCTGCGGCAGGCGGCCAACCTGATGGCGACCATGCTGCTGGCCGGCCTGTGGCACGGAGCCGGTTGGAATTTCGTCGTTTGGGGCGGGCTGCACGGCCTGTTCCTGGTGATCCATCGCGAATACCGCCGGCTGTTGCCGCCGCTGCCGGCGATGGCCGGGCAGGCGCTGACACTGGCCGCGGTGATCCTGGCCTGGGTGCCGTTCCGCGCGGCATCGCTGTCCGCGACCCTAATCGTCTTCCGCGGGTTGTTCGGCCTGAGCGGCGTCGCGCTGCCGCAGATGATCGTCGCCGCTTTTCCCCCGCTGTCGGCCTTCGCCGAACCGGTCGCCGTCATGCCGTCACTGGGAGACGCAAGGACACTGAGTTTCCCCGAGGTGTCCGCCTGCCTGCTGCTCGGCTGGTTCATCGTGCTGGCACTGCCGAACATCCACCACATGACCGAACGGTCCCGCCATCTTGTGCTGACGGCCAGTTTCGCATTGTCGGCGCAGGCGGTTTTCTTCGCGCCGCACGTGGCGCCGTTCCTGTATTTCCGGTTCTGATGCGCCGCATCCTGCTCGCCTGCGGCGTGTCGGTGCTCATATATACAGTACTCTTTGCATTTGTTTTGGACCGTCCGCTGTCGCTGGGCGCCCTGCGCGCCCGGATCGAGGCTGGCCTCGCGCGCGGCGCGGCGATCGAAGGGCCGAAGCTCGTGATCCTCGCCGGTTCGAATGGCCCCTATTCGCACCGCTGCGAGACGATCGAGCCGATACTTGGCCGCCCGTGCATCAACGCCGGCATCGCCGTCGGCATCGGCCTGGATTACCTGTTCGCCCGCTGGAAGAAGCTGCTGCACCCCGGCGACATCGTCTACATGCCGCTGGAGGAAGCCCAATATGTGCGGTCCCGCGCCACAGCCGAACTCGGGCCGGACGCGGCGATCCTGTTGCGGCACGACCGCGCCACCCTCTGGTCGATGCCGCTGCACCGGCGGATCGCCGCCCTGTTCGCCTCCGATCTGCGCGGCGGGATCATGAGCCTGATCGAGATGGCGCTGGTCCGCGGAGGTTTCCGCGACCCGCGCGAGGCGGCGACCGGCTCCTTCAACGCCCGGGGGGACCATGTCGGGCACACCCGTCTTCTGGGATCCATCAGCCAGGCCGCACTCGCGGCGGCCCGTCCGTTCCATCCGTCTGCGTCCGAACTTCGCAACGGCTATGGCGCCTCTCTTGTACGGGAGTTCCTGGATTGGGCAAACGGGCAGGGGATCGGCGTGGTTGGCGGCCTGCCGACGGGTTTCGTCGATTCGCCCATCGATGAGGACGCGGTCGCCGCGATCCGCTCGATCTACCGCGATGGCGGGGCGGCCTTTCTGGAACTGCCGGGCCGCAGCCGCTACCCGCGCAGCGCATTCTTCGATACGCCGGACCATCTGAACGAGGCGGCGCAAATCAGCCACTCCGTCGCGGTGGGCCGCGCGTTGAGGCAAATGGCGGCTGAACCGGCGGGGCCTGGCGGCGAAGCAAGCGGCGTGGTCGCACGACCTGACACCCCGGCATTGACCGCCCCCGGCTTGTCCGGGGGATTGTCCGCGACACCTATGCGACTACGTGCGGCGAGAGGTGGCCCGGACAAGCCGGGCCATGACGATTAAAGGCCACACCGGCACCCCGCCGCGGTCTGGCGGTCTTCCCCCAAACTGCTTACCAACGCGGCCACCACAACCAATCGGATGCGGGGACGCATTGAAATCCCCCGCATCCGATCGCATATCGCGCGCGCAAGGAGGGCACACATGAACGACACTGTTTTGGAACAACATTCTTTCGGCGCCGAGGTCGGCCGCCTGCTCGATCTGGTTGTCCACTCGCTCTATTCCGAGCGGGAAATCTTTCTGCGCGAGCTCGTCGCCAACGCCGCCGACGCGGTGGATCGCCGCCGGTTTGAGGCGCTGACCGACTCCAACCTCGCACCGCCGCCGGAAGCCAAGATCCGCATCGTGCCGGACAAGGAAGCCAGCACCCTGACCATCTCCGACGACGGCATCGGCATGAGCCGGCAGGAGCTGATCGACAACCTCGGCACCATTGCCCGCTCCGGCACGCGGGCCTTCGCGCAGAATCTCGCCGCCAGCAAGCCGGAGGACCGCCCAAGCCTGATCGGGCAGTTCGGCGTCGGCTTCTACTCCGCCTTCATGGTGGCGGACCGGGTGGAAGTCACGTCGCGCAAGGCCGGGTCGGAGGAGGCGTTCACCTGGGCGTCCGAGGGTGCCGGCGAGTTCACCCTGGGGCACGCCACGCGGGAGACGGCCGGCACCGACATCGTGCTGCACATCAAGTCCGATGCGACGGAATACCTGGAGCCGATCCGGCTGGAGACGGTGATCAGGAAGTGGGCGGATCATATCACGCTGCCGATAACGGTGGCGCAGGACGGCAAGGACCAGCCGGCGAACGAGGGGACGGCGCTGTGGCGCAAGTCCAAATCCGATGTGACCGAGCAGTCTTACAAGGAATTCTACCGCCACCTCGGCCACTACTTCGACGACCCCTGGGCGACGCTGCACTGGCGGGCCGAGGGCACGCTGGAATACTTCTGCCTGCTGTTCATCCCCGGCATGAAGCCGTTCGACATCGTCGACAACGACCGCGACGCGCATGTGCGGCTGCATGTCCGCCGCATGTTCATCACCGACAAGGCGGAGCTGCTGCCGCACTGGCTGCGCTTCGTCAGCGGCGTGGTGGACACTGAAGACCTGCCGCTGAACGTTTCGCGCGAGATGCTGCAGACCACCCCGGTGCTCGCCCGCATCCGCAAGGCACTGATCAGCCGGGTGCTGTCGGAGCTGAAGACGCGCGCCAAGGAAGCCGAAGACTACAACAAGTTCTGGGAGAATTTCGGCGCCATCCTGAAGGAAGGCGTCTGGGAGGATAACGAGCACCGCGCCGAACTGGCGCCGCTGCTGCGCTTCAAGTCCTCCACGCAGGAGGGCTGGACCTCTCTGCCCGACTATGTGTCGCGCCTTCAGGAAGGCCAGGACACGATATATTATCTGTCCGGCGACCAGGCCGACGCGCTGAAGACCTCGCCGCAACTGGAGGGCTTCCGCGCCAAGGGCATAGAAGTGCTGCTGATGTCGGACTCGATCGACTCGTTCTGGCCCGAGCGGCTGGACAGCTTCGAGGGCAAGAAGCTGCGCAGCGTGACGCAGGCGGCGGAGGACCTGAGCAAGGGCGAGGACCTGCCTGATGTGTCGCCGCTGCTGTTGGCGATCAAGACGGCGCTGGGCGACAAGGTTGCCGATGTGCGCGCGACGGCGCGGCTGACCGACAGCGCGGTGGTGCTGGCGTCGGACGGCAAGGGTCCGGACCTGGCGATGCAGCGGCTGATGCGCCGGGCCGGGCGGGCGATGATGCCGTCCAAGCCGGTGCTGGAGGTCAATCCGCGGCACAAACTGATCGAGGCGCTGTCGGCGAAGCTGGAGAACACGGAGCTGATCGCGGAAGCCGCGGCGACCTTGCTGGACCTGGCGCAGGTGCAGGAGGGCGATCTGCCGGCGGATGCGACGGCGTTTGCCCGGCGGGTGACGACGTTGTTGGCGGGCAGTCTGGGGTAGGTTTTGGCGATTGGCCTGCGTTTTGCCGCCGCTTGGCGCCAGGCGCAGGCCGGACGCCGATTGCAGCGCTTCTCTTTGACAGCGGGGGTCGGAGGAGGAACCTTGATCGGTTTCCAAGGCGGTTTGGGCTTGGGCGACTCCGGTTCATTTGGCCATTTGTCGGCACTATGGCTGCTGAGCCCGGTCGCTTGTGACGGACTGGTCGGCAGCCAGTGTGGGAAGGGCAATCTGCTTTGGTCGCCAAGACTTTAGTCACTCCGTCCAGCCGGGGCGCGACCGGCTCGCAATACGATATAACGCTGATTATGCAACATAAACATCGGCCGCGCCAGCAAACCCGGGAGCAAGTATTGATGCCCCCTGCGCGGCCTAAAGATACGGCTTGAGGCTACTCTTTTCTGGTCACGGAACCGACGGGTAATGTCAAAGGGCGATCGATATTTATCGTCGGGATGTCAGGCATTCGCGCACATGCGGCAGGAAATGCCCGACCCCCGGCGTCTCCAGACCCTTCACCTTCGCCGCCTCATCGAAACGTCGCAGTTGCACCGCGGCAGCCGCATGCGGCCACGCAGCAAACGCCTCCACTTGCTGCGCCGACATCGGACCACCCTGCAACGACAGGCTCAGCACGCTGTCCTCCGACAGCCGCCCGAAGTAATCCGCTTCCACCGCGCACAGATATCGTTTCGCCGCCACGTGCAAACGCACCGGCTCGATAACCTCCGGCCCGAAATAATCCCGTAGGAAGTCGAAGCCTACTTGTTCATGCCGATCGTCCACGCCCTCGGCGGCGGGGTTTTCGCCGAGATCGTGCACCATGTGGCCGATGTCATGCACCAGCGCGGCAACGATCAGAGCCGCGCCGCAGCCGGACCGTTCCGCCAGCCACGCCGCCTGCAGCGCATGCGCCCGCTGGTTGACGTCGGACAGGCCATACCGCCCCTCCCCCTTGCCATCGATCAGCGCGGCGATCATCTCGGCAGGATCATCGGTCATCGCGGAACTCCTTTCCCGGCGGTTCCCGTCGGGGTCTAATCCGGGAAATCGCCCGAATCAAAGGGCGGTTGGATGACAAACCCGGCAGGCACCCAATGTGCCTGTCAGATGAGGATATGTGTGTATGCTCGACCAGGAACTTGATTGCATCGCCGGTTCGGCCGCCGACACCCGCCCGGTCCACGCGGTACGGCCGGACGGCCTCGCGGCGTTCCTCGATACGTTGCTGCCGGCACGGGCGGCCTTCCTGCGCGACGCGGACTTCGAAGCCAAGGCGGGGGAACTGGCCTTCCTGCCCGGCCCGCAGGGGATCGCCTCCGCGGTGCTGGGCCTCGGCACCGAATCCACCCCGTTCACCTTCGGCAGCCTGCCGATGCGCCTGCCCGAGGGCGCCTGGCGGCTGGAGCCGGGTGATTACGACCCGGCCGAAGCAACCCTCGGCTATTGCCTCGGCGCCTACCGCTTCGAGCGCTTCCGTTCGGTCAGCGGCCGGGGACCGGCCACTCTGTTCGTTCCGCCCGATCACAAACCCGCCCTGGCGCAGGCCGCCGCAGCCTGGATGGTGCGCGACCTGATCAATACCCCGGCGAACGTCCTCGGGCCGATCGAGCTGGCGGACTTCGCCGTATCGCTGGCGGAGCGTTACGGCGCACAGGCGCGCATATCGGCCGGCGACGAGCTCGAAGCGAATTACCCCACCATCGCCGCCGTCGGCCGCGGTTCGGAACGCCCGCCCCGAGTCGTTACTGTGCATTGGCGCGGCAGCGCGGCGCAGGCCGACGCGCCGCTGGTATCGTTGTGCGGCAAGGGAGTCTGTTTCGACACCGGCGGCTACGACCTGAAGCCGTCGGCGGGCATGCTGCGGATGAAAAAGGACATGGGCGGGGCGGCAACCGTGCTCGGCCTGGCCCGGATCGTCATGGAGGCGGATCTGCCGATTCGCCTCGCGGTGCGGGTCGGGTGCGTGGAGAACGCTGTCTCCGGCACCGCCATGCGCCCCTCCGACATCATCCGCACCCGCTCCGGCCTGACCGTCGAGATCGGCAATACCGACGCAGAAGGCAGACTGGTGCTGTGCGACCTGCTGCATGAGGCGTCGGAGGAAACCCCCGCGCTGCTGGTGGATTGCGCGACCCTGACCGGCGCCGCGCGGGTTGCCCTCGGGCCGGACCTTCCGGCACTTTTTTGTAACGACGACGGCCTTGCCGAGTCGCTCTTGCGGCTGGGTAACGGTGTCCACGATCCGCTTTGGCGGCTGCCGTTGTGGTCCGGCTACGCCGACTGGTTGAAGAGTCCGGTTGCCGATATCAATAACGTATCGTCCAAGCCGTTCGCGGGCGCGGTCGTCGCCGGGTTGTATCTGCAACGGTTCGTCCGGCCCGGCACTCCGTGGATGCATATCGATCTCTATGCCTGGAACGATCAGTCGCGGCCCGGACGTCCGGAGGGCGGCGAGGCGATGGGCATGCGCGCATTGTACGCGTTGATTCGGGACAGGTTTTCCCGGGCGCCGGAAAAATGAATTTGCTTTGGTTGTAGCTTTCGCGGTGAATTACACGTGAAAGTGATCAGATTTTGATCTTGACCTCTTTGTGTCTCACTTGGCGTACCGGCCTCGCGGGAAAAGTGCGGAATCCGGCCGATTCTCCCGCCGCTGATCACGCAACGGTGAAAGTACGTGAAGGGTGTGAAACTGTAATAAGGTTGACCCCGATCTGGAATTTCGTTAAACGATGAAATCGTAGATGCTGCGATCCGGCAGCCATCGCTCAAGAAAGGAAAAGTACGTGGCAGCTCCCCCCAATCCGGTTTCCGACGCACAGGTCGGTCTTCTGCGCGATACCGTCGTGGCCCTGGTCCGCCGCGATGGCGCTGATCTCTCCGCCCGTCAGCTTGGGGTTTTTCTCACCTGCTATCTGAACGACGGCGGTCACACCGTACGCGGCCTCGCCGCCGAGTTGAACGTTTCGAAGCCCGCCATCACCCGCGCCCTGGATCGTCTCGGCGAACTCGACCTCGCGCGCCGCAAGGTCGATCCGATGGACCGCCGCAGCGTGCTGGTGCAGCGGACGACCAAGGGATCCGCCTTCCTGCGCGACCTGCGCGGAATCATGACCGAGGCGTCCGGCGGCCGCAAACCCGCCGTACGGAAGGCCGCGTAAGGCTCCCGGCCAGCCCGGACATCTCCGTTTCGGCCGGGCGGCCGCCTTTCCGAGTGTTGCTGCATCGTCATGGCCGGGATTTCCGGCCGTGACGGAAGCGGCGTCCCGTTCCATCGCTTGCGGCTCCCGGAACGGCTCCCGTAGTCGCCGTTGATCCCGGACCCGGCCGCGGCTCGTTAGCCTGACGGCCGTCGCCGGTTGCGCGCGCTGGCAAGCGCGGGCCGCGTCGTTGTGCGCATTGCGCCCCCCGCCGTCGAGTAACAATCCGCCACGTCTTCGGCGCCCGGCGATGAAGAAATTTATTGCGGCCGAGACCGGCGCCGATGCACGGCCATCCTGGACACGCCGAAACCCGGCCAGCGGATAATTTCTGCGATAGGAACCGAATAACAGATCCAATTATTGCTTCCATTAAGCGTCCGGCCTGTGGTCACTGCCGGTGCCGCCGGCGGGGCAGGCGGTGTCGCATACCGACACGCACCGCGCCGAAAGCGCCACGGCGAGAGCTTTGTTTTGCCATCGTTACCCTGCTCCTGTTCCAGGCAATCATTTCCGGGACCGATTCAATGCGCCGAAACCCCAGACTGTTCCGCCTCTCCGCCGGCGTTGCGCTGGCCGCCCTGCTCGGCAATGCGATGCTCCCGCTCGCCCCCGCCGCCCGGGCGCAGCCGCCGCAACCAGCGCAGGCCCCGCCGGACCAGAACCGCGGCGACCCGCCGGAACGCGTCGGCCGAGTCGCCGAACTGTCGGGACAGGTATCGTACCGCACCGGCAGTGACACGCAATGGACCGCCGCCAGCCTGAACTATCCGGTCAGCAGCGGCTATGCGTTCTGGACCGAACCCTCGGCCCTCGTCCGCATCGAGGTCTCGGCCAGCCGCGTGGTTCTGGCCGGCAGCACCGAGTTCGACTTGAACACGCTCGACGCCACCGGCCTGCACGCCGTGGCGGCGCAGGGCGAGATCTATCTGCATCTCCGCGACGTGGCCCCGGACGAGGTCTGGTCGGTGCAGACCCCGCGCGGCCTGGTCCGCCTCAGCGGCGCCGGACGGTATGGCATCGTCGCCGGCACCACCGGGCAGCCGACGCTGATCACGGTTCTGGACGGCACCGCGGACATCCAGGGACCGAACCTGTCGCTACAGGTGACCGCTAACCAGACCGCGACGATCGTCGGGACCGACACGTTCCTCGGCAGCATCGGCCCGGCGCAGCGCGATGCCTTCCTCGATGCCCGGCTCGCCGCGGAACGCCCGCCGCAGCGCGTCGCCGCAGCGATTCCGCAGCAGGTCGCGGCCATGCCGGGCGGCAGCGAGGTGATCGAAAGCGGAAGCTGGAGCGCGGCGCCGGAGTATGGCCAGGTCTGGTATCCGCCCGTATCCCCCGGCTGGGTCCCTTACCGGCACGGGCACTGGGCCTATGTCGCGCCATGGGGCTGGACCTGGGTCGATGACGCCGCCTGGGGTTTCGCGCCGTTCCACTACGGCCGCTGGCTGCAACTGGACGGCCGCTGGGCGTGGACCCCGGGCGAGGCGGTTGTCGCCGGACCGCCGGTCTACGCGCCCGCTCTGGTGGCGTTCATCGGTATCGGCGCGGGGGTGGCCATCGGCGCGGCGCTGGCCGCCGGCTCCGTCGGCTGGGTGCCGCTCGGCCCGCACGAGGTGTACCATCCGTGGTACCACGCCTCGGACGCCTATGTCCGGCAGATCAATATCAGCCACGTCACCAATGTGCAGACTATCAACACCACCAATGTGACGGTGAACAATTTCGTCAATCGGGGCGCGGCGACGCAGGTTCCGGCCGCCGCGATGACCGGGTCGCGGCCGGTGCAGGCGGTGGCCCAGCCGGTAACCGCGCAGCAGTTTGCCGCGGCGCGGCCGGTGATCGGGCAGCAGCCGCTGAATCCGACGGCGGCGACCGCAGGCGTAACCCCGGCGGTGGCGCGTCAGATGAACCTGTCCCCGGCCGGCGTGCCGGCGCATCCGCCGGCGCCCGGTCCTGCGGTGCAAGCGGGTGCGTCGGAACCCGGCTTCCGGCCAGCCTTGGCCGGAGCGGGCGAAGCCGCCACCGGAGCTGCCGCAGCGCGGGAATCCGCCACGCGGATTTCGCCCGGCCCCGCCAACCATCCCGGAGCCGTGCCCCTCGCAACCCCCGGAGCACGCCCGGCCGGGCTACCTCCGGCGCAGGCCGCGCACGTCCCCGGTTCCGAGAAGCTGGCGGCGCCCGGGCCGCAGGGCGAGCATGCCGGCGCAATCGCTCCGGGCGAGAACCACCCGGCAGCGGTCGGACCCGCCGCGGTCCATCCGGGGGCCGTCGCCCAAGCGCCGAACCACCCGGCAGCGGTCGGACCCGCCGCGGTCCATCCGGGGGCCGTGGCCCAAGCGCCGAACCATCCGGGGGCCGTGGCCCCCGCGGAGAACCACCCGGCCGCGGTCGCGCCGGCAGCCGGGCGTCCGCAACCGCCTGCCACTCACGCCGCACCTCCCCGGACCGCATTCGCGGGTCCGGCCGGGCATGCAGCCCCCCCTGCCCCGCGTCCGGTCACCCACGCAGCCGCCCCGGCGGCGCGCACCGAGCCGGCGCACAATCATGAGAAACGGCCCGGCGAACGATAGCCCTTCGGCGCCCCGGATCGGCAGGGTCGCCGGTTCGGGGGCTGGGTTCCCGCCGCATGTACCGAAGAAACAGCAGATCACAACGATATGAAATAAATTAATACAATAGTAAACATGCTTCCCAGGGGATGATACACTTCCATTCTATTTGATTGGATGTATACACGCCATGATTGTTAGACAACCGGGCAGCACAAAAGCCACCCGGAGCGACCTTCATGACATCGTGTTTGCAGTTGAAACGACTCCTGACCGGCATGGCGGTCGGAGCGTGCCTCTTGACCGCAGCCACCGCCGCCCGGGCGGACGTCGTCAGCATCCAGTTCGATCTGTCCGGCCTCCCGGCGCCGATCGCCGGAATCCATGACTTGAATCTTAGACCGTCGGATATCGGGAAAACGTCATTCCTGGCCGATCATCGCACGGTCGAAGTGACCGTCAGCACGGATCCGGATCAAGGCGTGGTCTCCGGCTCGCAATCGGGCCGGTATGCCGCGCCGGTGTCCGGCGGGAGCCCGGCATCGCCAACCCTCTGGTCCAAGCCTTATTTTTCAACCGGATTAGGAACGATCACGCTGAACTTCAGCCAGGCGGAGAGCTATTTCGGTTTGCTCTGGGGCTCGGTCGATGCCGGAACCACATACAACTGCGTCACCTTCAACAACGTTGTTAACGGCATTGTGAATCAGGTCGCCGTCGTCACCGGCAACGACATCTATGCCGCAACCCGATCCGACGCCGCGAGCGGATCGCAGGGCTACGGCGGAAGTTTCTATACCGTTCTGGATGACCTGGACGGGAGTTTCAACCAGATCGTCCTTGGCAGCACGATCGTGTCGTTCGAAGCGGCGGACATCCAGTACGGCAGCTCTACCGTTTCTTTGAACAAAATCCCCGAGCCGGCCGCCATCGCCGTGCTTGGCTCCAGTCTGCTGGCACTGGCCACCCTCCGGCGCCGCCGCCGGGCCGCCCCCGTGACCGCGGCGTAACACCACCGCCGCGTCGGCCCTCCGAAGCAGCGGTTTCATACCAGTTGGTTGACCATTTCGTCTGCGTGAGACAAACGAGGCTGCACGGAAGGAACCCTCAGCCATGTCTCAAGCCGCATCCGCCGCCATCGGCCGACCTCGCTCCAGGGCGCGGTTCGGCATCCTGGCGCTGATCTCCATCGGCACAATGATCAACTATCTCGACCGGACGGTTCTCGGCATCGCCGCGCCGAGCCTGCGAGCCGATCTCGGGATCGATGCGGCGACGATGGGGTGGGTGTTTTCGGCGTTTGGATGGACCTATGCGGCGATGCAGATCCCGGGGGGCATCTTCCTCGACCGCTTCGGCGCCAAGGTCACCTATTTCCTGTCGGTCACGTCCTGGTCGCTGTTCACCCTGCTCCAGGGCTTCGCAACGGGGCTGGTGCCGTTGCTGCTCTATCGTTTCGGGCTTGGCGTGTCGGAGGCGCCGTGCTTCCCCGCCAACAGCCGCATCGTCGGCACCTGGTTCCCGCAGCACGAACGCGCCACCGCCACGGGCATTTACACCGTCGGCGAATATATCGGCCTGGCGTTTTTCAGCCCGATGCTGTTCTGGCTGCTGGTGGCCTATAGCTGGCACGCGCTGTTCATCGTCGTCGGCGGCGCCGGGATCCTGTTCGGCGCGGTGTGGTGGATTTTCTACCGCGAGCCGCGCGACCACCGCTCGGTCAGCCAGTCCGAGCTTGACTACATCGCCGCCGGCGGCGGGCTGGATACCAAAGGTGCGGAAAAACTGCCGTTCTCATGGTCGAACGTCGGCCACCTGCTGTCCTACCGGCAGATCTGGGGCGCCTCCATCGGCCAGTTTGCCGGCAACGCGACCCTGGTGTTCTTCCTGACCTGGTTTCCCACCTACCTCGCGACCGAGCGCCACATGGGCTGGGTCAAGGTCGGCTTTTTCGCCGTCCTGCCTTTCATCGCAGCAGCCATTGGGGTTCTGGCGGGCGGGTTCTTCTCCGACCTGCTGCTGAAGCGCACCGGTTCGGCCAACATCGCCCGCAAGACGCCGATCATTGGCGGGCTGCTGCTGGCGTCGCTAATCGTGACGGCGAACTACGTGGACAGCAACACGGCCGTCATCGCCATCCTCTCCATCGCCTTCTTCGGCCAGGGCATGGTTGGCCTTGGCTGGACGGTGATCTCCGACATCGCGCCCCGGCCGCTGATGGGCGTAACGGGGGGGTTGTTCAATTTCGCCGCCAACCTTGCCGGCATCATCACCCCGCTGGTCATCGGCTTCATCATCAGCGCCACCGGGTCGTTCCAGTGGGCGCTGGCGTTCGTCGGCGCGACGGCGCTGGTGGGCGCACTGTCCTACATCTTTCTGCTGGGCGACATCCACCGCATCGAACTGCCTGGCGAAACCCGGCAAGGATCGCTGCCATGAGCCGCCTGGTCTACGTCCTGAACGGACCGAACCTGAACCTGCTGGGCAAGCGCCAGCCGCAAATCTACGGCCACGAAACCCTGGCCGACGTCGAACGGGACTGCCGCGCGCTGGCGGCGGAGCTGAAGCTTGATCTGCGCTTCCACCAGAGCAACCGCGAGTACGAAATCATCGACTGGATCCACGAAGCGCGCGAAGCGGCTGGCGGCATCGTCATCAATCCGGCCGCGTTCACCCACACCTCGGTGGCGATCCTCGACGCCTTGAACACGTTCGATGCGCCCGTGTTCGAAGTCCATATCTCCAATGTCCACAAGCGGGAGGAATTCCGCCGCCGCTCGTTCGTTTCGCTCCGCGCTGACGGGGTGATCGCGGGCTTCGGCACCCAGGGTTACCTGCTGGCCCTGCGCCGCGTCGCCAAACTGATCGACGACAAACCGGCGCACTGACCCCGATCCCGGCGCGCCGGGGGCTCATGGACATGGCCAAAACGGTGCAGCCGGTATATCGGGATTTTTCATTGTCCTGACCCGAGGTGTCCGAAGTGCGTCATTTGCCGGCACTGCCCGGCCTGCCGGTTTGACTCCCGCCGCGCGGATCGCCGCCGCGATCGATCTGCTTGAGGTGATCGAGGGTGCGCCCAAACGTCCCGCCGATGCCGTCGCCAACGATTTCTTCCGCTCCCGCCGCTATATCGGCTCCGGCGACCGCCGCGCCGTGTCCGAACGCGTCTGGTGCGTGCTGCGTGCCCGCCGCCGGCTGGGCTGGTGGCTCGGCGACGCCCCGGCGACGCCGCGCCTGCTGGTGGCGGCCTCCCTGCTGGTTGAGGGCTGGACCAAGGCCGGCGTCGTGCAGACCTTTTCCGGCGGCCAGTTCGCCGCCCCGCCGCTCGACCGCGGCGAATTGGCGATAACCGCGAGACTCGAGGGCCACACGCTGGATCATCCGGAGATGCCCCCGGCGGTGCGGCTGGAAATCCCCGACTGGCTGCTGCCCCGGCTGCAATCGCGCTTCGGCACTGGCCTGTTCAGCGAAATGGCGGCGCTGTCGGAGCCCGCCACGCTGGATTTGCGGGTCAACCTGCTGAAAGGCGACCGGGACAAAGCCCGCGCCGCGCTGGCGGCCGAGGGGTGGGAGGCGAAACCGACTCCTTTCTCACCATGGGGCCTGCGCATCGAGGGCCGCCGCCCGGTGACCGACGGACCGGCGTTCCAGTCCGGACTGGTGGAAATCCAGGATGAGGGCAGCCAGCTCGTCACCCTCATGGTTGCGGCCGAACCGGGCATGCGCGTGGTGGATTGGTGCGCGGGCGCCGGCGGCAAGACGCTCGCTTTGGCGGCGGCGATGCAGAACCGCGGCCAGATCGTCGCCTGCGACGTCTCCGCCCCCCGGCTGGAGGGCGCTGTTCGCCGCCTGCGCCGCGCCGGGGTCCACAATGTCGAGCGGCACCTGGTCGAATCCGGCGACAAATGGCTGAAACGGCGTGCGGGAACATTCGATCGCGTGCTGGTCGACGCACCGTGCACCGGCACCGGCACCTGGCGGCGCAACCCCGACGCTCGCCTGCGGTTAAAGGAAACGGATTTGTCGGAGCTGGTTCCCAAACAGGCGATGATCCTCGATACCGCTCAGAGTCTGGTTCGCAAAGGCGGACACTTGGTGTACGCTACCTGTTCCTTGCTGGAAGAGGAAAACGAGGCGCAGGTGACGGATTTTCTTCGACGCCATCCCGAGTTCGCCGTGATCCCGCTGCCCCGGGCCTGGCCGCTGCCGCAGCCCGTGCCCAACGGCGGGGACTTCCTGTGCCTGACTCCGGCGCGCCATCAGACCGACGGGTTCTTTACCGCGGTGCTGGAGCGGATCGCGTGATCTCGCTGCGCAAGGCGCGGGTCGCCGACGCCATCGCCATCGGCGCGGTGCATGTCGCCGCGTGGCGCAGCAGCTATCCCGGCATCCTGCCCGACACCTATCTCGCGCGGATGTCGGTATCGCGCCAGGCGGCGCACTATGACGCGGCGATCCGCGGCGGCACCGGGGTGATGGTGGCCACCGCGTCCGGGGTCGATGTCCCCATCGGCAGCGGCCCGCGCATCATCGGCTTCAGCACGGCGGGACGGGCGCGCCATGCGGAAATCGCCGGCAAGCGGCTGGCGGAGGGCGAGGTGGAAACGCTGTATGTCCTGGACGACTGGCGCGAGCGTGGGGTCGGCCGCCGGCTGATGCGGGCCTCGGCTTCGCACCTGATCGATATCGGCTGCAAATCGGCTTTCGTCTGGGTGCTGCGCGAGAACCCGAGCCGCTGGTTCTATCAGCGCCTCGGCGGCAAGCCGGTCGCCGAGGCGACAACCCAGATCGCCGGCCAGAAAATCGCCCAGACCGCGTTCGTGTGGGACCCGATCCAGCAGTTGCTGGCGGCATCGCCGCAGGCCTCCTGACGGCGTTGCTTCGGCCGCCAGCGAACTATCGACGCATGGGCGTTCGGCCTTCCGGGCCTATATCCCAGCGGCATGAGCGACATCACACGCATGGCGTCGGTTGCCGCGTTGCTCGGGGATCCGGCGCGGGCGCATATCCTGACGGCGCTGCTGGACGGTCGCGCGCTGACCGCCAAGGAACTTGCCTTCGCCGCGCATATCTCGCCGCAGACCACCAGCGGACATTTGGCGCGGCTGACCGAAGCCGGACTGCTGGCGGGAGAAAAGCAGGGGCGACACCGCTATTTCCGGCTGGCCTCGCCGCTTGTGGGGCAGATGCTGGAAAGCGTCATGATGGTAGCGAGCGCGGAACCGCCGCGCACCGAGACGTGGCGCGGTTGCGAACCGCTGCGCAGCGCGCGCACCTGCTACGACCATCTTGCCGGGCGGCTGGGGGTGGCTTTGGCGGACTCGCTACAGGCCGCCGGGTACCTGATCCTGGCGGCTGACGGCGGCGAGGTAACCGGCCCGGGCCACACTTTTCTGCGCGAATTCGGCGTTGAACCGGCGCCCGGGAAGCGGGTGTTCTGCCGCCCCTGCCTGGATTGGAGCGAGCGCCGCCCGCACATCGCCGGGCGGCTGGGCGCGGCCCTCGCGGCGCGGTGCCTGGACCTGGGCTGGATCGCGCGGCAGCGGGACTCGCGCGCCGTGACTATCACGCGAACGGGAGAAAGCGGCTTTGCCGAGAGGTTCGGCATTCGAATCTGAAAGTGGGGGGCTTCTGTTGCCCGGTGCCCCCCGAACCGCGCCTATCGCTTATGCAGCGACGGCGAGCGCCTCATTGTCATTGGCACTTGTAAATTAGCCCGATAACGGCGGTACAATGCCGGGCAAAAGGCGGGTCTTTACCACGCGTGTCGAACCTGTTTCGCCCCCATGCGCCCCGGACAATGTCGGGGTAGATGGTGGAGGCGCCGGGCACTGCCCCCGGGTCCACAACGATTATTCCACGCGCCGTTTATCACCATAGTCAGCAAGCTGACAGGC